>ULXG01030409.1_pt1 | contig 29744 bp, 22 predicted proteins | sample 1961141 | NCBI WGS metagenome assembly ULXG01 (sample SAMEA4835834, study PRJEB28245) | human gut metagenome | biome: gut microbiome; material: fecal sample | place: Denmark | collected 2008 | reverse complement strand
TTTTTGCTCTCCCGGCCATGCCGGAATTTATCCACGCCGGCATACAGAACCGGGATAAATACCAAAGTGATTACGGTAGAGAGCGTCATACCAAAAATAATGGTAATTGCCATTGGACGTTGCATTTCTGTACCTTCCGCCGTGGAAAGCGCCATTGGGACCATTCCCAGTACCGTGGTGAGGGTAGTCATCAGGATAGGACGCAAACGAGTGGGCCCCGCCTTTTCCAGCGCTTCCACACAGCCCATCCCGCGTTCTCTGAGTTGGTTGGTGTAGTCCACTAGCACAATTGCATTGTTGACCACCATGCCGACCAACATAATAAAGCCCATAAATGACGTCGCAGTAATGGTATTGCCCGTTACAAACAGTCCCATGATTCCACCGGTCAAGGCTAGCGGCAGGGAGAACATGATGATAAATGGATGAATGAACGATTCAAACTGCGCTGCCATAATCATATAGACCAGCAGGATGGCAACAATCAGCACCACGAGCAGGCTGGTGAAGGTTTCGACAATACTATCCATCGTTCCAGTGAATTCATAGTCATATCCCTCGGGGAAATGATACCGATCGAGAACAGCTTCCGTATTGCGGCGTGCGGTTGCAGAGTCAATATCCGTCGTATTGGCACTGATGGTGATATAACGGTGCTGGTTGGTACGAGTGATCTGAGTAGCGCCGTCTGCCACCCGGATTTCCGCCACCTCTGTCAACGGAATGGGTGAACCGTTTGCCGCCGGTACGGTGATCCCCTGTAAATCATTCAGATAGCGGATACGGTCCGGATCTTCCATGATTCGGACGTCGATTTCGTCGCCGTCCACTTTATATTGGGTGGGAACGCTGCCTGTCACCGCTGTGCTGACTGCACTGGCAATGCTCGACGCAGTAATCCCGTAGGAAGACGCCTTTACGCGGTCGATCACGATGCTGGCCTCCGGGACTGCATCGTCCAACGAACTGGAAACATCGGTTACCCAGGGCTCCTTCTCCAATTGTTCCATCAAGTCGTTCCCGATCGCACGGAGCTGTTCGGTATCATCGCCATTCAGCTGGAACTGTACATCCGAAGAGGAGCCAAACGATCCCATTGCAGAGCTGGAAGCAGAAGCTGTAATTTCTGCGCCGGCAATCCCTTTTACCCGCCCGCGGATTTCATCCACCACTTCATCCGTCGACCGGTCGCGTTGGTCCATCCCTACCAGGTTGATGGTTACACTGGCGCTGTCTGTAGAAGATCCCCCTGCGGTGACATACCATTCGTCAATCTCCGGAATATCCCCGAGCTGAGCCGTCACTTGATCGACCACCTTCGAGGTTTCCGACAAAACCGTTCCCTTTGGCATCGCAATCGAAATGCTTGCCGAACCTTGGTCCATAGAGGGAATCAGGTTCACTCCTACCACGGGTAGCAAGGACAGAGAGGCTACAAAGATCAGCAACACCAGGGCAACCACACGTTTTTTATGCCGCAGAGAAGCGTGCAGAACCCGGCGGTAGCCGCTGTCCAGCGCATCCAATCCACGCTTCCAAAGATTGAGAAATGCATGGAGGCGGGGATGTTTTTCCATGCGCTCTGCATCCGTACTTTTGAGTAGGCGGGAGGCCGCCATGGGGACAAAGGTCACGGAGACAATCAGGGAAACCCCCAACGAAAAACTCACGGTCAGGGACAGATCTTTAAACATCTGGCCAATCATTCCCTGTACAAACATCAAAGGAATGAATACCGCCACGGTAGTCAGCGTTGAGGCCATGACCGAGAGCGCAACCTCCGCCGTCCCTGTCTCAGCCGCTTTCCGCGCGCTCATGCCTTCCTCGTGATGGCGTGTAATCGCCTCCAACACAACGGTGGAATTGTCCACTAACATGCCGATACCGATGGTTAAACCGCCCAAAGAGATGACATTCAGGGACATACCACAAACGTACATCAATGCGAATGTCACAATAACCGAAGTCGGGATGGATACGCCGATAATCAGAGAGGACTTTCCATTGCGCAAAAATAGGAACAACACGACCATGGCCATCAGAGCTGCCTGCACCGCTGTGCTCAAAACATTACTGACAGAAGTCGTAATATAATCCGCCGTATTGGTGAGCATTGTCACATTCAACTCTGGATCGTCGGCTTCAATCTTGTCGAGTTCTTCGACAATTTTCTCGGAAATATCCACCAAGTTGGCATTGGACTGTTTTTGGATGGTGAGAATGATGCTCTTTTGTCCATCAATTAGGGCATAGGAGTCTTCTTCCTTTTCCACTTCCTTGACATCCGCCACATCGCGCAGATGGATCAGCGCTCCTGTTGAAGTGGTAATCGGCAAGTCGCGGATTTCATCAACCGATTCGAATTGACCAACCGAACGCAATTGTAGCTTGGCATCGCCCTGCGCAATACTGCCCGTCGGTAGGTTCAAGTTTTCTGCCTGTAGCATCCCGGAAATCTGCTGTACCGTCACATTGTATCCCTGCATCTTTTCCGGCTTTAAAACAACCTGCACTTCTTGATCGACACTGCCTGTCATGCTGACAGAGGCCACGCCGTCAATGCGTTCCAGGCGGTTGATTACATGGTCTTCAATTTCCGTGGTCAATTTGGAGAGATCCATATCCCCATGGACGCCCACCATGATACTGCTCAACATGCTAGGGTCCATTTTGATGACCATCGGATCGTTTGCCCCTTCAGGCAAGCTGCTTTTGACCAGATCAATTTTTTCACGCAAGTCGATGGCAGCCATATCCACGTCGGTTCCATCCACAAATTGCACGATTACCATGGAAGAATTGGCGGAAGAGGTCGAGGTAATGGTATCCACGTTGCTGACAGTCCCCAAAGCCTCTTCCACTGGTTTGGTAACCAGACTTTCGATCTCCTCCGGGCCCGCGCCGACATAAGTCGTACTGACCGCTGCAATTGGTATATTGATCGAAGGCATCAAATCCAACTTCAAGGCGGACAAAGAAACAAGGCCTGCCAAAATGAACACCAACATCACCATAATGGTGGTGATAGGACGCTTAATCGCGGTTTTTGTCGGCATACATTACGCCTCCTTTTCCGAATCGGAGGCTTCAATCACGTCACCGTCCGTCAGGAAGCTCTGGCCCTTTATAACAACGCTGCTGTTTTCCGCAAGTCCCGTGGTCACCTCCACCTGCTCTCCTGTATCGATACCGGTGGTCACTTCCACCTTTCTAGCGACGCCCTCTTCATTGACAAACACATACGATTGGTCGTCCGAGGTCAACACAGCGTCTCTTGGAAGAACGATTACGTTTTCATGCCGTTCATTTACAAAATGTACCTCTCCAAACATTCCAGATTTCAATTGCCCATCCGCATTGTCCAGAACAATCTTTACATTATATGTACCGGTCTGCCCCGCCGCAGGATTGATGCGATCAATTTTGCCCGTAAATGGCGTATCCGAAACAGCACTGACTTTTACATCCACGCTCTGCCCCACGGCAATGCGATTGATGAGTTCTTCTGAAACATTTACATCAATATACACGCGGCTCGTGTCACTAACGGTAAAGGCCGCACCGGCTGCACTGGAATACATGGTTCCTGCGGTCACATTGCACGCGGTCACCACACCCGAGATGGGACTTTTCACCGTCGCATCGCGCAGCGTTTTTTCTGCACTCGCCATTTGGGCCCGTACGGCCTTCTCATTGGCTTTAGCCGCCGCTAAGCCATCCTGTGCCTTTCGAAGATTTTCTGCCGGCATCTGATTGGCGATTAAATCGTAACTTTCCTTTGCCTGATTGTAAGCGATCTCTGCATTTTTCAATCCAGTCTCCGTCTGATCCATATCGCTTTTTGATATAATCCCCGCCTCATAGAGCTGTTTGTTGTTCTCATAGGTTGTTTTCATATCGTTATAGGCGATTTCGGCCTGTTCGAGGCCAGCTTTCGCAGACTGAATTTGTGACTGCATCGTTGCGCCATTGACCAGTTCTAAACTGGTCTGCGCGGATTTCACGCTGGCCTGCGCAGCAGCCAATTGCGCGTTAAGAACTTCTAAATTGTTCTCAATATCCTCCGTACCTACTTGGAACAGGGTTGCGTCCTTGTCCACATGGTCCCCCACTTGATAATAGACCTCCTGGACCGTTCCCCCTACTGTACTGACCACATTGGCTTCTTCTACTGGTTTCACCTTTCCGGAGTAGAGAAATTCACTTTGAATCTCTCCAAGCTTGGCGGGCATCACTTCCACCGAGACGACTTCTGCCTCTTCTGGCTCCGCGTTCGCAGGCTCTGCGCTGCTGGAGCACCCGCTGCATACAACCGCCACCGCCAATGCTACACAGATCGCGGCGGACCAATGGGACTGTTTTTTCATGAGTTATTCTCTCCTATTCTGCAAAATCTGGTCCTCATCAAGCTGTTGACAAACCTCTCCGCTAAAAAATCAAGCAATATATTAATATTACAAATAACGTTTATAGGCAGTACCGCTTTGTAATAGCACGCTGATTTTTGGGAAAATCCTTTGTCAACAGCTCGCTCATGCCCCTGTTTATTCACTGATGATCCCATACTCCAATGCCCATTTATATTGCTCAATGGCAGAGAATAAATTGGTTTCTGCTGTACGAACGGCTGCTTTCTGAGTGTCGAGCTGATCTTGCGCACTCACCAAAGCGAGTTCTGACAACATCCCCAACTGATATTTTTTCAAGGAAGCATCATAGTTTTTTTGTTCCAGAGCCAAGGTGGCCTGCGCGTTTGTCAGCAGGCGCTGCTTGTCGCCGATATTTTCATAAAGTTTGCGGAATGATGCGCCAAAGGAACCCTTTTCCTCGTCGAAGTTTTCTTGATTGCTGGGTACAGAGCTGCTGCCCCCCCATGATATGTAGTTATTATAAGCGTCCTCCAAATCGTCTGAAAAATGAATCTTCTCTACATAATAGGTATCCGGCTGCGGCAAGGACTTAATTGTCAGCCCTTGGTTATAATTGCGGCCGATCAGCGTGTTAAAGCTCCGTTTGAGTGCTGTGATTTCTAAATCCATGGTATCAATACCGGAAGAAATCGTATTACGGGCCGATTTGGTATTTTCTAAATCCAACGCAGTAATCATTCCCAACTCATATTGTTTTTGACTAGCTGCTAGATTCTTGTCAAACACATCCAAACTCCGGCGCAATTCGTCCTGCTGATCCACCAAGCTATTGTAGGCAATATAAAGATTTTTTGCACCAATTACCACTTGGTTGCGCGCCTGATCGATCTGCACCATTGACTGGCTGAGGCTGTTGCTGGTGCTCGTCAGTTGTGCACTGAGTGACTGCGTCATCGTCTGTAGGCCATTCAACATATCGGCCAATGTGGACCCCTGTGGCAATTGCGCTGCTGCACTGCTGAGTTGCTGTGAAAGCTTATTCAAGCTCTGCTGGCTTTGCTTTAAGGCTGCAATGCTCTGGTTGATCGCACTCGACTGCCCAGAAAAATCCAAACTGCCATCCACAATGTCCTCAATATCGTCGTACGCGATCACTTTACTCTCCCAAAGCTCTTTGGCAGAAGCTTGTGTCCCACTCCCCAACAGCCCAACCGGACAACACAAAAGCACGGCGGCGAGAAGTATAGACCAAAAACGTTTGCTCATGAATCGTTCCTCCTAAATAAATAGACTCATTACAATCTTTTATGACTCTCCCAAATTTATGTTCAATCCATCCATTGATGTGGATCGGATGAGTTTTCTGCACGCGGTCATATCCCGCAGGAATGTATTCCAATATTCTATGTTTTAGAACATGGATTCATCTGGGAAGATGGCGCTCCTGGCATGCCTGTGCAATCTGCCCACTGAGGCGAATGAATAATTCTGTATCCAGTTCTCCCAAACACTCGACCAAATGATCCATACTGTTCATAGTCGCCTGATAAGCTTCCTCCAAGGTTTTTTCTCCCTTCGAAGTCAACATCACATAAACATGCCGCCGGTCATCCTGTCCATTTACGCGCGTCACCAGTTCCCGCTGTTCCAAATAATTGACCGCCTTTGTCACGGCAGGTTTTGAAACCTCTAACTCTGTGCTCAGTGTGGAGGCAATCACACCAGCCACACCGCCAGCTTTTTTGTTTTCCTCTGACTTTTCACGAATCAACAACAGCATCATCATCGTCGTTTTGGAAAGCGGACCTCCGATTTCGTAGTGCCGCAGGCCTTGTATTAAATTCAACAATGCATGAAGCAACTGGTTTCCAAGCTGTCCCAATAACATACCTCCCCGTCCGGTGTATCGTTTATGTTCCCCTCGCAAAAGTTAACTCGGTTAACTGAATGCATCGTAAGTCTAGTTCAAAAGGAAGAGGCTGTCAAGAATCCTGTGAAAAAATTCTCAAATCGTTTACAAATAGACTTATAGAAATCTTTTTGTACGTGTTTTCAGCGCCCACTTTTGGCGGCTATATAACTTTTTCAACTTGGAATCACTTTGGATAAGATCCGCTCTGATATTCTATACAAAAAGAAAAGCCGCACCTAAGGTGCGGCGAAAGGCAATTCAAAGAGTTCTATTATACACCTTCTTCACTCTATAAAAAGACAATGTAGTTTACATGGCCGTTTTTATAGAATCTCCGGTATAATCTCGCAGACCAATAAAACACCGTCACATACACGGAAGCGAACATTAAGGCCGCCAAAGGAAAGGCCATAAAGACGTTCCGGATCATTCTGATAGGACGGACGTGGGTCCTGCGCCAATATCCCTAAAAGGGCTTCCCGGCGGTCTTCCGGTACATGAGAGAGGAGTTCCTCTGGACACTGAACCTCCACAGCATATCCGCGAAATGAATCCGCAAAGCCTCCTATGGCATCTGGATGGCTGTCCACCCCTGGAAGATAGGGCTTAATATCCAAAATTGGCGTGCCATCCATCAGATCTGCACCGGATACATAAAGCAGGGGCCCTTTTGAAGAATTCGGTTCTATATGCTCCAATTTCACACAGGATAGCCCAATGGCATTGGGCCGAAAAGGAGAACGTGTTGCAAATACTCCCATACGAGTGTTTCCTCCCATACGAGGCGGGCGGACCGTTGGCGACCATCCTTCCCGCACCGCTTCAGAAAATTGCCAGATCAGCCAAATGTGAGAAAACTCCTCCAAGCCGCGTACGGCATCGGGATTGCGATAAACTGGTTCAAACACCACTGTACTTTTCAGCGCATTCACCAAACCGCTCTGTCTGGGAATGCCAAACTTTGCTGGGAAATCGCTGTGCATCCGCGCGATTACCTTGACTGCAAATGACTCGCTCATATGACGCTCCTTTTTTAGAATCCTAGCATATTATGTGATACTCTTTTCCAATTCCTTTTTAAAATTGTTGCATCGATTACAGTATCTGATATTTTAAAGGACTCACCCTGCCAATGTGCCATCTAAATTTTCACATCATCTGCAAAATCGTGAAATATCGTTCCCCATCTGAAGAACCGTCTTTTAGAGTATAACAGATGCCAGTATGGATTGCCACCACGAATGTTTTTTCTAAGTCTTCAATCGGACATCCAATGCTTCTCATTCACCCCTTCTGTTTTAAGCTGATCCGTACTAACCCTTTGAGAAGGATAGTATAAACGAGCAGCCCTCCCTCGCATGCATAAGTAGTATCCCTTAGTTGCACTCTTTGGGTTCCGATCATAATATTTGTGCTAGAGATCTGAATCCTTGCTTACAAAAAGGACGATACGCCTCGTAAATCATACCGTCCTAAAATTTCATAGCGCTTATCGCATAGTAAAAATCTAAAACAAAACTGTACCGTTTTCTAAATAAAAGAGTACTAAGAATCGCTTTCAACTAACCTTGTCTGGACGCGTAGCATCTTTTGTACCTTCCGTTCTCCTGCGGAAACATCCTTCTCAAATGTTGAACTTGATCGAATGCGGACATTTTTATCGCTTAGTATATTCGTGATATGGACAACCCGCCATTATGCAGCTGTCGTTTTATCACCGTTATCCTTATAACAAATATCTATTTCCGACCTTATCTAGCATTTGGACTATTCTCTATAGATATATAGATATTATTGCGAAGTAACATTTCGAAAAAATAAGCAAACCTATACCTTGACACAGTCTGTAATATGATAGATTATTATTCCATTTTTAAGATCCACTGTATTTACAATACCATCCCTTAAAAACACTTTACAGGCGGCATCCTCGATGAAGTGAAAGGAATGGTTTCATCGACGTTTTACCATTATAGGCATTCCGCCTTTTACTTACCATATCATAATAATCGAACAAGAACATTTTCGGTACTTCTGTCAACTTAACATTCCAATTTACCGAACCTTTTCCCACAACACCTTTAATACCAAATCGATCCACTCCACCCCTTACCATTTTTATGATAAGTCAGTTCTTTCCGTGCTCTCAAGCGAAAATTTCGGAATATGAAACCCATCCCAAGACAAATCTTGGGACAGCCTTCGCTGTTTATATTTTCTCGAATCTACTCTTGGACTTTTGACATCAAAACCACTGTCTCGACATGTGCTGTCCTAGGAAACATGTCTACGGGTGTGAGTTCTTGGGGGATATAATGTAAATCGGCTAAAATACGCAGATCACGCGCTAAGGTAGCAGGATCACAGGAGACATAGACAATCCGTTTTGGTGACATTTGCACTACGGTACGCAACAATTCCCCAGAACAGCCCTTGCGTGGAGGGTCGAGAATGACGACATCCGGATATTCTCCGCGTTGTCTTAACATGGATGCAGCTTCTGCTGCATCCATGCAAAAGAATTCTGCATTGGTGATATGATTGCGCTCCGCATTTTTACGCGCATCTTCAACCGCAGAGGGGACAACCTCTACACCGATTACACGCTTCGCCTGTGCAGCCATTGAAAGGCCAATGGTCCCGGTCCCGCAGTAAAGGTCTAGCAGCGTTTCGTGTCCAGTCAAACCTGCGTAAACTGCCGCCTGTCGATACAAGCGTTCTGCCTGCGTGCGGTTGACTTGATAGAAAGAGAGTGGTGAAATATGAAAGTCCAGACCACACAGACGGTCTGTAATGTAATCTTGTCCCCAAACGACGCGGTTTTTCTTACCCAAAACCACATTCGTCCTCTCGCGATTGGTATTGATCATCACGCTTTTTAGACCAGGTATCCTTTCTCGTAAAAGACGCACAAGAATATCTTCCTTATGCACTCCGTTCCCATTGACCACCACACAAACCATCTCCTCGCCGGTAGCCTCAGCCTGGCGAAGATAAAGGTGACGTAAGCGCCCCTTTCCGGTTGCTTCATTGTAAGGTTCATCGCCACTCAGAGCAGCCCAGGTACGGAAGGCATCCATAGCGGCTTGAAAAGAAGGAGGCTGCAATTGACAGTATGCACAGTTGATAATGCGATGACTATGATTCGCATAGAATCCCATGGTTAGCTCTCCATCCGGCGTCCTGCCGATGGGAATCTGCGCTTTATTCCGATATCCATCCGGCTGTTCAGCACCAAGAATCGGATGGATGAGAATATTTTGAAATCCTCCAATGCGTTCGATTGCATCCCGTACACGCTGTTCTTTAGCACGGAGTTCTTCCGCATAATGAATGTGGCGGAAGACACAGCCCCCACACTTTTGAAATTGCGGGCAGTCGGATTGTATTCGGGCAGAAGAAGGAATCAGGATATGCTCCATTTTTCCAAAGGCATGGGTCTTAGCGACTTTGAGAATACGCGCCTCTACGGTATCTCCGACCGCTGTCAGGGGGATAAAAACTGCCATACCATTCCAGCGGCCAATTCCACTTCCTTCCGCAGTATATCCGGTGATTGAAATCTCAACAAGATCATTCTTTTTTAGACTAGTCATTTTGGATTTAAAAACTCCTTTGTCAATGCGACGGTGAAATATACAACACCGTTTGATACAAATCGTTGTGTTTATTGTACCACAGTTTGCCAAAAAAGCCGACAGCTTTTTGCCCTATTTGAAGAGTCCCGCTCAGGGGAACTATATGATTTATTGCTTTACTAGGAAAAATGGCAAAGGGACTCCAAAACGTGTCGTTTTTGAGTAAATACATACTATGATCGTATAAACTCAGAATATTTACGAAATGCTTCGAAACAACTGTGGATATGTTCACTAAAATTGTGTTTTGAAAATCTTCGTTTTGTCCAAAACAGAGATTCTAGTTAGAGAGGGCTTTCTTTCGTTGACAGGGGCAATTCCTAGGATTATAATGGGAACCAGAAAAAGGAAAACAAATGAAACAAACTGTGCTTATAAGTCTCGTGGCAAGGATTGTCACGCCTTTTCAATACAACTCCTCCCCAAAAAGCGAGAACCGGGTTTAACCCGGTTTTCGCTTTTTCTATTTCTTTTTTAAAGAATGCGTCGAAATACTTCACGGAATCCCCACATTTTTCTACCAACCTTTACTATATAGGTAAGGGAAAGGGGGTGCCTGATTGTGAAGTCAAAGCGAATCCGGCGATTTGGGATTGCGGCTTTATTCTGGACCGTATTATTGTTTACAGCGGCCGCGTGGTACAGTGCTGCGGTCTCTGGCGGAGAAGAAGTTGACCCACCGGATCTCAACCAAATTGAAAGCCCTTATCTGTTAGAGGACAACCGTGCTCTATTCCCCTGTGAGGATGGAAGCTATGTGGCAGTCAGTACAGAGGGGACAAAGCGTATGTATGTGGTGAAGCTCTGGAGAACCACTGCGGGGTGGGAAGTGCGCCTGAGTGCTGCACTACGGCCTGGTTTTCGAAAAGTTTTTTGTGTAGACCAGGATCTTTACTTCCTGATGGATGTCACCGATGTGATTGAGGAGGGAAGTGGTGCAGATGCGCCAGCGATTCAAATTATCCGCTATCATATGGAGGATGAACAGACAGAGGCAAGAATCATTCGCAATGCTGTCTGCGACTATGACCGAACCTGCCGTGTGGAATCCGGAGGAAGGATTTTGCTGGTACATGCGCCATTATTGGATGAAATCAGCGATCTGACGCCGGTTCGAGTCTATCAATTCGATAGCTCCGAATACGTCTTGTCACCACAGGAGGAGTTTCCTCAAGAATCCGAAGAAGGAGAAAGTTCACAGCCTTCCGAGAGCGGAACGTCTTCAGAGGAAAGACCAGAGCAAACCCTCTTATATCTGTTTGATGGTCCGATTACAGTATCGGAACTGGAAGAGTCCTACACAGAGCATACTGGCGTTGTCCGTGTGACCGGAACCGATGGACGAATAAAGACATCCGGACGTGTAGCAACCGGCGACCTTATGGAAGTGTTGATTGATGGTCAAGTCAGTGATCGTGCCGTCGCTTGTATTCCAGGGGATATAACCGGACGAGGTAAACCCAGCTCCGCGGACACACAGTTGTTATATGAATATTTGACAACCGGGTGCTATCTGAGCGATGCAGAGTGGAAAGCTGGAGATTTGAACTGCGATGGTATACTCAGTACCGGCGATCTACTTCTTCTCAAAGAAATGGTCTGGAAACAGGGATAATCTATTTTTTGGATGATGGATTCAGAGGACCCTACCAAATTCCCGTTGACCTGCACGGAGGAACATCCTATAATAAGGAAAAATAGAAAGCATTTGGGGGACTTCTCCTTCCAAATGCTTTCCCAATAAAGGAGCATCTTTTACATGATGGAAAATCTGTTTATTCGCAGTCTGTACGATCTTTCTCACACAGCAGCGGCAACCTATTTGGAACAATACACCTATCCGTGGGAGGCATTAGCCGGGATAGGAGAGTTTATTCTTAAGCTGGGCGAGACTCTCTCTACAGAGGAATATGAAAAGCGCGGGGAAGATATCTGGGTGGCGAAAAGCGCCACGATATTTCCGACCGCTTATATTCATGGACCAGCAATCATTGGGCCTAATACAGAGGTTCGACAGTGTGCATTTATTCGTGGAAACGCTTTAGTCGGCGCAAATTGCGTAGTGGGAAACTCGACGGAACTCAAAAATGTCATTCTATTCGATTGTGTACAGGTACCACACTATAATTATGTGGGGGACTCCATTCTTGGCTATAAGTCGCATATGGGTGCAGGTTCCATCACCTCGAATGTTAAATCGGACAAAACGCTGGTCACAGTATGTGTGGGCAACACACGTATAGAAACTGGACGTAAGAAATTCGGGGCAATGCTTGGCGATTTTGTAGAGGTGGGTTGCAACTCGGTACTGAATCCTGGAACAGTGATCGGCCGCTACACCAATGTCTATCCGCTTTCTATGGTGCGAGGCTTTGTGCCGGAAAACAGCATCTATAAGCGTGCGGACGCGGTTGTACAAAAGGTCGAATAGACGGTGCTCGATCCGCCAGCGTTGCAAATATTTCCCAAAAAAGTTTCGATCTCTTTACATTTTTCGCCTTGACGGAGGCTGCCTTTTCGTCTATGCTTAAAAGCCTACGGCCAGGGCAATACGCCTGAAAAGAATGGGGAATTTTCAGGGAATCCCGCCGTAAAATACAGAAAGATAGGACCTTGCGTAATAGGCGCGAGGGGGGCGGCGCCCCGGTATTTGGCAATGAGACAGAAAAAAGTTGCAGCCATTCACGATATTTCCGGATTTGGAAAGTGTTCCTTGACGGTCGTGCTCCCGATCCTCTCCGCAGCGGGTATGGAGACGAGCGTCATGCCGACGGCAGTACTTTCTACTCACACAGGCGGCTTGGGAAATTGTACATACCGCGATTTGACGGACGATATGCGGGCATATGCAGCGCATTGGAAAAGCCTTCATCTTTCCTTTGATGCGCTATACACCGGATTCCTTGGATCTGCAGAGCAGATTGACATTGTGTCCGAAATTGTGGATGATTTCCGCACAAGTGATACGCTGGTGATGGTGGACCCGGTTATGGCGGATAATGGGAAACTATATGCCACCTGTACGCCGGAAATGGCACGTGGGATGAAAAAGCTCTGTAAAAAAGCGGATCTAGTCGTTCCGAATCTGACGGAAGCCGCCTTTTTACTGGGTGAGGAATTCTATGATGGACCATATGACCGAGCCTATATTGAGGGAGTACTGCAACGCCTCAGCGAAATGGGGCCGCGTTTGGTGGTGTTGACTGGCGTGTGGTTTAGCCCCGGATTGCTGGGAGCAGCTGGTTTAGATCGTGACACTGGCCGCGTCACGTATGCTTTCTCGCCTCGCGTGGAAGGGGCTTATCATGGGACAGGGGACATCTTTGGAAGCGCCCTCTTGTCTGGACTGCTCAGTGAAATGAGTCTGCGCGACGCAATGCAGTTGGCGGTTGATTTTACTTGCGGTAGTATCCGCCGTACCCGAGAAGCTGGAACCGATCGCCGCTTTGGCGTGAATTTTGAGGCGGGCCTTCCGCGCTTTATGGAAGAGTTGGGGTTGGTCCCTGTGAGTTATCGAATGGCACGATAGTATAGGCTAAAAAGGACTGCGAACAATGTTCGCAGTCCTTTTTAGCCTAAAAGTGCAGGTTACAAAACCCTTACGATTGAATCGGTGCGGTTTACTTTGCAATTTTTTGCTAGTATAATATACTGTACCCAAATGAAAGAAAAAGGAGGCCGGCCAATGCTGGACAATCCTATCATACAGAATGTACTTTCCGTAGCACTGTACCTGTTGCGGATTGCAGTGCCGCTGCTCTCCATCGTAGTGGTATGTCGTTGTTTCCATTCGTTGAAGGCGGGACGGCGGCGGGAGGAACCTGTAGTCATCCTTCAGGATATGGTGACAAAGGAGATCCTTCCTGTGCTGTATTGGGAAAACTCCCTGGGACGCAGCCGCAGTTGTGATATTGTGCTGCACGACAGCACCGCCAGCCGGGATCATGCCGTCCTGATGCGCAGAGAGAGCGGATGGATTGTAACAGACACAAATTCCAAGGCAGGAACGCGCGTCAACGGGAAAAAGGTTGAGAACCGTGCACAGGTTTTGCCCGGCGATGTGATTACATTAGGTTCTACTTCTTTGATGCTCAAACGCACCAGCGAGGCAAAGAATCTGAAGGTTCCCAAACGCCGGCGAGTGCATGCGGCGTCCCCTTTTGGACTGCTGTTTACCGTGATGTTGGTTCAGGTTATGCTCTGTATAGAGGTATGTTTTTCCAGCGAACCATTCAATTATATGCCCTTCATTCCTTTGGGGGCACTTGTTATAATGGAATGGGGACTTTATCTCTATTCGATGAAAGCGCTCAATCGGGTGAGTTTCGAGCTAGAGACGGTAGGTTTTTTGCTTTCTGGAATTGGTATTATGTTGCTCTCTGGAACAGGCGTGGAGAAGACGTATGTTCAATTGGGCGCCCTGCTTTTGGGAATCGTGTTGTTTTGCGTCATGATTTGGTTTATGAATGATTTGGAGCGAGTAATGCGCTGGCGTTTGGCTATTGCAATTGGCGCCATCGTATTATTTGCAATCAATCTGTTGTTTGCATCTGAAAATCATGGTGCAAAAAATTGGATTTCCCTCGGGCCAATCAGCGTTCAACCATCTGAGTTCATCAAGATTGCATTTGTATTTGTTGGGGCGTCCACGCTCGACCGGTTACAAACGGCGCGTAACCTTTCCGGCTTTATTCTTTTTGGAGGAGTGTGTTTGGGCGCCCTGTTCTTGATGCGTGACTTTGGCACAGCTTGTATCTTCTTTGTGACATTTCTCATTATTGCCTTTATGCGGTCTGGCAGCGTGCGGACGATTGCGCTGATCTGTTCGGCTGCTGTATTTGGCGTGTTTCTGATTTTAAAATTTAAGCCGTACATTGCACAGCGTTTTGCCGCTTGGAGGCATGTATGGGAGTTCGCCAATGAGGCGGGCTATCAGCAAACACGGGTTCTCACATATACGGCCAGCGGAGGGTTCTTTGGCGTTGGAGTAGGAAATGGATATTTGAAAAGCGTATTTGCCTCCACCAGCGACCTGGTGTTCGGTATGATCTGTGAAGAACTGGGTTTGATTTTGGCGATCACAGTTGTGGTAGCCATCGCATTGCTGGTGTTTTATGCGCGTTCCGATGTGACGCGCAGCCGGTCGACATTCTATTCCATTTCCGCTTGTGCGGCGGCCGGAATGATGCTTTTTCAGACGTGCTTAAATGTCTTCGGCGCCACAGATGTCCTACCACTCACCGGTGTAACCCTCCCCTTTGTCAGCCTGGGAGGGTCCAGTATGGTGGCAGTTTGGGGACTATTGGCATTCATTAAGGCCAGCGATGAACGCACTTATGCGGTACGAAAACGAAAATAGATGCAGCGGTAGAAAGGCGGTGCGCCAATGAAGACAACCGGTACCCGATCCTTAATTCTATTCCTTCTCACGGGAGGATTTCTTGTAGGGTTGGTCATTTTCCTGGCTTCCCTTGTAATGGAAGGCGGGAACTGGGCGTTTCAGCCCTACAATAAGCATCTGGCAGGCGGTGGACAGCTCTCCTATGCGGGGGATGTTCTCGATCGGAACGGTACAATTTTAGCTCAGAGTAAGGACGGCGAAAGGCTTTATAACGACGATGAAATGGTGCGCCGTGCAACCCTCCATGCAGTGGGCGATACGATGGGCTATATCTCTACAGGAGTACAGTACAGCTACCGCTCTGAGCTGGCAGGTTATAACATTTTTACTGGTTTGGCGACCCCTACGGGCAAAACCACGGGAAATGATATCCGGTTGACCCTGGATAGCAATTTAAGCAAGGTTACCCTGCAGGCATTTGGAAACCAAAAAGGTGCAGCAATCCTATATAATTATCGAACGGGTGAGGTGCTCTGTATGGTGAGTTCCCCCACCTTTGATCCAGGTAACGTTCCTGCGGATTTGAATACGGATACCAGTGGAAAATACGAGGGGGTGTACCTTAACCGAGCGCTATCGGCTTCCTATACCCCTGGATCTATTTTTAAGATTGTTACGAGTGCAGCGGCGATTGAGAATATTCCCGATTTGGAAAGCCGTATCTTCGATTGTCCTGGGGAGATCACTGTAAATGGCAATAAGGTCACCTGTTTAAGCCGTCACGGAAAGATTCACTTCCAGGACGGCTTGGCGAAATCCTGCAATATTGTCTTTGCCGAGTTGGCTATGGAGTTGGGCAAGGAAAAGATGACGGCAGAGGCCGCTTCTATGGGGTTTAATCGCAGTTTTGATCTGGATGGGATTCCAACCAGTAAAAGCCAGTACGATGTGTCCGAGGCGCAGGAGAACGATCTTGCATGGAGTGGTGTGGGGCAGTACACGGATCTCACCAATCCCTATCACATGATGCTTTTGATGGGGGCAATTGCAAACGAGGGTACGCCGGTCAAACCCTATCTGATTGAAAGCATTACTACTCACTTTGGGCTGGTGACAAAGGCAGGCCGCACCCAGAAGGACAGCCAGCTTTTGCAGGCGGACACAGCGGCAAAGCTTAAAGAAGTTATGCGCTATAACGTGACAAGCGAGTACGGAGACAATATGTTTCCAGATATGGCGGTCTGTGCAAAGACCGGTACTGCCGAGGTCGGCGGAGGCAAAAAGCCAAACGCTTGGATGGTGGGATTTTCTAGTAATGACCGGACGCCGTATGCCTTTGCTGTGGTGGTTGAAAATGGGAACTCTGGAATTGGTGCAGCCGGTGGGGTTGCTTCGGCAATGATGGCGGAGGCGGCGAAGATTCCGGCGGTCAATTCGTAAAAAAGGCCCTGGCCGCGTATGAGGCCGGGGCTTCTTTCATGATGGAAGTTTATTGATGATTGATGAGGTGGGAAGAACATGGGAAAATGGAAAGCAAAGACACAGATGTCGGAATCCATGGCATTGGCAATTTTTTTAACGTTGGCTGGCGGTTTTCAAGATGCTTATTCTTACAATTGCAGGGGAAAAGTATTCGCCAATGCGCAGACAGGAAACATCGTTCTGTTGGGACAGAATTTAGCTATGGGAAACTGGTCGATGGCCCTGCACTATTTCATGCCTCTGGCTGCCTTTATCTCTGGCGTATATGTGACCGAGTGGGTTCATCAGAAGTATCGGGACTATCGAAAGATTCATTGGCGCCAGATCGTGTTAGTTGCAGAAGTGCTTTTATTGGCAGCCGTTGGATTTATGCCGCAGTCGGTCAATATGTTGGCCAATGTGTGTTTGTCCTTTGCTTGTGCCATGCAGGTCAACAGCTTTCGAAAGTTTAAGGGGTTACCCTGTGCAACAACGATGTGCATTGGAAACATGCGCAGCGCCACAGAAATGCTTTGTAAGTTTCATATCACGAAGGAAGCTTCCCTTTGGAAAAAGAGTAAGCAGTACTACCTGGTGATATTCATCTTTGCTGTTGGCGCAGCAATTGGGGCGCTTATGAGCTTTCAATTTCAAGAGCACGCCATTTGGATGGCGGCTGTGCTGCTATTAGTGGGGTTTGTATTGATGTTTATTCGGGAGGATATTGAGACAAATCCCCAAATTGTAAACGAGTGGGACGTAATCAAGGAAGATGCTGAAAAATTGGGAGCGGCTGTTAAAGAGAATTTAGCCGAAGAGATACAGGAAATTCAAAAGGGCACGCATGGGGATTCCAATCCATAAATCTCTGGCGCCGGAATCTTTCAGAGCAGGTGCCTAGATCAAATTTTATATTGCGAATGTTTTGGGGTGATCACAGATCCACTGTGAGGGAGTGTTCTTCGACTGCCGTGAAAGAAGCACCCAACCATGAAGCACAGGGTTTAGAGGGCCAGCCATCTTTCCGGAAGAATTCCGCACAATCGTCGGCGATGGGGCGGACACACAGATGCGCCGTATGCTCACACATGTAAAAGGGTCTTTTACCGAGGAGAAACTCCTCCACTTGCGCACCATATATAATGGATATTACGCTGCCGATCCCACGGACCGAATTCAGCCATACGACGGGATGGCGGAGACGCTCCAACAACTTCACAAGAAAAGAACTCAACTGGCGGTACTTTCCAATTCCCCCACGCATGGACAACCTTTATCATTGAAAAACGTTTGGAGGCAAGCTGTTTCACTGCTGCTATGGACAACGCGAAGAAATTCCCAAAAAGCCTGCGCCGGATGGGGCGTTCCATATTGCGAAAGAGATCGATGTTGCTCCTGAACAGTGTCTTTATATCGGAGACACCAATACGGATATGAAACCAGGTGCTACAGCTGGAATGGACACAGCGGGCGCACTGTAGGGGGTCCGCGGCCACGGGGAGCTAGAAGTAAACCACGCGGTCTATCTTTTGAAAACCGATGGATCTATTATAAATTGTCGAATGTGTGGATGGCGGATTGCTTATCATAGGAAATGGGATCTCGTTCGTAGCGGCTATCTTTATGGTCGCCAGCTGTGTGGTAAAGAGAAAAAGAACCATTTTTCTCTGTCAGTTTCTGGAATGTGCTCTTCTGGCGGTTGCCTCTGTCTTTTTTGGCGCATTGGCCGGTATGACAACGCTCGTGTTCAGCGCAATTCGGGACTTACTCGTAGCAAATGATCGGTATACGAAACCGATGATGACCGTTTTTCTGATACTTACCATTGTTGCAGGGGTTCTGGCGAATACGCGTGGCCTAGTGGGCCTCTTGCCGGTCTTTGCCACCGTGGAGTACACGATTTGTTGCCACTATATTGTGGGAGAGAAAGCGACCAAATGCAGTATCTTTGTGAATGGGTCATCTATTCGTTTTTGATCTGTGATTTATCCACAGCTGTCAGCGACACAATTGTGCTCCTTGTGGATGCAGTCGCGATCATTCGATTGTTTCAAAGACAATGGATGGAACGAAAGGCAGTTTCTACAGTAGATGACAGCACCTAACACAAGCCCCGTGCTAAGAGGAATTCTCCATAGCACGGGGCTTGTTCGTCGTTTTAAGTCTCTTTACAAGTATCGTACAGGTCTGTAAGGCGTTCCAGATGATAAGAGAAAACCGGATAAAGCGGGCTCTCCTTGGGAACCGGTCGCTCTTCCAATTCATCAATACTGATAAGCTCATGTAAAATCTGCCGGTAAGTCGAGATTTTGCACGAGATCTGAAAAACCTCTTCGTCGTTTCCACGAAAAAATTTCGTCTCTCCAATATAGTGTTCCACTGCAATGGAGAGCGTACGGATGGCATTGTTTACTGCCAAAACATCGATGGGATCACCCGTGGAAGCAAAATCAATGGATTCCTCTACGAGGCTGCGCAGATCCGTATAGGTACGCTTAATACGTGCCACATAATTGGGGGGCATTACAATGATATTGACCAATAATGCGATTGCGACGCCGATTAGTACCTCCAAACAGCGCTGCCCGGCATAGAACCAAGGGTCTGTTCCGCGATAAAGGACAACAATTGTAAAAATCAGGCAAGCCAAAGGCGCCGCGCCATTGAGTTTTAACATATGACAGAGATATAATGTCAGGATGACGCCGATGCCGCATAAACCAGCATTTCCGGGCAAGGCCATCGCAAAAGCAGCCCCGATTGCAGCCCCAATTACAGTACCCAGCACCCGGTTTTTACCGCCGCGAATGGAAATATCAATGGATTTTCCCATGGAGATGACCGTAGCAGCCACCGCAAAAAAGGGGGTGTCCAGCATCATCCAATAGGATACCACCACACAGAGTGTAGCGGCAATGCCTGTTTTAACAATCCGTAGCCCCATACCACCGCTAGCTTTTAAGAATTTTTTAATCCGTTCCATGGTATCCCTCATTTGTCGCCAACGACAATTTTTAATAGATCCATCGGTTTTTCCAAAAGATAGACCGCGTGGTTTGCTTCTAGCTCCCTGCGGTCGCGGAACCCCCACAGTGCGCCAGCTGTGTCCATTCCAGCTGCGGCGCCCGTTTTCATATCCGTATTGGTGTCTCCGATATAAAGACACTGCCCAGGAGCAACACCCATCTCTTTTGCAATATGGAGCGCCCCATCCGGCGCAGGCTTTTTGGGGATTCCTTCGCGTTGCCCATAGTAGCAGCGAAACAGCTTGTCTCCAAACATTTTTTCAATGATAGAGACTGTCCATGCGTGGGGTTTATTGGAAAGTACCGCCAGTTGAATTCCTTTCTTGTGAAGTTCCTGGAGCGTCTCCGCCATCCCGTCGTACGGCTGAATTCGGTCCGTGGGATCGGCAGCGTAATATCCATTATATATGGTGCGCAAGTGGAGGAGCTCCTCCTCAGTAAAAGACCCTTTTACATGTGTGAGCATACGACGCATCTGCGTGTCCGCCCCATCGCCGACGATTGTGCGGAATTCTTCCGGATCGATTGTCGGGTAACCGCAAGCCTGAAGCGCGCGGTTTGAAAAGTTAGCAATCGAATACAGCGTATTTGCCAGGGTTCCGTCCAGGTCAAAAATACATGCCCGATACAAACAATCACCCTTTTTCTATTGGAATGTTTCTCTATTTTACTCAATTTTAACCGGTTTTGCAAGTTTCCGATCCGCCTTAGATTCGCTTTGGCGGCTCAGGGAAAAATGCGCCGTTCGACGGCAAACGCAGAATCTCTTTTCAATCGAACCAAACTGTGCTAAGATGAGTTTATTGCACAATTGTTTTGTCATGGGGTGAGGAATGATGGGAAGAGGGAAAAAAACAGAATATGGCTGTACGGTTCCTTTTCGTGATTTGGAATATCTGTTGGGGGAAATGGAACCCGGCCTGGCGGAGGATACTGGCAAACGGTTCTGCTTTGTATTGGGCGCAGGGGCTTCGATCGAGTCTGGAATACCATCCGGCCAGCATTTAGTCGATCAATGGGATACATACATACGCAGAAGGGACTCGGAACAAGAATACGCCGCATGGAAAGAGAGTATGGGAATCCGCTCAAAGCAGGATCAATATGCGCATTACAGCGACTATTACCAAAAACGATTTGAAGAGGAACCAGAAGAAGGCCCCATCTTTATTCGCAACAAAACCGCGCGGGCAGAACCAAGCGTGGGATATTTGGCGCTTGCAAGTGTCATGACAGAAACCCAAAATAACATTGTAATCACCACAAATTTCGACAAGCTGCCGGAGACCTCCATATTTCGTGATACCGCGCAGATCCCATGGGTGATTGGTACAGCGAGTGAAATCCCCTATTTGCAATTGAATGCGGAGTATCCAAAGATTCTAAAAGTCCACGGCGATATGTTCCTGGACATGAAAAATAATACGGATGAGATAAAACAGTTGGACGAACGCTGGAAAAACCCGCTGAAGGATGTACTGAGACAATACCATCCGGTTTTCATCGGTTATGCTGGGAATGACCCGAGCCTTATGGGGTATTTGGAGGAAATTGCAGACCGGATAAAACGGCCGTATTGGCTTTATTTTCGGGAAGCCGAACTTACGGAGCGGATTTGGAGGTTTGTGGAAAAAAGCAACGGCTGTTTTGTGGATGGCCGGATTGGGTTTGACGCTGTGTTGATGCACATTTTTAAGAGCTTTCAATTTGAAAAGGCGTACAAAATGCAGGCGGAGAAACGGGACGAAACGTTCCAAACAAAATGGGCGGAAGCAGAGGAAACCTTAAAAAAGCTTTTGGCAGCGGAGACCGACAACAAAATGGACAAGGATACGTCAGACGACGATTCCATCCGCGAAAGCGTAAGAAAGATCACGGGGAATGAGACGCCGGAAAGCATGTTGTACAACCTTTGGAACCAGCCTCAGACAGAACAGAAGAAGCTTCTGGAGGCGGCGTTGAATCAATTCCCTGCCAATGATTATGTTTTGGAAAGCTATGCCATATATTGGTATGAGCAGAGCGAGCCAGATGAAGCGGAGAAGTATTACAAGCGCGCGGTGGAGGCCAATCCTCAAAATGCAAGAAACCTTGGCAATTATGCGCTGTTTTTGGAACTTCAACGGAACGATTATGATAAAGCAGAGGAATATTACTGGCGTGCAGTAGAAGCTGACCCAAAAAACGCTAAACAGCTTGGCAACTATGCGAACTTCTTATGTGATCAGCGAAAAGACTACGTTCGAGCAGAGGAGTATTACCAACGTTCCGTAGAAGCTGGTCCTCAAAACGCAACACAACTTGGCAATTATGCGATATTTTTGGAGGAACAACAGAAGGATTACGACAAAGCAGAGGAATATTACCGGCGCGCAGTAGAAGCTGATCCGAAGCATGCAAACAATTTAGGAAACTATGCGGATTTTCTATGGAAACAGCGGAAGGACTACGACAAAGCCGAGGAATATTACCGGCGCGCGGTGAAAGCTAACCCGAAAGATGCAACCAATTTAGGAAACTATGCGGTATTTTTAAAGAACCAGAGAAAGGACTACGACAAGGCGGAGGAATATTACCGGCGTGCAGTAGAGGCTGACCCAAAACATGCAAACCATTTAGGAAACTATGCGACGTTTTTAAAGAACCAGAGAAAGGACTACGACAAGGCGGAGGAATATTACCGGCGTGCAGTAGAGGCTGACCCGAAACATGCAAACAATTTAGGAAACTATGCGAATTTCCTGTACGATCAGCGAAAGGATTATGACAGGGCGGAGGAATATTACCGGCGCGCGGTAGAAGCTGACCCAAAGCATGCAACCAATTTAGGAAACTATGCCAATTTTCTATGGAAACAACGAAAGAACTACGACAGCGCGGAGGAATATTACCGGCGCGCGGTGGAAGCTGATCCGAAAGATGCAAACAATTTAGGAAACTATGCGAATTTCCTGTGCGATCAGCGAAAGGATTACGACAGGGCGGAGGAATATTACCGGCGTGCAGTAGATGCTGACTCAAATCATGCAAACCATTTAGGAAACTATGCGAATTTCTTGTGCGATCAGCGGAAGGATTACGATAAAGCGGAGGAATATTACCGGCGCACGGTAGAAGCTGACCCGAAAGATGCAAACCATTTAGGAAACTATGCAATATTTTTAAAGAACCAGCGAAAGGATTACGATAAAGCGGAGGAATATTACCGGCGTGCCTTACAGATCGATCCAAATCATGTAAATAATCTGAAAAATTATGCGATATTTCTGAAAGATATCCGGCATGATGCAAAAGCAGCCCGGAAATACCGCCAACGCGCCGAAGAACAAAAAGCAAAAGAATAGGTTCTGGCTCCGCCATGTCTTGGTATACATTCTCACTCTTTGCTGTTCGAATGCAGAGGAAATGGTTAAACCGCTGGCGAAGGAACCAATCAAGAATCCATGGAAATCTGTGAAGGCAGCGCAAAGATATTTTTGCTTGAATCCATTACAGTAGAGAGTGAAAACGGCTGGAACGGGCTGGGAGAACTGCCAGCCCCCCGCCGGTTTATGCAAGAAGCGTGCTTTCAGACTGGCCAACAAGCAGCCTGAATGGGAATAATCGAATGCAATGGCGGGCCCTGCCGGTATCTTGTCAGGAAGCAAGTTTCCTTTACCAAAAGACTGAACAAGGGGATTTTTGACTGTAAGCATCCCCTGTAAAGTTTGGCCTCATGCGTAAAACAGTCAAATTGCCGTTTTTTCAAAGAGGGCCGGGTTCGAAGAATGTGGCCATCTATCCAATTGGGTTCTGAAATGGATAAGAGTATGGTTCATAATGGATAACGGCTTGATTTATAAAAAACTGCCTTTGAGAAACTTTTCGAGCGAGTGCATGTAAATATGGGACGTAGACAACTTTCCACTGTGTTATAAAAACAGATGGATGAGACGGTCTCTTATATACGGCATATGATAAACATTGTTAGACGCTGATGAGTTGGCCGCAACGTAGGAGATATCGCAGAAATCTTGTAGGTTGATAAAACGGTCAGTGGGGATATAAAACGGAGGAATGCTGAATTCGATTGCAAGCGCATACACCCTTGTTCTGGCAAAACTCTGTGTATATCTCTGGATTTATTCGATGTAGGCACCTTTAGGGGATCGTTGCGTTTCAAAAACGGTCTGACAATCTTGTAAATGCTATGAGAAAAATGTTACAGAAATTGTCAGGGATTTCGCCCCCAAAGGATTTTTGAAAGAACCACTGAAAAACGTTATAAGAGTTTTATTTGCCAACGGCTCGTCCTACCTTTGTTTTCAGATAAGGTGGAGAATCCGATACAGGAGAATGAGATGGAGTTCGTACACATGAAAAAAATCCAAAAAGATGGAGTTTCACTCAGCAGGAGATACATAACCTGGGTAGGAACAGATTGTAGAGATGGATATAGCCCCCTTGTGTGAACGCTCTCAAAACGGAAACGTTGTTATAACATACCGGCCGGTTCTCGTCCGAGACTTGCCTGTAGGTGGAAAGAGCTACCCGCACATTTTAAATTGAGAATCATATAGCGTGATATGGATGAGTAATAGCCGCCCAGCCTTTTCTGTTGCAGTTTTGAGATGCTCATAAGGGATCGCTGCGAATATTTGAATAAATATTTTTAATAGGGACAGCCTCCGCAAAAAGCAGGATACCCCTATCGCTATTAAACGAACGGATATTGTGAGTAGGGAAACGGCGATAAAACGGCAGCCGCAAAATGACGGGCTATCTCTATCGCTAATCTAGAACAGGAAATTGTATAGCAAATTGAGAATCAGGAAGAAGGAATACAGTATGATTTTTGAGACGGAACGGCTCTACCTGCGCAGATTGACACAGGATGATTTTGGCAACCTGTGTACAATTTTACAGGATGAAATTGCAATGTATGCTTATGAGCATGCATTTAGCGACACAGAAGTACAGGAATGGTTGGATAGACAGATTGTACGTTATCAGATGGACGGTTTTGGACTTTGGGCAGTGTTATTAAAAGGAACAAACACCTTTGTAGGACAAGCAGGGCTTACAATGCAGGAAATTGGAGATGGCCGGCGCGTTGTGGAGATCGGTTATCTGTTTCGGCAGGATTATTGGCATAATGGATATGCAACAGAGGCTGCACAGGGTTGTAAACAATATGCCTTTGAAATACTCGGTATTCCAGAGGTGTATTCGATCATCCGCGACAATAATTTTGCATCCCAACGTGTGGCAAAGCGCAATGGCATGCAGGCAGTGGGTATGATGGTCAAGCACTACCAGGGAATCGACATGCCACATATCCTTTTCTGTGTCAAAAAAGACCGCATAGAACGGATGAAGCCATGTCAATTGGACACCTGTATGGCGCTTTGGCAGCATGGAAATCAGCAGGCGCACGCATTTATCTCAGAGGCGTATTGGAAAGAAGCCGCTGCTTCTGTTCGAGAACAGCTCCTAGAATCAGAGATTTGGGTCGCTTTGGAAGGAGAAACCGTCCGCGGCTTTGTGGGTTTACAGAGGGACTACATCGCTGGGATTTTTGTAGATTCATCGCATCAGGGCAAAGGCGTTGGAAGCAGACTTCTTACATTTTGTCAGAACCATCATCATACCCTATCGCTTGAAGTCTATGAAAAGAACGAGCGCGCAATTCGGTTTTATCGAAGGCATGGCTTCCAAATCGCTGAACGGCATATAGATGATGCAACAGGCCAACCTGCCTATCGCATGACTTGGGCAGAAAATATGCAGGCATAAGCAGGAATGTCCGCCTTATTGAAAGCTTGCTGTATGGTGAACAGCGAGGCCGGTCTAGTTATGTACATCGAGTGCAGGCAGCGCCATGTGCTATAGAAAAACAGGAAAGATTTTGAATGAAAAATTGCTATTGGATTAGACCGGACCTTCGGCTGATGAGAGAACGGCAAAGAGTTCATACATTATGGATTGGAGAGAAACGTAATGGAAGAGTTAGAAAAGAGAAAACGGCAGCCCTTAGAACGAAATCCAAATCCTTGCCCTCTGTATCGGAAATGTGGAGGGTGTCAGCTGCAAAATATGTCCTATCCGCGCCAGTTGCATTGGAAACAGGAATTGGTGGAGCGGTTACTGGGCCGCTTCCACAAGGTGAATCCCATCGTAGGTATGAAATATCCTTACCACTATCGCAATAAGGTGCAAGCTGCATTTGCTCTCAATAAAAAGAAGCAGATTATCTCTGGCGTATATCAGGCGAGCACCCATCGCGTTGTCCCAGTGGAAAGTTGTATGATTGAAGATGAAACAGCGGACCAAATTGTAGGGACGATTCGAAAGCTCATGAAAGATTTTCGGATGGAGCCCTATAATGAAGACACTGGCCGGGGGCTTGTCCGGCATGTGTTAGTAAAGCGTGGCTTTGTCAGTGGACAAGTCATGGTTGTCATGGTAACCTCTTCTCCAATTCTTCCATCAAAGAACAATTTTGTAAAGGCGCTGCGAAAGGCGCATCCAGAAATTACGACGATTCTCCAAAATGTCAACAACCGTCCAACCAGTATGGTGTTGGGGGACTTTGAGAAGGTTCTCTATGGTCCAGGTTATATTGAGGAAGCCTTATGTGGTTGTGTGTTTCGCATTTCTGCCAAATCCTTTTATCAGATCAACCCCGTACAAACGGAAGTGTTGTATGATAAAGCGATCGCGCTTGCTGGGCTTACTGGAAAGGAAACGGTTTTGGACGCCTATTGCGGCACAGGAACCATCGGGTTGATTGCAGCAAAACGTGGCGCGGGCCATGTAATCGGCGTGGAATTAAACCGAGATGCAGTCCGCGATGCGATTTCCAATGCAAAGCGTAATGGAATTAAAAATGTCTACTTTTACAATGCAGATGCAGGAGATTTCCTTTCCGCGATGGCAGATGAAGGGGAATCGGTCAATGTGGTATTGATGGACCCACCGCGTGCGGGCAGTGATGAACGTTTTCTCACTTCCCTTGTTGCTTTATCGCCAAACAAAATTGTATATATCTCTTGTAACCCGGAGACGCTTCAACGTGACCTGCATTTTTTGGTACGAGCAGGTTACAAAGTGAAGGAAATCCAGCCGGTGGATATGTTTCCCCATACAAATCATGTGGAGACGGTTGTTTTGCTTTCCAAGGGAGAAATCGACTCGAAGAAGGTGCGGGTGGAGTTCTCGCTGGAAGATATGGATATGTCTGGCTTCCAGAAGGACGCGACTTATGAACAGATCAAGGCGTATGTGTTGGAGCATACCGGTTTGAAGGTATCTTCCCTGTACATCTCACAGATAAAGCGCAAGTGCGGGCTGGATGTGGGGCAAAATTATAACCTGTCAAAGAAGGAAGATGCCAAAGTGCCAAAATGTCCGCCGGAGAAGGAAGCGGCGATCAGGGATGCGTTGAAATATTTTCAGATGATTTAAGAGTCTATTGAGCAAAAAAGCAGTAAATCAATTTCAGATTTACTGCTTTTGCTGGCCGGGCCGGTGAGCTACGAGCATTCATGACTTTTTGATAACTTGTTCCATACTGATATATTAAGCGGAAAGTTGTGGCCCTGTATTTTCAGAGGGAAACGAATGCTCCTTGAATATATCCCACAAAATATGCCATCGCTATACTCAGTGCAATGCAACATATACATAGTATTTCAGCAATTACCTTTTTTTCGATTATTTCATTTATGGACTTTCCGTAATCAATAGTAGACCATACCATTGAAAGCAAAAATAGAATTGAAATCCATTGAGTATGAAATGATAGTCCCATGCTAACAAATACATAGTTTGAGATGATGTAAAAAGCGCTTCTGACTACAACTTCTGTCACTTTTACAATCCGATTTCTCATAGAATTCTCCCTCTCTGATAATACTGTGGGCGGCAGCACTCCTTGCTGTCGCCCCTTGATTGCCTATCTGCAAAGGCGGGCGGGGCTGTCAACGGCGGCGCTTGCGCCGTTCATCTTGACCGTTGACTGGCTCGGCTGGCTTTGCTATTCCGTGATCTCTTTCAGTTATTGTCAAAGGAAATGTAGATAGTTAGACTATTGGGTATGTAGCTGATACTTAACCACTTTTCGTCGTTTGATAAAAGTGTCCCGATAGAAACATAGTTTTCTCCCTCGATTTCCTCTGACACATTTTCAATTACGGAAAAGCCTTCTTGGTTCAAAAGCTCCATATACTCGTTATAGTCGTTTTCGCTAATACCGGTAAGGTTGATATTACAATTCTCATGTTCTGTATCAAGTGTAGCCCATGCAACCGTACCAGGCGCAACAGGAAGCCCCTCTGTGTACTCATTCTCAGGCCAAACACCCTCGTCCAATTTTGTAACACTATTAGATTGCGTATTGTTCTCATTGCTTGTCGGTGTAGATGAGGTATTTTGATTAGAACACGCAGCCAAAAAAATCATAATCATGATTGTGAATACAGAAATATATTTCTTCATTGGTTACCTCCTGTTTTTGTGTATGGTTCGGATAATTAACAAAAGAGCAATAGCTGTTGCTGCAAACCCAATAGCCAAAAGGATTTGCGAAATATCAAAGGCAAACGCGCCCTCAATCTGTATATTTGTTGTCGCGTCGGCTTGTCCGATTGCTCCTTCTGGTACTTTTTCTGATTGTGTAACAGCATATACCGAAAAGGCAGCAGCCGCGATAACAAGCGCAGCAAGAGTAGAAATGATACCGTTCCTTTTTTTCGATTTGGTGTTATCAATGCCAAACTGTTCTGCGGTGCTGTCTGCAAATTCTTTTGGCGTCCCCAAACGCTGGATAATCTGCTGCTCTGTTTCTCCATGCTCCATAGCAGACGCAAAAACTTCATTCAAGTCACGTACAACCTCTTTTTTCATTTTGCGTGGTAAAGATAGTTCCTTTTCAACCTGTTTGATATATTGTTCTTTCATTTGGATACCCTCGCTTGTTGATAACTTTCTATAAAGCCGTTTACGCAGTTTTCATAGCTTGACCAAAATAAGATTAGTTCATCAAGTACATTCCTGCCTTTATCCGTTAAAGAATAATACTTTTTTGAGCCGCCATTTGCCGCAGCCGGAGCCAATCGGCATTTGATTAGTTCTGCTTCCTGCAAACGATACAAAATGGGGTAAATGGTTCCCTCTTTCGCATATCCCAAAACAGACGCACTATTGTTCAATTCAGTTATAATTTCATATCCATAAGTTTCCTTGCGTCCGATTAGGCATAAAAGTATCATTTCCAGAGAGCCTTTTTTGAATTGCTGGACATATTTGTTATTCATATCGTCGCCTCTCTTTAGCTTTGCTATTTAGGTTTACTAAGTAGCAACTATATTATATCTCTTCCGAAGTATCAGAGTCAATAGGCTTAACGAAAAAGTTACAAGATGTCTGTGTAAGGTAATGACAGAATAGCGGTGTGCTGGCGAACTATGCTTTATTTTGTTTTTTATCTAAATCATTCAATAGGGCGGTAGCATCCCTATTGGCAAGGGGATTCCAAAAGGGAACAGCGTTCTCCTTTGTCTGGGGTGTTCAGAGGGGATAGTGTTCCCCTTTGACCGGAAGAATCCAAAGAAACCGGCGGTTTCGTGGCACACGATTTTCCGTAGGAAAGTCTAGTGTGTTATACCTTTGTGGAGCAGATGGCAGCCGGAATTGTAGCACACCCTGAAAAGTGTGGCCACAGTTGCGGCGTTCTGGCGGGAAAGGTTGCCCCTTGCGGGGCAGCATAAGCGACAGAAAAAGGCTGGCAGGCGGTGCGGGCAAGCACTGTCTGTCAGCCGTGTCATTTGCGGAACAAAGGTATATCAAAGCCCCCGTCAGCCGCTGCTTCCCATCGTATCAGAACCACCACGGCAGCTTTCCGCGCAGGCTGTCCATCGCCTCGCCCTCCACCTTCTTTGTCCAGCTCTCGCTGAGATGGAAATGGAGCGCCGCGCCGATCAGCGGGTGCTCGATTCCATCGGTAAAGCCATAGCG
>ULXG01013537.1_pt1 | contig 29840 bp, 50 predicted proteins | sample 1961141 | NCBI WGS metagenome assembly ULXG01 (sample SAMEA4835834, study PRJEB28245) | human gut metagenome | biome: gut microbiome; material: fecal sample | place: Denmark | collected 2008 | reverse complement strand
AAAGTATCAGCAGAAAAAAGATCATATTTCCCCCACAAACTTTATACTGAAATTAATTAATGTTTTATCTCTGTTTTTTCATTATACTTGCTTTTCCCGGTTCTGTAAAGAAAATCTGCCGCAGGTCTTTCCACCAGATAATAAATACCTGCGCCAAAAAGAATGGTCAGGACAACAGACAGTCCCAGTGCAGCTGCCGGACATCGCTTTAAAAATCCTGCATTTTTCCACAGTGTATGGCTGAGAATATAAAAAGCAGCTTCCTGCATTACATATATGGAATAGGAATATTTTCCCAGTCTGCAGAAACCTGTCCTGCTGATGATTCTGGATAAAAGCCCCTTTTCTGTGAGCATACAGAGGAAAAATATACAGAAGAAGACCACTACAGAAAACTGATTTTTCCCTGCATTTTTTCCTGCAAAAAAATCTGTCAGAAGAAACAAAAAGCTTCCCAGCTCTATGAAAGAGATCATTATGGTCCTCTTTTTTTCGTGCAAAAGATCTCCTTCTGGTTTTTCCCATTTTTCTTTTACGGAATCATAAAAAACTCCCAGAAGATAGCCTGTTCCTATGCCGGCAACCGCCCTTGCCATAGCAAGGCTGAATACTCCGTAAACAACTTTTCTGCCAAAGCCGCCGTCTGTAGTCATAATATTCAACGTATAGCCAAAATACGCGATTACGCATATCAAAAGCTTCATTCCCGCTGAGTTTTTCATTGCTTTATGTAAAAGAAAATAAAAAACCTCTGCAAAAAAGAAGGCGGAAACATACCAGTTCAGACCGGTCCACCCTGTTGTAAGCCCTGTAGACTGCAAAAAGAAGAGATTTAAAATCCCCTCGCTTGCCGGAACTTCAAGAAATACAACTGAAAAAACCGTAGAAACTGCCAGTACCGGCCACAGACGGACAATTTTTTTCCATAAAAAATCAGTTGTTTTCTGTTCAGGCCGGGACAGTAAAGAGCGGTACAGAAAATATCCTGATATAATAAAAAAACATTCCACAATATATTTTGCGTACTTTGACTGTTCTGCAAGATTCTGATAAATCACCGATTCTCCCGTATAAGGCATCATAAAAGAATGAAGAAGATGAAAATATATAATTGCTGCTGCAAAAAAGAATCTGATAAACTCTATATTATTTAATTTTCCTTTTACCTTCTGTGTTCCCACTATTTCAGCATCCCCCGGACTTCGTCAAATATTTTTATTTCTGCCGGATTATCTGAATGGACTCCAATATGCTTTTCCATCCAGACCATATTGTACCAGCGTCCGAATTTACAGGCGCATTTATGAAACTCCGCCACTTTACGATAACCCATATGCTCATGAAATCTTACGCTGTCTCCGGTAAGATATTCGTCCTCTTTTTCCGGCCAGGCAATACAGGCATTGACACTGAGGATATTCTGCTCTTTCAAGATCTTTTCCAGCGTATCATAAAGCAGCTTTCCAATACCCAGATGTTTTTTATCCTTTTTTACATAAATAGAAGTTTCCACAGACCAGGCATAAGCAGCTCTTGGATGAAGCGGGCCCGCATAGGCATACCCGACCACCTCCCCATCCTTTTCTGCTTTTAAATACGGGTATTTTTCCAGCGTATGAATGATCCGCTGTCTGAATTCCTCCGGAGAAGGAACAGTATATTCAAAGGATACTGCTGTATCCCTCACATAAGGAGCATAGATTTCCAGTAATTCTTCGGCATCCTGTGGACCTGCTACGCTGATTTTTATCTCACTCATGATTTTTCCTCTCTTGCTTTTTTCAGATATTATAAGGTGTTCTTCCGAAGAAAGTCAATCCTCTGCACAGTGGAAATGTTTCCTTCTACTGTTTCCTGCTTCTGTCAAAACAATTGATTTTGCATATTTGATATGATATCATAAATTCACAGATTAAAGTATACATACACCTTATTACCTCTCACCAAAGATTAAATTTGACAAATTACAAAAGCCGGTACAATTCATAAATGGGAGGGATTTTTATGTACAAAAATAATATCAGAACTAAAAAAAAGAAAGAACTGTTTTGGATACCTCACGCCAAGCTAATAACAAGTTTTTTATTTGTAGCAACGGTAATATTCTTAATACTCATGTATATAAATTACAGAAAAATCATAGATCTGATTTTTCCTGTCTACCCTTTGTTTCTTTTCCTTATATTTTTAGTAATATTTTTAATCTATTCTCTTATTATGGCTGTTTTAGAATTTATGTCTGTTATGGCCGAAAAATAGATTATTATGAAAAAGCGGCACCTCTGTGGATGCCGCTTTTAATATACTGATAACATTGTATTAATAATGTATAAGCATTGTATTAATACTCAGTTTTCAACGTTTTTTATTGATGTTCAACCATCTTCAAAAACCTTGATTTTAAGCCATTTCTTAGAATTTGCCCTCTTTAGCAGCTTCTTCAATGGAAACAGGAAAGCCTAATTTTAAGGCATTTTCCAGGTATTTTGTTACCTGCTCGTTACCTTCGTACCGTTTTTTATGACATTTTAGCACTTTTCAACACTTTTTTACAGCGAAAAGCATTATAAACATTTTATGTATTTTTCTTCTTGGAAGGGCAAATTTCATGTTCCGGATCATACCAGAGAACATGAAAATGTTCGTCTTCCCGAATCCCTACAATTCTCAACTTGTTCTGCAACGCAAATGAAAATATGGAATCCGAATACTCTCCTAGCTGTCTTGATTGCATTCTTTCAAGCGCTTCTTTCGACAATGAATCTTCAGACAAGAAATGATGCTTGGATTTTCCGTTGTCATGCGTTTGCCTTTTCACTTCACTCCAAGTCATACTGCTGTAATCAACCATCTTCTGCATAAACTCTTTATGTTGAAATTCTTCTCGTTCCAAGTCAAAAGCAAATTTTCCAGAACGGTCTATCATATCGAAGCACCAGACTACTTTCTTCCCGTCAGTGCTATGCGATTCACTGGATACCGTTTTCTTGGACGCTGAGTAAGACCCTTTACGGTTCGTTTTCTTTGCCATAATTATAAACTTCCGTAATACTCTCCCATGCTCGCTTTGGTAATTACTGTTTGACATTTTGCGCCTTCCGGCAAATTACCTCTTGCGTCTTTCCACGGAGATTCTTTGTGAGATAATTCTCTTAATGTATATGGCTCCAGCTCACCATAATCCTTCAAGATAATATCTATAGATTCTTTTTCATCATCGGATAAATTATTTGCATCTCCTCTTGAAATATCGCTTTCTCCTACCGCAAACACTCCCCGATGTTCATAGAATAACTCAGGACATACCGGTCCATTTGCCCATGCTTCAAAATTCTCTTCAAAAATACTTCTGCCAGTCCATGCAAGCTGCCATGCTTGCGAATAGTAACAGAGTTTCTGGAGTTTCCAGGTGCTAATACGTCCCATTTTATGCAAAATATATTTTGCTACATCAAATACAGTTGCCATAATCGCACCTCCTTTTTTCTTGCGTTTTAATATTCCACCCTCAGTATATGCTACTTTCTCCATTCGGGCAATATTCTATCCAAAACTTACCGAAATGATAATTTTCCACTTCCTTCTGATTCTGTTACCTTACTTAAAATTTCTTTCACCTGATCGTGAAGCAAACACAGGGCTGCATCAAACCGATTCTTTTCTTCTTCATCAAATTCAGAAAAATCCTTTCCCAGATAATACTGTTCAAACATCTCTAACACTGCTTCTGCCTTTTGGAACCTCTGCCGAAGGGTGCCTGTTCCCGCAAAAACTTCTGAATTTCTTTCAGTAAGCATATTTTTTATAATTCCCGGATACATAGAACGAATCATCTGTATCCCTCTTACAGTATTCACGCTATTGCGTGTTCCATCTGCCTCTAATAGCCTGATGAATATGCGCAATCCTTCTTCTGTCAAATAATATGTTCTGAAGCACCTTCCCTGAGCGTTTTCAAATGTTCCAGGCACAAAGTCTTTCTGATATTCCGGGTGCTTTCTAATCAGTCCATCAATACGGTAACATACCTTGCATTGCTTGCGTTTCAAGATTCCAGCCAGTTCATTTGCGCTGATTAACTCTTTTTGTTTTGGCATTTCATAACGCCCTGTTTTCCTGATTGCTGGAAGAACCTCAGATGTCACCCAGCGCTTAAAGTGTTTGGCTGATTTCAGCTTACTTCCGAAGATAAGAGCATATAAACCAGATTCATTGATAATGTACATTTGTCTGTTCTGGCCTGAGTCGGCAAAACACCGAGTCAACTTATCCTCCTCTTCAACATGCTGTCTGATTGCATCAGCTGTTCTTTCATATCCGAGTGCCAAAGCTACATCTTTCCCGACAAACCATGGCTCATCTCCAATCATCACCGAACGAACCTGACCAAATTCCTCATTTTTGAAAATTGCAATATCCATAGACATAAATTATTCCTCCTTTGTCTTTGAGAAGGGTCGTAGCTCTTCATGCCTTAACCCTTCTCGTAATTTTCTTATGCTTTTTCGCCTTGATATACAAATCCTGTATACTTCCAGAATTCCAGGGGAGATATATAGTAATCATACTGGGTGCTTCCTTCTTTTTTGAATGCTACCCCAAAAGGTAACAGTCCGTGGATAATCCCTTGCCGGATAAACTGCTGATCTTTCTTCATAACCGTTGCTGCTACAGTAACCGGTACGTTTTCTCCTGTAAATTCAGGAACCTCTAAATATATTCTCTGTTCATTCATGACACTCGTCCTCCCGATATATCAGCCAGCAACTTCATGTATAACTCTCTATATACATTTCGCTCTGTTTCCAAACGTATTACACTTTCATGTAGTTCTATATTGTCATTTTTTTCAGCAAGCTCCGTGGAATCTTCTTCTGGTAAATCCAAATTCGGAACGACCTTTTCCAACGCTTCAGCCATAGGAACTGTAAGGTCTTCTGTATAGGCTTTAGCCCAGGTTTCTATTGCTTTTCCAGACTTTGCAGTGACACCAATTCCAATGCTTATTGCGAGAGCTTTATCTATGTTTTTCTGTTCAGCTTCCGTAATCTGTCCTATGTAGCTGCTGATTCTGCCTTTATAAATTGTTTCAATTTGTTCGCATAATGCGGTAGACGGCTTTACTGAGGAATTGATTTTAACATGTGTTGGGAGCGGCTTCTTTTCCTGAGTTGTGAGATACACAACAATTACTACCGGAGAATACTCATTACCGATATTATTACTGATAATTATTCCCGGTCTTGCTCCGCTTTGCTCACTTCCGGTTCCCTCTGCCTCATGAATGTAATAAATTTCTCCTCTATATACTTTTCCTACCATTTTCTGTGCCTCCAAACTTTTCTTCTATACTCTGCATAATGGAACGAAGTCTACTCTCTCCAATACCTTTCGTACCGGCAATCACCTCTTCAATCTGTTTAATGTCTATTCCGGGAACGGATTCTCTGCCATCTTCATAGCCACTCATGTATAAGTTCCTGCAGAACTCTTCCATCTGTTGGCGATCCATCTTTTTAACTCTGAGATATTGTTCTCTTCTGAGTATGTTCTTCTGATTCTGAGCAAATCTCTTTGCAAAATTTGACATATTCTCAACTCCTATTCTTACTTTTTTAAGCTCCGTCAAACCGTGTGAAATTCTGCTTTGCCATGTCCCACTCGTAATAAAGCATTTCCTTTTCTGCTTCTTCCAGAAGTTTCATAGTTTCTTCTTTTCCTAATTTCTCTTCTACCAACTTTTTAAAAATAATATTGGTCTGCAATTTAATTTCTACCGCAGTGGCTTTTCTGGCTTTTTTATATTCTTGAAGCTGCGCTACATTTTCCTGAAGTTTGCATGATGCTTTCTTGTACCAAGAATCACGATATCTCCCAGGGTACAGTCTTTTATGTTCCTGCATTGCGCTTTTGATAGAAGAAATTTCGCATTTTAAACGGTCAATTTCATTTTCAATGTGATTTGTATTATACGAAAAATCATATCCACACTTCGGACATCGTAAATGTACAGGTTTTGTTTGCTTTAAATCCATTTTTTCTCCTTCATTCATGGTACAGGTGCTTCCGCACCCGTACCGCTACTTTTTTTATACTCGTTCTACTTTTACTGATGATGAGATTACGCAAGCCGGGGCGCACCGACCGCTGTTGATAGCGTTGTTGCTGTTGAGGTAGCCGGCGATGAGGCAAACAGCTACGCTGTGTTCCCAGCCTCTATCTGGAGTGGACCACGGAGTACACAACCAATACCATTCGTCAAATACTTCCTTCGGAAGATATTGGTTGTATTTACGCCATTCGTCAAATGTCAGCGGTCTTACACGGCAATTACAGATTCCATATTTTTTCTGTCCGTCCATTGTAATCAGAAGAACTTCTTCGTCACAAATATTGTCTTCGCCGAAAATCTCCGCAAACTCCTCATACACTTCTGTATCACAATATTCTTTCAGATCAGAACTTTTGTAATCCGGACAATTTCCTGCATCAAACTGCATATCTTCTCCGTGATATCCATTCAAACAGATTCTTGTTTTCCCAGATTCCTGATTCAAGACGATAAACTCCCTTCCACCTTTGGAGAAAATCTCTCCAGCTTTAAGGTCTGCTACGGACACCGTTTTCTCACTTTCCTTTTCTGCCTCCAAAATTCTTACTGCTTCCTTCAAAATTTCTAATACATTACTCATTGTTTTTCCTCCTGTGATTAAAATATTTATGCCATAGGGCTTTTTGATTACCCTCTGGTTGTGTTTTTATTACCGTTCGGTAAGTTTGTGTGCTAAATAAAAATCAGCCTCATTAAAGCCGATTTACAACTCATAAATCAGCAACTCTTCATTTTCTGCTGGGTTACATTTTTCTTTCCACTCCAGCTTGCGGATAACGTCCCACCTAGAAAAATTGATATTTGACAGATCATATCTTTCGTATACTCTTTTGTCGATAATTAGGCGACTACTAAAATCCTTATTCTGAAGTATACCGCTGTTCGACAAGCTCTTTAATGCTATGATATCTTTATCTGTACATTCTGCATGAAGCGTAAAGGTGAATCCGTCCAACTCTTTCAGAATTTCTTTGCTGATCCCTTTTCCATTCCAAAAGGAAGTGTAAAGATAAATCTTGCCTCTGTATCCCTTGTCCCACATTCTATTGATAAATTCCAACAACTTCCCAGGAATCAGCATAGGTTCTCCGCCAGTAATAACAATCTCCTGATATCCCATCAATTCCTCATCTGTACTTACCTTCCTGTGGCCTGGAAGATTTATATTACAGCACCCTGGGCATCTCCGATTACAATTCAGCGTTACGATTACTCTTGCTGTCTTTTTCATAGGTTCCTCCATATTATCTAATTTGCAAATTTTAAAAGCTGCTTAAAAAGTTTTCTGGTTCCTCTCAGTACTTTTTTTAAACTCTTCATATTGCTCACCTCCTTAAACCCACGCTGGCTGTGTTTTTGATTCTGGAAGAAAAAATAACCAGTCTATAACATCTTGAGGAACCTCTTCTCTAACCCAAGATGTTCCGTATCTATATCCACAAACCGGGCATGGTCTACACAATAGCCCTTCCGGGTGCTCTTCCGGCTTTAACCAGCCAAGCATCTTCTTTTCAATCGCTCCTATATCACCTGGATACAAGGGCTTTCTAGCTTCATATCCTTCTGGCGTATTTTCTTTGTATGAAACGAAAGAATAGTTTAAATTTGCAAGTCTTGTTTGCTCTTCTGTAGGCTTAAATGTTCTCCCTTCTTTCAGGGCTGTAATGGCTTCTTTCTTCGCCGCTTCCTGTGCTTCAATCACTTCTCGTTTTAATCTAAAATGATACAAGGTGACATATTCTTTTGCTTTATCCAACCAGCCAAGCTCTCTCTGATGTTCACAGCAAGGGTTCGTGTCGTTCAGATGCCATCTATCCCAAATATCACAAAATTTCTGGAGCATTTCGTTTGTCCAATCTTCTGTCGGCTTACCGCTTCTAATTTCATCAACGCATTGTCCGGCACCTCCCGTACAATCACCATTCCTTTTCGGACCAACAACTCCGCAAATACTAAGTTTTCCATTCTCGTATTCGATTTTTGCATATGCTTTTGCATCGCCATAATATGTACTGCATACGCAAGGATTAACTATTCTTTTCATCAAATTCCACGTCCTTTCTTTGCTTCCATAATTATTTCATCAATATTCTTTTCCAGAAGATACTTCATATCCTGCATACGGATTTCAAGTATTCTATTCAGCTCTTTTTCTACAGCCTCTTGAGTGATTTCCCGACAGTTGCAATGAACTGTCACAATAAGTTCGTCAAAAGAGATGCTATCCAACAAATTGTCATGCCTGTCGATATCCTCTCCTAATTTCCATCTTTTCTCTTCTACCATGTCTTACCTCCTCCATTCTCCCACTTTGTTCCCGTTTGTATCCATCATTACCCCGTGATCTAATCCTGCAATCAAATCATCTCTGACTTTATCCATGATTCTTGCTATTTCTCTAGCCTCATACCATTCATCTTCTTCCCCGGTATACGGATCACGGAATGCTGAGCCTCCGGTTTTAAGTTTCAATTCAAACATGTTCTAATCCTCCTCGTAATCTTCATAGTCAATCTGCATAACTTCGCAGATGCTTTCATAGCTTGTACCATTCTCGTACATATTTTTTACCATCTGCCCGTGAATAGTGCCGTCCCACTGTCTGATATGGCTTTCGATCTCTTCATTCAATCTGTGATTATTTCTGTTTGCCATTCTTTTCCTCCTTTCTTACCGTTTGGTAATTTTTATCTTGTCATCATCTTAACTTACTTATCGGTAATTGTCAATCGTGTAATTTATATTTTTTGTAATTTTTGCTAAATCAATTTACAAATTGACATTTCAGTATAAAAAGTCCGGAGGCTTAACCTCCGGATATCTTACGTTGTTTTTTCCAATTTTCCCGCTAATTCTTTTTTAAGCATCAACATTTCTAAAATAATTTCATCTAATCTTGTGAACAATTTAGTTACCCCTACGCTATCACCAGCGAACGTTTCTTCTTCTCTCTTCGGCTCTATATCTTGCAATGAAGCCTTATCTGTATCTACCTTCTCTTCTACGGCTACTTCTTTTGAGAACCAATCTTTAAAACCTTTTGGTGGCAGCATACCATTTCTGATAAACTTCTCTGCCTCTTTTTTGTCAAAGCACCTTGCATTTGTTTCCCCATGTCGGTTTCCTGATACCCACGGAACTTTTACCATTTTCCCAGGTATATTGCTCCTCTTCACTGCCTTATGCGGAGCTTCAAATCCCATACATTCCGCAATATCAATCCCTACATATCTGCGTTCTCCGTTTTCGTCTAATACCATACGGATTTCTCCAAAACGTTCATCTGCATATACCATGCAATTCTTTCCTTCAAATTCATATCTGCTCATACCGCACCTCCATAATACACTTCTCTAAGTTCTCTTAGGTTCTTCCCGAACTGTTCCCTTAAAAGATTCAATGCTTGTTCCAGCTGGTGACCATCTTCATCATCTGAAAATCCAATACGTCCATTCACAAACACGTCATCAATCATACGGATCAGTACAGATACTTCATTCATTTTGATGATGCAACTTTCTAAATTCTGCATATATTCACTCCCTTGTTGCGCCGGAGCTACGATTATGATATACTGACGTTGCTATTATCAAAACCGTAGCTTTCAGCTCGTTTTGTAACCCCTTGTGATGCCCGTCATGAGGGGTTGTTTTTTTGTTGCATCATCATTCTAGCTTACCGTCTGGTAATTTCCATCATATTTCATAATGTTACCCAAATTATAATTCAATTACCTAATGGTAAGTATGAATCAAAACTAAATAAAGATGCTATCTTTCAACGTACCATCTCCATACTTCTTATACAATTTTCCTGCTGCTTCTTTGCCGATCGTGGTGATACTGTCTGATCCATTTTCCCACTCTGTATATCTTGCAACAAAAAAGCGCCCGAAGTAATCTACATATAATTCAAAAGCCATGCCATCTGTATACTCACTCGCCCCATCTTTAAAAAAATCTCCGCACAGCATATCCGCTTTATAAGTATCATACAGCACACCATTGATTACTTGGCGAACTCTACGCCCATGCCCTTTTCTTCTACTCTCAAATTCAATTCCACTTTCCATTTCCACAAGTTTTACTTCGTATCCCAGTTCATATGCCATATTTCTCCACTCCTCTGCCGTGAAGGAATTCTTTTTCAATCTTTGTGAAAAATTTTGGGGCGTATAACCCAGCTTTTTTGCAAAACTTCTCTGTGAATATCCTTTCGCCTCCAAAGCATCTTTCAGAATCTCTGACATGCTTTTCCCGTTATCAACAGTCCCTAACTCTAAATTTACCATATTGCCCTCCTGTTACCTTAATCCTCTTTTTAATGCACACATAGTACACATTTTTCCATTAAACATATCTTCTCTAAATCCTTTTGGGAGAGGACGCTTCCAGCATACTGCCCCGCATTCTGGGCACTTTGTCTCCTCCCATGACTTATCATTAGGATCTGGAATATTCACTTTTAATGGCATCATAATAATTCCGCCGCAATCACTCTTTTTCCTTGGTTTAATTTCCATTAACATCCCTCCGGTATCAATATCTGCATACGCTCCATTTCCCTTAACCAGTCAGAGAAATGTGTTCCCTGGTTTTTCTGTTCTTGTAATCCGGGTTCTTTACCGAAATACTTTTCCAGTGCTTTTAATGTATATCTCTTTTCTTTTCCTTCCTCATAATAACGCCATACTTTTTCTTTCATTCCTCTTTGCCGCCCTCATTATCTTTGCTGAAAACGCAACTCAGTAGTTCGTGGTTTTCGCCGATCATCCGAAAGGTAAAAACTTCTCTCGCCTCTGGATTTTCTTTGCATTTCCTAATAGCATCTTCTCTCGTGTGTGCAATATCAAGCTGCAAATCATTCCCGTCCTCAATAGAAAAATATACCTCTGTTTTATTTTCTACTCTGTACAGCAGATATGCCACACCTTTCGGATGTTTTTCATCGAACCAGTGCCAAATCTCCTCTCTGTCCATCCCTTCCGGAAACATCGCAATCTCTCTGTTTCCGACCATGAACCGATAATCATTTGCCAGGACCAATCTGCCATCAGCATCCTCATTGAGCGGAACATCTTCCAGGTTCTTCCAAAATCCCTCCACCATGCGGTAACATAAACTTTCATCCCCATCCCAATCACAGAAGTTATCATTGTCTATCATACATTCGCTGCATAACATCATAGGGAATCCGCATTTAGGACAAAACGCCTGATAGCCACTTCTAAGAACGCTCCATTTGAATGTATTTTCTGTGCCGCAATCTGGACACTCTTCCGTAACCATGTCCATCCGCATTTCCATAAGCTCTTTCTGCTTTCGGACCACAGCTGCGTGAACTTCTTCATTCTCTTCTCGAAGCCTCTTAACTTCCTGTCCTAATTCACTATTGAACGCATCTCTTATTGACATATACTACTCCTCCTCAAAAATTTCTCTCGCTTTATCTGCCAGCATTTCATTTCTTGTTGATTTATCATCGAAGATATGCAAGCACTCAGACTTCAGCCTTTCCAAATTCTTTTCACTTGCAGTTATCCCGATTTCTTTTAAGACATTTATCAGATCTTCATCGTACCATTTTTCAACATACCAAGCGTTATCGTCTGGCTCGTCGTCATGTTTCGCTCCGCAATGTGGGCAATAATGCTCTCCATAGCACCAGAACCATTTCCCGCACGCAGGACATTCCGCAAGTTCTTCAGCCCACTGTTCTTCCAGATAAGTTTCCGGATGCTGCCAGTCCACCGCTTCAAAAATACGATCAGCTATATCCTCTTGCCCGTTACACATATCCAAAAAATCTCGCCTTGTATAAAGTGAATCACTTAGTTCTGGAATATAGCAGACTTTATCTGGATGTTCCTTATCAAAATACACTTCTTCATCCTTGAAGATGTTTCCCTGTCTGTAAAATTCACGCTCTATCACTGCCCCTTTTTCGTTCATTTCATCCACCTGTATGAAGCTCCCGATCTTCACATATTTTCTTGCCTCTGTATTATCCATAGACAACCTCCCCGAATAACGCATACTGGATGATTTCATCGGCCGCTGCCCCATCTATCTGACTCGTATCTATACCGAGACGTTCTCCATGTGGTAGCGGTATCAATTCCGCCCCAGGTACTTTCATCCACCTTTTTAATCCTTCCAAAAATTTTTCTTTCGTAAGAATGTACCATTCTGTATCATCCTGATCGAATGGTTCAACTACATGGATGTGAAGTTCTCCATCTCTCGCAATCTGTTCATGCCCCCACTCTGCCACTCTTTTTTCCTCTGGAACTTTTGCCCGATTTGCCCAATAGGTAATACCGCCTTCCAGTGCTGATACCATAATGTCATCAATATCTTCAGGAGTTACCACTACGCCGAAGCTCAGATTCAATACATTGTTGAGCCCCATTCTTTTTACTTCTTCCATTACTCACACACCCTTTCCACATAGTCTACGCTGTTTGTCTGAAATCCATTTTCCGCACAAAACTCCACCCAGCAATCTAAAAGCTCCGCCAGATCATACGCCTCAAATTGGGTTTCATCTCCATCGTTGAAACCGATGTTGTATGTGCCTCCTCCAGTCTTCACTGATCCTGCCGCTGCTGTTCCTAATGTCATAATTTGCCTCCATTTCTTCTATATCTTTTTCTGAATACCAGTTCACTTCAAAAATATCCGGTTCTGCACACGCATCATCTGCCGTCAAAACAATATTTCCTTTGTCATATTCATTATCCACATGGTCTAAAGCCTCTTCAAGACTATCTGCTTCCACCACAATTTCCCTACGCAGAGTTTTCTGAACCGCTATACAACATTTCATGTCAAAACCTCCTATACTGCTTCATGAAATTCTTTTCTGATTCGTGCATCTTTCTCTTTGCTCGTTTTAAGCATACTCCACCCACTATCATAGGCATCCAATGCAATGTACCCATCGCCGGTAATCACAATAGATGTCATGCCGTCAAATCCAATTCCTCTAAGACTTTCAATAAGCTCTTTCAGCTGTGGCAAAGCCTGCTTGCATACTCCTCTGAACTGTTCTTCAGTTATCACTTTCTTATTCTCCATGACTGCTCCTCCATAAAATTCAATATTTTCGTCTTTGCATACGCTTCTATCGCTTCAAAGTATTCACCACATTCACCGCTGTTCCAATCTGATGCTCCATGCTGCTCTTCAAATTCATTCGCCCATTCGACAAACTTTTCATACCATGTGCGATTTTCTATATCTTCCAGCAAATTATATCTCTCATTTTCTCTCGAAAACACCCTGCTGATTTCAATAAGATTTTCAGCTGCTTTATTAAAAACGATTCTGTCCGGCATATGTTCACCTACTTTCTTTTTAATTCCCATACCGCCAAAATGATAACGGCTATTGCATCAATTATCAGGGCTGTTCCGTTCAAAATATTCAACCCTCTCCGTACCACTTGGCAGATAAGTAAGACCATTAACACTACAATAATTCTTCTCATTGTCTTTATCATTTACTTTCACTCCTCTCTATGCTATACTAAGCAGACGGAAGGGAGTTCCCGCTCCCCTCCAATAAGAACTGTTGGTTCAATCAGCTAAACCAGTTAAGAATTGCTGTTACTATCACAGAAATGATAGTGATGACAGCTAATAGAATGTTGGCTAGGCACTCTATTTTCTGGTATTTGAGAAGCTGTTGTTCAAGCAGTTCTTTTTTATTCTGCTTCTTTTTCTTGCTCAAAGGTTTTTCCTCCTTTCCAACTTGCCAACTGGTAAGTTTTTCTATAATCTTATCTTAACTTACCCACTACTGGTGTCAATCGGAAAGTTTATATTATTCCGTTTTATTCCCTATGGATTTTGCTGTGATTATGCAGAGCATAAATCATAGCATTTCTCACTCGTCCCGTAAGCCGATAAAATTCTTCGTCTTCCATAGGATTCATATAAAACTGCACTGTTTTCAATTGGTCATCTGTGCCATAAATTTTTATCCCATAAAGCACATGATCTGCTCCAGTCTTTTTCATAACCCTTGCTGCTTCACGTTCAAACCGTAGAAGTTCACCGGGAATCTGAGCCAGTTCTATTTCTCCCCGCTGTTTACAGCCAGTCGAATCCATTAAGCTCCACTTTACCATTCGTCTTCCTCCAAATCTTCTTCCCATTCGTCTGGTGGATTCACTTCATAGCCAGCTACCGCATACCATTTCCCGCAATTCGGACACTGACAGCAGCCATAATATCTGTCTTCCAAGAAAATCTCTTCTCCACATTCGCATCTCGCAAGTGCCGGAACGCTACATGATGATTTTCTCTTAACCACCCCAAGACTTTCCACCTCTTCCGGATGTTCTAAACACCACATGAAATTCTTTTCGGACAGATTATTAAGAACTACCTTTCCATCCTTCCACGGAAAAGTGAACCCTGCCTCTGGATCGTTCCGGAATCTGTATTCTAAGTTCAATTCCTCGTGATATTCTGTATGTGCCGGTCTAATGATTTTCATTTTCTTCTCCTTTCAAAACCACATAATCAATTTTAGAATTCCCATATGCCATACTAAGCACATCTTCAATCGCATCTTCTGTGCAACCAAATTTATTTCTGAACAGTTCTTCCAGTAAGACTTGTCCGCCGTCTATTTCCGGAAAATCTTTACTTAACTCATACTGTTCGTAATAAATATAATCAACATAGCCTTCTTCAATATCTTCCGGAAGAAGATTATCGCCAGTTCCTTCCGCAATACGGATAATCTGTTTCATCGCTGGAACGAAGATGTATAAATCATCGTATTTGTTTCCTGCACTCACATCACTGCCTCCTTCTTCTCAAAATCAAAAATCCCAATACTCTGAATATATTTCTTTGTGGTCCGAATCCCACGCCCAAACTGTTTTCCTTTAATGTACTGCCGGAGGTAGTATCCGCCGACCAGTTTCACTACCTCCCATGTCTTATCTGGATTCCAGCGATCCTGATAGAATGTTCTCGTCACTCTTACTGCTCCTTTCTAAACCGAAATGTATTCTACTTCTTCGCCGTCCTTCCACGAAAGTCCAGCTTCGTTCAGAATATTTTTCATGTCCTCTATGCTCCATGTAGTCCAGCGGTGTTCTTCCCACGCATTTTCAGGAACTCCATTGCAACCACCGAGATCTCCGCTCTTGAGCTGTTTGTATCCTCCATGGCTAAATTGTTCAAAGTTCCTTGTAAGCCGTTGCATCTGTTCCTCGCTATAATGTTTTCCGCATCTTTCATGAAAACTCTTATCCTGCAAAAACAGAAAACTATCGAGCGGAAGGAGAATGGTTGAACTTTTTCTCGCTATCGGGTTATGCACCAGGTTCATTACAATTACACCTCCTCAAAAAATGTAGTCGCTATTCTCGCCACATCAAAGCAGATGCTTGTCAGCTCCTGATCTGTATTGCTGTGTTCCATGATGTCCTGAGCGATTTCTACAATGTCTTCTGTGGTAATATTTTCTTTATCATCTGCCAGATCATACAGTAAATGGTTATACGCCGCATTGTCCCCGCCAGTGTACCAACGTTTTGAAATGCAAAGCCTCTGAAGAGAATCCGCATTGATTTTTCTGATTTCTTTATATTCTTTCATGGTTTTGTCCTCCTTACCAACCGGTAATTTTATCTTGTCATTATCTTAACTTACCGCTCGGTAATATGTCAATCTTTAAATTTATTTTTGTTGGAATATTTTACAAATAAACGATTTGCTTTATATAATAGGTAGAAACTATTTTCTGATTTGCTTTAAAAGCCTCTGAATTGCCTCTAAATTGATTTTATTATTTTTCCGAAGGAGATATTGAAAATTTCTGTAGAATCGACTGGGACTTGATACGTCAAAAAATGCTTTCCGTTTTTGTACAATTTGTACATTTCAGATGTATATGCAGAAGCAACACCGCAGACGGCGGTTTTGCGTATATTCTTTTTTATTATTTATGGTACTGATAATGGTAATGATACTGGTACTGGTTACAGTGGATTTTCCTAGTGACCGTCCATAGGATTGTCCGGCGGACACTTTTATGCAAATAAAAAAATCCCTCCGCCGGTTTCCCGACAGAGGGTGTGTGATATATTCCTTGCTTTGCCATTGACCTTCAAAGGCTATTTCTTCTTTCTATTTTTCCAGTCTTTCAAATAACGCATCTGCGCTTCATCATCTTTTCTTTGTTCTTCTTTGCTTTTAGGGATACCGGAGAAAAACGCCAGGGCTGCCCCTAAGAGAATGATACACAAAATAAGCGCCATTATCATCGTGATCCATCAACTCCTTGCAATATATGCGGAATGTACAAATCCATAGTATTTTCCTGCAATCCGGACATAATACCAGCGTGAACCGTCCGTTGCATTTACCACATCGCATACGTCTACCAGATTGCCATTTCTAAGCTGTGGATATGACTTAATCAGTGGATTGTTCGTTCCAGCCCATGTACGGACATTCAGAACATCTGCCGTTACTTTTCCGACCCACTGAGGCGTTTTGGAAATTACTCCATCGTCCTTTACTGTAGTATCATTCGGCTTGCTTGTGGACTGTTTTGTAATGTATGCAGCTGAAGCAAAGCCATACTTCTCACCCTGATTTCCTGTGATTTTCACATAATACCACGGATCTCCATTTTTATCCTTCACCGTTTCACATACGCCTACTTTTGTTCCCTGGGGAAGTGTCGGATAAGATTTTAACTGAGGATTTTCTGATCCTGCCCAGGTGCGGACATTCAACGTTCCTGTATTGACAACTCCGTACCATGCCACATTTTTGCTCAGGCTTCCTCCTCCAGATACCGGTGGTGTGACTGGGTTGCTTGGAGCTGTTCCTGCACCACTGTATTTCGGTCTTGCATATCCTCGGATATTTCCGTTTCCAACAGAAAGAACACGTCTTGCAACTGCCTCTCCTTTATTTCCTTCGATACAGGTAATCTGGCCTCCGGAAACACTTTCCACGAAACCGATATGGTCTGAATATCCATTGTTCGGCTGATAAGACTGATCCCAGTTATACAGAATAATATCCCCCGGCTTTGGTGTAATTGTGCCATCTTCAATCCAGATTCCCATTGACTGGAAAATCTTAACGTGCTGTTCGCATCCGCACTCTCTTCCGATCAGTTCTGTACACCCTGCCTTGATTCCGGCAGCTGATACTGTAGTATCGCACCATTCGTCATGATACTGTACCGCATAACCTCTTGGTAAAGGTTTTACAGAATTATACAGGTCAATAATCTGCCGGAACTTGCCGTTTGCTTCGCTGTAACCCAGCCAGCTTCTCATAACATTCAAAACATCTTGCGCTGTTTTCCCCACTTGTCCTTCCTCCTTCTCTTCTCCAAAGAAATAATTCATGTCTACATTGCCACTGATTCCAGGCACTTCTCCCTTACTCGTGTATTGCTGGTATGTGCATGTTACATCCGGACCGCCGGTGTAATCTGCCAACCACAGCACATACTTATCCAGAGTTTCTTTGTCGTACATATTCTGGTAATAATCCAGGTTCGTATATACTCCGGCTTTATAGCCCTGGCTTTCCACATAGGAACAAAACGCTTTTGTAAATGCGATGCATTCCAGTTTTCCCAATGCGATGCCTTGCTCTGCGGCTTTTTTTACTGTGTCGTATTCAAAATCAAAGAAAACGATCACATCTTTCCCTAATCCTGCTTTCTGCATATTTGCGATACAGGAAGCAGCTTCTTCTTTTGCTCCTGCCATCGAAGTTGCATAGCAAAAATGGTAAACTCCATGAATCGGAATACCATTTTCTTTACAGCCCTGCACATATTCTAAAAACCGTTTGTCTATCGTTCTCCGGTATCCTTCCCTGAGAATCACAAACTCTGCACTTTTGGCAACTTTAGAAAAATCCACTTTCCCCTGCCAGTAAGAAATATCAATTCCTCTCTTCATCTTCTACCTCTCCATTTTCAAAACATGAGCATGAAGCAGTATGAATTATGACGTAATATTTTCCGTTCTGCCGACTTATTTCCACTACTCCGTCATATTCATACACAAGCTCTTCATCTCTGTAAATTTGCACTCTTGCACTTTTATCCCTGTACTGTGATTCCGTTTCAATCACGAGCGGTTCCGGTGCATGGACTTCTTCTGAAATTTTTTCTTCTGTTTCTTTGGTGCATCCACAAAGCAGGAATGAGAAAAGCAACACGATACATAAAAATGCAATACATTTTCTTTTCTTCATTTTCCCTCCGAAAAAGCAGCCGGATTTCTCCGACCGCTTCTGAATCATCATTTCTGTGAATTATTTACTTTTCCATCGTCCAGCAGGTCTTTTACTCCTACAAACCACTTCTGAACAACTTCTTTCATTGCTTTCTCAGTCACAAATACCTGGAGCCATTTTGGCAGCAATCCTCTAGCCTGCTGGATTACCCACTCGAATTTCTGTTTCCCAGTTCCAGATTCATTGTACATATGTTCCGCTTTCAGGATCAGCTGGTACACATCTGCCCGGATGCCATCAAGTCCTTTCTGTTTCAGATACTGAACTGCGATTACGATTGTGACGATAAGTAAAACTGCGATTACCATGATTAAAACTGGCAACGGAATCTGTTTTAAAAACTCTAATAATTCCATAAGTATATCTCCTCTCATATATGGCTCTGTGAGCCTCTGATAGTTTCTGGGTTGCATTTTTATATGTCCGGTAAGGATTTGTTTGCCGAACATATAAAAGCTGTTAAAACGGCTTATTTTATTTACGGCTCTGCATGAGTTCTGTTATTTTTTCTTCCTCATTCATCGGAATTTCTTCCAGCAATCTCATTTTGGGCTGTACTGTCGTATGCATATGTCCATCGCCGTCCGCTTCTTCATAATCTCCAAACATTCTCCAGAATGAATCTGCTTCCATTTCAGACCATGCCTGTAATGGATTTTTCTCTTTGCTGGTGTAATACCGGAAACTCTGAAGCAGTCTGTCCCTAAGCTCGTTTCTCTTTGTCTTCTTCCTTCTTTCTTCGATGTCTTTCAGCTCTTTTATGATTTCTTTCTGTGTATTACTAAGGGTGTCGATCTCACTGGCAAATTCTTTCTGCCGTTCAATACTCTGCTGTCTCCACTGCGGATATTGCTGAACCTGTTGCAGAATATCCTGCATCTGCTTTTCTTTTTCATCCTCAGCTTCATATTTCTTGACGAAATACTCTTCCACCTTTTTATAGATTTTCCACATAAAAATAATAGCTGCTATTAAAACAGCTATCGTGCCGAGTGTCAGATCACCGAAGGCTTCTAAAAATGCCTCCACTCTTTTCCTCCTTTTGAGCCCGGTTTCCCAGGCTCAGCTCTTATTTTCCCATTGTTCATTATGCCTCCTCTACATCATCCGTATCTGCATATGGTCTGCAATACATTTCAGTAACATCCAGCTCATTTTCTATTTGCTCTAGGCTTTTCGTCCGATTACCGGCGATATATAACTGTAAGTCTGTGATGTGAGACCATAGCCTTGCTATGATTCTAAGCTTCGACATATTACTCCTGTGTGATTTCCTCCATACCAGACTCAATCAAGATAGTTTTAACCTTTTCTTTGAGCAGACGAGGCACTCTTCCGTAAACCTCTTTTGCCGCTTCCATAGTCTCCTGTGTCATAATTTCGATTGCCCATAATTTTGCCATCATATTCTTTCCTTCCTTTCCAAATAATAAAAATGTTGTTGTTAATAAAATACAATTTCTTGCAATGCGTACAATTTTCTTAAAAATCCTACGCATAAACCAGTTCTGACATTTCCAGCATACACGCATTTAACAGATCAATGCTTTCTTTTTGCTCTGCTATCTGCGACTCTAAGTATTCAATTTTCGCCTTGTCCTGCAAGCTACCTTCCAACTTTACCCACTGCATAGTCAGTCCTCCTTCCATAAGTTTTCGTAAAACTCGTCCAACCTACGAATCATTTTCCAGGTATTTCCTCTTCTTGCATGAGCCTTATAGGATTCGTAGCATTGATCTACTTTCTTTCTGGTTAATTTGCCTTTCTTTGCTAATCGGACAAGTTTTCTGAGCTTTCTTCGCTCACGCTTGACACTCTCCGTTTTTATCAGCCGGATAACCTTTCCGGTGTCTGTCAAGATAAAACGAAAGCCAAGAAACTTAATTCCCTGGCTTATCCTGTAAAGAGATGTTTTTTCATTCAATTCGAACCCCCTTTCTTTCAAATATTCTTTTATATTTTCTAAACAGTTCCGAAGAAATTCTTTGTCATCACTTATTAGTAAAAAGTCGTCCATATACCGCAGGTAATGTCTAACCCTCAACTTCTCTTTGATGAAATGATCCATTTCATCAAGCACCGATATACCGGCAATCTGTATTAGCTGACTACCTGGATTGAACCCTATATCTCCTTCGAACCTGTCAAGAATCTTTTTCACTTCCGCAAATGTCCACTCGTCCAAGTGCTTTGCGAATTTCTTTTCGGCAACCTCGTGTGGCATATTGGGATAATACCCTTTTATGTCGCATTGCAGCACCCATCCATCTTTACCGCACTTTCGGTAATACTGTTGAAGGTGTGCATTTAATCTATTCATTGCAAAATCAGTTCCTTTTCCCTTTTGGCACGCACAGTTATCATAGATAAATGATTTCGCCATCATAGGATAAACTGTATTATCATTCAGACTTCTTTGGTAAATACGATCCCTAAAACTGATGCTAAGAATTTCTCTCTTCTTAGGTTCGTATACTGTAAAAGTCCTTCCGGGACGTTCTTTGTATGTTCCATCCATTAACGACTGTTCCAGTTTCGTTACTTCCGTCAGTCCATTCAAACAAAAATGGGCTGTACTGTCTTTCCACATTACGCCCTTCTTACACTTCATCATCGACCTGTAAAGGGCTTCGTACCCTGTTACTTCCGGATGTTCATTATTCATTTTTCTTTTCTCCTTCTGCGGTGTTTATAGCTGTACTTACACCAAATATGTAAACAGCATCACAACAGTATTGTTCGCCTTACGGCTGGCTACAAACTCCTTGCGATATGTACTGTTTTCGCCTTTTCAGGTTACTAAATCTCACGTTATCACAATCCGGGGCGCACCGACCGCTGTTGATTGCGTTGTTGTTGTTGAGGTTGCCGGCGTTGTTGCAATTCCAAGTGTTGTTCGAGTTGCCTCGATTCGGGGAACGCAGCCTCCGAGCGCTTCATAGCTTGCAGCCATATATTCATTTTTTAAAGATTTCAATAACGGGAGGAATCGCTGTCCCTCCAATCTCTTATAAGTTTCTGTTCTTCCATTAGAAGTTCAGTCCAATATTTAACCCTGTCCGTGCTCAATCCAAATAGGTCGTATGCTATCTGAATCATAGCAAGAATACTATACGTTTGAGCTAGGGCTTTCACTTGGTATTGCCTTCTCAGAATCTTATCTTCTTTTGTCACAACTCTAATCGAGTTCGCAAAGAATAAATTCTTATACATATCAACGGTTTCGTCTACCAGCTTGCCGGTAAAGCTCCAACGATACCGCTTCGGAAATACCTTTTCATTCGATGTTATTTTGATTGTATGAACCACTATGTTTCTAGCTTTTACAATCACTTCAAATTTTGATTTCGTCCTTTTCCCTTCCGGTACTGACATTTTCTTTGTTCCTTTCTATCCCACACCTCTTACGAGGCGTGGATTTTAAAGATTTATGCGATTACGCAAGCCGGGGCGCACCGACCGCTGTTGAATGCGTTGTTGGTGGCGAGGTTGCCGGCGATGTTGCAAAACCAAGTGCTGAGCGAGCCGCCTCGACCCGGGGAACGCAGCCGTTGCCAGTCGGCAGACGTCTGGGCATCTAGCTTGTACTTAATTCTTCCAGTGCTGTTCCCATTATTCGGAGCTTCGAATCCAGCTACCTGCTTGTAATATTCAAATGCCTCATCGTTATAAATTCCTGATTCAAGTGTTCCATACAGCTGTTCTTTAGATGGCAAGAACATAAGGTCTACTGTTTCCTCATCGGTTCCAACATCTTTATCTGTTATAGTATTGAGCTGTGTACGAATTTTTACTTTCTTAATTACAGAAAGAAAATCCTGCTCAAACCCACTTAAAAATCCAGCTCTTGAGTTATGCTCATTCGGCGCAACGTCTCCGAGATGCTGTGCAGTCCACCAGTTCCCTTTTTCCGCAGAATCAGAATTAAGCCACTGTCTTATTGCGCTATGACTCCAACGATTGTATCCCCACCGGCAAATATTGCCAGACGTATCCTTAATAGCGGAATGATAGTATTCCTTTTCTGTCGGGATTTGCTGTCCTACAACAACCTCTTCCAACTTATATGAACCGTCTGGGTTTTTCGCGTAATATGAATAGTCCCCAGAAAAAGTAGGCTCTGTAGCCCTCTCATTTTCTTCATGGTCAAATTGAATAGCAAACGGTGTGAGATAATGCGCCTGCAGATACATCCCAGGAGCTTCTCTCCCATCTTCCAATGTAACTTGTCCCATGTGGACGATATCCCACACCCAGCTATAAGCCTTTTCTGTTGCTTTATCTGTCCAAGGACAGATAAACTGATCTCCAATCTTAAAGATTTTAGGTGCAAGACCAGCTCTTACAATTTCCGATACACTGTCCCATCCGGAAACTGTAACGGTTCCGGGGTCAGCACCAGCGATAGCCGCCAAATATGCGTTCTGTAGCTGTGTTTTTTCCAGTACCCTTTTCAGAGTGCCCTCTGTCATAATATCAAGTGCCATTTTATAACGCACCTCCTTCTCTTAATGCAATGATTTTCAAGCTCTCATTCATTTCCCCAAGAGCTTTGTCGAGCGCAGTCAATGTCGTTTCTTTCGGAAAAATTGCGCTATCTTGAAGTTCTCCGGTATCTGGATCTGAGTAGGTCAGCGATACTGAACCGTCTTCCAACAGATTTAACCCGAACCCGTTCAGACTTCCGGCTTTCCCTGCACTCTCAGCAATCTGTGCCATATAATCAGCACTTTTTTGTAAGATTTTCAGAATCTCTTCTGCGGTTGCGTCTTGAGCAACACCTCCCACTGCCTGATCCAGAGCTGTTTTCAGCTCTTCTGCATCTGCGGTAGACTGAGATAACTTGCTTTCTGCTGACTGCGCCGCCTCCGTTGCCTTTTTCGTTTCACTTGTGGCAGCAACAGTTTCTTCTACCGCTGTACCAGCATTTTTAATAGCCTCATTCACCTTTGTTATTGCAGTCCCAGATTCTGTTATTGCTCCTGCCAAAGCCTCTTTTGACTCTCCTGATGCACGAATAGTATTTTCAAGCTCCGTCTTTGCGGCGGTAGCATTCTGCACAGATTGATTTACAGCCTCCTCCACTTTCTTAGCCGCATTTCCTGCCGACTCCAAACTTTCTTTGGCTGCCGATACATCAGAAATCGTCCCCTCAGCTTCTCCTACTTTTTCAACCAATTCATTCTTAGCAAGATTTGCTGAACTGGTACTGTTTTCAAGAGATGTTTCCGTTTGCTCTGCTGTCTGGATTACACCGCCAAGAGATGTGCTTGCTTCTTTTGCTGCTTGGGTCTGCTTTTCCAGCAGTTCTCCCGAAGAACCCGCCGTTCTGATTTTAGCATCAAGACTCTCTATGTTTTGCACTGCTTCTGTATTCTTTTCTGTCAACCCTTGAAGATTCTTCTGTGCTTCCAGCATATCCGCTGACAATTTCCCGGCTTCTTCAACCTTCTGCTGAAGTTCGTTTTTAGCCGTTCTGCCAGCTTCCACCGACTGATCCAAATTACTTTTTTCTTCCTTGGCTATTTCAGTAATTCCAGAGAGCGTAGTTCCGGCATTGCCAGCTTCCTGTATTTTCTCTTCAAGGGAAGTATAGGTCTGCTTTGCAAGAGCTTCACTATTTTGCAAAGCTGTCTGTGTCTTTTTTGCTTCTCCGATTTTTTCAGTCAACTGATTGAGATTTTCTTCTGTTTCCTTTGATTTTGTATCAAAATTTTCTACATACTGCTTAATCTCATTAGCACTATTCTCTACAGACTCTTTTATGTCCTGGTAACTCTCATTGTCAGTATTTATTTTTTCCATACATGACTTGAAAGCTCCACGAACTTCTTCTCCGTACTTAGCCTCCATGAGCTGTTGCAATTCTTTGGAAATATCTGCCACTTATCTCACCTCCGCTTCATCTCCATCGTGTCCCTTCTTTTCTCCGATATAAATAGCATCTGTTCCAACTTCCTGATTTTCAAACTGGCGAATCAGTTCCTCTTTCTCTGATTCATACTGTTTCCGCAGTTCTTCCATTTCAGCCTCATGCTGTTTCAGAAGTTCCTCTTTGTATTTCTGCACCTCAGAAGAAAATTCCATTTTGGACTCGCCTCTGATTTCCAGAAGAATCCCTTCTAAAATCGTCTCAAACATAAATACTGGCAGAGGAAATGCTTTCATTACATTTCTTACTGCCAGCGTTGTTGTTGTTTTCGCATCCGCATATATCATACTCAATGATTCTTTTACCTGTTTCTCTCCCATTATTCCTTACCTCCTTGACGTTGCACTAATCGAACAATTTCAGCTACTTCTTCCTCTGTATACATTTTTCTTGTTACCGCTTTTTGGACTTCTTCAGCCTCCTTGTTCTTCTTTACTTTATTTTTTTTACCTTCTGACAGTTTGTAAATCATACTTCCTCCTTAAGAATTCCAAGTTCCTGAAATTAAAATTCCGTTTTTAAACTGCATACGACACCCATTAACCCATGTGTTTACTGTTCCATCACTTGACATGCTCTTGATCTGAACAAAATTTATTGTTCCTGTAATACCGCCACCTTCAAAATAAGGATTTTTTAATGTCCAACCATGCATATCTATATCGCACCCGGCATGAAGTTTTCCGGCCGTATAATCGCCAACAGTTCTATTGGCATACGTCCACATCATAGTATACACAGATGCTGATGATGTTTTTTCTACAGCCCAGGTCATATAGGCTCCCTGGTATTCCAAATCAAACGCCAAGCCTCTAAGACTTGAGTTTCCGCTATAGTTATTCGTACCAATTTTACCGATTTCATATCCATCTCTCCAGAAATGATTTCCATTTTCATCAAACACGGCTCTTTTCTTTGAGGCGGTTACTCCGTAATCATAAATACCAATTTCTCCAGCAGAAATTTGTACATACTTGCTACTGTTATTGAAAGCTGTGATAACCCTGTCATAATATTGAGTAACATATGATCCGAACTCTCCCTTTTTCACTGCATTTGTGATGTTATTGGCATTGACAGTAATCGAAGACTGTAGTTTTGCTTCTGCTCCCTCTGCTCTTGACACTTCTGCCTGAATGGAATCTTCTAAAACAGAAAGCTGGCTCAATGAATATCCGCTGTAATATCCAAGAATTTCCACATCTGTGATATAAACCGCAGTATTTGCGACATAATTGTAAAAATAGGTATCAAAATATGGTCTTGTAGCACTGCTGTCAAACTCAAATGTTTTCCATGCAGTCGAAAGTTCTCCTGCTGATGTGTAATAATATTTTCCATCTATTTTCACCTGAATCCTTGCTGTACTTTCATGTCCGGACTGACAAGCAGCTTTAAACCGCACCTTAATCGGTCCGTTTTTTTCAAATGGTTTCTGTTTCCACATTAAGTTATACAAAGACGATGTGTTTACTATTTTTGCACAAGTTCTGGAATTGTAGCTGACTTTGGTTATCTGAGATGTATTGTTTCTTGTCCATCCTTCAAAACCGTCTGTACCTTTAGTAAAGCCCCCGTTCACACAGTAATTGTACAAAGAATTTTCATATACATTTTCTACTGTAGCCGAGATTTTTCCAATCTCGACCTGCAACCTTGCATCCAAATCATCTAGCAATTCCTGCATATCACGGAGAGCTCTGATATTCGTTATATAGCAAACATTTCCAGAATAACCATAGACATATACTGAAACCGATTTACCCGATTTTGGAATACTCACAGTCTTGCTGAGTACATGGAACTCATCTGCTTTGTAATTGCTATAATAAGCGGTTGTTCTGTTGCCAGAAAATCCATATCCTATATAGCTTGGTCTTTGGTTGCTTCCTCCTGGGTATGCGGTAGCTACACTAATAACATATTCTCCGGCTTCCAACTCTCCAAGAGATTGTTCAATCGCAACACCTCCGGAAGACGAGAATGTAATTTTCAAGCATTTCATATTCATAAACTCTGCTTCTGTTACAGTAGCAGCACTTCCGGAAACAGAAAAAGAACTCTTCGACAGAGTTTCCTGTTCACCTTTTTTTACATAATTTTTTTTGGCTGCCACTTCTTTTACGCTAGATACGGACAAATTGATTTTATTCTCCAGATTGCTGATGGAGGTTTCTATCGTTTCTTTTGCAACTCTTACGGTATCATCTGTATACTTTTGTGCGTTCTCTTCTGCTTTTACAGCCTGTTCGATCGCATATTCCTTTGCAATGGCATTTGTTGCTTCTTCTATTGCACGTTGGTATTCTGCCACCGCTGTTGCGTATGCCGTATATGCCGTTTTGTAGACAGACATGCTTGATTCTATCTGCGCAGCTGTAGTCGCAGACAAAACGGAATTTATCCTCTGTATCAGCACATTATATTTTGAAGTGCTCGGTGTGCCGTATACAGCAATGTATTTAGAGTAAAGATTGCTCTTTGCTATTCCGGTAAGGTAAGCGTTCTGATACAATTCATTGTATTTCTCGTCAGCCTCTTTCTTTTCCTTTTGCACCGTCTGTAGGATTTTGTTAATGGCTGCTTTTTCTGCTTCTGTGATAATACCGTCCGAAACAATATAATCCAGCTGAGTATCCATCTCTAAAACGATATCTGTCACATCTTCTATTTCCTGATTGATCGTATTCTTGATACTATCTGCATAGTTTTTGGCTTCCTCAACAGCTTCTTGCTTTGCGTTCCCAAAACTCTCTGTGATCGTATTCTCCACTTCTGTCCGGTAGCCTATATCAATAGATTCTGCAACAACAGAATTTGCCAAAAGCATCTTTCCGTTAATCTTTCCATCCATCGTAATAGCAACGCCGTCTATCGGTCCATCATAACCTTCGCTATAGTGAGCCAGTCCACCAAGACCCCATCTCCATAGGTTCTTTGCCTGAGTTTTATATTCTGTATGATCTGCAACAATAAACTCTTCCGGAACATGAATTGCATAGCCGTTCCCTACCTGCTGGTTGATTAAATCCTGTGCATCTTTAAGGGCCTGCTCCAAAATTTCAGATTTACTTGGAATGTTTTTGATTTCCTCTTCCATCTGAGCGCTTTCCTGCCGGTTCGATGATGTATAAGATTTATTACTGCTTTCATCTCCAAGCGTTACCGTATTCTTTTTGAACCGGGTAATATAAATTCTCTTCTTTGTCAGAGGAAACTCTTTATCCATTCCATTTGGCGCAGAAATACATCGTATTTTGTCCCCGACTCGGAGTTCCTGATTTCCTTCATTCACAAAGTTTAGATCAATCGCTTTCAGCTCTAATACCAATTTTTCAAATTGTACTGTCTTCAGATATTCTTCGCCCTTCTTTTTCAGATTGGACGGAACTTTCACATCATCGAAGATAACTGTTTTGTATATCTTCCCATATTCTGCTACAGCTTTATCATCTGTAACATAATCCACACCACCGTTGATACTGGCAATCGTAATTCTCTGTTCCTTGATTTGCTCTAAAGATTCATCCTGATCATCTTCTTCCAGCTTTGCTCCGAGCGGTATCACGCAGGTTACTAAATCAGAAGCGTCCATGTTCTTTGAAAAATCAAGCAGGTTCTTCCCGAACTCTATCTTCTGAGAATTTTTCGTATAATAGGTATCGTCTGAAAGATAATCCAGGATTCTCAATCCATTCTCATGCCGCACTACAAGATGTCCTCCAAGTCGACTTGTCAATTTTTCTTTCAGAATCTTTCTTGTATCTTCCCAGTTTGAATACCGGTAAAGTGAGTCATTGGAGTCTGTTACGGTTACAAGCCCAAGCGTAAACTGCTTTCGTTCTTCCACCTGTGAATTATGGATATCTATAATATCCTGCAAATAAGCTCTTACAGAATAATTGTGATATACTTTTGGGCGCTGGATACTGTCACAGAAAAAGGCAAGCTCTCCTTCGACAAACACTTTCTTGCTTCCGTTAAAGTCTTCATCATCATAGAGAACTCGCCCATAAAATTCTTCTTTATCATCTCGATAGAAAATAATATCTGTTACCAGCTTTTTCACCTTATCGTAATGAGGGTGTCCGGGAAAAATTTTAAATTCAGCCTGTCCGTTCATATTGTCACCAACTTCAAAAAACGGATCGCCGACTGTAAGCTCTTTTACCTTTGGATTGTGCAGCGTATAGTATTTTCCGTCTACGAGTGCTTTTATCGTATACATCTAAATCATACCTCCTATCTGCAAAATCAAAACATTCCCTGTTCCTTTGAAATATAAAAAATTCTTTCCTTCCCGGATTTCTGCCTCGTAAACTTTATTTTCTCCTACTTCCAGTGGGTACTCTGCCTCATCAAATTTCATCGTCATAGGGTTGTCTGCAATAATACGAAGCACTTCATTGTGTATCCACCCGTCAATCCGCACCTCCTGCCAACCAGAAGGACTATTGATCGCAATTTCAGATGTCTTTCTAATTACACCATCTTCAAAATCAAACGTATCCCATATCCACGGTTCGTTTAGTGCAGCAGCATCTATTTTAAACGGATCACAATCGCAAGCTATCACGATTTCTGCCAGCACTTCATTTGTTTTCTTCGTATCAATGGAACAACGCCCCGAATAATAATATCCGGGGTCTGTGTCCAAAATGATTCTTTTCTTCTGTCCATGTATATCTGCTGATATTTTACTTATCAAATTGCTCCAGCGCTGATATCCGCAGTTTCTGGCGTCGAACTTAAATTTCAGTTCTCTTTTTCCATACTTAACACCACCATTTTGTACTTCTGTGAGGTCAAGCGAACCATTCATGCCAGGCACTTCAAGATATTCTGTCTTTATCTTGGGAATCCCGATGCTGATTTCTTTTAGTCTGAGTCCCCAGTCCGTCCAGGAATGGGATTCTCCGAATGTTACCCCTACTTCTTTTGCCACCGCTTAACCTCCTCTCTTTTTATGCGTGTCAATTCTTCCCATGTTACGGTCTACAATCGGAGTCTGTGACCTTCCGACCTCTTCACCGTCTAATTCTACATGTGTATGGATTTCTCCACTGATGCTTACCTCTGTTTTGCTTTCATCAAAGGACTGCCCGTTTTCCTGCTGAACCTTGTATGTTTCATTTGCTTCTCTCTTCACTTTAATCGTGCCGGTTTCAATGTCTACAGCAGCTTTCATCTTCTTTGTCAGATTTTCCATCTCTGCTTGGGTGTCTTTTGTAAGGTCCGGCATCTCTGCCTTAATACCTTTTCCAATACCCGGAGGAATCCACTCACCTACTTCTTCAGCAAATACTTTGGATGGAGAGTTGATTTCTAACGCTGATTTCGCACCATCTACGATTCCGGAAAAGAAATCTCTAACGCTTGTTGCAAACCAGCTGGCAGCACTACAGATACCGTCCCAAACTCCTTCTACAATAGCGGAACCAATATCCCACATTTCTCCTGGCAATCCGGATACTCCATCAATCACAGCTTCTACCAAATC
>ULXG01047946.1_pt1 | contig 29849 bp, 23 predicted proteins | sample 1961141 | NCBI WGS metagenome assembly ULXG01 (sample SAMEA4835834, study PRJEB28245) | human gut metagenome | biome: gut microbiome; material: fecal sample | place: Denmark | collected 2008 | reverse complement strand
TGATTTCGCCTTTTTCGCACGCGAGACCCCGCGCCCGTTCCACGGAGAAAAGGCCGTAGAGATTTTGACCGCCCCTACCGGTTCTCCCGGTTATGCCAGCGGTCGCCGCGTTCGGCATGAATCCGCGCATGGCACTCTTTGCAAAGGGCCATCAAATTGCTGCGGTCGTGCGTTCCTCCCTGCGAAAGAGGGAGCTTGTGGTGAATCTCCTCGGTTGGCGTGTACACACCTTTCGCAAGGCAGACTTCACACAGCGGGTGCTCCGCAGCATAGCTGTCTCGGATGCGTTTCCATGCCCGTCCGTACCGACGCTTGGTAGCAGGGTCACGGTCGTACCGTTCATAGCGCTGGGCTTCCAGCTTTTCGTGTTCCGGGCAGAAGCGCCGGTCAGTCAGGTTGGGGCAGCCGGGAAAAGAGCAGGGCCGTTTTGGTTTCATGGGCATTCCTCAATCACCTCCGGGGATAGAAAAAGCCTCCGCAGGATTGCTCCCACGAAGGCTTGGCCCTATTTTTCACACTACCATAATATCACTTATCAATGTGCCATTCCGTGCCAAAGTGTGCCAACTTTATGCTGGCGGCTGGAAATTTCTAAGAGCTGAGGCGTGGATGCGATGAACCGTCCGCATGGACACGCTCATCAGCACTGCAATCTTCTCCCAACCGTAATTGTTGATGTACCGGAAGCGGAGAAGGAGCTGCTCATCCACATTGGCCAGCTGAGAGATGGCTTCGCTGATTTCAGCCTTCAAATCTACCAACCGGTCTATCTCTGCGTTTATCTTTCTCTCCACGTCAATGATTTTGCAGATGGTCTTCTCGAAGGGCGCTTCCGCGCTCCTTGTCTTGGAGACCCGGATGCCATCGTAATTCACTCCGCTCAGGCTGGTAGCCAGGTCGCGCAGTCTGTCCAGCTCGGACAAATCGGAATTGATGCGCTCGTTCAGCCGGTAGGCTTGGGAGAGATATTGCTTTGCCGTCATCTGGCGATTCCTCCTTCCTGTATTTTCTTCATGAGCGCTTCACCGTCCAAACCGGAAAGTAGTTCAAACCATCCGGAACGGAAGAAGCGCTCAAGGCTCTGGAGCTCGGTTTGATGTTTGAGATAGGTCTCGTGCTGCTTGTCCTCCTCATCCCGTGGCGGATTCTGTCGAAACCAGTCGAGCTCTGCATCGTAATCCTTTGCTGCCAGCACCACGATGGCGTGGGCCAGCCGGGTATATGCGTCATCCACAGGCGTCACACCTCCAGAGCCACTTTGACCGCATCGATAAGTGCGGCCTGCGTTCTGTCCTTGGCCTCCAGCGCCTTCAGGATTCTCTCGTCAATGGTGCCCTTGGTGATGATATGCTGTATCACCACTGTTCCGGAGTTCTGGCCTTGCCGCCACAGTCTGGCATTGGTCTGCTGGTAGAGTTCCAGAGACCACGTCAGACCGAACCAGATGAGAGTGGAACCACCGGTCTGCAGGTTGAGCCCGTGACCGGCTGAGGCCGGATGGATGACGGCCACCGGGATTTTGCCGCTGTTCCAGTCGGCGATGTCTTTGCTGGACTTCAGCTCCCGGACATCAAAGCGCTTTTTGATACGCTGCAGGTCGTGACGGAACCAGTAGGCCACCAGAATCGGCTTGCCATTGGCGGATTCGATGATATCCTCCAGAGCGTCCAGTTTCCGGTCGTGGAACTCTATCGTGTCGCCAGTGTCGGCATAGATAGCGCCGTTGGAAAGCTGGGCCAATTTGCCGGTCAGGGCCGCTGCGTTAGCAGCAGTCACCTCGCCGTCCGGGAGCTGCAGGATGAGCGCCTGCTTGAGCTCCTCGTACCGGTCGGCCTCCGCATCGGAGAGATAGACCTCATAGCGGGTGGAAACCAGCTCCGGCATCTTCAGATGGTCGGTGGATTTCATGGAAATCGTGATATCGGAAATCCGGCTGTATATGGCTTCCTCCGCTCCCGGCATAGGTTTGTAGGAGTAGATGATTTGCCCGTTGCGTTTGTCCGGGAGGAAGAAGGTGTTACGGTACTGCGTGATGAAGCGACCGAGGCGATGGCCCATATCCAGCAGCCGGAACTCTGCCCACAAATCCATGAGGCCATTGGACGAAGGGGTGCCGGTCAGTCCAATGATACGTTTGACCTTGGGCCGGACACGCATCAGGGCCTTGAAGCGCTTGGACTGGTGATTTTTGAAAGACGACAGCTCGTCGATGACCACGGTATCGTAGTCAAACGGGAAGCCGCTGCTCTCGATGAGCCAGCTCAGGTTCTCCCGGTTGATGATGGTGATATCCGCACTGACCATCAATGCAGCCTTCCGCTCTCTGGCGCTGCCCACAGCAACGGTATAGGTCAGGTCTTGCAGGTGCGCCCATTTTTCGATTTCCGCAGGCCAGGTATCGCGGGCCACGCGGAGGGGCGCGACCACCAGCACGCGGTGTGCCTCAAAGCTGTCGAACAGGAGGTCGGCGATGGCCGTCAGGGAGATGACCGTCTTGCCAAGTCCCATATCGAGCAGGACAGCTGCCACGGGGTGGGTTTCGATGTAGTCGATGGCATACGCCTGATAATCATGTGGCTCGAAGTTCATCCAGCATCCCTCCAATCTGCTCAGTGCTGTCAATCACGTACACCCGGAAGCCCAGAGACCGCAGCAAGCGGTGCCGTGCCAACTGGAGCGGGCGCGGGGCTTTTCCCGGTGCTTTCAGTTCTACAAAGGCAATAACGCCATCCGGTAGTAAGACAAGGCGGTCGGGCATCCCGTCGAAACTCGGAGACACGAACTTTACGGCGATGCCACCGGCCTTCTTAACCATCAGGGATAATTTTTTCTCGATGTCCTTTTCTCGCATATAACGCTCCTTTTCTCTGGTCGTGCAAGGTGTATCAATGCCAATACAAGACTTTTTCTTATTCAGATTTTTATGGCCCTTAGAAAAAGTCTGTAAAACACATTGATACACCTTGTCATTAGGGCTCTCAGGCCAGAAAATCGTCTCCGGCATCGTCCATGTCCGCCCGCAGCCGCACACCCTTGAAATACCGTTTCCGGTTCAAGGTCACGCGCTCGAATCCGGCGCTCTCCATCGCAAAGTAGAAGTCTGCCGTGCTGCGCACATACTCATTGGTGTCGATGCAGTAGTTCCGATACGCCTGATACAGCGAAGAGGAGCTCTCCCGGAAACCGTCGCCGGTCTCGCACTTGTCCTCCATGAAGTGACCGAACCAGTCGTTCTGGCTCCGGTATTCGTCGATGGCCGCCTGTACGCAGGCCGGGACAGGAATCTGGTAGTCCAGGTCGATGACCTTTTTGGCACCCTCGATGACCCACGCCAGTATGCTTTCCCCAGCATTGTCATAGAGGTACTCGCCGTAGTTCTTGATGTCGCTCTTGCCGGTAATCTTGGCGTTGAACGGGATGACGATGAGCCTACGCCAGATACCATCGTCGGATGCGCTGACGCGAGGCAGATGGTTGGTGTACAGCACCAGTGTGTGGCAGGGCTTGAAGGAAAACGGGTCTTTGTACTTCTTCTCCGCGAATACATCATCCGTGGAACAGAGCTGCTTGACCGTGGAATCGTTCAGACGGGCACCTTCCTGCATCTCGGCAGCGATGAGGAGCCGCTTGCCCTTGACCTCGGCCATCTCTGGTTTGATATTCCTGCGGCAGCCCACGGTCAGGGTGTCGGCGGAGATATTGCCGCTGTAGAGGCCAAGCACGCGGGACACCGCATTCCAGAAGGTGCTCTTTCCGTTCCGGCCATCTCCGTAGGCAATGATGAGGGCCTCCACATAGACCTTTCCGATAGCGGCCAGACCGCAAATCATCTGGACATAGTCGATGAGCTCCTGATTGTGCTGGAAAATGAGGTCAAGGCAGTCCTGCCAGATTTTCTGCCCCTTCTGGCCGGGTGTGACAGAGGTGATTTTTGTAATGAAATCCTCCGGGGAGTGCTCCCGCGCTCCGGCCATGCCTTTGCGCAGGTCGTAGGTGGCCTCCGGGGTGTTGAGGGCAAAACAGTCCGCGTCCAGGTCTCTGGGCGAAATCTCCAGCATGGGATGGGATTCCTTCAGCGCCGACGTGATGTACTTGGAGTCCCGGCGCTTGATGACGAACGCCTGATACGCCTTCGCCTGCAGGAATTCCTGAAACGCCTGCAGCTGCTCGTCGCTCATGAGCTGTTCGGCCTTGGCCTTAGAGGTGCCGTCCAGAATGGTCTGGGCTCCGTTGTTCTTCATCTTTACCAGCGCATTCATCAGGTCGCGGTTGGCTTCCTTCATCTGACGACGGGTCAGTTCATGGGCCACGGCCTGTGCGCCGGGTTCGGATTCCTGCCAGTAGTGGTCGCTGTAACGGATGAAGTGGGTGGCCGGAGAATAGCGGAGCTCCCCGGAAAAGTAGCGGGCCATGACCTCAGCCTGTCCGACGTCCGAATAGTCCTCCGGCTTATAGCTGTTGGGGTCGTTATAGGCTTCCGGAGGGACATACCCGGCCTGCTCCCGGATGCGGGAGAAAAAGCGCTGGGCGCTGTGCCAGATGGTGTTCAGTTCACTGTTCTCCAGCGGAGGCACACACTTGGCGGCCTCGTCCAGGAACGCCTGATACGCCTCGTCGGTATCACCGTACTTTTTGATGACGCGACCGGCGAAGCGAGACATGGTGGCGTTTCGGCTGCCCTCCGGGATAACGGTGCTCTGACCAAAACCGCCGTCTGGCAGCTCGGTATCAAAATCGTCCTCCTCCAGAAACTCGGTCAGGTTCATCCGGCCCGGATACAAGGCGACCTCTGCTGCGGTGGTGCCGAAGAAGAACCGGGCCGCGTCGAGAGCATTGGTGTCGAAGTATGGGAAAATGGAATTGACCAGCTTCTTCATATCGCTGTAGAGCGTCGGGTCGGTCACATAGTCGATGGGAAAGAGAACGTGGAACTTGGGTCGTGCCGCTTTACCGTTTTTCTCCCGCATATTGAAGCGGCTGAAGTGGACGGCAAAGGTGACGCCCGGAAACTGCTGGAGAACGTCCTCCGGGGTAATCCAGTCTTCCGGATTCTCTGAGTGGTCGTTATCACAGTCCACCGGGAGGCAGTCGCTCCCGATGAAGTTGTCGCCGTTGCGGTAGCTGTTCTGGTACTCGGCGCAGACATAATCGTGGCAGACGGCTGCCTTCAAAGAGGCTTTGTCCAGCACAACATGCTTGTGCGGATAGGAGCAGTTGCCGGGATTGCCGGTGACGTCGGCACTATAAATCGTGAACATCAGTCATACACCTCCGCCGCTTCCTCCTCCAGCACCTTCGTGATGAACTTCAGCGCCCGAATCGTAGTCTCCAGCTCACAGTCGCCGCCGAGGACAACCTCAAAACCAGGGCAGCCATACTTGTTGACATAGCTGCGGACTTCCATATCCGTGCTGGCTGCATCCTCGATGCGGAAGTAGGTGCGACCGCCGTGGCCGCTGTCGCCGCCCTGATAGCCGGTGGTGCCAGCCTCGACTTCGAGGATGTTGGCGCTGACCACATCGCGGGTATAGGTAGTGAGCTCGGTGCCGTCCTTCAGGATGCGGCTGTTTTCTTTGATTTCGTACATGGTCTCAAACCTCCTGACAATCTTCGGTGAAGTAGCGCAAGCGGTAGTTCTTCCACTTGGCGCGTCTGATTTCTGCCTGCATACCCGCAGAGATTCGGCTGCCGAACACCCACACCTCAGAGCACTTGCTCATGATGGCGTTGCCAAAGAATATCCCAAGCTTTCGCTCGTCCGGGTCGGCATCGTCCAGAAACTGCGGAAAGAGCAAATGTGGCGCGACGGGGATATAGCCCTTGTCCACGGCAAACCGGCTGTAGCGTCTGGCGGCATCTACGTTTCCCGCAATGTCCCCAGCGTAGGGAGAGCAGATGTAGACGATGGGCCGGAACGCACGACCGGAGCGCTGTTCCTGTTCGACTTTCTTGATGGCCTCGTATGCCGTCAGGTCAAGGTAGCCTTCACTGTTGCGCATATCGACACTCATGCTGCGGTTCCTCCTTTCCGGGCGGACATAGAAAAAGGCGTCCACCTCTGCTTCCCACTGAAGGTGAACGCCCGATTTGAGCGGATGATTATCAATTTTTTTTGTAAAACGGTGTGGCATAGCCGTCTGCACGGAGCAGCAGCCCCTTCGCCCACGGTGGTGTCCGGCCCATCTGCTCACAGACAGCATCCAAGGACATGCGTGGGTCGGCCTCGATGACCAGTTCATCGTGGATATGCATCACGATGGAGCAGCACCGGAGCGTTCGCATGGCGTAGCAGAGAATGTCGCGGGCCGTCGCCTGCACGATGTTCTCCACGAACTTGGGACCGTAGGAATCCAGCCGTTCCCACTTCTTCGTGGAGCCGATACCTTCATAGGTGATACATTCGCCGCCGAACTTGTTCGTTCCCACCTTGGGCTTCACATAGGCCAGCTTCCTCCCGGAGGGCAGGGTGATGAACAGCATCCCGCTCCGGCAGGAAAAGGTCAGACCATAGTCGGTGGTGGTGTGCTTGTACCGGACGGCCTCCATGACGGCCCTGTCCACAGCCCACCAGAATTTCACGATGTTCGGATTGGACTGCCGCCAAGCATCCACCAGCTGCGGGAGCTCCTCCTCGGTCAGCCCCATCTCCAGAGCGCCCATCGCCTTGAGCGCACCCACGGAGCCACCGTAGCCAAGGGCCAATTCCGCAATCTTACCCTTTTGGCGCAGGTGGCCGTTGATGCCGTGTTTCTCCACAGGCACCTTGAACATCTGCGATGCGCTGGCGCAATAGATATCTCCGCCCGTGGAGAATACTTCCTGCCGCCAGGTCTCCCCGGCAAACCACGCGATGACACGAGCCTCAATCGCACTGAAGTCGGCTACGAGAAACTGGGCACCGTCTCTTGGGATAAAAGCTGTGCGGATAAGCTGGGAGAGCGTGTCCGGCACATCCTCATACAGCAGCTCCACAGCATCGAAATCGCCGGAGCGCACAAGAGCACGGGCCTCCGCCAAGTCGGGAAGGTGGTTCTGTGGCAGGTTTTGCAATTGAATGTTTCTGCCGGAGAAGCGCCCGGTTCGGTTTGCCCCATAGAACATGAACATCCCACGGGCGCGATTGTCGCTGCAGACGGTTTTCTCCATCGCCTGGTATTTCCGGACGGAGGATTTGGCCAGCTGCTGCCGGAGCGTGAGCACCTCCGCCAGCTCAGGCGGTGCCGTTTTCAGGAGCTCTGCCACGACCTTTTTGCCGAGGCTGTCGGTCTCCATGCCATTGTCGGAGAGCCATTGCTTCATCTGCTGGACGGAGTTAGGGTTCTCCAATGCCGTCATACGCTTCATGGCGTCGGTCAGCTCCTGCCGGGAACGGGCATCCATCTGGATGGCCTGCTCTACAAGCTCCATATCGATGCGGACGCCACGGTCGTTGATTTCTTGGTCGATGTCGTATTCCTCCCAGACCTGTGGCGGTACCGGGAACTTGGAGAGCTTCTGCTGGATGCCCATTTCGGCCTCTACGTCACGGGCATTGTAGCGCTTGAACAGCTCCCATTTGTCCGGTGCATGGAAGGGCCGGTTTCGGGTGCGCTGGCTATTCGCCTTGGTGGGAAGACAGGGCTGGCAGAAGTATTTGATGAGCTCCTTGCCCTCAGTGAGCTTTTGCTTCTCCAGACCGAGAACGGCACCGACACCCTCCAAGGAAAGCGGCAGGCCCATCGTGGCCGCCCAGACCATGGAGCAATGCCAGCTCTCCGGGTCGAGATATTCACCGGTGGGATAACCGAGATACCGGGAAAGGCACACCCGCTCGAAGGCAGCATTGAAGGCCCACTTGATGACGGAATCGTCCTCCAGCGCGGCCAGCACCTCCTTGGGGATATGCTCCCCACAGGCAAGGTCGACCACCTGCACCGGCCCGGAGTCGATGCTGTAGCCGAAGAGCAGGATTTCAAAATTGGGAGACTCACAGTAACGATAAACTCCGGTCTTCTGGAGTGGGATGTCGCTGTAGGTCTCAATATCGATACTGAGTGTTTTCATAGGCACATCCTTTCGGAGCAGTGGAATATGGGTGGCGGGATTGCTCCCACCACCCGCTGGATGAGGATTACGATTTGTCGAGCTCCTTCATACGAGCCTCGTGGTATTCCACCTCGCGCAGGGCACGCTCCTTTTCAAGCTGCTGGCGTTCGGCCTCCCACGCTGCGTTGCGCTTTTCACGCTTGCGGTCGTCGATGGTGTCGATGATAGACCGGACAATCCAGAACACTGCCAGGAGCAGATAGAGGGAGAGCAGAAGGATGCAGAGAATGGTCGTAGCGTTCATCGTGGTCACCTCCATCAGTCAAGGAAATCGTCATCTTCGTCGGTGGCGAAGTCGGACTCGGCGCTGGCCTTGCCGCCCAGAGGCTCACCGTCACGAATCTTCTGCAGATTGTTCAGGCCGCAGGCGATGCCGCGATTGCCGGAGCTGTTGAACGCGTAAAACGTGATGCTGGCGCGACCGTACACACCGGAGTAGACCTCAGAGCGGGTCAGGATGGGATTGCGGTCGGCATCCACGATACCGGGAGCACTGGTGGCGTTGGCGTTGACGAAGTAGGCACCGGCATAGGCGGGGTCATCCGGACGTTCGGTGTCGCCGTCGCGCAGCGGGGTCTTGATGACGCTGAGGGCCGGGACAGACTTGCCGTTGCCCTTGAGCTTGGCCTCTCCCTCACGGTAGGCCGCTTCGATGGCCGCCTGAATCTTGGAGACGGTCTTGGTGTCGGACTTCGGGATGATGAGGCTGACCGAGTATTTCGGAGCGCCTCCGTTGATGCTCTTGGGCTCCCAGACGTTGGCGTAAGACCAGCGGGTGTTGGGGCCGGTGATGACCTTCATGGGATTGGTAAATTTGGTGTTCTTATTCATCAATGTTTTCCTCCATAAAATCATTTTTTGCTGTGTTCATAGCCGGACGCTTATCGCTTTCCGGTACGAGCGTGGGTTTTCCCTGTGGCTTTTCAATGTAGGCCGTCAGGAGTTCGTCAAAGCGGGCCTTGCCGAGCAGCTTTTGCATCGCAGTGATGCCCAGCAGCTTCCGCTCATACGGGTCAAAGCCCGCATCGCTGACCGTCTGGATAACGGCAGCCTCGTTGGTATATCTGCGATTGGAACGGCCCTCGACCAGTTTCCAGCCGTGCCATTCCTTTCCGCTGACTGCCTGCTGGAGTGCGTACTCCTTGATGTCGGAGGCCCACGATACCAGCGCATCCACATGGGACAGGATGTCCTCGACGTCCTCGTCCGTGAGGAGCGGAGGCAACTTGAAATCATAGCGGGCCAGCTCCAGATTGGCCTCGGCACGGGCGCGGCACTCATTCTTGGCCTTGCAGAATCCGCACCACTCACCGCAGAGGAAGTTGCCGTCACCGGCAAAGGCCAGTTCAGCCGTGGGCTTCAGAACCTCGTCCGCCCAGCGGTACAGGTCATCCTTGGCAATCTCGAACGTGCTGATATTCTGGCGTCTGGGCTGTACGATGTGAACGCACACGTTGTCGATATCATAGATGCCATCGAACAGCTCCAGCGCACCGAGCGCGTAGCATTTCAGCTGAGGATTTTCCACTGCGGAGACGAGTATCCCAAGCCCGTGTTTGTAATCAATCACGTGCATAGTGCCGTCCGCGATAAGGATGGCGTCGGAAGTGCCGAAGCCCTGTTCCACCCAGCGAGAGAAGTCCACCCGCTGCTCGATGAGCACGACCGGGTCTGAACAGGTCTCTTTGGCTGCCTCCACCAGTTCAAGGATGTAGGCGGCATAGCCGCTGGCGCACTCGTCCATTTCCTGATTGAACCAGGTCAGGTTCTCTGTGGGGTCGACGGCCTCCATGCCCAGCGCCTTCCGGAGCTTATACTCACAGAGCGTGTGGGCATCGGTGCCCTCGGCGGCATAATCGGAGGCCTTGTCCTCGTAGAGCTCACACAGCCTCGCGGATGGTGGGCAATGGAGCCAGCGGTCTGAGGCAGATGCCGAGAGAAGCGCGTGTCCATTAGGTGGCATCGGCAAGTCCCTCCACATCCTTGAGCAGGGCCTCATAGTGCTGCGGGTCGACCAGCGAGAGCCTTTCGGCGCCGTACTTCCGGAGCAGTTCTCGGATTGCTGCCGTGTGACCGGCGCGGGATTTCTCTGCCAACACCGCCCGTACCTGCTCCAGCGTGGGCGCGGGCTTGGGTTTCGGTTCCTTGGGGCCGGGGCTGCTGAACTGACGAGTCAGCCAGTTGGCTACATCATCAATAGCGGCAGCCGCATCGTGCAGTTCTTGGATGGCCATAGCCATATCCGCCAGCTTTGACATTGTGATTTCCTCCTTCCTTGGTTTGCCTCTGGTTGTCGAGGGCAGCGAGCTTTTGCGCCAGACGTGCGGAGACGCAGGAGATAGCTTTGAGCACCTGAATCTCCTCGGCTGCGAGGCTGCTGTTCCTGTAGTTGTTGTCGTACACGGTCTTCACCTCCCTGAAGGCTGGTGTCGTTTGTTGCCTTCCACCTCCCACTGAAGGTGAGGAGCCGTTTTGAGTGGAGGAATTTTCAAAAAACAAAAAAGGCCCTCCGGCCACCGGGAGAACCGATGGTCAGAGGGCCGGGAGTGTTGGGGCTTAGTAGCCCCGGATACGCCGGAGCTCCGTACGGTACTTCTTCATCTGGTCGGCGAAGGTGCGCTGGGGCCGACCGAGGGCCTTGGCAATGGCGCGGTCGGAGACGCTGTCGTCGTCCATCCACATGGCGATGATGGTGTCCGCATCGGGGTCGAGCTCCCGGAGACGAGCGAAGAGGCGGTCAAGCAGGTCGCGGTCTGCAATGATGCTCTCAATGGCCGGAGCCTCAGACGGAACCATGTCCATCAGGGTATCCTCGCCATCTTCACCGATGGGAACGTCCAGAGAAGCCAGGTCGCCGGAACGACGGTACTCACAAATGAGGCAGTCGCCGTCGCAGGCCCAGACCTTGCTCTGAGGGCAGACGCAGCGCCCATGAGACTGCTCCTTCATCCGGATGCGGGCTGCCTCACCGTAGTAGGCGTCGCGGACTTCCTTGCTGACCGGAATCTTCTCACCGGTAGCGCGGTCGTAGATAAAGGGTTGATTCTGATTGTCATGTTTTTTCATAGGATTTCCTCCGTTTCGTCGTTCCGAAACGGGGAAAATCCCAGAGCACAGCTGAAGAAGGCAACAGTAAACCATCCGCAGTCCGTACGGTTCTCACCGTTTCGGATTGCAGCCTTCCGCTCAATAGTCAGCTGTGTTTTCAGTTGTCGCGCTGGATGACGTTGAGCCATCCTTGTACAGGGGATGCATCATCCAGCGTGTGAGCTTTCGCTCATGAGCCTATTGTAAGGCCGGGGCCAGAAATCCACCATGAAGTCGGACTTCACCGCAAAAAGGCCGGAAAATAAACAAAAAAATAAGGCCCTCACGCCAGAGTTGGCGTAAGAGCCTTGATATTCGGACATGCTGGGTGAAGTCGGACTTCACTCCAAAACAAAAATTCTTTTATTCAGGTTGTTCGAGCGCGTCGCGGGCCTTCTGATTTCGGTTACTGGGAAGCACTTGAGTAATGCCAGCGTCTCGCAGCTTCCGGTTCCACATATCGACGCACTCCATGTGGTGGTTGTTAATCAAATACTGGTATACGCAGTTCACAGGAGAGATGGACATCACATCATACCCGGCCTTCTTTATCAAATCGTATGAGAACAGCGGGTGCAGGTTCAAAGCTACGCACAGGGCAAGCACGGTCGGGAGCTCCGGATTTGTCTCGCTGACGCGCTTGTTTCGGTAGTCGATGAGGCTGCGGGCGCTGATATACGTCCGTTCCTCCATGTCCTCGTTAGTATAGCCCCGGCGCTCGATATGCTTGTTGATAGTGCCATGGAATGTCGTGGGAAGCTCATCGGCGATTTCCTGAAGACGGTCGGACTCATCCCGAATCTTTCCCATCTCCTCGGCGCGATGTTTGATATTCTCGTTGTGCTCCTCGTGGATATCACAGGTGGCCTCTACGAAACTCTCTGAATTCGGGTCGCGGCAGAGGAAGCAGATTCTGTAATAGGAATCGTCGTATTGCTTGCTGACGCGGGTTTTTCGGGTGAAGACCAAGCAGCACTCATCTGCATGGTCAAGAGCATAGTCCGTGAGGATGAAACTGCCGTCATCCTTGGTCGTCACGAACTTTGGGTTGTTGATGGCAAAAACGCCATCCGCATGGACGATGAGACCGGAACGGCACATCTGGGCGATTTCCGGATTGATAATGCCCTCCATGATAGCGTTGTTCCTGTCCACGACAAATGTTTGGTTCTTCTTCAGGGTTCCCCTTTTGAAGGAGAAGGGCTCATGGTAGGTACCGTCCACATAGTTGAAGACGCCAGCAGCCTGGTCAAATCCCAGCTCGACAGCACGGATTTTCGCGGCTACAGTCGACACCTGAAAGAAATCAGCCAGTTGGCTGATAGCAAGCTGCATAATCTCAGCATCGCGTGTATTGGGGAAAGCCTGATGCAGTGCCCGAAGGATAGCGGTGAGCTTCTGCTTTGTGGTGGACGCGGGCATCAGAATTCTGGGAGCCAGCGCATTGGCCTGCCATTCCATCCAATCCAGTTCGCTGGCAAGAGAGCCATCGTCGCGCTTGTCGTATTTCTCCACCACAGCGCAGGTGATGGTGCTGATTCCGGGATTGAGAAGCTGCTGGAGCTCGAAGAATTTGTGGTGCTTGTCCCAGTGGACGCACTCGTGGATGATGGTGTTGTTATTTGAGCCGATATTTCTCATGAAGACCACGTTCGGGTTGATGAGAATGGTGCCAGGTTCAATATCCATCTCCACAACCTCTCCGGTGCGCTCGTCAATTATCTGCACATGGGCCGGGGAGAAAAACGTCTGGCCGAAGATGTCATCAGGCAGCGGAGCCTCGAATCTCTTCAGCTGCATTGCTTCTAAGATTTCATCCAGCGGCAGCGGCATTGCGGTCTTGAGGGCGCGGGGACAGTACTTTTCAAGAAATTTCGTCGCGTGCTCGTCTAAGTCCTTTGCATAGACATACGGCACCAGATACTTGGTCAGTGCGTCTTCCTTGTCAAATCTCTCTCTGGAATAATCGTCCACGCCAAGGATTCTTACATTTGAAAGCCCGTTATGTAGGATACCGGAGAAGGCCACGGTAAACCAGGGTGTGACCATGTCCTCCTCATAATCACGGTGGCCCTTTCCTCTAAGGATGACGTCCGTCTGCACAGCTGCCCGGAAGCAGATGCAGTCACCTTCGCCCTCCTTAAATGTAACACCCATGACATGGATATCATCGAGTTCAGGGTAATCCGGGTCTGGAACGATTCGCGTGGACAGGTTGAGCCTTTGCCGATTCTTATAGATGTAGGATTTTAACGCTGCAAAAATTGCGTTGTACTGAGTGTCCTGCAAATACGATTCAAATGTCTTTTCGCCGTGTGCCAGAATGCTCCCTCCCATATATTTATTTCCTGTGTTCCTGTTTGTCAAAAAGCGTATTTATTATAGCATCTGAACAGAGAACTTTCAACAGCAGTCGCAGAATATTCGTGCGTTTACGGAGAATTATCTTGTTTTTTCGACAGGAACGTGGTATCATGGAGGCACACTTATAAGATTTCGGCGAAACCAAAGCTCGTTGCACAGGCACAGGTTTATTATTATGGGGTGACCATTATGGAAGTAAGTTATAAAAAACTATGGAAACTGCTTATCGACAAAGATATGAAAAAGAAAGATTTGCAGTCTGCCGCAGGTATTAGTTGGTCGTCCGTGACAAAGCTGTCCAAGGGCGAAACGGTCAGCATGGAAGTCCTTATGAAAATCTGCAAGGTTCTCAACTGCGACATCGGAGACATCATGGAGCTGCTACCGGAGGAAGCTCCATAATCCTAAAAGAGAGGTTTGTATGGCGAAAAATCAACGTGATTTTTTCAAGAAGAAAAACGAGTGGTCTGAAATTAAGGATACGCTTCTTAGATGCTACTTGCCCCAGTATTTCCAAAAGCTCCTTGTTTCAGGGAAGCCGATTTTCTATATTGATTGCTTTGCTGGCAAAGGCAAGTTTGACGATGGAAATGATGGCTCCCCACTGATAGCAATGCAAATCATAAACGAGCGGTTAGGCATGAGCAGAATATCCAGAAAGAACAATGCAATAGTGCCTTGCTTTATTGAGCTGAATCACGCTGCAGACTTGGAACAGAACCTGATGCTGCATCCTTATCAGTATGGGACACCACAGGTAGTTGACGGGAAATTCGAGGATAATATCCGTGGCTTATTAAAGGATAAACGCGGATACAATGTCTTCCTTTACATTGACCCATACGGAATACAAGCACTTGATTCGCAGCTCTTTGATGAGATTGGCACATACGGATTTCGTTCCTTTGAGATGCTCATCAATTTCAATTCCTTTGGTTTCTTCCGAGATGCCTGCCGTGTGATGAAGGTAGATATTTCTCAGGATGATGCCTTGATGGGCCTTGATGACTTGGTTGAATATGAGCCAACAACGGTAACAGCATCTCCTCAGTCAGAGAATTTGTTGACGCGAATCGCCGGTGGAAACTACTGGATGGATATTGTCAGGGATTTTCAAGCGGGTCGCATCGACGGGTATCAGGCAGAACGTAGGTTATCAGCAGAATACAAACAGCACCTGAAGCAGAAGTACAAATATGTGTTGGATATGCCCATCAGACTGAAACCTGGTCAGAGGCCTAAGTACCGAATGATACATGTTTGCGACCATGAAGACGGCTGTTTTCTTATGGCTGAAAACATGCAGCGTCGAAAAGATGAGCTATTTGTCAACATCCAGCAAAACGGTCAATTGTCTCTCTTTAATATGATGAGCACCGTAACATCCACAGTGGAAAATGATATTTTGACGCAAGAAGAGATAGAACAGATGGTTCTGGCCCATATCAATCAAATGACAAGGGAGACACATATCACAGTTTTTCTTGCTGATTTTTGTAATGAATACGGAGTTATCTGCCCATTCAAAATGATATACGAGATTCTCACAAAACTCGAAAATGCTGGAACGATTGATATCGTAAGAGACCCAGCGTTAACAGCCGCAGGAAAGAAAAGAACGTTCTGGGAAGAGAAAGCTGGCCAGACCGTAATTGTTAGGAGGCGCACATAATGAAGCACGTAAAAGGATTCATAACGCGGAAAACCATGCTCTATGAGACGGGAGTGGAGTATGGCGATTACACCATGAATCATGTGCTCGGCTGTGCGCACGGATGCAAGTATCCTTGTTATGCGTTCCAACAGAAAAAACGGTTCGGTAACGTAAAAAGTTATGAGGAATGGTTACAACCATATCTCGTTTCAAACACGTTGGAGCTCTTGGACAAAGAAATTCCAAAGCTGAAAGACAAAATCAAATCGGTACAGCTCTGTTTCACGACCGACCCTTTCATGTATGGATATGACGAGATAAGGAACATGAGCATTGCCGCGATTAGGAAACTAAATGAGGCAGGCATTATCTGTACTACATTGACGAAAGGTATCCTTCCGATAGAGCTGAAAGAATGCTCATTGAGAAACGAACATGGTATCACACTAATAACGCTTGATGAGGATTATCGTCGTAAAATGGAGCCCGGAGCAGCCTCGTGTGAAGAGCGCCTCGCTGCATTACGGGCATTACATGAGGCCGGGTGCAGGACATGGGTAAGTATTGAGCCTTATCCAACACCAAATCTCATAGAGCAGAACCTTCATGACCTGCTTGAGTCCGTCGGTTTTGTTGACCGGATTATATTTGGACGCACGAACTATAGCAAAGAAGTGAGCGCATACACTGCACACAAACATTTTTATAATAAATGTGCTGCCGAGGTGGTTCAATTCTGCCAGGAGCGAAACATCAGCTATCACATCAAAGAGAAGACAATTACTGAAGAGTAATCTCCAGAGAAAGACACAGGAGGCAAAAACGCATGGCTGCTTTAGACGATTTGATTAGCCAGATCCCGGACGAGTCCCTGCGTGAGCGGATTCGCGCAGAGATGAAGCGGGCTAATCGCCAGAAGAAATTCGGTCTGGTATTTGAAGAGCATCTGCCGGAGGCCACACCGCTTTACGATATCCCGGTAAAGCGCGGTTCCGTCGTGGCCAAGAAGGACGGACAGGTTACTGACATCTACTATGTAGAGAAAATCGAGGATGGGCAGGCTACCTGCTTCCACAAGGCGACGAAGGAGCACGTCGTGCTTCCCGTGGATGCCCTGGTTTGCGTGGCCCAATTCGGTGAGCCCATCTATCCCTATCTGCAGCCGCTGGACACCGTCTGCAATGCGCCGGACAGCGACCTGTGGCACACGCTGATTGAGGCGGACAACTACCATGCGCTCCAGCTGCTGGAGTACCTCTATGCCGGAAAGGTGGATTGTATCTATATCGACCCACCCTATAACACAGGGGCTCGTGACTGGAAATACAATAACGACTACGTGGATGGCAGTGATACTTATCGTCACAGCAAGTGGCTTTCCATGATGGAGAAACGGCTGAGACTTGCCAAACGTCTCTTGAATCCTGCCGACTCGGTTATGATAGTCACCATAGATGAAAAAGAATATCTTCATCTGGGTTGTTTGTTGGAGGAAATGTTTCCCGAAGCGATAATGCAGATGATAAGTAGTGTGATTAGTTTTAAAGGTTCCGCACGAAAGCAACAGTTTACAAGGCTTGATGAGTACATATATGTGCTGGTATTCGGAGAGGCAACAATTCAGAGATTGCCACTATCTGATGAATGGCGCATGAATCCAGACGATGAACGAGCGACTCATTTAACTTGGAAGTATCTGATTCGGAGTGGTAGCGCTGGCTTTCGCGAGAGAAGTCCGGGCAACTTCTATCCAGTGTTTTTTACTAATGATGGGAAGTTTCATAGCGTGGGGATGCCGCTTCCGCTTGAAAGGGATAGAAGCACTGTTGTTTCGCCGGAAGGAACATTTCCGGTATTCCCGATTGACACTCAAGGACGAGAGCACTACTGGAATATTAATCGGGACAAATTCTTAGAGTACAAATCCAAAGGATACATCAAATTCGGAAGGCCAACAAAAAACGGAGTTCCAATTACTTTTCTTACAAGCGGAGAAATAAAAAAAGTCGAAGAAGGAACCTATCAAATAGATGGATATGCTGAGGACGGCTCTATTATCTCGACCAATGAAGTTCGAGATATTATGCCCGGAACACAATGGAGAATAAAGGCTCATGACGCAACGAGGCATGGAACAGATTTATTAACAAAAATACTTCCTGGAAGGCAATTCCCCTTCCCTAAATCGCTATATGCGGTTCACGATGTAATAAGATTCTTTGTAGACAGCAAACCAAATGCCCTTATCGTAGATTTTTTTGCAGGCTCAGGCACGACGCTTCACGCGGTCAATCTTCTAAATGCAGAGGACGGCGGCCATCGTCGCTGCATCATGGTTACAAACAATGAGGTCTCAGATGATGAGGCTAAGGCGCTCCGCGCTGGCGGATATCAACCGGGAGATAAGGAATGGAACAGGCTGGGGATTGCCCGATATGTGACATGGCCGAGAACGGTGTGTTCCATCGAAGGACATGATGTCAACGGAAATCCGCTGAGAGGGTCTTATCTTGGCAGCGATATTTCCATGGCCGATGGCTTTATGGCTAATGCTGCTTTCTTCAAGCTGGGCTTCCTCGATAAGAACGCCGTGGCGCTGGGTCGCCAATTTAAGGAGCTGCTCCCAGTGCTCTGGCTGAAGGCCGGTGCCCACGGGCCTTGTCCCGCGCTTGAGGAGACAGCGGAAGTGCCCGCCATGCTGGTGCTGCCGGTAAATCATTTCGCTGTGCTGACCGATGAGTCGCAGTACGAGGCGTTTGCTGCGCGGGTGAACGGCAAGGACTCCATAACGACGGTATATATCGTGACCGATTCCGAACCGGGCTACCGGGAGATGGTTTCCGGCCTGCATGCTGAGGACACCTATCAGCTTTACAGAGACTATCTGGATAACTTCCGGATTAACCACGGAGGACGCTAAGATGAAAGTAGAATTATTTCCTTTCCAGAAGATGGCGCTGTTCCAGCTGCGGAGAAAGACCGCTGAAGCCCTCGGCGCCTACCAGCGCACCCACACACCGCAGGTTCTCTCATTCACCGCTCCCACCGGAGCGGGTAAGACCATCATCTTGGCGTCTTTGATTGAATCCATCTATTTCGGCGATGAGGAGTATCCCGACCAGCCGGATGCCATCTTCGTCTGGCTCTCGGACTCTCCGGAGCTTAATGAACAGTCACGCAGCAAGATTGACCTGAAGGCGGATAAGATTCGGCTCAACCAGTGCGTGACCATCACCGATGAATCCTTCGACCAGGAGATGCTGGACGATGGGCATATCTATTTTCTGAACACTCAGAAGCTCGGCAAGAGCAGTAACCTGACGAAGAAGGGCGACGGACGCACCTTCACCATCTGGGAAACGCTGCAGAACACGATGGACGAGAAGTATGACCGCTTGTACTTCATCATTGATGAGGCCCACCGTGGTATGCAGGGCCGCGCTGCTGCGCAGGCCACTACCATCATGCAGAAGTTCCTCAAGGGTAGCCGGGAAGACCGTCTGGCTCCCGTTCCGGTCGTGCTTGGCGTGACCGCTACGCCGGAGCGCTTCAACAATCTGGTGTCCGGGACAGAATCGACCATCCAGAAGGTCATCGTGTCCGCCGACGATGTGCGGGCCTCCGGTCTACTGAAGGACAGAATCATCATCGCCTATCCGGAGGATGCCTCCGGAAGCAAGGATATGGCTGTGCTGCAGGCTGCTGCCGATGACTGGAAGCAGAAGTGGGAGCACTGGACTCAGTATTGTCAGGAGCAGCACTACGCCTATGTGAATCCGGTGTTCGTGATTCAGGTGCAAAACCAGACCGGCAGCGGCATTTCCGATACTGACTTGGATGACTGCCTCCGGAAGATTGAGGAGCGGACAGGCTTCCGTTTCCAGGACGGAGAAGTCGTACATACCTTCGGCCAGACGACCAGCACCATCCAAATCAATGGAGTCGCAGTCAGATATCTGGAGCCGTCCCGTATTGCGGACGAGAAGAACGTCAAGGTGGTTTTCTTCAAGGAGAACCTCTCCACCGGCTGGGACTGCCCTCGCGCTGAAACCATGATGTCTTTCCGTCGTGCCACAGACGCGACCTATATCGCGCAGCTGCTCGGCAGAATGGTCAGAACACCCATGCAGATGCATATTCAGGTGGACGATGTCTTGAACGACGTGCACCTCTATTTGCCGTACTTTGATGCCCAGACCGTTGAGGATGTGGTCAAGGCGCTTCAGAGCACCGAGGGCGGAGAGATTCCCACCGATGTTATCGGCGACTCCTTCGAGAACAGCACCATCGAAACGTGGACTGTCCGTCCGACCAGACCGGCTACGGCTCAGCGACCCGCAAGACCAAAACCGCAACTTCCCGGCCAGATTTCTTGGGGAGACAGCCCTTCCCCTGAGACCGGCAATGAACCTTCCGCGCAGGAGCCGACGCAGCAGACGCCCTCGCAAAGCGGCAGCACCTCATTTGGCGCACCAGCGGCACCTGCTTCCGGTACCACGGATACCATGCGCCCGGTTAGTGGCGTGAGCAGCGAAACGCCTGCAAATGGAGCTGCTGCAGGGGCAGAGCCTTCCGGTGCAACTGAACCGCAGCCTGCTCCGGAAGACGTTCCCGAAGAGCCGGAGCTTGACCGCGAGGCCATCGTAAAGGCCATCAATGATGCCGGACTCCTGACATATGACGTGCGAAAAGTCAGAATCAACGACTATCTGAAATCTCTGTTCAGCCTTACCCGGCTCCTGACGCAGTCCGGCCTTCAGCCCTCTGCCTCCTATGATGTTGTGAATGAAATCGTAGAAATGATTCGCAGCTTCATCAAGAAGACAAAGGACGAGGGTAGATATGACGAGCTAGCCGCGCAGGTACTGCAGTTCAAGCTGAAAACGCAGACGTTTGATGTGTTCGGCGAGTCCGTGGATGACCATGCGGAGATGGATTTGTTTTCCACCACGGATACCGACCTCGATCGTCAGTTCCGTCTTGCGGAGCTCAAGCTGGGCAACGAGGGTGTCGGCATCCGCTACGGCACCCGATACGCAGATGACGATAATCCTGCCGGATACAAAATCGACGTCATCATCTTTGCCGCCGACGCAGACTGCATGGATATGCTCCATAACTATGCCCGCAGTCGTTTCCACGATATCAATGACGCGAATCGCCGCCGTATCACCGGCCTGACTGAGCGATACCGGAAGAAGTATGACAGCATCGTTTCCGATGGCGACATCATCAGTAAGCATAACTTTCGGCTGCCGGAGACCATCAGCATTGAGCGCAGCAATGTCGGCGAGGCTTATACCGACCATCTGTTTGTGGACAATGCGACCGGCAAAGCCGTCATCAACCTGAACAATTGGGAAAAGGCTGTCCTTCAGGCCGAGCGTGGCCGGTCGGACTATATCTGCTGGCTCCGCAATCCACCGAGGAAGTCATGGTCACTGTGCATCCCCTATGAGCAGAACGCGGAGAAGAAGTCGATGTATCCCGATTTTCTGATTATCCGAAAGGACGAGATGGGCTTCGTCATTGATATTTTGGAGCCGCATGACGGAACCAGAACGGACAATCTGGGCAAGGCTAAGGGCTTTGCTGAGTATGCCCGTCAGAATCCCGGTGTCGGCAGGCTTCAGCTTATCCGGCTGCTGAACGGGCGAATCAAGAGACTGGATATGTCCCGCAGCGCCGTCCGTGACCGCGTTTCCCACGCGATGTCCAATGACGAGCTTGACCATATTTTTGATGAGGATGGATTTTTCGGTTAAAGGCTGGTGAAGCAGAATGTACGACGAGAACATCATATCCCGGATGAACGATTATCTTCACAAGGCCGCGCAAGCACTGGCGTCGTGGCTTTCTGTGATGCTGCCCAAATCCGGTGAAGACTGGTGGGAGGAGTGCGTACTCTCAAATCTGAGCTATCCCCAGAGAGAGCTCATTGAAAAAAAGGGTCTTTCCAAGCTGGAGGAATTAGACCTTGCAGCGCTTCTTCGTGTTGCCAACAAGTCTTGGTACACGATGCGCGGCTACGCCTATCTTCCGACCAGTGAGCGGGAGTGCATCCGCGATATGATTGGCGTCCGGAACAACTGGGCGCATGTCAGCGCGGAGCTCCCAGGCAAGGATACCATCGTATCGGACATTGAATGCCTCATCCGGTTTTTCGCCCAGATGAACCGGAGCGGACTGATTCCTGATTTGGAACAGTTCAAAGCAAGGGTGGAGCGTCCCGAAGCATTCAAGGATGAAACACCTCCGCAGCCAGTGCTCCGCCCGACCGTTACTGCGCCCAAGCAGGCAGTTGCCATCGTGGAACCGGAGGTTGTACAGGAGGACGATATCACAGAGAGAAGCCTCGTCTACATCGTCGGCAGCCCGGACACCAAGGGTATGGTGTTTTCTGTTACGCAGCTTGGCGATACAAAGAAGTACGAAGTATTTGTCGAAGGTGCGCTAAAGACCTATTATGCGGGTCAGATTGCGCTGGTGAGCAGCACACCTGAATATGAGTGGGTGGATTCTGAGACCCTGCGAAGCTATCTCTCTGCCTACCAGATTAACAATCCGTCAGCCGGAAATCTGTATTCCCTTAATGCTGCCCGTATCGATTTCGTGCCCTATCAGTTCCGACCGGCATTGAAGCTGATAAAGGCAGACGAACCAAGGATTCTGATTGCAGACAGCGTCGGTGTCGGTAAAACCATCGAGGCCGGTCTGATTATCAAGGAGCTGCAGGCCCGCTCCGATTTGGAAAACATCATGATTATCTGCCCGAAGCCGCTCGTCGCAGACCGCAAGTGGGAAAATGAGATGAAGCGCTTTGACGAGGAATTCACGCCCTTGGATGGCGATACTTTTCGGCAGATTATCTCTGATACCGACCGTGACGGTGAATGGCCTGCCCGCTATGGAAAGGTCATCGTCCCGTATTCCATTCTGGATGCGAGGACATACCATGGGAACCAATCCAAGCGACATAAGAGCTTCGGCCTCCAACAATTAGACCCAGCACCGCATTTTGATTTGGTCATCATTGATGAGGCCCACCATCTGCGCAATGGCAGCATGGAGAAGGACAAAGCATTTGCATATAAGTGTGTTCACTACTTCTGCCAGCACGCAGACGCTGTCGTAATGCTGACCGCGACTCCGCTGCAGACAAGTGACGACGACCTGTACACGCTGCTTAATCTGCTGCGCCCGGATGTCGTAATGGACAAGAAGAGCTTCACGATGATGTCGCGTCCGAATCCGTATATCTCTCAGTGCGCCCACATCGTTCGAGCTGCGAAGGAAAACTGGAAAGCAGAAGCACTGGAAACGCTGGATAGTGTTCTCACGACCCAATGGGGCGAAAATGTAATCGCAAACAATCCGGTATTTGAGCAAATCCGGAAGGTTCTCAGACAGGACACCATCACCCGTGAGGAGCGGGTAAAACTCATTACCGATATTGAGTCTCTCCATAGCTTCAATATGATGCTCAACCGGACGCGCAGAAAGGATATCCAAGATTTCTGCATTCGAAGAACGCATACGCTGGAGAGCGATTTTACTGACCAACAGCGGGAGCTCCATGATGCTCTCTTGACTTTTGAAGTCGCTGCGCTGTCCAAATTGCACGGTGGCCGTGGCGTCAAATTTATGATGTCAACGATTCGCCGTCAGGCTGCAAGCTGCATCTTTGGCCTTGCTCCGCACATTCGGGGTATCATTGACCGCAGATTCGAGCAGATGACGGACGACCCGGAATTTGATTTTGATGAAGGCGAGTTCAGTGAGATGGACTTGGAGACATTCCGCGCCATCGCAAAGAACATTCTGGAAATGGCGGATAACCTGCCGGAGGACGACCCGAAATTCGATGGGGTGCTCCAGATTATCCGAGAAAAGCAGAAATCTGAAAATAATAAAATCATCCTGTTCAGCACATTCCGCTACACGCTGTATTATATCAAAAGAAAGCTGCGAGAAGCGGGATTTCGTGTCGAGCAAATCGATGGTAGCGTTAAAAGTGATGACCGGCTGGATTTCCGGGCTCGGTTTGAACTCCCGAAGGATGACCCGGAAGCCATTGACATCATGCTTTTCACAGAAGTCGGCTCTGAAGGCTTGGACTATCAGTTCTGTGACATGATGATAAACTATGACCTGCCTTGGAATCCCATGCGCATCGAGCAGCGCATTGGTCGTATCGACCGCCGAGGCCAAGGGAGCGAAGTTGTAAACATCTATAACGTTATCACCAGTGATACTGTGGACGCTGACATTTATGACCGCTGCCTCTCTCGCATCGGTGTCTTTGAAGGGAGCATCGGTGAATGCGAGGAGATTCTCGGCGAAATCGGCAGGCAAATTGAGCTGATAGCACTGGATACCAGCCTTACGGATGCAGAGCGAAAAGCAAAGCTGGAGCAGATGGCCGATAATGAGGTGCGCAAGGCCCAGGAGCTGAACAAGCTGGAAAGCGAGGAGAAGGAGCTATTCGGGTTCGATTTGTCGAACTATACGATGTCAAAGGAAATTCAGGAGGCAGAAAGTCCCTTCCTGTCGGCCAGAAGCATTCAGCACCTTGTCGAGATGTATCTCAATCACCGATTAGGTGGTAACAATTATATCCTTGGTGATGGTGCTCTGAAAACGCTGCGCCTCAGTGCAGTGGCGCGTTCTGAAATCCTGTCTGACCTCAGAAATCTGACTGGCCTGCGGAACAGCCTGCGTAGGAAATGGGAGGTTTATCTTAAGGGCAACAATCCGAACCACCCGATTACTTTTGATTCAGAAGCTGCCGAGAAAAACCGAACCGCCTTTTTCGTTACTCCGGTGCACCCGCTGGTCAAACAAGCCGCATCCTATTTTGCCACCAACAAGCTCGTTTATATTCACTTGGAATACTACTCTGACGAGATTCCAGCCGGTGATTACCCGATGTCTATTTATGCGTGGGATTATGTTGGGATTCGTTCAAATTTCAAATTGGTAGCAATCTGTGAAGAACCGAGAATTGCCGCAGAGCTCCCGGAATACATCCTGACAGCTGCCGCAGTTGACTATTCTTCAAAGCTAAAGCCGGAGGCATGGGATGCTTTGGAGGAACACCATGTCCGGATGTGGCAAGCTGAGAAAGCCCAGCATACAGAGTCTACAAGGCAAGTCGCTCGCTATAAATTAGAGAGCTTAAATAACAATTACCGAAACCGGAAATTGGTCTTGGAAAGAAAAATTGCTGAGGCCGGGGATGAACGAATTGCAACTATGCATCGCTCTGAATTGGAAAACGCTACACAGCGTTATCAGCAGAAGGTTTCAGAGATTGAAGCGAAGATTGCGAAGGCAGATATACATACTACGTTGATTGCAAACGGGGTTATCACGGTAAAGTAAAGAGGTGAGCGCTTTGAATATAGCTGATAAGATTCTCCAGAATCAAGATAGGGACGGCATGCTCAGGCGGTCGCTCGAACGGATAATTCAGCTCTATACCGATAAATCACACTTTGTCTACGAGCTGCTCCAGAACGCGGAAGACGCAGGAGCTACTGGAATTCGGTTTGTCCAATACTCTGACAGGCTTGAAGTGATGCATGATGGAAAATCCTTCACTACGGAGAACCTGCAGGGCCTGTGCGACATAGGGCAGTCGGACAAGGTTAATGATTTAAACCAGATTGGCGAATTCGGTGTCGGCTTCAAATCAGTCTTTGGCATATGTGAAACGGTCAGGCTGTATAGCTCGCCGCGCAAAAAGGAGCTGGCAGAGAATTGCCATCCCTTCGCTGTTGAGATAAAGGACTTCACGAAGCCCGTAGATATCCCTGCCGTTGATGTTCCGGCTGGCTATACGACCCTCTTCGTGTTCCCATATAGCGTTGGATTCCAGTTTTCGGGATTTAAAAATCTGGCTGCGCTGAATGAAGCTATTACAAAGCGACTCAAAAATCTCGGAGTGACCACGCTCCTTTTCATGCGGCACCTCGAACTCATTGAGTACGAAATCAAGATTCCGGGCAAAGAAGCATCAGGGGAATATTTACTGGATGCTGAGCCGATAAATGACCACTGCACCCGCGTGTCGGCAATTGAATCCGAGGATGATAAGACGGACGAGTCTCTGTCATTCATCAAATTTTCGATGCCGATTGATTCGAGGGTTTCTACCCGTACAATTGACGTTGCGTTCACTGTCGCAACAGACAAAGAAGGAAAAACCACTTTCCAAAAAGCAAAGAATCCGTATATCTCCGTTTACTTCCCGACAGAGACCGAAAGCAAACTTGACTTCATTGTCCAAGGCCCGTTCCGCACTACTCCAAACCGGAGCAGTGTTCCTGCCGATGAAGAGGAAAACGAGGCTCTGGCTGAACAAACGGCAAAGCTCCTCAGACAGAGTGTCCTTGAGCTGCGCGATATGGGGCTCCTCGACTTGAGCCTGATTCGGATTCTGCCTCTTGATGAGGACGACTTTGATGTCTATCCGCTTTTCTATCCTTTATACGAAGAAATGCGGGATTTGTTTTCGTCGGAGCGCGTCTTGCCCGTTAAGGATGGGAAGGGCTACACTAAGGCTGCCAATGCAGTTATTGCGAGAAGCAGAGAAATTGCGGAGCTATTGCCCAGCGAGTTAATCTCGGAACTTATCAACGACAAAAGACATTATGAATGGCTTCCGGTTTCGTTGACGGAGACAGGCCCGTACAAAGATGTGCTCTCTTATTTCTCCAGCATTTTGGGAATAGAGGTTATTCGTCCGGAAGACCTTAGAAGCTACTTCAACGATAATCACAGTTTTTTGGAAAACCGAGATAATGACTGGCTCGTTAGGCTTTACAAGATGTATGAGACTGTCCCGAATATTTTCTCCGAATCGAATTACAGAAATATTCTCGACGCTGTGATTGTCCGCACAGCATCCAACCGCATAGTTGCTCCATACCGAAAATCGCAGTCTTCTTATTTGCCCAATGTATTTCTTCCGTCGAAGAAGGCGATGCAGGCCGAGGTGGAATTTGTCCATCCATATCTATTTGAGAAGTGCCGAACCTTCTTTGAAAATGTACTGCACCTGAAGACGCCCAACGAGTACGAGTACTTTGTAAAATCTCTTGAAAAGCGGTATGCTGGTACAGATTTTAGCGGTTCATTTGAGGAGCACGTACAAGACATACACGCCCTTGTCAAGTATCTCAGGAATTCTGACTACGAGGCTGACCTGAGACAGATTGTTCGGAAAGCGTTCTACATAAAGTGCAGGTCAGGAGGAAAGGCATACTGGGCACGGCCACATTCAAAGGTTATTCGGTTCCCTCAGTCCGAAATCGGTCTAATGCTGGAGCAATACTACAAAGGCATTGCGCCGGATATCTACTTTGTCGATTTTGACGCATACCAGTCAGCCGGAATCACCTTTGATGACCTACGGGCGCTTGGCGTTACAGACAAAATCATCACCGGGGACGAAAAAACCTGGGGTGAATACTATACCGGCAATCCTGGCCGACAGCCTGAGTGGAGAACGACCGGAGACTTTCGCTGGAAACTCGGCATTGATAAGCTGGAAGAGGCCCTTCTCTACATCTCCCAGCATGCGAAAGCTAAAGACGCCTTAATAAAATCACAGGTGATTTTTAAGACACTGCAGGAGAACAGGTCCCGCCTTGTTGGTACGGTTTATATCGGCGGAGGAACGCCAAATAAATATGACGAGCCTGCAGATGTAATCCATACTCTGAATAGGGATGGGTTTAATTGGCGTCTTTCTGACTGGAACGGAAAATGGCTCTATACTGAGTCTGGGGAGCTGGTCTCGCACAAGGCTATATCAAAACACGATTTGAACAAGGCACTATACGGAAAAGTCAGCCTCGATTCAAATTTGTACGACATTCTGGGCTTTAAGAAAGGGAAAATTGACCAGCATGAGGCCATTGTGAAGGATTACGATGCTCTGCCGGATGAGAAGAAACAGTCCTACTTTGAAATTGAGCTGGAGCGCCGCTTCCACATTACACCTGAGCAGCTCAGTCGTGAATTTGGTGGTCTGTCTCTACAGGAAGGTTCTTCTGGTCAATCTGAGGAGGACGAATTTGAGTTCCCGACCGGTTCCGTTAAGAACTGGGAGGCGCTGAAGAAGCATGCCGCTCAAATACTGTCCTATGCCAGCCCAACCGTATATGCGACTGTCGTCAGGCGTATCCGCGTCAGTCGACCGCAAGACGATGTCCGCGCATACCTGATGAATATGTATCGCGTAAACTCGTCTTATCGGTATGCCTGCCAGCTGTGCCACAAGCCGTTCTCCAATGTAGAAATGTGCCAGCTGGAACAGAAGCCGGATGTAGAGCTCGACCCGTTGAATGTCTGCCTTTGTCCGAATTGCGCCGCAAAGTTTAGAACGCTGCGAAATGATAAGTATCTGGCAGACCGGCTCATAGATTCTATCCTTGATGTGTCGGAAAATGAGATTGAGGAGAATGACCACGTTTCAGTTGCTATCAACGACTATGATTTCTGGTTCACACCTACTCATATCGCGGAAATTATAGAGCTTCTTAAGCTGAAGAAAACAGCTGCAGAGGAGCGCAAAGCCCAACCGCAGACTGCCAGTAAGCCCAATGCGAAGGCAGTGGCAAAAGCGCCGGAGTCGAATAGAGCTGCACCTGTGCAGCCTGTTAAGGAAGAAACTCCACCTTCTACTCCGGAGCCGGAAGAGGAAGGACTGCAGAGCGATACAAGCGCATATGGCGAGCTCATTGGTAGACGGGTGTTCCACAAATCGAAAAAAGCATACGCTCGTGTTGTTGGATGCGACGGAGAGTATGTGGTCTTGAATTTCGAGAGTGGGGATAAGGCCGGTCAGGATGTCAAGTATAACCTGACCATGTGCTTGAAGAATGGTTGGATTGAAGTCGTCGACTAATACTTTTTAATTTTGCCCGAACCATTTAATTTTGGCATACATTTTAATTATTCCTTGAGCCAGCTGCGCTGGAGTCCAGATGTCAGCATCGGGCACACCATGGCTGTGCTCTGACGGGGCAAATTGAACACCGACAAATACAGCGAAAACCGCAAGAAACGCCTTGTTTCCTGCGGTTTTCGCTATTTTTATACACTTTTCCGGCGACCGGGCTTGTATCAAAGATTACGTCTTTATAGACCCCATAGACGGCACGACGAACTTTGTCAACCGGCACAGGGACTACGCCGTGTCGGTGGGCTGCTGGGACGGGGAAAAGCCGGTTTTCGGCCTTGTGCTGGATGTGGAGAACGACGCGCTGTATTGGGCCAAGCCGGGCGGGGGCGCCTGGAGAAACGACAGGGCGCTGAGCGTTTCCCGCCGCACGAATCCGCGCGAGATGCTGCTCACGACGCCGGGAGTCCAATACACGTTCCTGGAAGGACACGAGTGGCGCGAGCGGCTTGCAAGGCTGGCGAGGACAGTGCGCGGGGTGCGCTGCCTCGGCTCGGTCGCGCTGGAGCTGTGCGAGCTTGCGGCGGGAGAGTCCGACCTCTTTGTCACGCTGCGCTCGTCGCCCTGGGATCACAACGCCGCGCGGATAATAGTGGCGGAAGCCGGGGGAGCGATATGCACCGTGTCCGGCGATCCGCTGCCCATAACTGAAAAAAGCACCGTTCTGGCTGCAAACTCAAAGGAGAGCCTGAGCTCGGCGCTCAAGCTGCTGAGCCCTTGAGCGCGGCCGCCGCTGCGCGGAAGAATCACCCGGGCGCGTCCAAAAGACGCGCCCGGGTGATTTTCAATATGACCCCGACGAAGCGCTCAGTCCCTGCGGTTCACGGGGGCGGTGGACTCGCGTTCTATCAGGTTCGAGGTGGTTATATACATCTGCACCTGCTTGTTCGGGTGGCGCATGACGCTCAGCAGCAGGTCGGCAGCCTGGGAGCCCATATCGCGCACGTCGATGTCCACGGTGGTGAGCGGGGGGCTGGTCTGCTGCGAAAACGGGTAGTCGTCAAAGGTCATCACGCCTATGTCCGCAGGTATGTGCAGCCCGGCGGCGTGTATGGCTTCGACGCAGCCGAGCGCGAGATAGTTGTTCGCGCAGACCACGGCGTCCGGTCTGGGCGACTGAGCCAAAAGCCGTCCGGCCATGCGCTCGCCGTCGGCCAGCGTGGAGTCGCCGAGCCAGATGAAGTTCTCGATTATGGGCACGCGCGCGTCCTCCAGACCCTTGCGGACGCCTTCAAGCCGGTTCGTGGAGCTGAGGTCGTAGTCCCGCCCGCCTATGAAGGCTATGCGCCTGTAGCCGCGCTTGACCAGGTGCGATGCGGCGAGCACCCCGGAATAGACGTGGTTTATATCCACCCAGCAGACCTGACTGGGGAAGCCCGGCACGCCGAGCACCATGTGGGGAAAGCGCTTTTCCGTCAGCAGGGCGCTGAGCGCGTGGGACATCACGGAGACGTGCACGACCAGGGCGTCGGCCTCGCGGCGCGCGATTATCTCCTCCGCCGCCTCGCTGGCGTCGGTCTTGTCCGTGCCCCGCAGCTCGAGGGAATAGCCGCGGCGGCGGAGCGCCTCCTCCACGCCGGCAAATATCTCAAACATGTGTGGGTTCTCAAAGGCGATGTTGCGGTACAGGTCTGCAAGCAGCACTACGCGGTGCGTTGCGCCGCGCGCAAAGCTCTGGGCGCTGGCGTT
>ULXG01034587.1_pt1 | contig 31456 bp, 29 predicted proteins | sample 1961141 | NCBI WGS metagenome assembly ULXG01 (sample SAMEA4835834, study PRJEB28245) | human gut metagenome | biome: gut microbiome; material: fecal sample | place: Denmark | collected 2008 | reverse complement strand
AATGACGCGAAAATATTTTGCATTTTGCGCGAAAAGCTACATTGGCGTAATTTTTTTGATGCAGCTGTATTATCATTTGGTTGATATGGCAGAAAAAAACAAAGGGAGCAATAAAATGCGTTGGAATTTCCTTATGGAGGAATTCGGAAATTATACAATCCCCGAAGCGCCATCAATGTTTTCAGCAGCCCGATCCAGAAATATTCGCTTATATGCCTTTATTCAGACATTAGATCAGTTAAGTTTCCGCTACGGGAATGAGAAGGCCAGTGTAATAAAAAATAACTGTCTGCTGCAGTACTATTTTGGGACAAATAACCTTGCAACATTGAAGGAACTTCAGGAGATATGCGGAAAAAAGAGCGAACTGGATACAAAAGGTTTTTTGAGAGTTAAACCAGTACTTTCAATTTCCGACTTAGAAAAACTGCCACAAGGCTATGTGCTGATCCGTTGCAGAGAGGGCCAATTTATAACACATTTGCCGGATTGGAGTCAATGCTGTCATAAGGAATATGGTTTTCCGAAATTTAAAGAGCGGGATATTCAATTGGTAGAGGCATTTGATGTAGTTGGTGCAGTTACAGACCATAGGAGTAAAAATCCACCTCCGGGTCCGACGGCGGGGATTTTCCACAATCCATTTAGTACTGCCGGACCAATTCCTTTTACAGTTCATGAGATGAAGGAAGCGGAAGACTCGGCTGCGAAGAAGGGATTGCATATCAGCGAAGATGAGTTAGAACGAATGCGGAAGGAAATTGATCAGACATTAAAAGAAATTGAAGAAGCTGAGGCGAGGGAATTAAGAGAACAAGTCAGAAAAGGCACAAAAGTAAGGAGTGCGGAATTTGGAGTAGGCCGTGTGCTGATTTGCAGGGAGAATAATATTTTGGTGGGTTTTTCAAACGGGAAAAAGAAGGCCTATCCGTTCCCGGATGCTTTCTTAAAAGGCGATCTTATGTGCCTGGAAGAAAAGGAAGACGGAATAATAGAATGAGGTAACGGATGAGAAAAGAGATCTTTAAAAACAGGAAAAAAATTATTAGGGAATTTCCCAACGAGGATAAACGGGAAATTGAAATTCATTTTACGCTCCTTTACAAAAGCAGATTATATGCGTGCTTCCATTTTTTGGATGACGAGACGACGCAGGTAAATTGTATGCGCTTTACCTTGGCAGATCAGGAACTTCATAAAGAAGGAATTAATCCTGATGAGGCGGAGAACCTCCTTGATATAATGGCATTAATTGAGGATGAAAGCGGATATGATCCTGGCCAACACTTTGTGTGGCTTGAAGATAAACAGAGTCTGGTCTTGGAGGAACGGATCCTAGAAAATAACCAAGAGCAGTTTTTGCGGCGATTATATGAACGAACGACTAAGGCCAGAAAAATCATACAGAAAGGGGCAATGGCTCTTAGTATTTTGCTGCTTTTGTGTGTAACAGTTGCTGGAATATGTTTAAATCAAAAAGTATGGGAGTCTATTTTTCAATATCGTTATTTTAGCTTTGGAGAAATCAGAATCAGTGCGTTTGCCATACGTTTTATGATATTCTTCATTTATATGCTGTTATGGGCTGCTATTTGGTGCCTATTAAAAAAGAAAATGAGGATAACGCGGCTTTGTATAAGTCTGATTGGAACCGTTTTCTTGGCAGCGGGAAGTACATACATTCTCTCGGAGAATACAGGTAAATGGATTAACCGGTTTGCAGATCCTATGGAGTACATGTACAGTATAGTTCAGGCTTCAGCAGACGGGCATCAGGATATTTACGTTGAACTGCAAGAAGATAAGGCGGTTATTCCAATCGGGATATTCAAAGTAGATTCACAAGAACCTATAGAATTTGAAGCTTGGTTGGAGCGAAATACATTTCCGGGAGAAATGAAGACTTATGCTGGTGTTTATAATAAACAGGAAGATGTAGTAGAGATAGAGATTCCGGAGCTTGCATCAGATTACGAATACGGTCTCTTAACTGTGGTAAGAGCAGAAGAACCAACGGTTCAAACAGTCATCCCCCTTGGAACAAGACCTTTGATGTGGTATCAGAGACTGCTTGGGACAACGGCGGAGTTCGAAGAATTATGTAGTGCGGATTCGTTTGCAGAAGCAGTTAATTCTGGAAAAGTTGGCGCTGATAAGTGGTTAATAACACTGTGGAGTTTTTTAATAAGTTTGAACGGTTTTAATCTTTTTGACTTGGTATATAAGTTCTGGTTTATTTGGCTAGGATTGGGTGCAATTTATTGTATTATGGAGGACCGTGCTGATAGATATAGCGAGGAATGGAAGATTGCCACAAGGATAGAACTGGAAAAACTGACAGAAGAGGAGATACAAGCTTTAACTTTGGATAAGGAAAATTACTTTAAATAAACAGAAGAGTAAATTGCTTTCCGGGTACGAAAGGAGGAAGATGAATGCAAGATAAACAATATGATATGCTTATGAAGGCTGCAAATGAACATGCATATATGAGCATAGCTATTAATTCTGATGGGACCCCAGTTCGTAGAACTTTCATTCCGTGGGAGCGGACTGTATCGGCTTTTAATATGAAAAAGCCAATTATAACTTTGGCAGTAGCCGATCTTCAAGATAAGGATATTATGAATGCGTTAAAAAAATGTGCTCTAGAAGGGTGCTATATATATACGGCATTGGCTGACTACAGTTTCATTGCTGATTTTATAGAACTAAAGGATTTATATATCCTTCATGGAGAGCACATGTCGGATCTCTCATTTATACGACATTTGTCTAAACTTTTTATGTTTTATTTAGAAGATGCAACTTTGCCAGATTTGAACCCATTAATTGATAATTGCAATGAAAACAAAGTACTACTAGGAAGATGTTTTGGCTTTTACAGTTGTACTGTGGTTGATACTTCGGCTTTAGCTAAAATAAAGTTTATGCTCTCAGAGCTGCTTGTATGGCCTGCGAAGGGTGACAGTATTGGACGATGGAGGCCATCGGATTATTTCACTATTTTTCGTTTTTACAAAAACTAAATATAATTTCATATAACAGGGAAATAAAATTAGGAACATATTAAAAGCTTTTAGGGACAAGATACTGCTGTAGTATCTTGTCCCTAAAATGTTTGTTATCAAATAATTTTCGCTGAGATTCAAAGAAAAAGATAACTTATCAATGATGACACATGACACTTTTATGCTGTGGCAAGTATTATACCGTCATTGGTGTCACATGTGTCACAATGTCAACACTGTTCAAAGGCTTATTTTATAAGGCTTTCGGGAGACAGGGTATATATAATCGTGGTACTGATAGGCCTGGTCATCATCTTCAAGGAGCAGATTACCAAGCTGCTGGAGAATATCTTTAAAGAAGTGAACTCTCAGTCGAAAGAGGTGTATTGATGAAAAGACAGGGGGAGATTACCATTTTTCTTGGATTAATCCTTCTGAGTCTGTGGGCACTGCTGTGCGGGCTGGCGGAATCGGCCCGCACAGCAGCAGCCAGGTGCTATCTGCGCCATGGGATGAATGCGGCCATGGATTCTCTGATGAGCCAGTATCACCGGCCTTTGTGGGAAAAATACCGCCTGTTTGGCCTGGAGTATGGGGACGGCCAGGAGTTGGAGCAGGAATTTTCACAGTTTCTGGAACCGTATTTGGAGGCGGAGAACTGGTATCCTTTCAGCCTTCAGGAGGTCCGGCAGGAGGAGATCGTATCTCTGACGGACGAAAATGGACAGGTTTTGGAAGAACAGATTTTAGATTACATGAAATATGGGCTGCTGAATGTCCAATGGGAAGAATTGACAGAGGGGGAGGCGCAGGAGCTGTTTCGCTCCATTAAGGAAGCCCAGGCAGTAGAGGAAGTGGCGGAGCGTTATGAGGAGCATTCCATAGAAGCAGTCCGCCTGGAAAAGAGCCTGGAGACGATTTATGACAGCCTGCAAAAGCAGAAGGAGCATTGGGAGAATGGGACAGAGGAGCTGGAAAGCCTGGACGGTGATGGATTTATCCGCCAGGGAAAACAGGTGGTAAAGCAGCTGGAGCGGGTTCCAGCTCTGGTGGAGAGATATGAGGCAGAGGCAGACCGTCTGGCAGCTCAGCTGGAGGAGAGCAGAGGGTTTTATGGGCAGAGGCAGGATGAAATCAGCGGGCAGGTGGCTGCCAGTCTGGAATCAGAGATGGAGAGCTATGAGACCTATATCAGCCAGGACGGAGAACGCAGAAAAGAGGTGGAAGCGCTGTCAGAGGCATCCGGGACCGGCCGGGAGTATGTGGACAATGTGCTGGAGGAGGCCCGTCAGGTTCAGGAATACATTGACCAGTGGGAGCCGGAAGATGAGGATGATGAGCTGGATGAGGAGCGTCTGTGGAGGCCCGTGGTCCGGAGATGGAGCCAATATCCTCTTCTGGGCCTGGATATAAGCTTTGGTATGGAGGATAGGGAAAAAGAAGGGCTGCTGGAACAGGTTAAAACGATGCTCTCCGGCAGGCTTCTGCCGCTGGTTATGCCTGAGAACCGGACCGTTTCCGGCAGGAGGCCGGATCTGACAGGAGCACCATCGATTCTTCTGTATTCGGCAGAAGAACCCTCTCCAGCTTCTCTGACAGAGCGCCTGATAATAGGGGAATACGTTCTGCGTTTTTTTAACTGGTATGATCACAAAAGGCAGGAACCGGGGAGCTGTGACTACGAAGTAGAATATATTCTTTTCGGAAATGCGGGGGACCAGGAGAATCTGGAAGAAATGGCCCTGCGGCTGCTGACACTGCGCCAGGGCATGAACCTGGTTCATATCCTGTCTGACAGCCAGAAACGGGAGGCGGCCCGGAATTTGGCTCTGTCTATTGTAGGGGGGATCGGGATACTTCCTTTGGCAGGGGTGCTGGCTTTTTTTATTATGAGTGTCTGGGCTTTGGGTGAGGCTCTTTGGGATTTGCGTATTCTTTTTGACGGAGGCAAGATCCCACTGGTAAAGACAAGGGAGAGCTGGAAGCTGGGACTGGAAAATCTGCTGGAACTGGGGAGAAAAGGAAATTTAGAGGAAATGGATGATTCTGGCGGGGACAGCGGATTGGATTATCGGGGATATGCCAGGATACTGTTGTTTTTTGTGCATGGCCCGAAAACAGACTATCGGATGATGGATTTGATCCAGAGCAGCCTGCGGCAGACCCAGGAAGGGTACCGGATCAGCCGGTGTGCCAGCCAGGTGGATATTCAGGCGGAACTTTGTGGAAAACACGTATTTTTTTCTCTTGGCCTGTGGAAATCTGTTTTCGGTACAGGTGATGCCGGATATGAGCTGAGTATGCCGGTGTCCGGCCAGTACGTATAAGGTTTGGGAGGGACCGGTAATGATGCTCTTTTTTTCAGCGAAGGACCAGATAAAGATTCAACAAAAAAAAATTCGCACCTCTCCAGTACGAAGCTCCAAAACGTCTATTTCCTGGCTCAGTCAATTACTGAAAAAAAGAGTGTCACTGCCGGCCTCTCTGCGGATCCCGGCTTTCAGAAGAAGATGCTGCAGAACAGCCTGTGCCAGTCTGTCGGTGGAGGCAGCATTGGTCCTTCCGCTTTGTCTGTTTTCCTGCGTTCTGCTGATGATGCCGGTAAAACTCTTCGAGGAACAGCGGAAAATACAGGCAGCTTTGGAGGAGGCGTCCAGGGATTTGAGCCAGTATGCGTATGTAAAGCAGCAGCTCGAACAGGGAAATGAGGCGATTGGCGGGAATAACGGTCTGGCTTCCCTGGTGGGGCTGGGATATGTCAGAGCAAAGGTAATGGAACATGTGGAGGAGGGGATCATTTCCCAGGTTTCCTTTGCCCGTAGCCGTATTTTAGAAGAGGATGAGGAGATTCTCCTGGTGATGGATTATCGCCTGAAGCTGCCTTTTTCGGTCTTTGGACTGGACAGCATACCTATGGAATCAGTGAGTCTGCGCAGAGCCTGGGTAGGGGCAGAAGGAGGCCGGCTGGAGGGGGACAGCAGTGCGGGAAGGGAAGAAGAGGAGGAAGTGGTGTATTTGGGAAAGAACCCGACCAGGTATCACGTCAGCCCCCTCTGTCATTATCTGTACAATGACCTGCAGGCTGTCTCGGCTGAGCAGATTGAAGGGCTGCGTAACCAGCAGGGACAGAGATATAAGCCATGCAAACGCTGCGGGAATGCGTCAGCCCGGACCTACTATATAATGCCCAGTGGGAGCAGCTATCACACATCGGAATCATGCAGCGCCATTGGGGCTTATGTCCGGGCAGTAAAAAGATCGGAGGCAGAGTATCTGGGCGCCTGTTCGTACTGTGGAGGTGGTTAAGTCTATGAAAGGATCAGAAATGGCTGTCAGGCTGATGGAGCTGGTTTTCTTCGCCTTTCTGTGCTTTGCCGCCTGGAAGGATTGGAAGACAAGGCAGGTTTTGCCGGGGATGCTGGCTTTGATGGGAGTGACAGGAATTTTGGCGAGGGGAATTTTGTGCTGGCTGCTGTGGAAAGAACAGGGAGCCTGGCTGAGAGGGCTGACGGACTGGGGTGGAGGACTGTTGGCGGGAGGTATGCTTTTGGCGCTGAGCCGGGTTACAGGGGGCGGACTGGGAGCAGGGGACGGCTGGTTCTTTGTCGTTTCTGCCGCCTGGATTGGGATAGAAAAGCAGCTGTGTCTGTTGATAGGAGGGATGATGCTGTGCTTTTTATTTTGCGGTGCCGCAGTCATTTGGGGCGTATTAAAAGGAGTTTCCGTAAAAGGAATGAGAATTCCGTTCCTGCCATTCCTGGTTCCGGCAGCAGTTTTTCTTCTGATATCCTGAGGCCGGGAAAACTGGAGGGAAGTTACACAGTGGAGGCAGCTCTCGTAATGTCTGCGGTGATAATGGTTTTATGGCTTATGATACAGAGGGCCTATGTGCTTCACGACCAGGTGACAGGGAGTATGATTCTCCATGAAGCGGTAGAGCTGTCCGTACAGGAAAAAAATCCGGAACTGTCCCGGACTGCCGGGCTGGGCGTGGAAGCGTTGGACGGGCTTTTTACCTTTTCAGGAAGCAGAATGCAGCTGTCGCGGAATGGGGATGCCATAGAAGGCAGTGCCTCCTGCGGGCAGTGGAGCAGGAAGATCCAGATTAAGGAGTATCAGCCGCAGGAATTTTTGCGGAAGATTACCCTATTGGAAGAATTGGGGGAACGGGATGGAAATTCAATATAGGCGGGAGTCCAGGCGGAATTTTCTGGTGATCGGACCGGAACGGCAGGTGCAGGCCGGATATGAGGTGAAGATGCTGGTTGAGAATGATATCCAGGGCCTGCTCCGCTTTCATGTAAAATACATGGATGAAGCATGTTTTTATTATTATGACATCACTTCTCTTCAGCCTTTAAGCCGCCTGGTGGAAGGACGATGGATCAAAAAGGAGGAGGTTTCCCGGCTGCTGCTCCAGCTGGACTCTGTGCTGAACCGGGCGGCGGAATATTTTCTGGATGGAGACCGCCTTCTCCTGGAACCGGAATATATTTATTCGGACACTCAGTGGAGCCGTATTCTGTTTTGTCTGGTGCCTGGACTGGATGGAAATTTTCAGGAAGGACTGAGCCGGTTGCTGCAGTACATCCTGAAAAAGACTGACCACCGGGATAAAGAAGGGGTGGTTTTGTCCTACGGGCTGTATCAGGAGAGCCTGAAAGAAAATTATGGGATTGAAAATTTGCTGCAGCTGATCCACAGGGAACCGCAGGAGGAAGGGCGGGAGCAGGAGAAGATGGGAAACCCGGAGCCCGCCATTTTCCGGGAACAGAAAAGTGCCGGCCCGGAGGAGCATTGCAGGGAAAATCCGGATGAAGAAGAGAGGCCGGATGGGGAGATACAGAAGAGCGGAGGCAGTTTGCTTTCCCTGGGAAGCCTGCTGCGGCGTATTCTTTTGTGGGCGGGATCTATGGCCGCCTATGAAGGGGGGATGTGGCTGCTGGGCGGCTGGTCCGCCCTGAGAAGATGGGGAATTATAGGGGCAGGGGCCATCTCTGCCATTTTTGTGATGCTGGCGGCATTTCAGCTGCTGGCTGGAAACAGAATGAGAGGAGAAGGAAAAGGAACAGGGAAAAAGCGGGAAGAGGGGGAGTGGGCCGGACAGGAACTGCCGCGCAGATGGGAGCTGCCAGAGGAAGCCCCTCCTCCGGAGGAGGGCAGGTCCGCCTGCGTGGAACAGGAGGAGATGCTGATGCCTTTCAAGACGGTTCCTCTTTCCGCTTCAGCGAAAGAAGAGGAGGATTTTCGTTGCCTGGAACCGGAGACAAGGGGAATGGAGCGGATTGAGATCCGGTATTTTCCCTTTGTGATCGGGAAACAGGAGGACCTGGTGGATTTTTGCCTGAAAGAAGAAACTGTCAGCCGCCTCCATGTGCGTCTGGACCGGGAGGGAGAATCATTTTGGGTAACGGATTTAAACTCGACCAATGGGACCATGGTCAATGGAAAACAGCTTGAGGCCAATGAAACGGCCCTTATTCAGCCGGGAGATGAGCTTCTGATTGCAAAAATTCCATATCGATTCTGTTAAAAGACAGACTTTAGCAGGAATAGCAGGTGGTTTTGGAAAAAGTGTTTACATAAATATACAATTATGCTATATTAAAAAGAGCAATTGTCCTGGCTAAACCGGGATAAAAATCGGGGGAATCATGGAAGAAATACTGAGATATGGGAGAAGTGCTTTTATCAATACGGCCATTGCGGCAGCAAATGTTCTTTTCTTTTTATATCTGGAGCTGATTGGGTCTACCGAGGACGGTATTTTTATGATTGCGCACGGCGCCATGTTCTCACCTCTGGTTTTGGAGAAGCATCAGTACGGGCGACTTTTAACCTCGATTTTCATGCATTTCGGCGTCAGCCATCTGATGAATAATATGCTTATCCTGCTGATCCTGGGAGAAAAGCTGGAACGTATTCTGGGACATGCGAAATACCTGATTTTTTACCTCATGTGCGGGATTGCGGCCAATTTGATTTCCATGGGTGTTCATCAATATCTGGGGGAAATTGTAATCGGAGCAGGAGCTTCCGGTGCGATCTTCGGCGTAATCGGCGGCCTGGTCTGGGCGGCTGCCAGAAACCGGGGGCGTCTGCAGCAGCTGACATCACGCCAGCTGGGAATTATACTTGTGATTGTCCTGTATTATGGTTTTTCCAGCAGAAATATTGATAACTGGGCCCACCTGGGAGGATTGGCAGCAGGAATTTTGCTGTGTATCTTAATGTACCGGCGGCCGAAGGCTGTACGTGGTGCTTGAAGATAAAATGGTCCATTGCCGGACAAAGAGAAGAAGGAGGAGAGTTCGATGAAGGACGAGAACTGTATTTTTTGTAAGATTGCCAACGGGGAGATTCCATCCACAACCCTGTATGAGGATGAAATGTTCCGGGTCATACTGGATTTGGGACCGGCATCCAGGGGACATGCGCTGATTCTTCCAAAAGAGCATTTTAAGGATGTCTGTGAGCTGGATGAAAAGACTGCGGCGAAGGTTCTTCCGTTAGGAGCAAAGATTGGAGCAGCTATGAAAAAATCGCTGGGCTGCACTGGTTTCAATCTGGTCCAGAATAACGGCACATCAGCAGGACAGACGGTATTCCATTTCCATATGCATATTATTCCGCGGTATGAGAACGGGCCGGCTATGGTTGACTGGACTCCGGGAAAAGCTGAGCCGGAAGAGCTTGCAGCAACTGCCCAGTTGATTCAAGAAGGGTTACAGACGAGAAAATAATCCGAATGGTGGCATACATATGAACTTTGGTGACGAAATATACAGACAAAAGTTTGAGGATATGTATAAAGAGTACAATGTTGCACTGCGGTCTGTTGCATACCGCTGCAATGTACCTTCGGAAGAGATAGAGGACATAATTCATGATACATTTCTGGCATATGCCCGATCGGACTATTCCATGGAACTTCCGGAGGAGGAGATGAGAAAGCTGCTGACGCGAATCCTGAGAAATCGCTGCATTGATTACCACCGGAGTGTGAAGCGTCACGGCTGCTGCAGTATGGATGACGCCTGGTATCACCAGGAAGAGTTTTTGGATGCAGATAAGGGGCAGGAGATGGTTGAGGATCTGATCAGCAATGAAAAATGCCGCGCCATTTTAAAAGAAATCGACCAGATGCCAAAGAACTGGAAAGAAATTGTGGTGTTGAAGATGCTGGAGGGACGGCCGACAGATGAGGTATGCAGGATACTCAATATTTCAGAGAAGGCCTGTTATTCCAGGATTGCACGTATCCGAAAGTATTTGGATAAGCTGATAAAAGATGATAACTGGCCCTAAAAAGGTGCGCAGGTTTCCCGAATCAAGTTCGGGAGCCTGCGCATTTTTCGATCAGAGAGATAATGGTGTCCACCGCATTGTTCAGGGTGCTGTGTTCCATCGCCTCTACATAGGAGGCACGATTTTTATACAGCTCCTGGATAGACTGATACAGGGATTCCTCGGTCAGGGATTCCTCTTCCAGAACCTTGCTGAAGCCCTGAGCGGCAAAGGAACGGGCGTTGAGGATCTGATCTCCGCGGCTGGCTGCTGCCGAAAGAGGAATCAGAAGATTGGGCTTGTGAAGAGCGAGAAGCTCGCAGATAGAATTAGCCCCTGCCCTGGACACCACCAAATCTGCGGCTGCGAACAGATGTTTCAGTGGGGCGTCTACGTATTCATACTGTACATATCCGGCGGTTCCGATAAGGCTTTCATCCAGATTGCCCTTTCCGCAGATATGTATGACCTGAAACTGTTCCAGCAGACGGGGAAGAATCCGGCGGATAACGCCGTTGACCGTAACAGAGCCAAGGCTTCCGCCGATTACCAGAATGACCGGCCGGTCCGCTGAAAGATGGCTGTAGGACAAGCCTGCAAGCCGGTCACCTGCAAGCAGCTCTGCCCGAATGGGGGAGCCGGTGAGGACTGCCTTGTCAGCCGGGAGGTACTTTAATGTTTCCGGAAAGTTGCAGCAGACCTTGGCAGCAGATGGAATACAGATTTTGTTGGCAAGCCCAGGCGTCATATCGGATTCATGGATAATGGTGGGGACTTTATAATGTCTGGCAGCAAGCACCACCGGTACGGATACAAAGCCGCCTTTGGAAAATACAACGTCCGGTTTGTAACGTCGAATCAGACGAAGCGCCTGACCATAGCCTTTTAATACGCGAAACGGATCAGAGAAATTTTTTATATCAAGATAACGGCGAAGCTTGCCGGATGAAATACCATCGTAGGGGATGCCGGCATTTTCAATTAACCGCTTTTCAATGCCCTGGTAGGAGCCAATATAGTGGATTTCATAGTCCAATGCCTTCAGGGAAGGAATCAGGGCCAGATTGGGCGTCACGTGTCCGGCGGTGCCGCCTCCGGTAAGGATGATTTTTTTCATAAGACCTCCCAAAAAATTTAAAATTGTGCGGGGAAAAACGGAATTCCCGCCGTTATATATTATAGTAAGCGCAAATTTTGAAAAGTCAACCCTAAAGCTTTTGGGAACTTTAGGAGAAAAGATTAAGAGGCCTTTTAAGTGAAAAAAAAATATTTGGAAGATTCTGCTGAGGATTATAGTTATGTAGACCAGGTGGTCCGACGGCTGTATGGCTGTTCTGATGAGCAGCTGTTAAAAGAACTGGAGGAAGCCAAAAAAAATCCGCCCCCGGTGGAATTTGAGATTTATCCGGATGAATTCGACCGGATTTGGGAGGATATTCAGGCGGAGCATCAGGCTTCTCAGAGCAAGGAGAAGGGAAAGGTGCGCCGTTTTTCCTGGAAACGTGCAGCAGCGATTGCCCTTGCGGCCTGCCTGATGACCGGCAGCGCCTGTCTGGTAGCCTGGGGAACGAAAACTTATTTTTATCGGGAAAGGAGCCGTGGAGGAATCAAGGGAGATATTGTGTTTAACAATGATTTGGCGACTCGGGAGGTGAATGGCGAAGATGAAGCATATGAGATAATTGAGGAGGAACTGGGAATAAAGCCGGTGAGGCTGGGGTATATGCCCGGAGATTTAATATTCTCCCAATTGAAAATAGCGAAAGGTAAGGCAGTTATAGAATTTCAATATCGAGGAACAATATTTTATATGATTTGTTTAAGCGATAAAGAAATAGAAACCTCACTTAACCACAGGTCAGATTCAGAAAGTTATCAGACAGTAAGCAATAAACTGACTGGAAAAACCGTTGAAATGAGAAAAGAAATTACAGAAAAAGGAACAACAAAATACGAGGCACAGTTTATTGACAAGAATGTTCTATATGAAATGATTGGCGAACTTCCAGAAGAAGAATTTACAAAGATTATTCAAGGATTACACTACAATTAAAGGAATAGTGGAGAGGAGAAAAATGAAGAAATACTTAAAAATATTTTTCCTTATTTGGACGATGATATCAGTTATGGCAGTTCCGACTTATGCAGCTACCTTTTTTCCAGAGCAATACACATCCGTTACAATAGACTCGGATTTGCTTCCGGCCTCTGAAAAGGAAAGCAGTGCTATATTGAGAAAAACGCCAAGAGGTGTTTTCTTCTCCGCTGCAGAGCTTCAGATTATTAATGAAAATGGAGAGATTGGGGTTTTGGGAAATGCATATATGAGCGAAGCAGTAGATGAGCTTTACATGACTATTTATTTAGACCGCCAGACATCGGATGGCCGCTGGGAACAAGTGGATTATTTTGAATTCGAATTCTACGGAGAAGATTACCCCGATGGCCTTACCTCAGAATTGGTAGCCTTCACCTTAACCGGCTATCCCACTGGCCATTACTACCGTCTCCGTGGTGCCTATGCAGCCGTAAAAGGTACGGTAATGGAAGGCTTCGGCCCGGTAACCGATGGTATCCTGATTCAGTAGTCCCCAATTCACAATCCCATATAAATTCACAAATCCCCGCGCCCCGTCCAGTTTCCGGACGAAGAGCGAGGGGATTTTCTTTGACATTCTCTATGAGCAATTCATGCCGGCCTCATACTCTTTCAAAGCCTGGGCCAGCTGATCCGGGCATGAGGTAGGCTTAAAGCCGCATTTAATGCCTTCCAGCCGCCGGATAGCTTCATCGATATCCATCCCTTCCACCAGGCGGGACAGACCCTGGGTATTGCCGGAGCAGCCGCCGTTAAAATGTACGTTAACCACTTTGTGATTCTGAACGTCAAAGGTAATCTCCCGGGAACAAACTCCCTTTGTTTTATACTGCATTGGTTTTGCCTCCTGATGTTATAAAATCCATATGAAATTATATGCGAATTTCCTTGGAAATGTCAAGTAAATCCAGGCCCTGATCCAGGTTCCATGATTGCGTCCCAGGATAAAAATTGGTATAATAGGAACACTTGGCAGGGCATTTTAAGAGCCTGATGTCAGTTATGCCATAATGACGGAGCTGTCAAAGCAGCTGAAACCGGAACAGCAAAGTAAAATCATCAAAATCAGGAGGAAGGAATATGTTAGGAATCATAGGCGCCATGGATGAAGAGGTGGCCAAAATTAAGGAGCAGATGGAAGGAGTACAGGTGCAGACCTGGGCTGCCATGGATTTTTATAGAGGAACCTTAGAGGGAAAAGAAGTGGTGGTAGTCCGCTCTGGAATCGGAAAAGTGAATGCAGCTGTCTGCGCTCAGATCCTGGCGGACCGTTATCAGGTCAGCGGCATTGTCAACACGGGAATTGCCGGTTCCCTGAAGGCGGAGATTGATATCGGAGACATTGTATTGTCTACGGATGCCCTTCAGCATGATATGGACGCCACTAATTTTGGATATCCGCTGGGGCAGATTCCGCGGATGGATGTTCTGTCTTTTCCTGCAGATGAGAAGCTGCGCGCATTGGCGAAAGAATGCTGCAGCAGGGTAAATCCTGATATCCATACCTATGAAGGACGGGTGGTCAGCGGTGACCAGTTTATTTCAGACCAGGCCAAGAAGGACTGGCTGATCGAAAATTTTCAGGGTTTCTGTACGGAAATGGAGGGGGCAGCCATTGCCCAGGCAGCCTATTTAAACGGAATCCCCTTCTTGATTATCCGGGCTATCTCTGACAAGGCGGACAACAGTGCCAGCGTGGATTATCCCACTTTTGAGGCAAAGGCTATTGTCCATTCCGTGAATCTGATGCTGGAGATGATCCGCCGCTATGAAGGATAAAACAAGTTGAGAATCGAATAAAGGGAGAATTTGACGAACGATTCTAGGCTCTCTGAACTTCCCAAAGAACAAATCCGTAGTTATAATGTAGGAGCAAAAAACAACTACGGAGTATCATCCGGGAAGAAAGGGGAGCTTTTTATGATGAATGTTTTACAAACGGGTAAGGCACTGTATGTGCTGGCAGCCATCTGTCTGGCCGGTATTCTGGTCAGAATGCTGGCGGGAAGCTTCTACAAAGGATTGATTAAGGAGAGCGCCAACCTTGCGCTGACAAAAAATAAGTATCTGCGGGCTTTGAAACAGAATGCAGAGGATACATACCGAATGAACCAGGGCATGAACAACACCAGAGTTTATCTGGAAAAACAGCTTTACAGCCTGAAAATGCTGGGCCTTTCCGTAAAAGGAGTGGAAAGTCTGTCAGGCCAGCTGACGCTTCTGTGTTTTCTGGTCGGAGGAGCGGCAGCCTTTGGTGCCTATTGGTATAGAAGTGATAACTACTATATTGTACTCTACGGAGCAGTGGGGATTTTAAGTGGTATGCTGACGATGCTTGTGGATTATGGAGTAAATCTGGAATCCCGCAGACAACAGCTTCTGACCTGCCTGCAGGATTATCTGGAAAATGTAATGTGGCCCAGAATGGCCAGGGAAAATGCGGAGATTGGCATGACGGCAGGGGAAACGGCGGACAAGCCCGGAAATCTGGTACGTGCCATCGGCCGGGAGCGCCGGGGACAGGCCAGAAGAGGAATGGAACAGACGGCGGCCAGCCGGGAAAAGCTGAAAGAGCAGGCCAAAGGAGGAGAAGCGGAATCAATCGGTGAGAACTGGTTAAAGGAGCTGAATCCGGAGCAGAAACGGGTTTTGGGGGAATTGTTAAAGGAATTTATTTCCTGATAGGTTCTGAAAAAGGAGTGGAAAGAGGAAAAATGGCAGAAATATCTTCCATTTTTTACCGAAGTTCTATCGCAATTACAGGAAAGATGTGTTATAATAAAGGCAATGCAGCCGGGAAACCGTCTGATTGCCGCAGGGAACCCTGCCGGTACAGCCGGAGGGATTGGAGAGCAGGCAGCTGCGCGCCCGGCCAGGGCCGAGAGTTTGCATGATATAGATTTCATGGGACAGGTCCATGAACATAAGAAAAGGAGAGCAAAAAGTTATGGGAAAAGAAGTAACATTCGATTATTCCAAGGTGGCCGGTTTTGTTTCTGCGGAAGAGATGGAAAATTTCAAGACCACCGTTCTTACTGCAAAGGAAACGCTCCTTGCCAAGACGGGGGCAGGAAATGACTTCCTGGGCTGGATTGACCTTCCGGTTAATTATGACAAGGAGGAATTTGCCAGAATCAAGAAGGCTGCAGCCAAAATCCAGCAGGATTCCGATGCACTGCTGGTAATCGGGATCGGCGGTTCTTATTTGGGAGCCCGTGCTGCGATCGAGTTCTTATCTCACAGCTTTTATAATGTATTGCCTAAGGGAGTCCGCAAGACTCCGGAAATCTACTTTGTAGGAAACAGCATCAGCAGCAAGTATATTCATGATTTAAAGCAGGTGCTGGAGGGTAAGGATTTCTCCATCAACATTATTTCCAAATCCGGAACCACCACGGAGCCGGCGATTGCCTTCCGTGTGTTTAAAGAGATGCTGATTGAGAAGTATGGAAAAGAGGAAGCAAATAAGAGAATCTATGCCACCACGGACAAGGCCAAAGGCGCCTTAAAGAACCTGGCTGACCAGGAGGGATACGAGGAATTCGTGGTTCCCGATGATGTAGGCGGACGTTATTCCGTGCTGACGGCAGTAGGACTTCTGCCCATCGCTGTAAGCGGTGCGGATATTGATAAATTGATGGAGGGTGCAGCTTCTGCCAGACAGAAAGCTTTGGAGCGCCCCTATGAAACCAATGGAGCCCTTCAGTATGCGGCAGTCCGCAATATTCTGCTGCGCAAGGGGAAACAGGTTGAAATTACTGCAAACTACGAGCCCAGTCTCCACTACATCTCCGAGTGGTGGAAGCAGCTCTTCGGAGAGAGCGAGGGCAAGGATCAGAGAGGTATTTTCCCGGCCTCCGTTGACCTGACCACAGACCTGCACTCTATGGGCCAGTTTATTCAGGACGGAGCCCGGATTATGTTTGAGACAGTAATCAATGTGGAGGAATCTCCGGAAGAGATTCTGTTAAACAAGGAGGAAGTGGACACGGACGGCATGAACTATCTGGCCGGCAAGAGCATCGATTTTGTGAATAAGAGTGCTATGAACGGCACGATTTTGGCTCACACCGACGGCCAGGTTCCCAATCTGCGTATCGATGTTCCAGAGCAGAATGAATTCTACCTGGGCGAGCTGTTCTACTTCTATGAATTTGCCTGCGGCGTCAGCGGCTATATTCTGGGGATCAATCCCTTCAATCAGCCCGGCGTTGAGAGCTATAAGAAAAACATGTTTGCTCTTCTGGGAAAACCCGGATATGAAGAGCAGAGAGAGGCCTTATTAAAGAGGCTGTAAAAAGAATGTAACAGCCCGGATTTATTCTGAGCTGCTGCAGGGGGATATCTGTAATATAGATCGTGCGAAAACCGCCCCGGCACCTAGATGCCGCAGGCGGTTTTCGACTGAATGGATTTCTTTATTCTTCAATTACCTGAATTTCCAGAAAGTCAAAATCTACTGCTTCGATAAAACAGTCTCTGGTAAAACGGGCTTTGCTGTGAATCTGGAATTCCCGAACCGTAGCGTCCAGCCAGATTGGCTTTTCCAGGTCAAATTCGTAGCAGATTTCATCCAGAGCCTGAAAGACCATCTGGGTTCTGGTGAGGGAGTAGTCCCCAATGGAAATAACGGTATCCTTTACCAGGTGATTGTCTTTTATAATTTTTCCCCACATGCGGAACATAGATTTCCTCCTTGCCTCTTGCCTTTTCCACTAACTATATCGGATTTCAGGCAGAATGTAAAGTGGGCTGAACGGAAAGACGGTCTTGCCCGCAGAATGGTTTTGTAGTAATCTATATTTAAGCGCAGCAGTTCAGGATGCCCTGAACCGCTGTATTCAAGGCTACCTACATGGAGGATAAAAATATGGCAACAGCCATTACAGACTATGTGAAATTTCTTACCCAGGCCAGGGTGGCGGTGGATTCCCTGAACTGCGATCAGAATACCAGAGACCAGATGGCGGCGGAGGCAAAACGGCTGGACCGGGAGCTGGAGGCGGCAAAAAAGGCGATGACGGACCAGATCGCTCAGACTGCCAGGAAACGGAGGGAGGAGATCTCTTCCGGATACGATAAGGAGATCGCCAAGGGTCAGGAAAAGCTGCGTAAAGCCAGGCTTTCCAGGGAGAAGGCCAAGAATAAAGGCGTGAAGGAGCGGATTGCGGATGAGACCAGCGAGCTCCGGGAGCAGAACCGGAAGCTGAAGCTGCAGATGCGGACGTGTTTCCAGCAGAACCAGGTGCCCTTTTACTGCAACAGTACCCTTTATTATGCACTCTATTCGCCCAGAGGCTTGAAAGAGATACTGATCTTGCTTCTTTCTGTGCTGATCTGTTTTCTGGCGCTGCCATGCCTGATCTATTTTATGATTCCGGGCAGGCACAGCTGGTATCTGGCTGCGGTTTACTTTGTGGATGTTGTCTTGTTTGGCGGCCTCTATGTGGTCATTGGAAACCGGACCAAGCTCACTTATCAGGCTGCGCTGAAGGAAGGCAGGGCTATTCGGAATACCCTGAGGTCTAATCAGAAAAAAATCCGGGTGATTACCCACTCCATTGAGAAGGACGGCAATGAGGATATTTACAATCTGGAAAAGTACGACGATGAGATCTCCTGTGTGGAGAATGAACTGGCCCAGATTGCAGAACGCAAGAAAGAGGCTTTGAATACCTTTGAAACCGTGACCAAGAATATCATTTCCGATGAAATCACGGAGCATCATATGGGCAAGATCCAGGAGCTGGAGCAGAAGAAGGCGGAAAATCAGATGGGACTTCGGGAGCTGGACGCCAGAATCCGGGAGGAGAATATCTATATTACGGATACTTTCGGTCCTTACCTTGGTCAGGAGTTTTTAAAGCCTGAGCGGCTGGCGGAGCTCGCCAGATTGATTCAGGATGGTTCGGCTACTAATCTGACAGAGGCTATGGAGCTGTACCAGAAACAGGAATCCAATTCATAGAAGGAGGGAAAATATGCATATGTCGGGAATCATTTGGATCATCGGGCCGTTTTTGTATATGATATTCGTAGCCATTATTTTCGCTCTGCTGTATCTGTGCATTAAGCTGGGAGTGAAACACGGAATGCTGGCGGCTTATGAAGAGATTGAGAAGAGAAAGAAAAATTGAAAATCCAGAGATAAATATATCTGCCACGGGGCCATTGCAAAAATCATCTATGGAGCAATGGCCCTCTTTCTGTCTGAAAACAGGTCACGAACTCCGAAGAGTCCATGACCTGCGGCACCTCCCAAATAAGCAGTTTAATTAATGCGTTTAAGCAGCGTTTCCAGTGCTTTTTCATATCCGGCAGCATCCTCCCACATGGGTGTATGCCCTGTCTGAAGAAGAGTCACCTGAGCCTGTGGGAGACTGTCACAAATCATCTCCACGCTATCCATTTTGCGGCGCGTATCCAACTGTCCGTGGATGACGGCGGCAGGACCTTTATAGGCCTTGAGGCTTTCTCTGTAGTCTATCTGCCGCAGACTGAGTGAAACCTCATATCCAGCTTCTGGAGGGATCGTTCTGGTGTAATTCCAAAGACGGTCCTCAACTTCCTTTGGAATGGGCTGGTAAAAACAGCTGGACAGGAAGCGGCGGATATAGTTTTCATCGTCAAAATGTTCTTTTAATTCCTGGGCAAACTGTGGACTTCCGTGTCCCTTGCTGCAGGGGCCTGTATTAGAGAGAACCAGGCCGGAAATTCTTTCTGGATTCTTGGAGGCGGCGGAGATGCACAGTACGCCTCCGGCGGAATATCCAGCAAGTACAACAGGAGCTGAAGTGAACTGCTGCAGGAGATGGGCCAGTTCCTGGCCCAGTGTTTCCATATCCCAGGGACCTGGACTGTCAAAATAATGGACATACAGCTTTTGAAAATCTCCTGGGGGAGTAATGCGTTCAAAAGCAACGGAAGGGTCGCAGAGATTTCCTGCAACACACAGCAGCGCTGGCTTCTGAAAATCTGGAGTATGAGAGAGTCGAATCATAAATCTACGCTTCTTTCCGGAAAATATTTAAACTATGCCAATGATAATGGCAAAAATCAGCATTAAGATACTGACCAGCCACTGCCACTTAAAGGAGAATCTCATATGATCCTTCAGTTCGATGCCGCTGAGTCCAAAGGCAAGGTAGTTGGCAGCCACACAAGGGCTGACGCTGAGTACCACATTTTCTCCGATAAGCATGGCATGTGCAACTTGAGTGGCGGTAATGCCATAGGGAGCTACGGTTTCGATTACCAGAGGCATAACTGCATAGTAATAAGGGTCAGGTCCCATGATGATGCCGATGGGTCCGCCCAGAATACCCATGATAATATACAGATATTTTAACATAAATTCAGGCAGAAGGTTAATTAAAACCTGCGCCATGCTGGTAATCATTCCACTGTTGGAGAAGATTCCCAGAAAAATACCTGCGGCCAGCAATGTAACAGTCAAGTCGATGCAGCTGGGAGCATATTTTTTTAAAAGCTGTCCCTGAAGTTTCATATCCGGATAGTTGATGGCCATAGCGACCATGGTTCCGAACAGGAAGATCAGATAAGGAGTAATAGTTGCTTCTACCAGAAGAGCAATTACAATAATGGTTAAAATCAGATTAATCCAAAACAGTTTTGGCCGGCGAAGGCTGTCATCCAGACCGGCTTCGCCTGCTTCCAGATCTCCGGATTCGGACAAGGAAGTTAAACTAATACCTTCACGAACTAGACGCCGCTGCTCTAGTTTCCCACAGATAACTGCTCCGGCCAGAGCCACTACCAAGCCGAAAATCTGCATAGGAATCATGGAAATCCAAAGGTCAGTAGCATCTACACCAATGGCTGTAGCTGCCCGGATGGTAGGGCCGCCCCAAGGAACCAGATTCATGATGCCGGTGGAAAGTCCCACTAACAGCAAAAGAATCAGGGGATTCAGGTGCATGCGTTTAAAAATGGGGAGCATAACTGGGATGGTAATCAAATAGGTAGAGGCCGCAGCTCCGTCCAAATGTCCTACAACAGCAATTAAGCTGGTAGCGACCATAATCAGAACAATATTATTTCCGGCCATCTTAACCAGCCATTTAACCAGAGGGTCAAAGAGCCCGGCATCATTCATTGTACTGAAATAGCACACGGAAAAGATAAACAAAATAGCAGTTTTCCAGACAGTATTCATTCCTGTGTCGATAAAATCCAGTATCTCTGTTAAACCAAAACCACAGATTACAGCTCCTAACAGCGGCAGAATGGAAAAGCAGAATGCAGGTGTGGCTTTCCCTTTGAGTATCATGATCATCATAATAATGATCACAGCGTAACCAACGATTGCATACAACATAGAATCCCCTCCTGTTGTTTAAAAATGTGTTTTTTTGTGGAAAAATTACTTTAGATTTAGTATAATATGACTATGAATATATGTAAAATATATATATTCTATTTATTATATGCATTAAAAGCATACAAATATACAGAAGGAACTGAGAATAGAATGGTTCAGACTTTATTTACAAGGAGAAGAAATGGATTTTCGAGATTTTGCCTATGTGCAGGCCATAGCCCAGTATAAGACAATTTCCAAAGCGGCGGAGTATCTTTATATTTCTCAGCCGTCTCTGTCAAAGTTTCTCCAGAAACTGGAGGAGAGAATTGGTACACCGCTGTTCGACCGGATTGAGAAACAAATGTATCCCACCTACGCAGGAGAGCAGTTTCTGAAAGCAGGAAAGGAGATTTTTCAAATTCAGAGACAACTGGATTTGTCTCTGCAGCAGATCCGTCATGAGACTGCAGGTCAGCTGAGAATTGCTACTACAGCAGCCAGAGGATGTTATGTTCTTACAGAAGTACTGCCCCGTTTTAAGAGGCTTTATCCAGGATATCATATTGAGATTATGGAGAGAAGTGCAGAAGGCGTAGAACAGGCAGTAGAAAATGGAGAGTCAGATCTAGCAATCTATATATGTGTGGAGAGAAATCCCATTTTTCAGTATTTTCATGTCGCCATGGAAGAGGTGGCATTGGTGCTGGCCGGTGATAGCCCTTATGTCTCGAAGGCAGTGAAGCGAGATGAGTTTAAATATCCATGGCTGGACCTGGCCTGGTTAAAAAATGAAGTAATGTTTGTAAATGATGCCTCCCAGTGGTATATTGGACGAATTTCTCATCAGTTGATGAGGGAGGCCCACATCATGCCTGAAATTACAGAATTTCGTAGTTTGGAAACCTGTCTGGCATTGGCCAGCAGGGGGCTGGGATTTACCCTGACTTTTGATATCAGCGTTCGATGTTTTAAAAATTATGAGAAGAGACCTGCTTATCTTTCCGCAGGCAATAAGCCCAACAGGGCCGAATTTGCCATTGCCTGCAGGAAAAATTACCGTCTGAAAACGGCAGAGAAGGAATTGATCAATATGATACGTCAGAAATTTGGCCCTTCTTTCTCCGACTAGATCCTCACCAGCTGATAGGGAATCTGATTGGCCGTTAAAAGCTGGGCTTCCCGCTGATGGCAGGTGAAAATGATGATCTGATTCTGGTAAGCTCCGGCCAGCCACTTCAGGGCTGTTTTCAGCCGGTCATCATCGTAGAGCGTAAAGCTGTCATCAAAGATCAGGGGCATGGTGTCAGTTCCGTTTTGTACCAGCTTTGCGGCGGCCAGGCGTACTGCCAGATAAATTTGGTCCATGGTCCCGCTGCTGACCTGCTCGATGGGCACCAGCCTTGTGGGGGTGTTCATAAATACATTCAGGTTCTGGTCAATGCTCATGCTGCTGTAGATACCGCCGGTGATTCCGGCGATCAGCTGGGATGCAGTTTTATTCAGATACAGACCAAAGGAATCCCGAATGGAAGTGGAGAGGCTGGTCATGGTATCCTGGGCCAGATCGATGGCATCGATCTCCTCCTGCACACGTTCATTTTCTGTCAGAGTTTTCTTCAGAGCTTCGGCCTGTGTCTTGCAGGCAGCCAGATGCTCCAGCTTTTTCTCCAGCTCCCACTGGGTTCTCTGCTGCTTTTCCAGCTCATCAGAACAGGTATCCTCCTCCTTCTGAAGAGCAGCAATTTCCTCTGATAAAGAGAGGAGAGTCTGTTCTGACTGGGTGACAGCATCGCAGAGACGGATCAACTCCCCCATCCGTTTCTCAAAGGCATCCATAGCTTCAGATGATAAGTCGCAGTCGCCCAGGTGCTGTTTCAAAATATCCTTCAGCCGGACGGACTCCCGTTCCATTTTTTTCTTCAGGCTTCGTCCCTTGGCAGCCTGAAAGAGCGCCAGCATCAGGCAGACGAATCCGGCAGCCCCCATTCCTCCCAGAATGACGGGAAGAGTGACGGGGGAACCCTGCAGAAACTGCGGAAAGGCAGACAGAGCTCCTGCTCCGCCTAAAAGCAGGACAGCCAGAATTCCAAGGAGTAACCCGCGAATCTTGAAAGGCGATTTCTGGCAAATACTCCGTGTTTCCTCGTAATTGTGAAACAGCTCTTTCGTCTGGTCCAGGCAGGAGGAAATGGAGCTGCGGTCAGAAAACTGGCTTCCGGCAAGAAGCTGTTTCCCGCGGGCTGCCTTCTGAATCAGATTTTCCTTTTCCTTCTGCTTTTCTTCCAGGTGCTGCTTCAGCTGAAGCTTTTTATCACGGCAGGAAGAAAGCTGGTTCTCGTATTCCGGGGAGGAGATTTCCTGTTCCAGCTTGCGGATTTCCCCCAGCACTGTCGTGTAATTTAAAGCAGCCTGAGGCATCAGCTGGGCTTCCAGCTGGCGGCGCTGGCTTTTTAAGTAGGCGCTGGCTTTGGTGATATTGAGGGCAATGCTTCCGGAAGTATTGAGATTGGCGATGTAATTCCGCAGTTCTGACACCATACCGCCATCCGTGGCGCACTTCAGCTGGCCTATGCTGATGGTATTGTTGTAGGCTGTTTCCGTAAGGCCGCAGCGGATGCGGTCCAGCAGAGCGGCAGAAGCTTCCTCCTCACGCCCAAGGGTTTCATTGATAATCCGCAGTTCCTGATTCTTTTTTACGAAACGGCGTTCGATGCGGAAGATTTCCCCCTGGCTTTCTACCCGCATCCACCCTTCGTAGGTGCCGCTTGCGTTCCAAGGTTCATATTTGCTGTAAAGGTCATTTTTGGAAGCCCGTCCCCGCTGTTTTTCAATACCGAAGAGCATGCCGCGGATGAAGGTGTGGAGGGTGGATTTTCCGGCTTCATTATGTCCGTAGACTACGTTGAGTCCGGGGGAGAAGGAAAAGTCCTGGTTCTGAAGCTTTCCGAAGCCGCTGATATGAAGATTGAGAATACGCATAGGTCAGCTCCTTTCATCCGTGGTATGGAGCAGGGCGTTGACACCGTAGTACAGCGCCTTCTTCTCCACGGGACTCATGTTTTCCTTCTGGAGGGTCTGGATGAAAAAGCCGATCATATCGCTGGGATGTTCGGAAAACAGAGCGGAAAAGTCATATTGGGGCTCAGAATCATCAATGATCTCACAAATCCGGTAGCGGGAACTGAGATGAGAAAGGTCAAATTCAATATCCGGATCCCGCATCCCCTTGATGCGGAAACGGTAGATATTCTTTTCCCCGCGGTCCGCGATTTCCCGTTCCAGGCGGGAGGACAGCTCCATATTGGTGGTATCCTTGGAAACATTCACGGACAGGGAAATATACTGGATTTGGGAAACGGGTACAAAAGCCAGCTGGGATACCTTTTTGGTTACCGGGTTGATTTCTCCGGTAAAAAACCCATGGGGCCCTGTTTCCGTTATGTCCAGCGGTTCCGGAGAGCCGCAGAAGGCCATCTTCTTTTCCGCTACCACGCGGGGCTTGTGGATATGGCCCAGGGCCACATAGGAAAAAGGAGACAGTTCCAGGCTGCTGAAATTGATCGGAAGGTGAGCAGCATCCCCGCCGTGGGCCAGGAGAATCTGGATGCGGCTGGAAAGGGGAACCTGGATATTTTCCAGGAGAGGTTCTTTGATCTCTGTGGTGTGATAGCTGAAACCATAGACTTCCGTATTGATGTCTTCAAAGTAGACCGAAGTCAGGGAATCCTCCATAAGCCAGGTCACATTGGGACTCCAGGTAAAGCTCAAAAGGGCAGAATTGGCTCTGATGCGGTCATGATTTCCGGCAATGATTACCACCCGCACGGAAGGGATGGTAGAAAAAAGGTAGTTGACCTCCTTTAAATCCCGTACCAGAGGCTGACGGTGGAACAGGTCACCGGAGATGAAGAGGCAGTCTGCCTCCATCTCCCGCGCCTTGTCCACGATCAGGCGAAAGGTATCCTTAATAGCCTGGGCCCGTTCACGGCCCCACGGCTTATCTGCATCCGGGCACATTCCCCAGTGGATATCTCCAGTATGGATGAATTTCATAAGACCATTCTCCATTCCTCCGCCCTCTTCCGGGCAGAAAAGTTTCCCTGTTTACAGCTCGCAGTTGTTTACGGTTCTGGGGAAGGGGATCACGTCGCGGATATTGGACATGCCGGTAAGGTACATAACGCAGCGCTCAAAGCCCAGCCCGAAGCCGGAGTGGCGGCAGGAACCGTATTTTCTTAAATCCAGATAAAACTGGTAATCTTCTTTTTTAAGTCCCAGCTCGTCCATCCGGGCTACCAGGGTGTCGTAGTCATCCTCTCTCTGGCTGCCACCGATGATCTCGCCGATTCCGGGAACCAGACAGTCTACGGCTGCAACCGTTTTTCCATCCGGATTCATCTTCATATAGAAGGCCTTGATCTCCTTTGGATAATCCGTGACAAATACGGGACGCTTAAATATCTGCTCGGTCAGATAGCGCTCATGTTCGGTCTGAAGGTCGCAGCCCCAGGAAACCTTGTAGTCGAACTGGTCGTTGTGCTCTTCCAGAATCTTGACGGCCTCCGTGTAGGTAATGTGGCCGAATTCAGAGTGGAGCACGTTGTTTAAGCGGTCCAGAAGGCCCTTGTCTACAAACTGGTTGAAAAATGCCATCTCCTCCGGTGCATGTTCCAGCACATACTGGATGACATATTTGAGAAGACCTTCTGCTACAGCCATATTGTCGTCCAGGTCAGCAAATGCCATCTCCGGCTCGATCATCCAGAACTCGGCAGCATGGCGGGGGGTGTTGGAATTCTCAGCGCGGAATGTGGGGCCGAAGGTATATACGTTGCGGAAGGCCATGGCGTAGGTTTCTACATTCAGCTGGCCGCTTACCGTCAGATTGGTGGGCTTTCCGAAAAAGTCTTTGGAGTAATCTACAGTACCGTCTTCGTTTTTCGGAACATTCTCCAGATCCAGAGTGGTGACCTGAAACATTTCGCCGGCTCCCTCGCAGTCACTGCCTGTGATCAGAGGGGTGTGTACGTAAACAAAGCCCTGGTCCTGGAAATACTGGTGGATTGCGTAGGCGATCAGGGAGCGGACCCGGAAAACCGCCTGGAAGGTATTGGTCCTGGGACGCAGATGGGAGATGGTACGCAGGTACTCAAAGGAATGGCGCTTCTTCTGAAGAGGATAGTCGGGAGCGGAAGTGCCTTCTACTGTTACGGCGGCAGCCTGGATTTCAAAGGGCTGCTTTGCCTGAGGGGTGGCAACCAGGGTTCCGGTGACGATGATGGCTGCGCCTACATTTAACCGGGCAATCTCGGAGAAATTCTCCATGGTATCGTGAAAGACCACCTGGAGGGTTTGAAAGCAGGAGCCGTCGCTTACGACGATGAAGCCGAAGGATTTGGAATCTCTCAGGCTGCGGACCCAGCCGCCTACGGTAATCTCCTGGTCCAGATACTGGTCCGGGTTTTTAAAAAGCTCTTTTACAGTTGTCAGGTTCATGAATGATCTCCTTTTTGTGCACATTTTTAAAGATTTTCTGCTGCAGTCCACGACTGCTGCAATTTTCACTTTATATGCTGATCTGCACTCTAACGAGATTATAAGATATTTCCAGAATTGTTGCAAGGTTAATCTTTTGCAGGGGAAAGCGGACCTGGATTACGCGGCTAAAAGCCGGTTTAACGTAAAAAATATGCGAAAGAAAGGTAAAATAACCGAGCAAAAAATGGAAAATTAGCAATTGTATATCAATTTATACAAAAATTTTGCTGCAAAATAAAAATATGTGTAGAAATATGTCGATAAAAATTGTAAAAATCAAGAAAAATAATGAATTCTTTATGTACTATTTGTGAACTTTGTGCTATAATAAATCTTACAAATATTTCAACAGCAAGAGGTGATAACGTGATTAAGAAAGAAATGATTGCCATGCTTTTAGCTGGCGGACAGGGAAGCCGTCTTGGAGTCCTCACTCAGAAAGTGGCCAAGCCGGCGGTATCTTTTGGGGGGAAGTACCGAATCATTGATTTTCCGCTTAGTAACTGCATCAATTCCGGCGTAGACACCGTCGGCGTATTGACGCAGTACCAGCCGTTGCGTTTAAATGCCCATATCGGAATTGGTATTCCGTGGGATTTGGACCGCAACGTAGGAGGCGTGACAATCTTACCTCCTTATGAGCGGAGCAAGGGCAGTGACTGGTATACCGGAACAGCCAATGCCATCTATCAGAATCTGGAGTATATGGAGACTTATAATCCCGATTATGTACTTATTTTATCCGGTGACCATATCTACAAGATGGACTACGAAGTAATGCTGGATTATCACAAGGCAAACAACGCGGATATCACCATTGCTGCCATGCCGGTTCCCATTGAGGAAGCCAGCCGTTTCGGCGTGGTAATCACCGATGAGAGCAACCGGATCACAGAGTTTGAGGAGAAGCCACCGGTGCCCAGAAGCAATCTGGCATCCATGGGAATCTATATCTTCAGCTGGAATATCTTAAAGGAAGCGCTGATCAAGATGAAGGACGAGCCCGGATGTGACTTTGGAAAACATATCATTCCTTACTGTCACGCCAAGGGCGAGCGGATCTTCGCCTATGAGTACAACGGCTACTGGAAGGATGTAGGAACCCTGGGCTCTTACTGGGAAGCCAACATGGAGCTGATTGACATTATCCCGGAGTTCAATCTCTACGAGGAATACTGGAAAATCTACACCAAGAGCGATATTATTCCGCCTCAGTACATCGATGCCAATGCCAACATTGAGCGCAGCATCATCGGTGAGGGAACCGAGGTCTACGGCGAGGTGATCAACTCCGTCATCGGAGCAGGCGTCACCATCTGCAAAGGGGCCGTGGTACGGGATTCCATCATCATGCAGGGCAGCGTCATTGGAGCCAGCACAGAGGTGAACAAAGCGATCGTCGCGGAGAACGTTCACGTGGGCGCCAATGTCAAGCTGGGAGTGGGTGAATATGCCCCCAGCACCTATGACCAGAAGGTTTATCAGTTCGACCTGGTGACCATCGGAGAAAATTCCGTGATCCCCGACGGCGTTCAGGTTGGAAAGAATACGGCAATCGCAGGCGAGACGACCGTGGGCGATTATCCTGACGGATTACTGGCAAGCGGAAATTACATTATAAAGGCAGGTGGCGCGAAATGAGAGCGATTGGTATCGTATTAGCAGGTGGTAACAGCAAGAGAATGAAGGAGCTTTCCAATAAAAGAGCCGTGGCCGCTATGCCCGTTGCAGGAAGCTACCGGAGCATCGACTTTGCCCTGAGCAATATGAGCAACTCTCATATCCAGAGCGTAGCCGTATTTACCCAGTACAACTCCAGGTCCTTAAATCTCCATCTGAGTTCTTCCAAGTGGTGGGATTTCGGACGTAAACAGGGCGGTATGTTCGTATTTACTCCTTCCATTACGCCGGAAAATGGGGATTGGTACAGAGGAACAGCGGATGCCCTGTATCAGAACCTGACATTTTTAAAGAGCAGCCATGAGCCATATGTAGTGATCGCCGCCGGCGACGGCGTTTACAAGCTGGATTACAACAAGGTTCTGGAATACCATATTGAAAAGAAAGCGGATATTACCGTTGTCTGCAAGGATATGGACGAGGGAACGGACGTAACCCGCTTTGGCTGCGTAAAGCTCAACGATGACAACCGGATTGTGGACTTCGAGGAAAAGCCCATGGCCTCCGATGCGACCACTATTTCCTGCGGGATCTATGTGGTGCGCCGCCGTCAGCTGATCGAACTTCTGGAGCGCTGCGCTGCGGAGGACCGGTACGATCTGGTCAATGATATTCTGGTCCGCTACAAGAATCTGAAGCGGATTTACGCTTACAAGATGGAAGGATACTGGAGCAATATCGCTTCGGTGGATTCCTACTATCAGACCAATATGGATTTCCTGAAACCGGATGTGCGCAACTACTTCTTTAAGCAGTACCCGGATATCTACACCAAGATTGATGATCTGCCTCCGGCAAAATACAATCCTGGCGCCGTTGTCCGCAACAGCCTGGTATCCAGCGGCTGCATCATCAACGGCACGGTGGAGAATTCCATCCTCTTTAAGAAGGCGTACATTGGAAATAACTGTATTATCAAAAATTCCATTATCCTGAATGATGTATATATTGGCGATAATACCGTGATCGAGAACTGCATCGTGGAGAGCCGCGATACCATCCGGGCCAATACCACTCATATCGGGACACCGGGCAATATCAAGATTGTTGTGGAGAAAAATGAGCGGTATACATTGTAAGCCGATTAAGGTGCTTTAAGGGGGCTATCTGTTTATACGGCTGAGAAAAAGACTGGAGGGGTATAAAAGTGCAGGTCACAGATGTGAGAGTAAGACGAGTTGAAAAAGAGGGCAAGATGAAAGCCATCGTATCTATTACATTGGATAATGAGTTTGTTATTCACGATATTAAGGTCATTGAAGGTGAGAAGGGATTGTTTATCGCAATGCCCAGCCGCAAGGCGGCAGACGGAGAATATCGGGATATTGCCCACCCAATCAATTCGGGAACAAGAGACATGATTCAGAGCATCATCCTGAACAAATACGAGACGACGCTGCTGGAAGCGGAAGCGGCGCTGTAGGAATTTCATTATGAAGAGGGAAATGCCCTCCTTCGCTCAGTATTCATTGGGCGGAGGAGGGCATTTATATTACGGCAATGTATTTTCGTTAAGCATTCTCCATCTTCTTCAAGATGCTTCTGGCCACGCTGAGGCCATTGGCGGAAGCCTGCTGCAGTCCTCTGGTAACGGAAGCGCCGTCACCGATGGCACGCAGACCCTTGATGCTGGTCTCAAAGTCGCGGTTTACCACAACCTTGTTGGAGTAGAATTTCACCTCTACGCCGTACAGGAGGGTTTCATCGCTGGCGATGCCTGGGGTTACCTTATCCAGGGCCAGGAGCATCTCCTTGATGTCCAGCATGATCCGGTAGGGGAATACCAGGGACAGATCGCCGGGAACCGCATCCTTCAAAGTAGGGATCAGGTTGTTGCGGCACAGGCGCTCCTCGGTGGTGCGGCGTCCTCTCTGGAAGTCGCCGAAGGTCTGGACCATGATCTTGCCTCCGCAGAGCATGTTGGAGAGCTGGGCGATGTGCTTGCCGTACTCGATGGGCTCGTTGAAGGGCTTGGTGAAGTTCTTGCTCACCAGCAGAGCGAAGTTGGTGTTGTTGGTCTTGTACTCCTTGGACTTGTAGGCGTGTCCGTTTACCACTGCCAGGCCGTGCTCATAGTATTCCGTAGCCACCTCTCCGGAGGGGTTGGTGCAGAAGGTACGGACCTTGTCGTCAAAGGTGGGAGTGTAGTAAACCAGCTTGGCCTCGTAGAGATTCTCATTGAGGAACTTCATGACCTCATCACGCACCTCTACCCGGACGCCGATATCCACAGTGCCTACCTGGGTCTCAATGCCGTGGTCGTTGCAGATGTGGGAGAACCAGTCGGAACCCTCGCGGCCAATGGCGGAAACCACTTCGGGAGCGTAGTAGGTCTCATCCTTGTCGGTGATGACACCCTTTACCTGGTCTCCTTCAATGATGATATCCTTTACCATGGTGTTGAATTCCATGACAATGCCCTGAGCCAGCAGATGCTCCTGAAGGCGGGTGTAGATCTTGTAGCCCTCCTCGGTGCCCAGATGGCGGATGGGACACTCGATCAGCTTTAAGTTGGCGTTAATGGCCTTGCGGCGGATGTCCTCGATCTCCTTCTGCTTGTCCACGCCGTAAACATTCTTGTCCGCGCCGAATTTCAGATAGATTTCATCGGACTCGTGAATCAGCTGGGAAGCCTCATCGTAGCCTAAAATATCCGGCAGATTTCCGCCTACATCCGGGGAAAGAGACAGCTTTCCATCGGAGAAAGCGCCTGCTCCGGCAAATCCGGTGGTGATGGAGCAGGGCTTGCAGCCTACGCAGACCTTGGTGGTACGCTTCGGGCAGACACGCTTCTCAATGGGACGTCCCTTCTCGATCATAAGAATCTTCATTTCCGGTTTCTGGCGGATCAGCTCGTAAGCACAGAAGATGCCAGATGGACCAGCACCGATGATAATCACGTCATAGGAATTGTTGGTCATAAAATATCTCCTTTCTTTACAGCCCGCGAATCATGCTTTGCAGTCAAAGCCGGTGATCTCTCCGGGCATAAAAAACACCAGTCAACGATTGGGGTTACTGGCAAGTGGGTTCATGAAAGAATATGAACTTGTTTGCTGCCATCGCAGCATGTTTAGTTTAACATAATTTAGAGGGGGATGCAAGGGGAAAAGCCACGAATATTCAAGTATCATCTCAGGCCGTTTGGCCCTATTCACCGGGAAATGATCCTCGGTGAACGGACTGGGCAGTGCCTGGAAATTTCCTTGAGCGGACCATGCCGTATTCTGCCCGTTTGCGGCACAGGGAGCTGTAGCTGATCCCCAGCTGCCGGGCAGCGCTCTGAAGGCTGTCAGACTGGGAGATCACTTTTTGGATATAAGATTTTTCAAAGTCCTGAAGGGCTTCTTTTAAGGTCTGAACGGGTTTAAAACTTCCGTTCTGAGAAGAAGCGGACGCAAAAAGGCGCTGTTCTTCCGCTTTTAAATAGTCCTCGATCACATCCTCCGGCCGGTCGGACAGGCAGATGCGCAGTGCCAGATTTTGCACCTCCCACAGATTGCCTGTCCAGCTTAGAGC
>ULXG01036484.1_pt1 | contig 31501 bp, 30 predicted proteins | sample 1961141 | NCBI WGS metagenome assembly ULXG01 (sample SAMEA4835834, study PRJEB28245) | human gut metagenome | biome: gut microbiome; material: fecal sample | place: Denmark | collected 2008 | reverse complement strand
GCCGCCGAAGTGCAGCTTAGGATACCTGGAGAACCAGGCAGTTTTGAAGTTTTAAGCAGACTGAATGCTGCTGATGAGGTTATTGTATCAGATTGCGAGGGGGGATACAAGGATTATTTTTCATGGGACGGAAAACAAGAAGAAACGAAAGCGGAGCCGACAATCTTTTTGCCGGCTCCGATCGTAATGTTTTCAATGTTTCAAACTTAATTTTCTCAGGCTTCCATTCCCAGCTTCTCCAACCATTCTTTTTCCTTAAAGCCGGGAACCACGAAGTCATCTCCCACCAAAAGAGGGCGCTTGACCAGCATACCGTCTGAAGCCAGAAGGTCAATCTGCTCTTGTTCACTCATGGAAGGCAGACGGTCCTTCAAGTTCAGTTCCTTGTACTTCATTCCGCTGGTATTGAAAAAGCGTTTTAAAGGAAGGCCGCTGAGTTTGACCCACTCAGTCAGTTCCCGAGCAGAAGGGTTCTCCTCCACAATATGTCGGTCCGTAAATTCAATCTGGTGTTCCGTAAGCCATCTTTTGGCCTTTTGGCAGGTAGAGCATTTGGGATATTCAATAAAAAGCATCATGAATGTTCCTCCTTTGTCAGGGATTACTGGTATACAACTGCGGTGCCGCTGGCCGATACCATCAGCATGCCGTTGTTTGCGCCAAGGATTTCATAGTCCACATCGACTCCGACTACAGCGTTTGCTCCCAGGGCCTGAGCACGCTGTTCCATTTCGGCCAAGGCGCTGCGGCGGGCATCCATAAGTTCCTCCTCATAAGAGCCGGAGCGGCCGCCGAAGATATTGCGCATGCCGGCGGCAAAATCCTTGATAAAATTAACGCCGGTCACAACCTCTCCAAATACGATTCCCTTGTATTCGATGATCTGCCGGCCTTCAATAGATTGTGTTGTGGTAATGATCATAATAACTCTCCTTAGAATGTTTACAGTGCGGTTCCCCTTTGGGGAACAGACAGTTTGGATAAGTCCACACCTTCCAGCTTCAGGAGCTGGATTTTTTTCTGGATGCCGCCTGCGTATCCGGTTAAGCTTCCGTTGGAACCTACCACGCGGTGGCAGGGGATTACGATGGAAATGGGATTGTGACCTACGGCATTTCCTACCGCCTGACCGGACATGGATGGTCTTCCCATCTGCGCTGCCGCCCTGCGGGCAATCTGGCCGTAAGTAACGACCTGGCCATAGGGGATCTGGCACAGAAGGTCCCAGACCAGCCGGCGGAATTGGCTTCCGGCAGGAGCCAGGGGAAGTTCCGACGGAAGAGGCTTTTTACCGGAAAAATACCGGTCCAGCCAGTCTCTTGCAGCTTTCATGGGCTCAGGTTCCTTCTGGCCCTGCACAACCGGTTCCATAGGCTGGGAAAGGGACTGGCCAAAGTATTTCTGGCCGTCGATCCAGAGCCCGACCAGATGGGTTTGGCTGCAGGCTATGGTCAAGGGGCCAAGAATAGAAGAATAAGATGCGCAGCAGTACAAGATCAATCCCTCCTCTGTCCGGAAATCCACTCCATGGTAAGTTCCATTTCCCCTGTGTCCGGGTCCGGATTTCTCGCAATAATCGGAAGACCTTCTCTCTGATAAAATTTTACGGCCTGCTCATTTTTTTCATAAACATTAAGTTGAAATGAGGGGTAAGAGGCTTTGAGCTGTTGGAAAAGCTCTCTTCCGATGCCCTGGGAACGAAAGCCGCGCTCTACAAAAATTCCTGCCAGGTAGCGATCCTGCATTCCGGCAAAACCCCGTACGCTTCCTTTCGACTCCCACACCAGAATCTTTGCCCGGGGAAGCAGGCTGCGGACCAGGTCCTCTCGGGAAAGCCAGTAGTCCGGTGGAATAAAAGGGTGGGCATCCAGATTGCCTTCCAGCCAGATCTGCATTATGGCGTCCAGATCTTTGATGGAAAAGGGACGAAACATGAGCGGCCTCCTTGCTGCAGTTCTCTCGTAAGTGTTTTTAGTATAGCACAGGAACATTGGTTTGAACAGATGAAAACGCTTTCCGTACATCTGGCGGATATGGCTTTTTTTCAAAGGCAGTGCTCCACAAAAACCGGCATTCTTTGTTCAAAATTACCTTTGAGGGATTTGGAAAATTTTTGTATAATAATAGTACAACGTGTGGCCGAAAAGCGTAATTCCAGTTGTGCCTAATTTTAGAAAGTGGGGTAAAAAGGGTGAAACGGGTTAAAGCGGCTTGTATCTGTCAGACATTGCATTTTATGCTGAAGGAAGACGTTGGACATGACTATGCGGTGCGTCTGGTGGAGCAGGAGGTAGAGCAGTACAATTCGAGTCCGGTAGGAAATTATCTGGATTAATGCTGCAGGATCTGGCCTCAGGGCGAAAATGCAGCGCAAGGGACAGAAGAATGGGAGCTAAGTGCTCATAACAAATGGAAACGGCTGGAATCAGGAAAAGGCGCCTGGTCCCGGCCGTTTTTTAAAATCCTTGACATTTCCTTATGGAGAGGGTACTATCTGTTTAGAACCATTGCGGGCTGCAGGAAAGGCCCCGGACAACTGAATAGAGCGAGCAGCCGGTGCCGTCCGCCTTTTGCAGGCAGGACGGTTAAAAGGGAAACAGGTGAGAAACCTGTGCGATCTCGTCACTGTAAGCAGGGAGCGTATGGCATTGATGTCACTGATGAAAAATTGGGAAGGCAGCCATGCGTGATGATATGCGAGCCAGGAAACCTGCCGTCTGTTGGTACGGGGAGAATAAATGCTTCCAAATCACGAGGAATTGATTGTACTGTCAGCCGCTGAATATTTTTTCATCTGCAATCCTTTTACGTCTTCGTAAAGGGGTTTTTGTTTTTTCTGTACCTGTCTGAAAAATGCGGAAAGAGCGGGACTTCAAAGAGCAGCCCTTAGAGGACAAGGGTCAGAAAAAGAAGGAGGAAAAACAGATGAAGAGAAGAAACAGGAAGCAAGTGCTGTTGGCGGGTGCTCTGTGCGCTGCCCTTTTGGCAGGCTGCAGCGGAGGGGGACCGTCTCAGACAGAGACCGCCCAGGAACAGGAAATGACAGAGCAGACCGGCGGGCAGGATAAAACTGCGGAGGAGGAGACGATGAGTCAGGAAACAACGAAACAGGAAAAGAATTACGATACAGGGGATGTCAGCCTGGACAATCCCAGGAATCAGGACGGGATCGGAGAGACGGAACTTCTGGTGGTCAGCTTCGGGACCAGCTATAATGACACGCGCTGTCTGACCATTGGGGCTATTGAGGACAGCCTGGAGCAGGCATTCCCGGATTACGGGGTGCGCCGGGCGTTTACCAGCCAGATGATCATTAACCGCATGAAAGAGCGGGACGGGATAGAAATCGACAATGTGACCCAGGCCCTGGAGCGGGCCGCAGACAACGGAGTGCAGACTCTGATCATCCAGCCTACCCATCTGATGAATGGTCTGGAATACCAGGACCTGGCAGACGAGGCAGACAAATACCGCGATGCATTCCCGAGAATGGCCCTTGGAGAACCTCTTCTGACCAGTGAGGAAGATTACCAGAAGGTGATGGAGGCCGTGGCGGAGGCTACGGAGGAGTATGACGATGGGGAAACGGCGGTCTGCCTCATGGGTCATGGAACTGAGGCGGAGTCCAATGCGGTATACACAAAGCTGCAGGAAACCTTCAAGGATGCCGGCTATGACAACTATTTTGTGGGAACGGTGGAGGCGCAGCCTGGCCTGGAGGATGTGCTGAATGCGGTGCAGGAGGGGGAGTACCGGAGAGTGGTGCTCCGCCCGCTGATGATCGTAGCCGGGGATCATGCCAACAATGATATGGCAGGAGATGAGGAAGGTTCCTGGAAGTATGCCTTTGAAACAGCGGGATATGAGGTGGAAACGGTGCTGGAAGGCCTGGGACAGCTTCCGGCAATCCAGGAGCTGTTTGCCGATCATGTCCGGGCCGCTGCGGCTTCCCTGGAAAATGAGCAGTAGGGGGAAAAGAAAGGCAGCGGGATATGGATGGATTTTAGCCGCCGCCTTTCTGAGCATGGCTTTTCTTTTAAGCGGCTGCGGAAAAAAGCAGCCGTCTGCTGCCGCCTGGTCCGGGATGGAACCGGTGGGATCCATGGACTTATCCTACGCCCGCCAATTTTCAGTGGACCGGTATGAAGGAGGCTTTCGGCTGATTTCCATTGAAGACGGAAGCCGTTACCTGGTGGTCCCGGAAGGCCGGGAAGTGCCGGATGGCCTGGACGAGGAGATCGTGGTGCTGCGCCAGCCTCTGGAGAGGATCTACCTGGTTGCTACTTCCGCCATGGACCTGTTCTGCTCTCTGGATGGACTGGACCAGATCCGGCTGTCGGGAACCAGGGAGGAGGACTGGCATATAGAGGAAGCCCGCCGGGCTATGGAGGAGGGAAAGATTCTCTACGCCGGAAAATACAGCGCCCCGGATTATGAGCAAATCTACGGGGAAGGCTGCGATCTGGCAGTGGAATCTACGATGATCTATCATTCTCCTGAGGTAAAGGAACAGCTGGAGGCCCTGGATGTGCCGGTGCTGGTGGAGCGCTCCAGTTATGAAGAAAGCCCTCTCGGCCGGATGGAATGGCTGAAGCTTTACGGCGTTCTTCTGGGGAAAGAGGAGCTGGCGGAGGAGATTTTTGAGGAAAATGTGGACCGTCTGGCAGGGGTATTGGGACAGCCGGCCTCCGGAAAGACAGCGGCATTTTTCTATATAGATTCCAACGGCTCCGTCAATGTGAGGGAAAAAGGAGATTACATTGCGGAAATGATCCGAATGGCCGGGGGAACCTATATAGGGCCGGCCGGCCAGGAGGACAGCGGCAGATCCACTGTCAATATGCAGATGGAGGACTTTTATCTGGAGGCAAAGGATGCAGATGTTCTGATCTACAACAGCACCATCGACGGACAGCTTGCCTCACTGGAAGAGATGCTGGACAAGAGCAGCCTTCTGGCAGACTTTAAGGCGGTTCAGGAGGGAAATGTGTGGTGTACCCGTGAGAATTTTTTCCAGTCTTCTATGGGACTGGGGGATATGATCCTGGACATCCACGCCATTTTCACAGAGCCAGATCCGGGGGAGCTGACCTATCTGTACCGGCTGAGCGGAACGATGAAATGCGGGATCTTATGAGGAGGAAGAACAGTTTTGAGAACACGGAAAAGCCGGCGTATCGCCCTTTCCTTTATGATGCTTTTGATCTTGCTGGCCCTGTTGGCGGTATGGAATCTGAACTCCGGAAGCCTGTCTCTCTCCTGGGGAGAGGTTGAGCGGATCCTTCTGGATCCGCAGGCAGAAAATGGGGCTGTAATCTGGAAGATCCGCCTTCCCCGCCTGTTGGCCGCCGCCCTTCTGGGCGGCGCTCTTTCTGTTTCGGGTTTTCTTCTTCAGACCTTTTTTGACAATCCCATTGCCAGCCCGTTTGTATTGGGGATTTCCTCCGGCGCCAGGCTGGCGGTTTCCCTGCTGCTGGTGGGATTTCTGAGCAGAGGCGGGATGCTCACATCCTGGATGATGGTAGGAGCAGCCTTCCTGGGCGCCATGGTATCCATGGGACTGGTGCTTCTGGTTTCCCGGCGGGTGCGTCAGATGGCGGTGCTGGTAATCTGCGGCGTTATGATCGGGGACCTCTGTTCCGCTGCTACCAATATTGTCATCACCTTTGCCGATGATGCCAATATTGCCAACCTTCACAACTGGTCCCAGGGAAGCTTTTCCGGTATTTCCTGGGAAAATCTTCAGGTCATGGCTCCGGTGGTGATGCTGGCAGCGGCCGGAGCCTTTTGCCTGTCCAAACCCATGGGAGCTTACCAGTTGGGAGAAGTATATGCGCAGAACATGGGAGTTTCGATCAGAAGATTTCGCTTCCTGCTGATCCTCCTCTCCAGCATCCTCTCTGCCGCCGTAGCTGCCTTTGCAGGTCCTGTTTCATTTGTGGGCATTGCGGTTCCCCATCTGATGAAGGGCCTTTTCGGCACAGCCAGGCCATTGGTAATGATCCCGGCCTCCTTTTTGGGTGGAGCCGCCTTCTGCCTGTTCTGCGACCGCGTGGCCAGGACCATTTTCGCTCCGGAGGAGCTGACCATCAGCACGGTGACGGCTATTTTCGGAGCGCCGGTGGTGATCTGGATGCTGCTAAGCAGACGGCAGAGGCAAAGACGGGGAAGGGAGGCGGCAGAAAGATGAATGAATGGGCGCTGACAGCGGAGCAGATGAGCGTGGGGTATGACCAAAAGCCCCTGATCCAACAGATCGATCTTCGGGTAAAGCCGGGGGAGATCCTCACCTTGATAGGTCCAAACGGGTCCGGAAAATCCACTATTTTGAAAAGCCTGATCGGCCAGCTGGAACTATTGGGAGGCCGTGTCTGCCTGGGAGGAAGGGACCGGAAGAAACTGTCACCCGGGGAGGCGGCAAGAACCATGTCCATTCTCATGACCCAGAGGCCGGGACCGGAACTTATGACCTGCGGTGAGGTGGCGGAAACGGGCCGCTATCCTTATACCGGGCCATTTGGAAGGCTGAGGGGGGAGGACCTAAAGAAGGTGCGCCAGGCAATGGAGATGGTCCGGGCTGACCAATTGTATGAGCTTCCTTTTTTGCAGGCCAGCGACGGTCAGAAGCAGCGTGTCCTGCTGGCCCGTGCTATTTGCCAGGAGCCGGATGTAATCGTACTGGACGAGCCTACCTCCTTCCTGGATATCCGGGGCAAACTGGAGTTCCTGGAGCTGGTGGGAAACCTGGCAAGGGAGAAAAAGACGGCGGTGATCTTATCCCTCCATGAACTGGACCTTGCACAGAAGATTTCCGACCGGGTGCTGTGTATCCGGGACCATCATGTGGACCGGTACGGAACCCCGCAGGAGGTGTTCCAAAAAGGATACGTGGAGGAGCTGTTCGGTCTGGAGAGAGGAAGCTACAATACGGATTTCGGCAGTCTGGAGATGGAGGCGGTGCAGGGGAAGCCGGATGTATTTGTCATCGGGGGAAACGGGAGCGGGATTGAAACCTACCGCAGTCTCCGAAGACAGGCGATTCCATTTGCAGCAGGCATACTGCCGGAAAATGATGTGGACTATCCGGTGGCCCGGGCCCTGGCGGTCCGGGTGGTCAGTGAGAAGGCCTATGAACCGATGGGGGAGAGGGCCTGCGAGGAGGCGAAAAAGCTGATGGAGAGCTGCGGCAGGGTCATTTGCTGCCTGAAGGATTTCGGCCCAGTCAATGAGATGAACCTTTGCCTTGCCCGGTGGGCAAAAGAAAGAGGATGGCTGTAACGGTTATGGCTCCCATGCATCAATTGTATAGTTCATTTCCATATTTCCCATTGATTTTACAAAACAATACGCTTATAATTGGGAACAAAGTTAAAAGGTTAAACTTGGAGAATGGAGGAATCAATTATGGAAAAGAAAAATCTGGACTGGTCCAATATCGGCTTTTCTTATATGCCAACGGATAAACGCTATGTTGCGGATTACAAAGACGGCGTTTGGGGAGAAGGACGGCTGACTGATGACCCCAATGTGGTAATTAACGAGTGTGCCGGTATCCTCCAGTACTGTCAGGAAGTTTTTGAGGGATTGAAGGCATACACCACTGAGGACGGCAGCATTGTTACCTTCCGCCCGGACTTAAATGCAAAGCGGATGATGGATTCCGCCAGACGTTTGGAGATGCCTCCGTTCCCGGAGGAGCGTTTCCTGGAGGCAGTGGATGCAGTGGTCCGGGAGAACGCGGCGTGGGTTCCGCCCTACGGCAGCGGAGCAACCTTCTATCTGCGGCCCTACATGTTCGCCTCCGGCCCTGTAATCGGGGTAAAACCTTCCCAGGAGTACCAGTTCCGCCTGTTCGGAACTCCCGTAGGCCCCTACTTTAAGGGCGGCGCAAAGCCCCTGACGATCTGCGTCAGCGATTTTGACCGTGCGGCTCCTCACGGTACAGGTCATGTAAAGGCAGGCTTAAACTATGCCATGAGCCTTCATGCTTCTGTAACGGCCCACAGTGCGGGTTTTGATGAGAATATGTTCCTGGACCCTGCCACCAGAACCTATGTGGAGGAGACAGGCGGAGCCAATTTCCTCTTTGTGACCAAGGACGGAAATGTGGTCACACCCAAGTCCGACTCCATTCTGCCCTCCATCACCAGACGTTCTCTGATCTATGTGGCGGAGCATTATCTGGGACTGAAGGTGGAGGAGCGCCCGGTGAAGCTGTCCGAGCTTGGCGACTTTGCGGAATGCGGACTCTGCGGCACCGCAGCGGTGATCTCTCCTGTAGGAAAGGTTGTGGACCACGGAAAGGAAATCTGCTTCCCCAGCGGTATGGAGGAAATGGGACCGGTGACCAAGAAGCTGTACGATACGCTGACCGGTATTCAGATGGGAACCGTGGAAGCTCCCGAAGGATGGATCCGCAAGATCCTGTAAGAATAGAACAGCAAAAAGGGCTGCGCCCCTGGCTGCCGGAAAAACCGGACCAGGGCGCAGCCCTTTTCCTATAGTTTGAAGTTCGGATTTATACGGAAGTAGCCTTCTTTCCTGCCCTTCCGCCGATAAAGCTTCCCTGGTCGGAGCCGTGGTAGATGGGCTTCCATTCGACCCGGCGTACCAGTGCACAGGCGGAGATGGGAATATAGGTAAACATAAACAGCGGGAAGGTGAAGGTATACAGCAGCTTCTTCGAGGTGCTCAGATGGATCTGATCCCACTCGGAAACCATGGTAATTGCCCCGTAAAGAAGAAGACCGATGTAAAAGGTGCCGATGGTCCGGAAAATGAAACCGGTGCTCTCCATGATCACAAGCCGCGCGATGTAGGCCGGCTCTGTCATACAGGCAAACAGGACCATCAGGTTCACCAGGATGGCGGCCAGGGTCAGAAGCATGCCAGGCGCTACGGTCATAAACATGTCATAGCAGGAAAAGCCCTTCCGGCTGGGAGAAAAGCAGCCCTTGATCAGGGAGAGGCCGTACTTGTAATCTACCTGATAGAATCCTTTGGACCAGCGCAGCCGCTGATCCCAGGACTGCTTGAAGGCAATGGGCTGCTCATCGTAGATCACCGCCTTGTCGCAGTATCCGATGGTCTGGCCTTTTAAGGCGCAGTTGACGGAAAATTCGATATCCTCAGTCAGCAGGTGATAGGGCCAGCCGCCGTTTTCGCGGATGGTCTTGGCGGATACCAGGAATCCGGTGCCGGAGATGGCGCAGCTGATCCCCATTTTCATACGGGGGTAATTTAAGAAGCGGGCCTCCCGCAGGAACCACAGGCCGTAGCCGGCGGAAATCCAGTTGGCGCCGAAATTTTTGGAATTCCGGTAACTGGTAATAGCTGCATATTTTCCTGTGTCAAATACCTTGTTCATCTCCCGGACAAAGTTGGGGTCCACATAATTGTCCGCATCAAAGACGAAATATCCTTCATAGTCATCTTTTCCCTCGCTGCGCAGTCTGGAAAAGAGATAGTCCATGGCGTATCCTTTTCCCACCAGGGTCTTGTTAAAGCGGCGGTAAACATAGGCGCCGGCCATCTCTGCAACCCGGGCGGTGTTGTCGGTACAGTTGTCTGCGATCACATAGATGTCCAGAAGCTCTCTGGGATAATCCTGTTCCTTTAAGCTCTGGATCAGGCCGCCGATGACATTGGCTTCATTGCGGGCGGAAATAATTACGGCGTAGCGGTGGAGCCGGTGTTCCGATGACTGCTGCTTCCGATGCTTTTCTACCAGACCGATCACCAGATATCCGATCTGATAGAGGTAGAAAAGGGTCAGCAGTATGGCAATGGCGGTGTTAAATGATTTTGTCAGTTCAATCATACTTCAGGTCCTCTCCCTAAATTTAATTGTGTTTCCTTTTTGAAAAATTGAAGTAAAATATGTGCAAATGACACCCTACCATACAATAAAAATATTACAAGACCTTTTCCAAAAAATTAATAAAATATTAACAAATTCTACTGCTTTTTGTAGAGAATCGGAGGGGGAACACCCAAAAACTGGGAGTTGCTGAAAAGAAAAAAATTCTCTTGAAAAAATCTTCTAAACTGTATAAACTATCTAGGTGAATAACCTTATTTAAACATAGAATGCCGGCAGGATACAATGAGGATACAGGAATGAAGATATTGTACAGTACAGCGCTGGATGGAGTCTGCATCCGGCGTTGTTTTGGCTTGGACGGAAATATACGGCTGCCGGAGACGATCGGCGGCCGGCCGGTGACAGAACTGGGGCCTTACGCATTTTCCGGGAAAATGGAAAATGCCGGGATTTTGGATCAGGTTAAAGATCCCCTGCAGCTCTGGAACAGCTGTGAGGAGGAATCTCAGACCAGTGAGGCTGTCTGTGATGAAGCTCTGACCCGTCTTATCCTTCCGTCAGGCCTAAAAAAGGTGGGAGCCTACGCTTTTTATGGCTGTTATGCCCTGGAAGAGCTGGACTTTCCGCTGTCGGTTTCGGACTGGGGAGCCGGCGTATTTACCGGCTGCAGCGGTCTGAAGCGGCTGAAGGTCCGGCCTGGCAGAGGAGGACGTTCCTGTTTAAAGGAGGTTCTGTTTGAACTGCATCAGACTCTTGAGGTGGAGTTTGCCGATTCAGGAGCCAGGGTGATCGTTCCGGAATTTTATGAGGAGTCGGTGGAGAACACCCCGGCCAGAATCATCACCCGTCAGATGCACGGCTGCGGTCATATGTACCGCTACTGTTTTGAGGAGGGGCGATTCCTTTTCCGGGAGTACGACCGGCTTTTCATCTATCTGAAGGCGGAGGAAAACGTACAGCTGGCGGCAAAGGCGGCCCTTTTCCGTCTGTATCGTCCCTGGGAGCTGGAGGAGAGTGCCGGGGAGGAATACATTTCCTATTTAAACAGCCATCCGGAGGAAACGGCCCAGGTGGTCCTGGACCAGGAAACCGGGATGCTGCGCTGGATCCTGAAACAGCCCTTTTTCAGCCGGACACTGTGGGAAAGCCTGCTGTCAGGTGCGGAAAAGAGAGGAAAAAGAGAAGAAACGGCTCTGCTGATGGAGGCATTTCATCTGCGCTTTGCTCCGGACCAGCAGGATCAAAACCGCTCCCCCAAAAGCCGCTTTCAGCTTTAGGGAAGGGAAAATATACCGGACCTCCCTCATCAGGGGTGGGACCAAAGAAATGCACAGGAGGAACATATGTCAAAGAAATCAAAGGCACAGGAACTACAAGAGCAGCTTACATGGAAGTTTCCTCATATTGCAAAGGAAGCCCATGGGCAGAGTGAAAAGGCAGAGAAATTCTGCCGCGGATACAAGGAATTTCTGGATGAGGGAAAGACAGAGCGGGAGTGCGTGGCAGCGGCCCTGAAGCTGTTAAAGGCAGCCGGCTATCAGGAGTTTGATTCCCAGGCTGTGTACCAGCCGGGAGACAAGGTTTACTATGTAAACCGCGGCAAATCCATCATTGCCTCCACCTTCGGCAAGAAGCCCCTGTCTGAGGGCCTGAGGATCAACGGAGCCCATATTGATTCTCCCAGACTGGATTTAAAACCCAATCCCATGTATGAGAAGGAGGATTTGGCCTACTTTAAGACGCACTACTACGGCGGTCTGCGCAAGTATCAGTGGGGGACAATGCCTCTGGCCCTGCACGGCGTTGTGGTGAAAAAGGACCAGACCGTGATGAACATCACCATCGGCGAGGAGGAAGGTGACCCGGTATTCTGCATCACCGACCTTCTGCCCCATCTGGCAGCCAAGCAGAACGAACGCCCCTTAAAGGACGGAATCAAGGGAGAAGAGCTGAATATTGTGATCGGCTCCCTTCCTTATGACGACCCTGATGTAAAGGAGCCGGTGAAGCTTTTGGCTTTAAGCCTTCTCTATGAGAAGTATGGAATTACGGAAAAGGATTTTTACCGTGCAGAAATCGAGATGGTGCCGGCACAGAAGGCCAGGGATGTGGGACTGGACCGCAGCCTCATCGGCGCTTACGGCCAGGACGACCGTGTCTGCGCCTACACCGCTCTGATGGCGGAGATCGGCACAAAGAAGCCGGCCAGAACCACCCTGACCATTCTGGCGGACAAGGAGGAGATTGGCTCCACCGGAAATACAGGACTGGATTCGGATTTCGTTCTGCATTTTATTCAGGACCTGTGCCAGCTTGAAGGACTGCGGGCACGGGATGTGCTGCGCGCTTCCCTGTGTCTGTCCTCCGATGTAAATGCAGCCTATGACCCGACCTTCAGCAGCGTGTTTGAGCCGGCCAATTCCTGCTACCTGAACAAGGGCTGTGTCCTGACCAAATATACGGGAGCCAGGGGCAAGTCCGGCTCCAACGATGCCAGCGCGGAGACCATGGCAAAGGTAATCTCCATTCTGGAAAACGAGGGAGTTTACTGGCAGGCCGGAGAGCTGGGGGCCGTGGATGCAGGCGGCGGCGGGACCATCGCCAAGTTTGTGGCCGGCATGGATGTGGATACGGTGGACCTGGGGGTTCCGGTGCTCTCCATGCACTCTCCCTTTGAGCTGACCGCAAAGCTGGATGTTTATCATACCTATCTGGCATTTAAGGCATTTTACAAATAATGGAGCGGAATGCCCGCCGTCCTGAACGGTTGCAAATGAATATAGGAAATAACTGTGAAATTGCGGAAAGGGCTTTTTTTTAGGAGCCAGGTATGATATAACTATGTACAACGCATGCAAAAGCTGTTCCAGGCGGTGGAACGTTAGCATTTTATAATAAATGATAGAAAAGGGAATGTATTATGAAAAAATGGATTGCAGTTTGTTTATGTGGATTAATGGCGGCTTCCCTGGCGGGCTGCGGAGACAGCAGCACGCTGGGAACAGCGCAGCTTGGCGAATATAAGGGCGTTTCCGTTCTGGTCCAGTCCACAGAGGTAACGGATGAGGAGGTGGATGCCGAGATCCAGAAGGATCTGGATGCGAATCCTGATTATGTGGAGGTAGACCGGCCGGCTGAGGAAGGCGATACCGTCAACATTGATTACAAGGGCACCCAGGATGGAGTGGAGTTTGCCGGAGGAAGCGGAGAGGACACGGACCTGGTTCTGGGCTCCGGAACGTTTATTGACGGTTTTGAGGACGGACTGATCGGAGCAGTGAAGGGAGAGACCAGGGAGCTGGATCTGACTTTCCCGGAGGATTACCAGGAGGAGTCCCTTGCCGGACAGGCGGTTGTTTTCGAAGTGACGGTGAATGCCGTGAAGGAGGAGCAGGCAGCGGTTCTGGACGATGCATTTGTCCAGAGAGTTTCCGATTTTGACACGGTGGAAGAGTACCGGGAGAACGTCCGGTCTGAGCTCCAGGAAGATAAGGAGCGGACAGCGGAGAATCAGAAGGAGCAGTCGGTATTCAATACCGTTCTTTCTGAGTCCCAGGTAAAGCTCAATAATGCGGCTGTTTCCGCCCGGTACAATGAGGAGATCGCCAATTATGAGTCTCAGGCCAAGATGCTGGGAGGAACCCTTTCCAGCCTGGCTCAGCAGTATGGTACGGATGAGGGCGGCTTTAAGGAAATGGTGATGGCTTCTGTCCGTGCTCAGCTGGAGGAAGAGGTTGTCATTGATACCGTTGCCCAGCAGGAGGGACTGACGCTGACGGATGAAGACCGTCAGGAATACGCGGAGAACAACGGCTCTGATGTGGACACCCTGGTAGACATCTATGGACAGGAAAATTTCGACCAGATGGCAGAGCGCAGCAAGGTGTTAAAGTTCCTTGCGGACAACGCAGTGGAAGAGCAGATGCCTGAGGAGACGGAGGCTGCCGGAGAAACGGAGGCAGCTGAAACTGCCGAGGAGACGGAGGCTGCCGAGGAGACGGAGGCCGGAGAGACCGCAGAGGAAACGGAAGCTGAGGAAACCGCCGGAGAAACCACTGAGGCGGCCCAGTAAAAACGAAATTCACATATGATCGCTTATATGCTCCCGGGGTATGACAGAAGCTTGCCGCCCCGGGAACATGTTACTAAAGGAAACGCAAAAAACGCATTTGCCCAGCGGCATTCTATACCCAGAGAAGAAGGAGGATTCGTTCATGCAGCTGCTGAAGGACAGAATCAGAAAAGACGGAAAGATTAAAGCCGGAAACATATTGAAGGTGGACAGCTTCTTAAATCATCAGATGGATATTAAGCTGTTTGCGGAGATTGGAAAAGAGTTTAAGAGGAGATTTGCGGACAGCGAGGTCAATAAAATCCTGACCATCGAGGCTTCCGGGATCGGGATCGCCTGTATTGTGGCGCAGTATTTTGATGTGCCGGTGGTATTCGCCAAAAAGACTCAGACCAAGAACATTGCCGGAGAGGTGTATACCACCAAGGTGGAATCCTACACTCATGGACGGGTTTACGACATTATCGTGGCAAAGGAATTCCTGGGCCCTGGAGATAAGGTGCTTCTGATCGATGATTTCCTGGCAAACGGCAAGGCCCTGGAGGGCCTGGTATCCATCGTCCGGGAAGCAGGTGCAGAGCTGGTGGGCGCCGGCATTGTAATTGAGAAGGGCTTCCAGGTAGGAGGAGATTTGCTGCGCTCCCAGGGGATCCGGGTGGAGTCCCTGGCGATTGTGGAGAGCATGGACGAGGAAAAGGGAACGATCGTGTTCCGGGATGACGAATAAGGGATACATACTATGAGAAAAGCGCTGTTTTTTGACATTGATGGAACCCTCCTGACGGAGGACACCCATGAACTGCCTGAGAGCGCCTGGAGAGCACTGGAACGGGCCAGAGATCTGGGAAATCTGGTGTTCATCAATACGGGCCGTACCTATGGAAATCTGGGAAAGCTAAAGGAAATTCTTCCGGCTGACGGATGGCTCTGCGGCTGCGGAACCTATATTCTTTCGGAGGGAAGGGAACTGTACCACTATTCCATTCCCCATGAGCAGGGGATCCGCCTGAAGCGGGACATTGAGGAGTGCGGCCTGGATGGGATCCTGGAAGGCCTGGAGGGCTGTTATGGAAGAAACGGCTCCTGGATGCCGGAGGTGATCCAGCTGAAGAAAGGGCTGGCCGCCGCCGGGACCCTGAGGAAGGAGACCTGGGATGAGGACAGCTACGACTTTGACAAATGTTATCTGAAGGCAGACACGGCAAGCCGCCGGCAGGAGCTGTTTGAACGGATGGATTTTATGGATATCATTGACCGGGGAGATGATTTTTACGAATGTGTCCCCAAGGGCCATTCCAAGGCCGCAGTCATTGAGCGGGTTCTGCAGATTTACAGCATCTCCCTGTCGGACGCCTATGTGTTCGGGGACAGCAGCAATGATCTGTCCATGTTTCAATATGCGAAAAACTGTGTGGCCATGGGAAAACACAGCCCGGTGCTGGAACCATACGCCACCTTTGTGACGAAGACCGTAGAGGAAGACGGGATTGCCTATGCACTGGAACAGCTGGGAATTATTGACAGCAGGGAGCGCCTATAATGAAGTGGAAGACACGGATTATTTCTGCCCTGATTCACGCCGCAGTTTTGCTGGCGTGTCTCGGGGTTTTGTTTGTTCTGGTCCGGCTGACGGAGCCGGAAGATAACCGCCGGGGAGGCGGTACGGGGCAGGAAACAACCCGGGAGACGGAAAACAGGGAAACAGAAGCTGAGACAGCAGCGGAAAAGGAGACGGAGAGCTCCGGGGAAGAGGAGAATGAGGGCGAATCCCAGGAGGAACATTTCTCAAAAGGCTACGGATATGCCGGATGGGAAACGGTTCTGGAGGATCTCTGGACGCCTCCCCAGGAGGAGCCTTATGTGCCTCCCACGGTGGTCCTGGCAACGGACCTGCACTATCAGAGCCATCAGGCCGATGACGGAGGCCAGGCCTTCCGGACCTTTGTGGACACCTGCGACGGCAAGGTAGTGGAGTATCTGCCGGAGCTTTTGGAAGCCTTTCTGGATGAGGTCATAGAGAAGGAGCCAGACGCCCTGGTGTTAAGCGGGGACATTACCATGAACGGGGAAGCCCTCAACCACCAGGAGCTTTCGCAGCGCCTGGAACGGGTTCAGGATGCAGGGATCCAGGTGCTGGTGATCCCGGGGAACCACGACATCAACAACACCAACGCAGCGGTTTATCTGGGGGCAGAAAAAACGCAGGTACCGTCTGTGACGGGCCCGGAGTTTCTGGAACTCTATCACGATTACGGCTATGACCAGGCGTTCAGCAGGGACGAAACCTCCCTCAGCTACGCCTATGCCCTGGATGAGAAGAACTGGCTTCTGATGCTGGACTCTGCCCAGTATGACCCGGTCAACCGGGTGGAGGGCAGGATCAGGGATACCACGCTGGAGTGGATGGAGGGGATCCTGAAGGAGGCGGAGGAGAAAGGCATCTTTGTGCTTCCCATCGCCCACCACAATCTGCTAAGCCAGAGCAGAATGTATACCACCCAGTGTACCATGGAAAATCACCTGCAGGTAATTGACCTGCTGGAGAAATACGGCTGCCCTCTTTTCTTGAGCGGCCATCTTCACGTTCAGCGCATCCATCAATACCGAAGCGAGCCGGGCATCCCTCAGGAGAAGGAGGGCATCCGGGAGATTGTCACCGATGCATTGAGCATCCCGCCCTGCCAGTACGGCCTGCTGGAATGGAAGGAGGACGGCAGTCTGGAGTATTCCACATCCGCTGTCAATGTATCGGCCTGGGCCGTCAAAACGGGCAATGAGAATCCCGACCTTCTGAACTTTGAGGACTGGTCCTACCGATATATACGGGAGCTCATCAGCAGCCAGATCGCCTCCTCCATCCGCAATCTGGGGGAGGAGATTACCTGGTCCATGGCGGGAACCTATGCCTCCGTCTATATGGATTACTACGCAGGCAGAGCCATTGACAAGGAGGCGGTCCGCTCTGCCAGGGGATACCGCTGGTGGCAGCGCAATCTGCCGGACAGCCCCATGCTTCGGGAGATGGAAGCCATGATGGCGGATTCGGACCGGGACAATAACTATTTGCTGCTTCCAGGGGTGCTGTAACGGCAGCACACACATTGCCATTGACTAACCCGGAGCATACTCTGTAAAATTAAGGTAACACTTAAAACAGTCTGGAATACGGGGAGGTATGGTCAATGGAATCTTTAGCAAATGCCAAAGCCGGCGATGTGTGTACGATCAAATGGATGTTGGGGAATCTTCAGGCGCTGGAGCTGATCCGGGGATATGACATCAGGGAGGGAAGCCAGATCCGGGTGATCCAGAAAACCCTCCACGATGTCATCATCGGCACGGACCGGGTGCGGCTGGCGATCGGCAGCGATGTGGCGGAACGGATTAAGATTTAGACAGAATCTCCCGGAGCAGATTGGTTTCTTGAAAAAACTTCCAGAAATATCTTGACATTTTAGTTAGCTGGTGCTAATCTTACTTTGCAGCGAAAGAAACGTCTTCGCTGCATATAAAAACATTGGCAGTTAGATTCAACTTACTGTCGAAGGAGGAGATCGATGATGCCTCTGACTATGGCAAAAGAGGGCGAAGCTGCCGAAATCCAGAGGGTTGGCGGAAAAGAAGAAGTACGCCGCCACCTGGAAAATATGGGCTTTGTCCCGGGTGCGAAGGTAATGGTGATCAGCACCAATGGCGGCAACGTGATCGTGAATATAAAGGAATCACGGGTTGCCATCAGCAGGGAAATGGCGAATAAGATTCATGTACGATGAACGCCATTGGTATGGATATGGAAAGGAGAGACAGGCAAATGCAGACACTGAGGGAAGTCAGATGCGGTCACACCGTCCGTGTGGTGAAACTTCACGGTGAGGGGGCGGTCAAACGCAGGATTATGGATATGGGAATTACCAAGGGAACGGATGTGTATGTCCGCAAAGTTGCTCCTCTGGGAGACCCGGTTGAGGTAACGGTAAGAGGATATGAGCTTTCGCTGAGAAAAGCGGATGCAGAGATGATCGAGGTGCAGTAGACGCCTTTTTTTAATCGCTGCAAGTTAGTTAAAACTAATTAATGAAAAAATTTCTCAATAAGGAGATAAGAAAGATGGCAATTAAAATCGCATTAGCGGGAAATCCCAACTCAGGCAAGACGACCTTGTTCAACAGCCTGACGGGTTCCAACCAGTTTGTAGGAAACTGGCCCGGCGTAACGGTTGAGAAAAAAGAAGGAAAGCTTAAAGGACATAAAGACGTTGTGATCATGGATCTTCCGGGTATTTACTCCCTGTCCCCCTATACACTGGAGGAAGTAGTAGCCCGTAACTATCTGATCGGAGAGCGGCCCGATGCAATCTTGAACATTGTGGACGGGACCAACCTGGAACGCAATCTGTATCTCTCCACACAGCTCCTGGAGCTGGGAATCCCTGTGGTGATGGCCATCAATATGATGGACCTTGTCAATAAGAATGGGGATAAGATCGATATTATAGCTCTGAGCAGGGACTTAGGCTGCCCGGTTGTGGAGATTTCCGCTTTGAAGGGAACCGGCGTTATGGAAGCCGCGAAGAAGGCAGTGGAACTGGCGGGCAAAAAGAACCAGATCCCGGTACATAAGTTCGGAAAAGATGTGGAGGCTGCCCTGGATGAGATTGAGAACGATCTGGGCGGAGAGATTCCGGAGGAACAGAAGCGCTTTTATGCCATTAAGCTTTTCGAGCGGGACGACAAGATTTCCGCCCGCATGACAAGTGTTCCCAATGTGGAGTCCATCATCAAGCAGACGGAGGAGGCCCTGGATGACGATGCGGAGAGCATCATCACCAATGAGCGCTACGACTACATTGCTTCTATCATTAAAGACAGTTATGTAAAAAAGACAAAGGGACAGATGACGGTTTCTGATAAAATTGACCGTATTGTGACCAACCGGTTTGCGGCTCTGCCCATTTTTGCGGTAATTATGTATGTGGTGTACTACGTTTCCGTTACAACAGTGGGAACCTGGGTAACCGACTGGACCAACGACGGTTTGTTTGGCGAGGCATGGAGCTTCTTCGGAACCGAGGTTCCCGGTATCCCCACCCTGGTTGGAAACTTCCTGGAATCCGTAAACTGCGCTCCCTGGCTGTCCGGCCTGATCCTGGACGGCATTGTGGCAGGTGTCGGCGCGGTTCTGGGCTTTGTTCCCCAGATGCTGGTGCTGTTCATTTTCCTGGCCTTCCTGGAGTCCTGCGGCTACATGGCCAGAGTTGCCTTTATCATGGACCGTATTTTCCGCAAGTTCGGACTGTCCGGTAAGTCCTTCATCCCCATGCTGATCGGAACAGGCTGCGGCGTTCCCGGTGTTATGGCTTCCCGCACCATTGAGAATGACAGGGACCGGAAGATGACCATCATGACCACCACCTTTATCCCCTGCGGCGCCAAACTTCCCATCATTGCCCTGATCGCAGGCGCTCTCTTCGGCGGGGCATCCTGGGTTGCTCCCAGCGCTTACTTTGTTGGAATTGCCGCCATTATCTGCTCCGGCATTATCTTAAAGAAGACAAAGATGTTTGCCGGTGACCCTGCTCCCTTTGTCATGGAGCTGCCCGCTTACCATATGCCGACTGTTGGAAATGTGTTAAGAAGCATGTGGGAGAGAGGCTGGGCCTTTATCAAGAAGGCAGGAACCGTTATCCTGCTGTCTACCATCGTCATCTGGTTCGCTTCTACCTACGGATTTACCGATGCAGGTTTCGGAGCAGTGGAAGATATGTCTGACAGTATCCTGGCTGCCATCGGAAGAGGCTTCCAGTGGCTCTTCATTCCTCTTGGCTGGGGACACTGGCAGGCAGCTGTTGCCACCATTACCGGTCTGGTAGCAAAGGAAAACGTAGTCGGAACTTTCGGTATCCTCTATGGATTTGCTGAGGTCGCCGAGGACGGCGTGGAGATTTGGGACCACCTGGCCGCTGACTTTACAGTGGTAAGCGCTTACTCCTTCCTGGTATTCAACCTGCTGTGCGCACCCTGCTTTGCCGCAATGGGCGCGATCAAGAGAGAGATGAACAACGCAAAGTGGTTCTGGTTTGCCATCGGCTATCAGTGCGGCCTGGCCTATGTGGTGGCCCTGTGCATCAATCAGATTGGAAACCTGATCGTATATGGTCAGTTTGGGATCGGAACGATCGTGGCGGTTGTCCTGATGATCGGATTTATTTATCTGCTGGTAAGACCTTATAAGGAGAGCACTTCCCTGAAAGTGGGCGTAAAGGTAAACGCGTAGTGTTCATCCTTTAAAAGCGGCGCGGAACGGTAAGTTGAAGGAGGATTCTGGTATGTGGCAGAAGGAACAGATTATTGCGGAGCTTCAGAAACGTGGCAAACGGATCACGGAGCAGAGAAAGATCCTGCTGGATGTGATCCTGGAAGGCAATTGGACCTGCTGCAAGGAGATTTACTATGAGGCGGTGAAGCGTGACCCTTCCATTGGAATGGCTACGGTGTACCGGATGCTCAGTACCCTGGAGGAAATCGGGGTGCTGACCAGAACTTACCGCTACTCCTTCCCGCCGGAAGAGAAAGGGTGTGAGTCAGGATGGCAACAGCGATTATATGTATAATTCTGGTGATCGCAGTGGTGGCGGGGGTGAAGAGCTACATGAAAAAGCTTCGGTCCGGCTGCTGCGGGGCCTCGTCGGAGCCGGCAGTGAAAAAGGTGAAGGTGAAGGACAAAGACCCTTCCCATTACCCTTATCAAAAAGTGCTGAAAATTGACGGCATGACCTGCGGCAACTGTGCCAACCGGGTGGAAAATGCCCTGAACCATCTGGACGGAGTTTATGCAACCGTGGATCTGATGAAAGAGGAGGCGGTGGTCCGCATGAAGGAGGAGCTGGAAGACCAGACCCTGAAAAAGACGGTAGCTGCCGCCGGATATACGGTTTATAAAGTAACGGAGCGAACTAACTCTAACGGTTGAAAAAAGGACCGCCTGAAGTGCTTTGTGCCTTCAGACGGTCCTTCCGTATTCTGACGTAGTCTGCAATATTATGAGTGGCAGTGATGTTCTCCCCCGCAGCCATGCTCGCCGCAGCTTCCACCTTCGTGATGGTGCTCCCCGTGATGGTCGCAGTGAACATTGGGGTCAAAGTCCAGCTTTCCGGCCAAATAAGACTCCACTGCCTCATCCGCGCTGCCGGAAGCTCCGCCGTAGAGCTTGATCCCGGCCTCCGCCAGGGCTGCCTGAGCACCGCCGCCGATGCCGCCGCAAATCAGGACATCCGCTTTTAAAGAGCTAAGTACCCCGGCCAGAGCGCCGTGACCGCTGCCGTTTGTGCTGACAACCTGAGAGGATACCACCTTCCCGTCCTCCACATCATAAATCTTAAAGGCCTCGGTGTGGCCAAAATGCTGAAAAATCTCTCCATTTTCATAGGTAACTGCAACTCTCATCTGATTCTCTCCCTTCGGTATTTGATACGTTGGATTATTGGGGTGCCTGCAGCAGGTTTCAAAGGTACAGAAACGGCTGTTTCCATCGCAGAGCCGGTAGTCGCCCCCCTGAATCCTTAGGGAAAGTCCCTCCACCAGAACGTCTGCAAGCTTTTTCCTGGCGTCGGCGTAAATCTGCTGGACGGTGGTCCGGGCGATGCCCATCTGGCTGCCGCACTGCTCCTGGGAAAGGCCTTCGTGGTCAATGAGGCGGATGGCTTCGTACTCATCCAGCGTCAGGATGACGTCTTTTTCAGAGAAATCCCCCTCTTCCCCTTCCGGATAAAAGGCCAGGGTCTGAGGAAAATGGCACACCCGTCTGCATTTGCGTGGTCTGGACATGGAACATTCCCCCTTTCATCTGCTCTCATTATAGGTCTGTTTTTGACATATGTCAATAATTATTTTCGACATATGCCATAAAAATCGGATATCTTATTTACGGATCCGGGCTTTCCCCTTGCAGATTAACTGGGTCATGGTCCCCATGGGGCAGTAGACGCACCAGGAGCGGGGTTTGAACAGGATCATGGTCGCCAGCCCCAGAACGGTGGAGGTGAGCATAATGCTGTAGAATCCGAAGGCGAACTGAGCGGTTCCGGGGCTCAGGAGGGTACCGTGGTAGGCCCAGTGCCAAGGCAGTTTGAAGGTCCAAAGCAAAGTGACGGTCTGGCGGAGCGTCCGTTCTCCCGAAAACACCAGCCAGGTGTTCAAAAGCATCTGGCAAAACATCACCAGAAAGAACAAAAGAAATCCATAGCGGAATACTTTGCTTTTCATCCAGGCCGGAATATCCTTTTTGCGGGATAGTCCGAATCTGCCGCCCAGAAGGGAGAAGAGCTGGCCTCTGCCGCAGTAGCGGTTGCAGTATCCTTTGGTCCCGGTGGAAAGAGCGATGATGAGGGGAATGAAAAAGCAGAGAAGCCCCAGCCAGGCAAAAAGGATATTGAAAAATCCCAGGATCAGATACGCCGCGGAAGCAATCCACAGATCGTCATACCAATGTTTCTGTTTCACGGGGACACCTCCTTCAGAGCAATGACGCTGGCGGGACATTCCCGGACGCATTTGCCGCAGCCCACGCAGCGGCTTTCCTCTACTTTGGCAAACATGCCCCTGAAAATCTGAATAGCATTCATGGGACAGACCTTCAGGCAGCAGCCGCAGGCCACGCAGTCGCGCTGATTGATAACCGCCTTTGAGCGGGGCTTTCGGTTTGGGACGACGGAGTGATTGGTCATAATATTTTCCTCCCCTGAGAATGATTGTTATGGTGATATTATAAAAAAAATGAGGGGTGGGTTCTGTGATTTTGTCACGGTCTGTGTATTGGATGAGTGAACTGCTGTCTGCTGACTTATCATCCAATTAAAAGCGATTGATAAAAACCGCCTTGCAAGGCAAGACGATTTTAGAAACTCCTTCTACATATTGGTGGCCCTTCAATACCTTCGTGCAATTAACCTTCACTGTCATCCTTTTCTTTTTGCTGAAGATAGAATATCGCTTTTTGCGTTTCAATCTCAGCCCGAAGTTCTTCTTCAGTCGGTAAATACAGTTTGTACTTGGAAGCAAAGAGCTGTTCATTGCCGTGAAGAACTGAGTATCTTGCAATATCTTCATCGGTATCGGAACAAAGGACAATTCCAATCGTTGGATTGTCGCCCTCACTGCGCTTTAACTCATCATACATGCGGATATACATATCCATCTGCCCAACATCCTGATGAGTAATCTTATTTGTTTTCAGATCAATCAGCACAAAACATTTTAGGATATAATTGTAAAATACGAGATCTATGAAGTAATCCTGTTTTTCGGTGTGAATGTGCTGCTGTCTTGCCACAAAAGCATATCCCTTTCCAAGTTCCATCAGAAACTTCTGTAAATTTGTCAAAATACTTTTCTCCAGATCTGTTTCCGTAAAGTCCGTGTTGGGAGCCAGTCCTAAAAATTCTGCTACCATCGGGTTCTTGATGAATTCCAGCTTATCGTTTTGATATTCTGCAGTCAGCTCTTTCATTTCGCTCTCCACCAACTCCTGCTTTTGTGTCTGCAGCATACGGTAGTAATACTGCGAAGAAATATTTCGTTGCAAAGTACGGACTCCCCAAGTTTGTTCAATTGCTTCCTTTTCGTACCAGGCACGAGCTTTTGGATCTTTGACCTGCAATAATATCCTATAATGTGTCCAAGAGAGAAGCGTATCAGATTTTCCACTCGATGAGTGGAAAATCTCAGGATATGTTTTATAGAAAGAATAGAAGCTATATAGGTTGGTTTTAGTATACCCTTTTCCATACTCTGCTGACAGTTTTTTTGCCAGCTTCTTTATGATTTCAGAACCGTATTTTGCCCTGTCCTCGCCCTGCATTTCTTCACTGGCAATCCGATATCCGAGCAGCCAATTTCTAAGGACAAGGGTAGAGTTGATCGCCTGATATGCGGCTTTTTGTGAGGACTCAATGATTCCACACATATCTTTAAAGATATCATCGGTTTTCACATAGCTGTCCATAATGTTATTTTTTCCAGATTTAATCCATTTATTTTCCAAAGAAATCAACTCCTTTTTCCGCACGATTATTTATCGCTTTCCTTAAATTCCCTCGCAGTAGCAGACGTATGAGTCACAATTTTTCCTGATACTACCTGTTCCAGTTGCTCACAGCGTGCAGTGCCAATTCACTTCCTACGGTATTCTCTCACCGTTTATTCAGCTGTGCTTGCAATTCCTGAAAACTCTCCAAAGCACTTTGCAGATTTTCGATAATATCAGAAGCCAGTACGTCCGGCTCTGGCAGACTGTCTAGGTCAGCAAGGGACTTATCCTTAATCCAGAATAGGTCAAGACTCGTTTTATCCCTATCCAGTATCTCTTTGATATCGAATCTGCGGAAACGACCACCCGGGTTATTCTCCGACCATGTTTGGGTACGTTCGTGGCGGTTTTCCGGGTTATAGCACTTAATAAAATCGGCAAGGTCAGCCTCGGTCATAGGGTGCTGCTTCAGCGTGAAATGTACGTTGGTGCGGAAGTCATAAATCCATACTTCCTTTGTCTGTATTTCGGCACTGGCGGGACATTTATCAAAGAAAATTACATTCGCCTTGACGCCCGGCTTGTAAAAGATACCTGTAGGCAGACGGAGGATTGTATGCAAATCTGTGGTTTCCAGCAGCTTTTTGCGTACAATTTCCCCTGCGCCGCCCTCAAACAGGACATTGTCCGGCACAACGACAGCAGCCTTGCCAGTTGCCTTCAATATCGTGTTGATGTGCTGCACGAAATTCAGCTGCTTATTTGAACTGGTGCTCCAAAAATCCTGCCTGTTGTATACCAGGTCTTCCTCCTCCTGTTCGCCTTCCTCATTGGTGAAGGTGAGGGAGGACTTTTTTCCGAACGGAGGATTGGTCAATACATAGTCCACACGGTAACCAGGGTCAGTCAAAAGTGCATCGCCAAGTGTAATCGGTACGGTCCCGTAGATATCCCCAATATTGTGGAGATACAGATTCATTAGGGCCGTTTTATAGGTAGCGGGTACAATTTCATTTCCATAGAAGGTCTGATTTTTTAGAAACTCCTTCTGCTCCCGGTCAAGGGAGTAATGCGCCGGGTCGGTAATATATGCCTGGGAGGCGAGGAAAAATCCCCCGGAGCCGCAGCAGGGATCTGCGATGGTCTTCATAGGCTCTGGCCGAATGCAGGCCACCATTGCCTGGATTAAGGCACGAGGGGTAAAGTACTGTCCAGCGCCGCTTTTAGTATCCTCTGCGTTTTTCTGCAGAAGGCCCTCATAGATTTCACCCTTCACATCGGAAGACATGGCTACCCATTTTTCAGAATCAATCATCTGTACCACACGGTACAAAATTGCAGCATTGCTGATTTTATTGGTGGCGCCCATGAAGATTTTGCTCAGGATGCCGCCCTGTTTGCCAAGTACCTCTAAAATGGCCTTATATTTTTCTTCTAGCTCTGCGCCTTTTAATAGGCGCATATCGGACCAGGTGTATCCGGTGGGGATGCCGGTTTCCCGTTTATAGGGCGGTCTGGAATACTCATCTGACATTTTCAAAAAAATCAGATAGGTCAGCTGTTCCAGATAATCGCCGTATGAAACGCCATCGTCCCGGAGGGGATTGCACATGCCCCATACCTTGGAAACAATGGCGGAAGTCTGTTCACTCATTGGCTAAATCCTCCTTCAAAGGCTTTTTTTAGGATGCTCTGCCGAAGTGCTTCCGCTTGGGCTAAAGCTGCCTCTACAGTTTGTTCGATGCTGTCGCAGACGGAGAGGCGGGATTCGATTTCTTGGATTATGCGTTGCTGTTCTTCAAGCGTCGGACAAATCACATCTGGTTCCTGTAATGCCTTTATTCCAACGTTCCCTTGTCCAACATTTCCTGTTTCATAGCTAAAAAACTTATCCCTAAAATCTGGTGTTGCCAAATAGTATTGATAAAATTGGGGTAATGCTTTATTAGCATCAAATCGCAAAGCAGCAACCCTTTGATTTAACAGAAAATTGTATTGTGTACCGACCATTGTCACAAAACCATAATCTCTTTTTCCCCTGGAACCAGTTAAGGTGATTAAAATATCACCTTGCTTCAATAAATACTTACTGAGTATTTTTTTATCGGTCTCTGTAGTCCGGGTCAGATCTCGCGAAAAGTCAAAGTGCCACTGTTTTACATTTCCTATTTTTACAACAACGTAATCGCCGTCAGGAACATACTTTTTACTTTTGAATGCGTATCCACTAATTGTTTTAGCAATATCTTTTAATGGCACATGATGATAGTTTCCCTTAAACGTCTCTTTCAGCACCGCCTGCCGATATACAGCCAGCTGCTGCTCAATAGTTTGCAGGGTTTCCATGCCCTTGTCCAGCTGCGAGAAGAGTTCTTCGATTTCCTGGATGATTTTCTTCTGTTCTTGCAGTGACGGAATTTGCACTTTCAATCTGGAATAATGTTGAATCCAGTATCTTTTGTGTGTGCTGTGATCAAAGTTGATTATTTGCATACGATAAAAAATGTATTTTGGTAAAACTAACCCTGTATTAGCAGTCAGTATCTTCATAGCTGAAGACTTGACTTTAAACTTGAAATTAACATATTGTGATGATGTAGTGAAATCGTCAAATATGATAACAGGTAAGCTATCATAAATACCGGTTTTCTCATTTGTGTACCCGATAACAAAACTTTTCCCTGCGGTAAGGACAGGAATTTCATATTCATCACTATATTTTGTAGATTCGACAATATAAGGAGTCGGCTGTTCATATGTCAGCAACTGTCCTAATTCATATTCCTTTGTCTCCAAATGTACTGCCTCCTTACGCTACTAATTCTACATTCATTTCCTGCAATATCTGTTCATATCTGTCCCCGAACACCTCATAGAAGCCAAGTAGTCCGCCCTTGCGGTCAAAGGGCGTCAGGTCAAGATCCTCCGGCAGGATGCTGAGGGAGGACGCAATGTGGTCTTTGATCAGGCGCAGCCACTCCATCTGCTCCTCGGTGAAATGGATGGCACCGGCGTTGCGGCGGAGGGTCCACTGCATAAAGTTGTAGTTGACCTTATCCGCAAATGGGACCAGGTTATCAGCATATCCCATCTCAAAACGGATGATAGAGATCAGGTCAGCCAGCTGTGCCATCGTACCCCGCTTCACCTTGTCCGGGTGCTTGATGGCATAGCAATCCCACAGACGCTCTACGGTAATCCCGCTGGACTTCAGCTTCCCATATAGCTCCTTGAGCCGCTCAATGGCTATGGGTCTATCCTTATATGCCTCGTTATAGATGATGCGCAGGGCTATAATCTCATCCTTGTTTTCTTCAATGAATGAGCGGAAAGACGTGAGGATGCGGTTTACATTTTCCTCCTGCTGTACATCATAGCCGGAAAACAGCACAGTGTCGATGTTCACATTGTCAATTATTTGATAATGACTACGGCGCACGTTTTCTATGTAGTCCCGCACATCCGGGTCATGGAAAGGGGCGACTGAGGCATTCACCAGCTGTGTTTTTGCCATTTGAAGCTGTTCCAGAGTCGGCTCCTGGGAGCCGGATACCTTTTGTGCCGCTGCAAAGATCACGTCCTCATCAAAGGCATTCAACAGATTTTCGGCAACAGTTCTGGCAGGTGTGCCTACCTTGGCTTCAAACTGCTTTCTCTCGGCAGGGGACATCTGGTTGTTCAAGCGGATGACCCGGTTGGCAAGGGACGTTAGCGTATTCTCGTCCTTTGCGCCCAGGGCAACGTTCATCATCAGCTCCTTCATGCTGACTGTCGGTTTGCGTTCCAGCGTCCTGGTATCAGATTTCTTGGACTTGGTAACACCCACCGCATCGATGATTACAAAATGATCTTTGTTTTCCGTAGCCGAAGGAGTGACTTTCTGTAGGTCCTCCTTGCTGAGCACACGGGTACCCCTGCCTTTCATCTGCTCAAAATAGTTCTTGCTGCGCACATCCCGCATAAAAATCAGGCATTCGATTGGCTTGACGTCCGTACCTGTTGCAATCATATCCACAGTTACGGCAATACGGGGATTATAACTGTTGCGAAACGAACTGAGCACCGATTCCGGATTCTCTGCAGAATAGGTAATCTTACGGCAGAAGTCATTGCCTTCGCCAAACTCCTCCCGCACGATTTGAATGATATCATCGGCGTGGCTGTCTGTTTTGGCAAAAATCAGCGTCTTGGGCACTTCTTTTCTGCGTGGAAACAGCACGGTGAACAGATTTTCCTTAAATGTGCGGATTACGGTTCGGATTTGGCTCGGATTGACGATGTCCCGGTCAAGCTGAGAAGGAACGTAATGTACGTCCTCGTCTAACTGCTTCCACCGCTTTTCTCTGGACAGGCGGTCTCTGAATTCTATCAGTTGCTTCATCAAATGCGCACCGTTTTTGGTGACCGTTGTTTTTATGAGGAAAATATCTTCACCAACATTCACGCCGTCAATAATCGCCTGCTCCCGGGGATACTCACTTACGACATTCTCATTGAAGAAAGCAAACGTGCGGTTGTCCGGGGTGGCGGTCAGACCGATAATGAAAGCGTCAAAATAGGACAGGACTTGGCTCCACACATTGTATATAGAGCGATGACACTCGTCCACGATGATGCAGTCAAAAAACTCCGGAGGATACTTTTCGTTATATACGACCTCTTTTGGCGCAGTGCTTTCTGCTGTAGCAGACTCTGTAAATGGCGTCTCCTCTGCGTTTTCGTTCAAATCCTCACCTTTTAGAATGGAATACATTCTCTGTATGGTAGAGATGCAGATTTGAACATCGTTGGGGATATAAGAAGATTTCAGCCTGCGCACACCGTATATCTGTGAAAAAGAGCGGGGGTCATCGTTCGGCGTATAGGCAAGAAACTCCCGCTCTGCCTGCTCGCCAAGGCCTCTGGTATCAACCAGAAACAAGATGCGGTTCATCTTTCCATATTTCAGCAATCGGTAGGCAGCGGTAATGGCGGTAAAGGTCTTTCCGGCTCCTGTTGCCATCTGTACCAGTGCCTTTGGACGGTTTTCAGCGAAAGAGGCGTCCAAATTCCTGATGGCGGTTATCTGACATTTGCGAAAACCCGTCTCATCAAAGGCAGGAAAATGCTTCATATTATTGCGGATGGTATCCGGCTGACGAAGCAGATTAAGGAGCGTCTCCGGGCGATGAAATGAGAACACACTGCGGGAACGATACTTGATATCCTTATAGTCTGTAAACCGAATCAGCTTATCCGTTGCTTCATAGGCAAACCGGATAAAATAATCCGTCTTGACCCACTTGAAAGTGCTGTTGGCATAACGGCCAGATTGCACCTCGACATCGGTTATGTTTTGCCCGGCTTCCTTACGCTTTGCCTCTACAACGCCAACAGGGATACCATCCACAAAAAGGGCATAATCCACCTCGCCCGTGCTGGTTGGGAATTCACGCACCGCAATACCGAGAGAAGAGGACAAATTTAATTTCTTCAAATCTTGTATTACCCAGCCGGATTGACGCAGCTTATCGTCTATGAACAAACGAGCCTTTTCTTCTGGTGTCATATTATTCCTCCCTCTTATCCACATACTGCATGATGTCTCCATAATCAGTATCAAGTGCTTTGTTCATTTTTTATCCACTAATAATTTCCGCAGACGATTGCATGAAACAGCCATAGCAATCTCCTTCTGCAGCCCTTTTTACACTTTATGATTATAGCACCTTCGGATATTTTTCGTAAAGTGGTGCGGAAATTTAGAAGGATTGTTTTATGAAGAACTCACGAATACTCCATAAACTTTTTTCGCTGTATAGCAGCTGCCCCTATATATCATCATCTTATATCTCATACATACCAACTAATTGATAATATTTTTCAACAAGGTTTATTAGCATTGACTAAGGTTCTCAAAGACTGCTAAGATTACAAATTGTAAAGAAAAATTCCCGTAATTGGGGCAAACAGTAATCAGAAGTAAAGGAAGTGACGGACAGATGAAACAGCACAGATTCTGGGCCTGGGCCATGATCTTTTGCCTGGCCATGACCTTATATACCGGTTACAAGCACAAGTAGAAAGAGGAGGAATGTACCATGTTTAAGTGTTTAAATTGTATTGACTGGAAAAAGACCGCAATCTTCGCGGGAGGCGTGCTGTTCGGCACAGCGGGTGTGAAGGTTCTTGGAAGCTCAGACGCGAAGAAATTCTATGTAAACTGCCTGGCGGCAGGACTGAGGGCAAAGGAATGCGTCATGACTACCGCCACCAACATCCAGGAGAATGCGGAGGATATCCTGGCAGAGGCGGAGGAGATTAACCGCCAGAGAAACGGCGAGGAGGAGTTTGCCGACGAGAGCCAGGAGAGCGCGGAGGCAGAAACCGCCGCTGAGGCATAAAAGGAAAGTCGTTCAGCTTGGGTGAAAAACCGCTCTGGGGAAAAAACCAGGGCGGTATTTTTTCAAAGCCCATTTGGACAGGAGGAATATTTGCATGAAATTTGTGATTAAGCATGAAATGAAAGGGCGGATTCGCCTGCATATGGCCCAGAGGCAGATGTCCATCCGCCAGGCGGACCTTCTGCAGTATTATCTGACCACTCTTCCGCAGGTAAAGGCGGCGAAGGTTTATGAGAGAACCTGCGATGCGGTGGTACGATACGAGGGAAGCCGGAAAAATCTGCTGGAAGGGATTCAGAAATTTTCTTACCGGGATGAGAAGCTGGTCAAACTGGCTCCAAAGCATACGGGAAGGGAACTGAATCAGGAGTACAAGGAGAAACTGATCCGGAAGGTGCTGGTAAAGGCATTTACCAAGACATTTTTCCCGGCTCCCCTGAATGCCCTGTACACAGCTGCCCAGGCCATTCCGTATCTCTGGAAGGGGGTCAGATGCCTGGCAAAGGGGAAACTGGAGGTAGAGGTCCTGGACGCCACTGCCATCACCGTGTCCATGGCCCGAAGCGATGTGAATACGGCTGGCTCCATCATGTTTTTGTTGGGAATTGGCGGGCTCCTGGAGGAATGGACCAGAAAGAAATCCGTGGATGACCTGGCTAGGAGCATGTCCCTGAACATCGGAAAGGTCTGGCAGAAGGTGGACGGAGCCGAGGTTTTAGTTCCTTTGTCCCGGATTCGGGAAGGGGACCTGGTGACGGTCCATGTGGGGAGCATGGTTCCCTTAGACGGCATTGTGGCGGAAGGGGAGGCCATGATCAACCAGGCATCCATGACCGGGGAGTCTATTCCAGTCCACAAGGAAGCAGGAGGCTATGTGTACGCGGGAACTGCGGTGGAAGAGGGAGAGATCACCATCTGCGTGAAGAAAGCTGCCGGTTCCACCCGCTTTGAGCGGATTGTCCATATGATCGAGGAGTCGGAGAAGCTGAAGTCCTCGGTGGAGGGCAAGGCGGCCACCCTGGCGGACGCCCTGGTGCCCTGGAGCCTGGGCGGAACGGTCCTTACCTGGCTTCTGACCCGCAATGCCGCCAAGGCCCTGTCCATTTTGATGGTGGATTTCTCCTGCGCGCTGAAGCTTGCCATGCCGCTGGCAGTGCTGTCCGCTATGCGCGAGGCCAGCGGACACCATATTACCGTAAA
>ULXG01021154.1_pt1 | contig 31796 bp, 30 predicted proteins | sample 1961141 | NCBI WGS metagenome assembly ULXG01 (sample SAMEA4835834, study PRJEB28245) | human gut metagenome | biome: gut microbiome; material: fecal sample | place: Denmark | collected 2008 | reverse complement strand
CTGCCACCACGTCAAAAATTTCAGACTGAAAAACCGTAATGGGAATTCCAAGGGTTCTGGAATTTTCAAGGATCAGCTGATAATTCGCCTCATTATATCCGGGATTCATTACGAGAAAAACAACTTCAAAATTCTTTTTTCCATGGCGGGCCAGCTCCTGAAAAAGCTTTGCCATAAGCATGGAATCCTTTCCGCCGGAAATACACACTGCAATTTTATCCCCGTCTTTGATCAGCTCATATTCATTGATGGCTTTGGTAAAACGTCTCCATACAGGCTTGCGGAATTTTTTAATAATGCTTCTCTCAATTTCCCGTATTCTTAAATTCCGGGCATCCTCTTCTGTAAGCCCGGCCTCATTTATCTGGTTGGTCTCTAAGGTATTTGTATCCATAACATTCTCCGTTCTGCTGATGTTTTCTTCTTTTTTACTGTAAAAGAAGAGAACTCCGTTACAGTATACATGCAGAGACATGTTACGGTCAAGAAGTTCTCTTTTGTTTTATTCTGTCATTGGGACTTCCGGTTATTGTTCACAACCTTCGCAGTAACTACTTCCATTTTCGGCTTACATGTCTCACTGCACTGCCTTAAAAGCCTCTTCCAGATCCTGAATAATATCATCGATATTTTCCGTTCCCACAGAAAGCCGGATGGTATTCGGCCGGATTCCCTGTTCAAGAAGCTCCTCTTCCGTACACTGGCTGTGAGTGGTAGTGGCAGGATGAATCACCAGAGATTTCACATCCGCTACATTTGCCAGAAGAGAAAACAGCTCCAGATTGTCAATAAAGTCTTTTGCCTTTTGTTTGCCGCCTCTGATCTCAAAGGTAAAAATGGAACCGCCGCCCTTTGGGAAATACTTCTGATAAAGAGCTTTCTGGCTTTCATCCTGTGTCACAGACGGATGGTGGACACATTCCACCTGAGGATGACTGTTAAGATATTCCGCTACTTTAAGCGCATTTTCCACATGACGTTCTACCCTTAAAGACAGAGTTTCCAGTCCCTGAAGAAACAGAAATGCATGAAAAGGCGACAGAGTGGCTCCGGTATCTCTGAGAAGGATCGCACGGATCCTGGTAACAAAGGCTGCCGGACCTGCCGCCTTTGTAAAACTGATTCCGTGATAGCTTGGGTCAGGCTCTGTAAGAACAGGAAATTTTCCGGATGCCTCCCAGTCAAATTTTCCTCCGTCTACGATCACACCTCCCACGGCTGTTCCGTGTCCGCCAATAAATTTTGTTGCAGAATGTACCACAATATCTGCCCCGTATTCTATAGGGCGTACCAGATAAGGCGTTGCAAAGGTATTATCCACAATAAGAGGGATCTTGTGTTTATGGGCAATTTCCGCAACTGCTTCAATATCTACCACATCAGAATTGGGATTTCCCAGAGTTTCAATAAACACAGCTTTTGTATTATCCTGAATGGCTGCTTCCAGCTCTCCGTCATTAAAAATATCTACAAAGGTGGTTGTGATCCCATACTGGGGAAGTGTGTGGAGAAGCAGGTTAAAGGTTCCTCCGTAAATATTTTTTGCCGCAACAATATGACCTCCGTTCTGCGCCACATTCTGAATGGAATAGGAAATAGCTGCTGCCCCGGAAGCTACTGCAAGAGCTGCCGCTCCTCCCTCCAGGGCTGCCATCCGTTTCTCAAAAACGTCCTGAGTGGGATTGGTCAGCCTTCCGTAAATATTTCCCGCATCACTTAGACCAAATCTTGCCGCCGCATGGTCACAGTTGCGAAATACAAAGGAAGAACTCTGATAAATAGGAACCTCTCTGGCATCTGTTGCCGGATCCGGATTTTCCTGTCCTACATGCAGCTGAAGTGTCTCAAACTTAAATTTCCTGTTTTCTCTTCTGATTTTTTCACCCATAATTTTACTCCTCGTTATTCTTTATCTGCCAGACAATCGTTGTTTTTACTATTCCATAAACAGAGGGGTGGAATAGTATCGGTCTCCTGAATCCGGAAGGAGGGCTACAATGGTCTTTCCTTTATTTTCCGGACGCCGTGCAAGCTCAAAGGCTGCATGAAGAGCTGCTCCGGAGGAAATTCCTACCAGTACGCCTTCTTTTTTTGCAAGAAGCTTTGACGCTGCATATGCCTCCTCACTTCTGATCTGAATGATCTCATCGTAAATATCTGTATTTAAAACCTCAGGTACAAAGCCTGCGCCGATTCCCTGAAGCTTGTGAGGGCCGCTCTTTCCTTCTGAAAGTACAGGAGAATCCGAAGGTTCTACTGCCACGATCCTGATCTGAGGATTTTTAGCTTTCAGATATTCTCCCACACCGGTCAGAGTTCCGCCTGTGCCTACGCCTGCTACAAAAATATCTACCTTTCCCTCTGTATCCTCCCAGATCTCCGGGCCTGTTGATGATCTGTGGGCTGCAGAATTCGCGGGATTTACAAACTGTCCGGGAATAAAGGCGCCCGGAATTTCTCCTGCAAGCTGCTCCGCCTTTTCAATCGCCCCTTTCATGCCCTTTGCGCCTTCGGTAAGGACAATCTCTGCTCCGTATGCCTTCAGGATATTTCTTCTTTCCACACTCATGGTCTCAGGCATGGTAAGAATCACCCGATATCCCTTGACTGCCGCAATAGCAGCAAGCCCGATCCCTGTATTTCCCGAGGTAGGCTCAATGATCACAGAACCTTCTTTCAGGAGGCCTTTTTTCTCCGCGTCCTCGATCATTGCTTTTGCCACTCTGTCCTTGACGCTTCCGGCAGGATTCAGATACTCCAGTTTCACAAGAACAGCTGCCGGAAGAGAAAGTTCTTTTTCAATATTGGATATTTCTACCAGAGGGGTATTTCCGATCAGTCCCAGCGCTCCTTTGTAAATTTTTGCCATAATCCAGTTCCGCCTTTCTTTTTAATTACATACTAACTTTGTATGTTAGTATGATAATACAATTGCCATAAAATGTCAATCTTTATTTTCAGAAGTTTTAAAAGCAAAAGCTTACATCTATAAAAATATTTTGGGATTACGAATACAGATTTTCTATAGAACTTATTGATTGGTAATATTTATAGGGTTTATATTTTCGCCTTTCATTTAAGAAAATTTTATACTTTTTCATCCATTCGAATATAAACAAGTAATTTCAACTCTTCCTTCAACGCTTTTAATCGTGATTCCGTTATATTTCCTTCAAAAACTGATTTCTGTATGTGAGTTAAATATTTTCGACATATTTTTAAAGCTTTGCCCACACGCTTTTGATTAATATCATACACAAGAATCACATACATAAGGCAATTCACTCTTTCATAATTCACAAGAAAAGTTTATCAGTAAAATATAATTCTCTTTTATCAATTCCTCATAGGCAAGGTACAACAACAGCATTTACGCTGTTTTCTTTATCTATCATATCCTATTTTAGCCATTTTTTCAACATTTTCATCAAAAAAGTCGGTCAGTCTCATTTTTCAATTCCTGATTTTTGTTGATTTTACAGACTTTTTTGCAAATAGTAAAATCAGGCCGGCGACTGACCGACTTTTTTATAATACTTCAAACATCCCAAATCCCTGGGAATTTTTGCTACCAAGCCCTGACTGATACAGAAAATCCAAATATTTTCTTTCTCCCGACAATTCATAAGTTCCATACCAGGCTGTTATATAACTGTTTTTGTAGCTAGTAACAAATTTCTTCGGAAGACGCTCTCCTGATAATTTCATTTGAATGCCGGAGTATGGTATTACTCCATAGTAAGCCTGATATTTTCGACGGAAATTATTATTCAGCTGTTCATAAAATTCCGGTTCCTCCGGACTGAAATAGTAACTCCTGTTCATATAAGGATCTGTGGAATACACTGTCATCGGGGATTTCATACGAATCCGCAGGCGCTGCTCCTCTACCGTATAATCATAAAGCTCCAGCTGGATATCCCTGTAATTTTTATCCCCAAAGGTAATCCCATTACTCCAAATACTCTCCCCGAGGAGGCGGATCAGCAGCGGCTCCGGACTTCGAACCTCGAAGGAAGCTTCAGTATCAAAAATAATCTTCCTGTCATGGATCTGATATTTTCCGGCCAACTGACTGAAATGGAATACCTTATACTGTCTCTGACCTCTGGTAAAACCGCTGCCATGAAGAAACTGTGAATAATCCGGCATAATACTTAATGCCCGATATATCACTGCCTGAAGAATATGATTGTAATTAATAGGAAGAGACAGCGGTTCTTCCAGATTCATATGTACAACCAACTGCATAATTACTTATCGCCTCTTTCCCATCTTCATTTGCATACTAATCCGGAAGCTTAAATCCTGCAAATGGGTTATTCCGAAATTCTTCAGAAATATTCTTCTGGTTCATATGCTTCTTCTGTCCGGAATATCCTCCATTATAATTCTTTTTGAAATTATTATTCTTAGCAGAATTATATTTTTTATTGGTTCCAGATTTCTTATTGAAATTATTTTCTCCGCCTGACCTTCCTTCCTTTGATGATTCATACCTGAGATACGGATCGTCATCCAGAATTCCCGGGAGCGTCTGCATGATCTGCATATCCACACGATTTTGGGGCATTCTTTTTCCGGATACAGTTTTATGATTGCCTGCAAACCAGCGATAACCCTCTGTAAGATTGCCTTCTCTCTGACTTAAAGTTCTCGGATATGTCACCTGAATTTCTTCCGGAACGCTGTCCAGACCTGCTATCTTATAGAATTCTTCTTTTACAGTTTCGCTAAGCTGCGCATCTTCATAACTAATATTCTCGAAAGGAATCTCTTTCACCAAGTAATCCACTCGTCCCTCTGTGAAGATTATCTTTCTCTCTGCCACAGAGTTCACTTTGCAGGAGATACTTCCTAGTCCCAATGGCTTTGCTGCTCCAAGCTTCATACCCAGCATTTCTCTTCCACTGTTCATGATCCAGATCAGCTGTTTCAGCTGTTTCATTGAAATACCATCAAAAAACAGTTTCCCTCGGAATACAATTCCCGGTTTTACAGGACGTACAGTTTTGTTCAAATTCGTTGGCTCTATATTTTGGGAAAGACGCGTATTTTTACTGTGCCAATAATATTTCCGTCCTCGCAGCTTACCGGGAGCATCCATCAGCATTCCGTTTTTCACAAAATAATCATATGTCCAAAAGGTAGCCTGATCCGGCTTTTTTAGATAAAAATCAACATTTCCCAACTTCGGGCCGCCAAGTGCTGGGAGTGTAATTTTATTAAAAAGATAATACTCCTCCGCTTCCATTTCCTCAGCCACATAAAGATCTGTAAAACGGATCCGGGATCCACTAGAGGACTCATTATCCCTGCCAATGTGGCCAAAAAGCTCACAGGCCGGACAGAATTCCTCCCTGCAAGGCGCAAATTCTCCTGCAAGATCACCTATCGTATTGTCTGATACCTCTTTGGTAAAAGCAGCCGGAGACAGATACACGGTTTCCTTAAAAGGCATGGAATAATTCACAGGAAAATACCGTCCTGCATTGCCCTTTAAAAATTCCTCCAAATCCTTTTTATATTTCATATAAGCTTTTTCATTAGAATCTGTTACGGCTGGCTGATCCAAATAGGAAGAAATCACCTTTATAAGCTTACGCTCAATCTCATCTCTGGACAATAAGACATTCTCGACTGTTTCTTTATTTCTGATAAATAAATGATATCTGGATTTTTTTACGCCCATTCCCCATTTGAGAAGATAACCGTTTTGTTCATAATTTCCTTTTTGAATACTGAACTCTGTGATCGGCGGCATTGCGCCTCTCCCATTCTGCGGCGGATTCTGAAACCAGATCTCTGTACCGTTTTTGTATTTATCAAACCCCTTAGGCGGTCTGTCCTTTTCTGCCGGAACTCCGATCCTGATAGATCTCGCCTTATGCAGTTCATACCCTCCGGTTCGTTTCCTGCAAAGCAAGGCAGGCTGAAACATTTCTGCTGTGCGCTTCACCGGCTGCTCCTCTTCGTTTAGAAGTCCCATACAGGAGTCTGTCAGGGTCTCGTATACATTCCGCACCACACCTCTGATCTCACTTCCGGGAACTACCGGAATATGATATATCCCCTCATAATTCTCCTCCACGTTCAACTCCGTATAAGAAAAGAAGTCATAGGATCTGTGATCATTTACCAGAGCTGCTTCTTTAAACGCAGACTCTGAGCTGGAATTTGGAATAAAAAGAGGCGTTTCTGTTGTAAGACTGTATTCGATCACACCTGTATGGCAGTCTGTGTCGATATAAGCCTTTGCTTTTTTGTCCGGAAATCCAATAAAATTATACGGATTGAGAAATTTATCTCCTGCCATGATCAGTTCACCTCTTTCAGTCTGTAATCGTTGATCCTCACAAGATCATTTTCGTCATAGGTAATGTAATTTACCACCTCAACCCTGCCGGCTTCTTCATTCTGATTTTTCAGTGTAAAAATCTTCTCCACATAGCAGTCATCATAAACCACGTTTTCATCACTGACTACTGCTTCAATTTCGCCGTTTCTGGTATTTATCAGGCGATACTCCCGACAGGCATCAAAAAGATGTAGCTCCAGCAGATCATGCTTTAGCACTTCCTCCTCCGGAAGCTCTGATTTAATATATTTCTGATAGAGAACCTTATCCTTATACAAGGCATACATAGTACCCTGCTCCGGTATTTCAAAAAGCTTCATAGTTTTCCCCCTTTATACCAGTGACCGAAACATTTCGGATATAATTCCATCTTCAATTCCCGCTTTCCCATCAATGCGAAGCTCTCCATCCGGCTCAAACACACCTCTGCCCACTGCTGTCTGACCTCCCACAGAAAGAAAACCATTCTGCAGATCCTTTAAGGCCAAAAGCAGGATTCCCAGCATCCATCTGGTATCCTCAGGATTTTTCTGTATGCGGACGGCAGCTCTCAGCTTCAAGCGTCCATCCACATATGTTCTTTCTTTATACAAAGCGCCATCTCTTACAGCGGCTTCAAACCGGCTAATGCCTGTACGGACAATGGTAAGGGGTCTGGCTTCTTCGATCTCCGCCTCATCAATGATTATATTTGAAACGCAGGCTCCGTTTCCTTCCACATACCCAAAAGCATTATCCAGCAACGCCTGAACAGCTATCGGAAGCTTTGCCCCGTTTGCAGTGATTTCTCCAAGTATCTCCTGGATTCTGTGACGGATCGCTCCGGCAAAGCTGCTTCCGGGTATCACCGGTACTCCGTGATCCATAAGCTGGGTAAAATCCGATTCGTTTTTTCTGGCAGCATACTGCCGGACACTGATTCCTCCTTTCAGGCGAAGAGGAACCTCCACATGGATCATTCTCTTTTGGAAAGCACACCCCTGAAGCCATTTATCCAGCTCATCCTGCCTTTTCTCCCATGCGTCTTCCCGATAGGCTTTGGCATATTCCAGATAATTATTTTTATCAAAGGTTCGGACTGCAAGGGAAACTACTGCAAGTTTTCCAAAGCCTCTGGTCTTTTTGCCTCCAAGCCGGATTTCTCCTTCGTTGATTCCCCGGAAAACAGTGGCCAGCTCCTCCTCCATCTGTTCCTCATCATCCTTCTGACGGACGGCAAGCTCTATATAAAAATACCCCTTGGAACCGGCTTCCAGAATTTCCCTGTCATACTTACCCTCGGTCACGGAAACCTTTTTTTCATTCAGCTTCACACCATCTCTGACACCGGCCACAGTCTTCTCGTCAAAGTTCAGGTCAGAAATATAAAGGGAACTCATTTTTCCTTCTGAAAAAGCTCCTGAATATCCCATAAGGCAAGGCTGCGTTTTCTTTTTATTCAGATAAGCACGCATAGCTCCGGCCAGAGAAGATCCTGGAATAAAAGGATTTCCATCAAAATCTCTCAACACGTCTGCATCTGTCCATTCATTCTCCCCTGAAGAAATGCTCACAGGAGAGATAAACTGAATCCTGACCAGAAACACTTTTCTTTTTATGATAGAATTCATGCTTAGCATTCTCCTTTCTGCCCGAGAAATTTTACTACATTTTTTAATTCTGTCAGATATGCCCTGTACACATTTTCAAAAAGCTCCTGCTCTGTCCAACGGCTTTCAAAATGTTCTGTATAATCCTTCTGCATCTGTTCTGTCACTTCCCTTGAGATCACATCAGGATTTATCAGGTTTATAAGTCCTGTACACAGCTTGTTTTTACTTTCTTTTTCGATTCCGGCAGCCTGCTCCTTCATACTCTCATACGATGTTTCGTTCTTAAACATAATCCGCAGCTTTGAAACTGCCGCCTTCATCCCCTCGGCATTGTTTTGTCTGTCAGCCTGATACTGAGCTAATTTTTCCCGGATCATACTCTGTATCCGTCGTTCAAATTCTGACTGCAGCAAACGTTCCATAAGTGGAAAACTCATTTCCAACTTATGTACACTGCTGCCTGTTTTTTTCTTTCTGACACAGATATTGGAATCCTTCTCCAACTGATTCACCTGGATTTCTCCGTATCCCTCTGACACCCGTTCTCCTATGAAACTTCCATCCAGACTTCCAAAATCAAACTCTGATGCAGAATTGATCAGAAAAACGCTGCCCTTTCCAAATGCATAAGAAATCGGTTTTCGACATTTCCAGGTAACATTATAACCGCCCGTAACAGCAAAACGAAGATAAGGATTCTCGATTTTCAGATTCTCCGCACCTGTAAGGATTCGAAGATATTGCTCCAATACCTGAATATCTGTAGAAAGCATACCTCTTTCATTATAGAGAAGCATATCTGAAACCAAAGTAACTACCGCGTTTTTTGCCTTCTGACTGTTATTTTTAACCGGAAGTACCTGATCCAGAACAAAATCCACTGCTCCGAACTCACTGGAACGTCCATACCCCATACGGATTTCTCCCAGACCATTCACAGCCTCTATGATCCTTTCCGCCTGTCTCCGGTCAGCATAAATATATCCGCAAAAGCTCTGCCCCTGTGAAATAGCCGAAAGCTGATAAAAGCTTGAACCATCCTCTCCGGTTGCCCTTCCTACTGATTTATCTTCCGGCCTCTGATGATGGTAGCTGATCTCTGTCGTAACCGTCTGCACGCATCCTTCGTCATCCATATATGGAATTTTAGCCGGAACCATCTGCCTGTTTCTGATCTCTTCATTATCCTGAACAAGAAGCATATCCTTCAGCCACATATTTCCTTCACTGTCATAGGGCTGGTCCTTTTCTTTATAAAAAGAAATCCTTGCAGGGGTACATCTTTTTTTGCCATTCATTACATAAGCATTGGAAACGATCAATTCTCTGCTCCCGGATATCAATTCACGGTATTCGTCCTTTTTCATTGAGCCCGCGATCAATCCCAAAATCTTGTTTCCTGCAATATAATCCTCAGTAACCGTCTGATTTCCCTGAGGAGATTTACATATAAGAGAAGATTTCAGACGGATCACATAGCGGATGCAATTCTGCTCTCCCAACTGATCTTTTTCAAAAAGTACACGGGGAGTTTTCTTCTGTACCGTATCTACAAGTGCCATATCTACCATGCCAAGTCCTCTGGTTCTTGCCATTCCTATATGCTTTACAAGGGAAACTGCCTGTCCCAGGATTTCCGGCGCAGAAACTTCCTTTTCCCAGTTACACTCTGCCTGGAACCTCAATCCCTTACGAACCACACGGATAGTCCTGAGAGAATTTTCATCTGCCACGCCGCTCTCCGGATCAACCGCTGTCTGAGTTCTTGTACAGGTGTACTGATTCAATACATTTTGAGGTGTCTTCAGTTCTTCATAAGGACAACAATTCAGGGCATCTGTTGTCTCCTCATAATCAAAGATACAGGCATTAGAAAGAGAAAAAGCCGCTCTCTGCTCTCCTTCTTTCCCAAAAATCTCCTCAAACTGCTCCTGACTGATCATACCCAGTTCTTTCATCTCAAGGGCAGCCTCCCGGATACAGCCTTTCAGCCTTTTTGCAGGAATATTTGGAATTCCGTATCTGTCATAACTGACATCTGCATCCACCATGCTGTTATAAGATTCTCCGGAATATGTACAAAGATCACTCAAAAGCTGAATCTTAATTTCCATGTCCGCCCTCCTTAATAAACCAGTCCATGATTTCCAGTGCATCATACCATACTCTGTATTCCTCCTGACTGTCAACAAGCTGCTGATAACCTCTTGATCCCAAGAAGGAAATTCCCTTTTGAATCTCATTCTTACCCATAGGAATGATATCCCTTAAATATTTAGCTCTGCTTCTGGGTATTTCAGAAAAGTATTTCTGCCATAAATTTAACAGATCAACACTGCTCCCTTCATTCCTTTTGTTTATATTGTCAGGATCCTGTGCCGCAGGAATATAATAGGGTCTTGCAATAAAAAGCTCTCCGTCTGCCCGGTAATGCCTGTCACGATAATCCTCCAGCTGAGAGGCGCGGACATTTGTGCAGATCTGGTAATCCAGGAAGCATCCTATACGATCATCCTCCCCTCTGTTTTCCTGTTCCTTTGCTTTTTTCTTAGCACTGTCACAGCAGGCCTCTGCTACCTGATATGCATCTGAAAACGGAAAATGACTATTGAAAAAGGCAATTCCGCCGCAGGCAGTAAAATCACCCTCATCACCTATATGCTCCAGAAAGTAAGTCACTGCCGGAATTGCCAGCTTCGCATTGCACACAAAGGTAATGTCATCACCGGCTGTAATGATCTCGCGATACAGCTTATGGCTGGTATCCTTTTTTACTAAGGGTGAAAGCTTGTCCATGTAAGCCTTCATCTTATCCACCGCTGCCCGGAAACCGTCTGCGATCTCACAGGACAGTCTTCGCATATGGACGATAGCTTCTCTATAATCACGGATTCCCTGCATCTCCTTCATGATCCGCTTTCCCATACTGTTTCCGTCGATATGAAAAACCGCCAGACTGCTGTTATCCCCTTTTTCCGTTACCATATTGTCAAAGATCTTCTCATCCTCCCTGGTCGGAAAAGCTCTTCTTTTCAATATGGCTTCTGCAGAAAAATACGCTCCCTGCTCCCTGTGCGTCAGAGGATAGCCTGTAACAGGATCTGCCTCCATAAAGGGCAGAGCCCCCATTGGCATGCTGAAGGGCATACCTGCCTTAATATATCTCATTTCCTCATGGATCTGTCTGTAATCCTCACGATAATCCTCAGTTTTTTCTACCGCAGCTGCCACCAGCTTCAACGAATAGGTGTTTTCCAGCAAATAACACCCCAGGAAACGTGTCACTCTCTGACATTCACTGCCTTTACGGAACAGCACATAAGCATTTCCGCCGCCCACAAACATAATCTGCATTTCTACTGAAGGATCGTCCAGAAAAGCCCTGGGATCATCATGGATCCAATCCTTCAGGTAATGCTTCTTCCTAACCTCGTCCAATGAACCTATATAGGCACTGATACCGTCTGTGATGATCTGCTCCACCAAGGTGGAGGCGCCTATGATCTCCTTGGCTGCATTCGTTTTAAAGATATAATCCTGTATTCCCCTGACATCATACATGACCAGAACCTGCCGGTCCATTAACTCCTCTTTCATACTTCCACCTCATCCTTAGAATTAGTATTCGCGGAATCCCCTGAACACAAAAACAGATTCCTTATGCACGCTTCCGTTCTCCTGCCTGCGCTCCACAGATTGCCTCTGAGAACAGCTGGCAAGCACAGGTATTCCCTTGTCTTTTAATTTTTGTATGATCCGATAGCATACCACAAACTCTCCCATGCACATAACAGCAGCCGGATCACACTCCATGATCCTACGGAAAGTCTCGTCTGCCAGCGCCTCAAGCCGGTCATCTGAAAGCTCCGGATCCACCTCCGGAAAAGCTACATCAATAATACTGCCGTATTCCATCGCCGCTGCCCGCTGTGGCTCCGGCCAGGATGCAGAAGGATGATTGGTACAATTAACAAATATCTTCCTATTCTTACATTCATATACCTGTTTCCCTATTTTAAGGAATGTATCAATAGCTTTACCCAGATAATCCCTGTCAGCTCTCACCGCGCTCTCTGACATATGATTAAAATTGTTTCTTTCCGCCTTTAACAGCTTATAAAGAAGGAGCATATCCATAACAGAATTCTTTTCCTTGCAGCATATATTCAAATGCAAAAAACCTATCGTCTGATATTTTATTTTAATATCAATATTGTACAAGTCATCTGCTTCTTTATATGCACGGTCTCTTCCGGTATTTAGCCGCTGCAGATCCACGAAATATCCATTCGGAAGGTCTTTCTTTTCTATGTAAAATCCTCTCCACCAGAAAATATCTCTTATCATAGTGCCGATTACCACATTTACATCTTCCTCATAGGTTTTATTCAGCTTAACCTTTAACTCAGAAACCAGTTTCGGTGTTTCCCCATTCAGGTCCTTCTTATTTTTCCAATTTTCTTCCGTTATTTTTTCTTTCGTAAAAGAATAGGAAATGATCTTTTTCTCAACCCACTCCTTAGGAAGTTTTGCTTCAATGTAAGTGATCGCCTGTTGGTAAAATCCTTTTTTATAGAACCATTCAACAACATCCAATCCTGTACACTGCTCTGTCAGCAGCTTTCCATAATCATTTTCTATCTGTTCCCGGAAAATTCCAAGAAGACCTGCCATTTGATCTGCACTTCTATTGTAAAACATTCTCAGTTCATTCAAATATCTGTCAAAGTCATTCATATTACACATCTGGATGGCCTCGGCAATCTTCTCCATAATCCGGATAACCTCAGGCACAGTCTTTCCGGTCTGACGATAATAATCTGTCAGCTGCTCTGCGCGCCCGCTTCTGGTAAATTCATTGATACCGGACACAAAATGAAAAATCTTATAGGTCTCTGTTTGATCCACAATTCTCTGCACCTTATTATTGAAATTGAAATTCATCGAGTAAATCCCCCTGGGAACAATTTTGTCCTGTTCCAGCAAAGTGATAACTGCATTCAGCACAAGGTTAATATTGCGGAAAGAGCCCTGCGTATCAATCCACAGATTTACGTCTGCATTATTTTCTTCCCAGTATTTTCGGATCGCTGTTACCGTGTTGGAAATTGCCGGTATAAAGTCATCCTCCTCAACGTCAATAATAACTGCCGCGTCTTTATCCAGGTTCATCCGCTGTAAATAGTAGTCCACTGCCGAGGTCTTCAAATTACAGGCAGCATATTCTTTTACTTCCCTGGAATCCCTGGTTGCAAGGATGAGCACCCGGTCAAGGCTGCCCTCCCTTTGTTGGATCATAGTACTGATCGGCTCTAGCTGACTGTAATATTCCGTTCCCTCCCTGTCCTCTTTCTGCCATGCAAACCGGCTTACCTTTGGTCCGGCATACGGCAGTGTACTCATCGCAAGTATAACTACATTCTTTTTCATATTCCATCTCCATAATCAGTGCTTTTATGATTTATTTCCTATTACGATGTAGTATAACACGCTCCTGTTAAAGCGTACAACTATCTGCTGAGATTCCCTGTAAAAAACTTTATTGTCATTTGCGCGGAGGATCAGCCGCGCAAAATCTTCAGTGCCTTATGCACCGCGCTGTGCAGGATTGCGTCCGGCTCTGCAATTATATTTTTTATATAGGGGAATCGTTTTCTAAATTCCTGTTCAATTTCCGGCAGGAAACACAGATGTCCACATAAAACTGCTGTGTCAACCCCGGTTCCGCACTTTCCATTTAAGCAGGCCGCAACGATGTCAAGACCTTCCTGGATTTTTCCGATTAAAATATCCAGCATTTCCTCCCGTTGAAAATCAAACAGCAGATCATGATCTTCCGCAGCGGCTGTAACTACAGTCTCTTCATGATCTGTAAGATATTCCCGTGCCGCCTGTATATTGTTTAAAAGATTCGCAGATTCCGCATAAGTAAAGTTTTTCCTATATCCGGCATATACTCTGGATTTTTCGACAAAATATCTCTGTAATTCCTTATCATATGAATTTCCGGCACAGCAATCACTAAATTCATATTCAGCAATTTTCCACATCCGTTTTTCCTCTGTCAGAAGAACTGCCGAACATTCCTCTGCTCCCAGCTTATATACAAGAAGGCTTTCTCCTTCTGACGGAAGCGGGCATACATAATCTGCTATGCACAGTTCCTCTGTTGCTATTTCTATGCAGTTCAGCCCTGCCTTTGCGGCGGCAGCTTTATAAACGGCCTGACACCAGCTGTCATTATATGCGGAATCCAAAAGGATAATATCCTTAATCTGTTTCTTAAATTTCATGTTGGCATTTTCAACAAGCTCTTGAAGTATAATGGCCAGTATATCAGAACCCGTATACTCTTTGCCGTCTGTCTCAATAAGCGGTTCTTTTTTTATCAGGTCATGGATCGTTAAATTCACATATCTGTTCTCATAAAATATGCCTGCCAGTTTTGCATATTCACCGATAACAGCCGTATCCTTATAAAACAGAACCGAAGAATCTATTTTCCACCTGTCAAAAAGCCGATGAAACACCTGAGTGTTTCCTTCTGCGTCTATATACGCCATTTTGACTGTATCTGATCCAACTTCTATCACATAGCTCTCTGTCATATCGGCTCCCCTTTTTTGTACCTTTATTCCGTTATACGCTACCTTCATAATGCAGCGCATCTCCATAAGGTTTCCATCACCAGTTGAAAATCACCATCTGTCAGCAAATTAGACTGTGCTTCTATACAAACTTCCTCAACCTTATATATGGGAAGAAACGAGAGATACTCTTTGAATACTTTCATAAAAATCCTACTGTCCGTCGAGTATTTCAGAATATCGGACAATATTATCCAATTTGTAATAGATACCGGAAGCTCCAGAATGTTCATAAGCGTATCTCCCATCTTTCTACTTATACGGTTCAAACAAAAATTCTATGTCGTTAACCCGCGTCACCATGCTTACGGCAGCGTGCAAGGTAAATTCCCATAGGGCAAATACAGTCCACAGAAAAAATAAGATTCCTACGACTATCAGAATAATATTACGCTTCGGAAACCACCTGATTCTTTTCATTCGTTAAACACCTCCATACATTCCGGACAAATATCAGACATCACGTTATATCTCACTGACCTTCTGATTTCTTCGTCTTCAACGTCATGCCACTTATCTGTTTCATCGTCCTTTTCCAATATTAAAAGCCAATTTCCCTTTTTAGCAAACAGCATTAATACAAGAACATTGAACTGCGGTTCTTCTTCCGCAATACATTCATATGCAGTTTCTCCGGATCGAACCTGTACTAAATACGGAAGACCCTGTCCACCTCCATATTCAGCCTCACTTATCTCTACATGATCGTTCTCATATAAATCCCGTATCCGGCAGTCTTTACAGATACTTGCATCAATCCGTCTTGCCTCAACTGCCGAACAGAACAGAAGACCTAAAGCCATTGTGTCCATGTATATGCCGATCGTTCCGGCAAACGGCAGGGCAATGGGCATAGCCAGTAATCCGAAGCTGTAGAATATTCCCACAATAACACGAAGCGCCAATCCCCACCAGGCTGCGGCATACACCAGATAATTGTAATTGTATTTTGCATGTTTTCCCAATAATCTTCGTGTTGCCGCCAGGAACAAAACAAGAAGTACAATAACGAAGCCCGCTCCGGCCCAGCCGCCATAATATAAGGCGGAAAGAAGATAATTATTGCGGTTTAACAAAAATTCCGAGAGCCGCATATTATGCGCCAGATCAGCAGAAGCGCCAAAAGCATAAGCACCTGCCAGCAATTCCGAAACGATTTCTTTATATTCGCCCCAGTCTCCGCCATAGCTATATTCTGCAAGGGTCTGGCCGGGATAATATAATACAGAAAGTAGAACACACCAGAATATTACATAAATAATAAGAAGAGCAATTATATTACTTTTTTTCCCTGTCTTCCACAAATACTTTTTGATTCCGGTTATTACTATGATAATTTCTACGGCTGCAAGCTCTATAAGCCAAATGTTGGACATTTCCTTAAAAAGAAAATATGACATCAGCGAGAGCATCAGTATCTGAACACAGCCGAAAACTACGCTTTTCCTTATATGATTTTCTTTCCTCATACCCCGAAATATCGTCTGCATCCAAACAGGCAGTATAATAAAGAGAATAGGATCATACATATATTTTTTGTGAAATGCAAAAAAACCTAAATCAATATAATATCCATCCGTCGTAAAAAATGTAATATCCTCCTGTTTTTCAAAAATAAATGCCAGCAGAAAAATAACAGCCATTCCTGCTATAAAGCACATTGATTTTTGAAGGGTACTCCATCTTTTTAATTTCCACTCAGTCTTATCGGGTCTTTCCTGCAGGAACCTGCTAATGCCTGCGTCAATAAAGGAATCCTCATCTTCCTCAAATATCTCCCCGAATATATATGGATTATTATCCGGTTTCAGGCAATGCCAACAAAGGAGTGTTATGAGCATCGCAAAAACTGATCCCCATAAAAACCTGTAAATTCCTGACGCTTCTTCATAACAGGTCAAAAAGGTGAACGTATGCAGCCACACAAATATTAACCATGTGGCTGCTGAAATAACGGCTGCTGACCTGTATCCTAATTTCTTTTTCATCATACTGAGCGCATCCTTTCTATGTAATCAGCACTTCCCTTTGATCGTTCCTGATCCTGAAGCCATTTTTCATATTTTTCTGTGATCTTCTGATAAAGCGGATCCTTCATAATGTTATATCGTTTTGTCATAATCCCCCGCTGTCCTCTTCTGAATACGACCTCTTCCCCAACCGGCATATTCAGAATTTCTGTAAGAGGAACGTCAAGCTTTAAACTGATCGTTTTGGCCGTATCATAATTATTTCCACCGAAATAAATATAACTGTCGCAGCAATCCAGGATTTCCGTACAGCCAAAATCACCATACATTTTTTTCAATTGACTCTCTGACTGCAGTAAAAGCGAAAAACTTATCCCCATCTCTCTGGTGATCGCCATTTTTTCCGGCATGCCTGCAATTTTTGCGCCTGTAGCAAAGTCATCGAAGGTAATATGAACCGGGATGACAAGAGTCCCGGAAGTCTGCATAGCCGCCACCCTGTGGAATTCAGCAATCGCACGGGCAACAAAAATATTTGCAAGACTGTGAAGTTCTTTATTTACCGGACTTGTTGTTAAAAAAATAATGGATTTCTCATTTGCCACTTTTTCAAAATCAATTGACGGTTTTGTCCGCATACTCTGTCTGATATTTTTTGTAAATACCATTAATGTGGGATTCATCACTACATAGATACTTCTCGCCGTCCTCGCGGCCGCCTCACAAAATGTCCTCCACTGATTTACAGCAAAACAATCCGGAGACTTCTTTCTGATCTCATTGAAAACAGAATCCAATGAAGTGGAAATACCACTTCCGTCTTCCGTGATCTCCAAATGAAAATGAATATCAAGTACGTCCGAAAAGGTCGGATTCCCTTTTATCATACGTACAAGCGCAATTTCAGCACTGAGAAGAGCCACTGACGCTTCATCCCAATACGGGTCTACAGTCGAGTGTTCTTTTCGTTCATTTGCCATAACAATACTTCTAGCGAGATCAAGAATATCTTCTTCGTTTCTTACATACTTAAGCGGATCAAAAGCATAGTCCCCTCTTTCAGGATCTCCAAAATCGACCCGATATACATGAAACCCTTTTTCCTTAAAAACTGGCGCATATTTTCTTTCAATCCTTGATTTTGTTACGACAAAAAGGCGATTTACAGGATCCTCCGAACGAAGCGTTTCAATCAGCTCAGCCTCGCCAAAGGAAACGGTTTTACCGCTTCCCGGTCCTCCTACTACAGCAACATTTCTGTTCAGTCCTGTTTCCTTTGGATCGAAGCTGTAAATACAATCCTCTCCAAGAATTACTCTCTCTTTCTGCATTTGTCATCCCTCCAGAAGCTTTGCAAAATCAACGATTTCATCAGCCAAACCTGCTTTCACGCATTCTTCTGCATTGAAATAATGATCCTCGTGCCCAGTCATTTTCTCTACCTCTTTTTCACTACGTCCTATATGACCTGCAAGAATCCGATTCATCATTCTTTTCATTTCCAGCAGGCTTTTGCTGATCGATTGGATAGATGAACTGTTTCCGCCAATCCGGTTTCCCAGCAATGGTTCATGCAGCATCAGTTCTCCATGAGGCAAAATATACCGTCCATGTCTGCCGCAGGCAAATAAAACAGCTCCCATACTATAAGCCCTGCCAATACAAAAAAGTCTTACCGGTGCCCTGCTGGACTGAATCGCATCGTAAATAAGCAGACCTGAATTCATTTCCCCGCCCGGTGAATTAACGAAACAGTCAATGTATTTATTTGTATCTTCTGCATTGAGAACCATAAGCGCCTTAACAAATTCACAGGCTGACTCCGGATTAATTTCCCCCTCTATAAAAATCTTCCTCTGGGATAAAAGCATTGAATCAACAGAAATCTGTTGTATGCCACTGGAACTTTTTACAAGAGTATTCATTGTTCATCGCCCCCCCCCTTTTTATCTGCGAACAGATCTACACGGATTTCCTCTTCATCTACAGCTTTGGCATCAACAGATAAACTATCCTCCTCATCAGCGGTGCCTAAACGCTCCGACAGACGCGCAAGCATTTCGTCCACACTTGCTCCGTCATCAGATTCACCCAATAATTCTCTTACTATGGAACGGAGCTCGGCTTCAGACTCTTTCTCACATTCTTCAACAGCCTCCTCCGCAGATCTGCCGGCAAAGATGATGTCTGTAATACCGGACGCATAACGCTTAAACAGTCTGGAAATACAATAGATACTGTTTCCGATCACCTTAGTAGAAGGAATATATATTCGTCACAATCAATATAGCTTTTGAAGCGTATCTCTCCATCCTTGAAATCAAACTCGAAGCATCCATTCTTAAGACCATAGTTTACCCGGCAGAAAAACTCTGCCATCCGGGACATCATCTCAGAATCTTCGCAGTCAGCGCTAATCGGACACATACCATAAAGAATGATCGCATCCTCCTGGGTATCGATCAGATACCTGATCTTCTGGATCTTACTCTTGATTCTAAGTCCAAAGTCAAACACACCCATGTCCTCATCAAAAGTATAATTCCAGTCATCTTCCTCCAGAAATTTCTTTACAGCATTCACCAGATCATCTGAATATTCATATTTACGCATAGCATTTTCTCCTTCCTTACATCAACCGTTTTGTCGTTGTCATCATCTGCCGCGTTATCTTAAGTACAGGCATAGTATATTAAAAAAATATCGTTCAAGCATCAAGCTGTCCTAGACAAAAGTTATAAAAATAGATTCCAAAATATTATTTGTTTTACAAATACCATAGCCTACGGGCATATTGTTATCTTGATGTTTTCAGCCTCTCCATCCAAAATTACTTTTTTACCTTTGTATTTATCAATGTTTCTATCATAGGCTGTAAACGTAAGTGCTGTTCTAACTGCATCTTTAACACTTCGTGCTCCATATCTACTGTTTTTATGCATTTCTTTCAACTGAACCATCAAATGCTCATCCATGTGTTCCAACTCCATATCATGATCGTTCAGTTCCTGAGTCACAAATTTTAAGACTATATCTGTCACAGCATCCCCCGGTAATTCCTGAAATGCGAGGCAATTACTGATTTTTCCAGCGACCTCTGGATGCCCAGGACAGCAATATCTAGTCAATGCGTCCCTGCAGATTTCTTTTCGCTGAAATGCAGAAGCCACTCTGTATGCCTGCATATCAATCGGAACATTGCTTGTAAGGATAAAAATCGCATGAGAAAGGTCAATCTCAGGTGAGTTATCAGCCAGCTTTACAGAACTGTTTGAAAAACATTCCATCAATCCAGTCCATATACACTCTGTGCTCTTCTCAATCTCGTCCAGAAGAAACACATGATATCCATTAGATTTGCATGGTTCAAACACAGTTGGATCCTTATAGCCCACATAAGAAGGCGGTGCACCAAAAAACTGATGAAGGCTATGGGATTCTGTGTACTGATTCATAGCTATCTGAGAGAACCCGTATTCCTGTCCTGTAAGTTTTTCCAAGGCTGCAGGAAGTGCTTTTCCCGTTTCTGTTTTTCCCACACCAGTTGGACCAAATAGTACAATTACTTCGACTTCATGTTTCTTACGCCTCAGATTAGCCGCCACAATTTCACTAATTGTTTTGATAGCTTCGTCCTGACCGAATACATCCTTTTTCAGTTCATTAGCCAGTTCATCCGGCCATAAAATTTTTACCTGCTTTTTCTCCTCTAACTGGCGAACTTTATCTCTATCCAGAACTTGTTTTTTCTCGTTATCAGCTGCAGTTTCATGTCGAACTGAAATCTCAGATTTACCAGTCTTCTTGTCACGTACCGCTTCAATTTCATTATTCACAGAATACGACCATGTCTGATTTAATTCCATAATATGAACGGTTCCATTACAGCCCTCTGGTTCATACTGAATCACCACATCTGAAGTAAGGGAATAATCTGGCCAATTAATATTCCCAATGTTCTCTGTCGTCTGGTTCTGAAAATCAATGTGATATATACCAATATTTCGTATCCCTCCAACACCTCTGATCACTTTTTTCAGTCCATCTGACCCACTCATTCGAATGACAGGGATGATTTTTGATGTATCATTATTGAAACCAATTGCAATATATTCTCTTTCCAGCTTATTCATGTCGTGTTTCCTTTCTATCAAAGATGCTCACTTAAAAGATCTACATTTGCCTTCTCATAAGTATTGAATTCTCGAACAATTTCTTCATCCGTTTTACCGGGAACGGGATTGTACCAATTCAACCCCGAAAAATAATCTACGTTGTTTTGTGAATGAAATTCCCGTCCATGTCGAGCATATATCTCATTAATCATCAACTGTATCTCATCATGTGAATAGTTAACGATCTCACTGGCGGTCAAATACCTTTCTGCACTGTCTGGAAGAAGATAACTCTGACTTACTTTTGTCATTTCTGTTTCTTCATATTCAATCAGTGATTCCGCCTCGTCGTTTTCATCATAGCTATCACCACTGCCTGACATAGTATCCATATAATCAGTGATTGCTTTCTCTGCCGAAGAAGCCTGTCTCTGATTATAAAAAAATGCCCCGATCAATACCAGAATAACTGCCATAAGAATAATCCCCATCCATAGAACAGATTTATGTCCAGGCATTATACCTGTCATCCCACTGGAAGTAGAATTACGAGAGGTTCCTGAATATGTGTTGGTTGCGGCAAATACCGAATTTGCATTTCTCCTTTCTCTTCTGTCTGCTTCTTCCTGAGAAACATTATCCAAAGACAGATTACCATTCTCGTCCTGATAGTATCGCTTCCCATTTCTGAGCACATATCCCATTTCAGATTCCTCCTCGCTTAGTTAAAGTTTATTATTCTACTTTGCAATAGCTGCACTTCTCATTTTTTTTAGCCGCCCCGCTCTTCCATGTCATAGGACGTGCTGCATGTCCACCACCTTCAAACAGCTGCATATAAGGATTGATTTCTTTGTCAACCGGATAATTCAGGAGAATTGTACACTGATTGATATATGGCAGCAATTTTGGTACATATCCTTCTTCATTTTCCATCAGCAGATCTATCGCAAGCTTGGTCTCAAAAATAGCTGTAAGCTCAATATCCAAAGACGTTCCGGGCTGAAAGTGAAGTTTTTCAAGCTCAGATTCCGTAGCATAGAATTTTCGGTGTACATTTTGATTACCGTGATCTATGCCCATATCTTCTCCATAAGCACATGTATAGCATGCCATTCCAGAATCCGGCTTATAGTAAAACACTTCACCTGTTGAAGCTCGTGTCCCACATCCGGCGTCAACCATCGGAATATGATATTTGTCTGCCAATTCATTACAGATATAACCTGCATGTCGGTTATCTGTACAGCAAAGGATGATGGATTTCTCCCAAATAATCTCATCCAATGCTTGTGGATCCACATTCTGAATCAGGTCCTGAAATGTATAGACTATGCAATTAGGGTTAATGTCGGCAGCTCTTTCTCTGAAAATATCAACTTTTAGTCTTCCAACATCATGAATCCCACACACATGGCGACAAATATTGTGATATGCAAAAACATCATCATCGACAGCAATAATTGAACCGATTCCCGCCTTAATAAGTTCTATTGCTACAAAGAACCCCCCAGACCCAAGCCCTGGAATAATAGCCTGCATTTTTGCCATCTGTGTTGGCTCTAAAATTCCTGTATTTCTTGAAAAGACATCCTTATGTAAAGAATAGTATTCAATATTAATAACGGCATTTCTGTCTTCCAATACAATTATAACCGGCTCATTCTCTGTCCAGACAACCTGAATAAACGGCTCGGAACTTTCGGCATTTCTCTGATTAAGCATCGTCTTATGTGCTTCCCCAACTATTTTTGTATCATTTCGAGTAAGAGCATAATTTTCTGGAACAACATTAAATGTCTTAGTCTCATGAATATAGTATCCTCGAAGAGCCCCTTCGTATCTGAGTTCTTTATATTCCTCAGGGAGATGAATCGTATATGGTCTCAGTGATTCACGGATACTCTCAAAATCATCTTCGGTTTCAGACTCTCCCAGTTGTCCTTCTAATTCATAGCTCAAACCCACATCTTCCATATCCAGTCTGTGATCATCATTTGAATAATTCATTCCAACTGTCTCCTTTACTTTTATGCTTTTTCCACATAGATCGGTAATCTTTGAAAACAATGATCTTTTTTCTGTTTTATTCTCGGTTGACTTCTCTTTCTGACACCCTCTTCTTCGGACAATTACTCCTGCCTCGTTTTCTTCAATTGTCTTCTTTAACACAGACAGAGATTTTCTCGGCATTACTTGAGCAACCACATTGTCATCGACTGAATATTCCACAGGAGTCTCATTTCCATCCTCATCGATGTACCAGAACTGCATATGAAATCCCGGGTCTACCCACATAAGACCATTAGTAACTCCACCGAACTGTTTCGCCAGCTTTGTGTTTGCAGGGGCATCACCATGACTGAATCTTTTGTACGGTGCTGGGTGATAATGCACCTGAGCGACCACAAGTTCCTCAGCCGGGAAGTCATAATATTCAAGAATACGCGTACTTAAGTGATCACAATACTCATGATCTTTCTCACACATCGCATATTCATAAGTTGCATGTATACCACTATCAGCAACCATATCATAATAAAAATCATTCCCAATCCTACGGCCAGGCATCTGCACAATGCATTCCAAACCTGGATGTCTTGCCTTTTCCAGCATTATCCCACGCATGGTATCACATGAAATGAATACATGTGGAGTCTTGTTTTTACTACTTCGCATCTAATCTCTCCTTTATTTATCAATGTCGATGCCAGTCCTTTCCCAGATGCAGTAAACCTCAATCCAACGGAGAACTCTCGTCATAACCTTATAGCCATTTACATCTTCACTATTTGCTGATCGTACCTGACAGATATACGGACATCCCATCACAGAATCAGAAATCATGTGATGAAACCCAGGTTTCAGCCTGGTCATAGGATACACCTTAATACTGCCTCCGAACATTCCATCTGCATCGCGCCCCGGATGACTATGCTCATATACAATATGAAATTTAAAGGTTCTCCATGGACATTCAGGTGCTATTTTAAATGGCAGAGAAATATCAACGCAAAAACGTTTTTTGTTGTCAAAACTGAAGCTAAGTCTCTGCTGAGGATGGTTATACTCTCTCATAAACTGAAAATAACATTCTTTTTCAAAACGCAGCATACTTCCATGCTCTTTTTCATACCAATATGCCATATCCAATTCTCCTTACTCTGTAAACATTTTGTTGTGTGCTGTTAATCCATTTTTCTTTTGTGACACAGCATAATTCTTCTCAGGTGCTGTATGAATTACCGGTCCAGTAGAATTCTCAACCTGACTGGCTGGCACTACCTCGCCGGTACAAAACACAAACTCTTCCACATTTGAATTTTCATTGGCCACTTCTTCCATCTGACCATAGTTTTTCTCAGGTGCTGTATGGATTACTGGTCCAGTGGAATTCTCAGCTTGACTGGCTGGCACTACCTCGCCATTACGGAAAACAAACGCATCAATATCTCCGGCATCTGCCTGTTCCTCAAGCTGGCCAAACATTTTAAACTCCTCTGTACAGATCATGTTTTTCCCCTCCTCAAATAAACCAAAGTGATTTCTGTTTGTACTGGCAACTCTCTTATTTACCATCATTGAAACTTCGCTCCTTTCTTTTTATAGGAATATCATATAACAACTTCCTAATTTCAGATGAGAACTCAACCCACATCATATGAAACTATATCCCTGAAACTTAACGGAAAATTGATTTAAGCATATACCCGATACCAAAGACCATTATCAAAACCGGCATCATAGCATTCACCCATGCCCATGTATTGTTAGAAAAAGCCGTAATAATAAACTCCTTATATTTCACACAACTTACTATCACCAAGATCATTCCCGCCAGCATCCATCCGAGAATAAAGCGTTTCATCACAGTCCATACCGTTACTGTCTGATAATCCATCTAACTTCCTCCTTACCATCTCCAAAAATGACTTCGTATTTTCCACCTCAGTCTCATCACGAAATATGCAACCGCTACAATCACTACCAGAACAGGAAATCCTGAAGATAGGAAATTCGCCATCCATATCGCAATTTCGGCTGTAAGTTCATCAAAATTTACAACCACATAAATAGCTGCCGCAACAGAAAACAAGCTTAGAACTGTTGTAGTCACAGTCACACCCGAAACCGTTCTTATTCCGGTTCCACGATAACTTTCTGAACCGAATATGTTTCCTGAATATTTCATGGCATCGCCCCCTCGTATTGATGTGTATAGAATAAAACTACTTCCAACTTTCCTCTAAATCACTGCCAGTTGTGTATAGCCTGACAGGAATTTATCCGAAGGAACCAAGTGGATAAAGTCATTTGCTGTTGTTTTTATCGCTAACAGATCAGATGTCTGTCCCAGAAATCCCTGTTTTCCAAACAGATCCTCCGCTCGAACTCTCAATCGTTCCTCTGTCGCAACTTGCCAATGAACAGATGTTTTGAAGGTAAAAAGCAACGCAGGCGGTTTACCTGCAACAGGTACAGGATAATTGTAGGAGTACGTACTCCATAAGCATCTGGTCACTTCTTCTGTAATTGCAGGTTCCTCATGTGCGGAAATCACCACATTTGGGAAATTCAGCTGCATACCACCGGCTGTCTCATTCGCATTTTTTGATACAAAAACAAGCTCAATTTTTTCCTGTCGTTTCATTTTAAATAAATATTTGAGAAGTCCATCCTCCTCTGGATTGCCAAATTCCATTTCATCTACAATCACACGAATTCGTGGAATTCTCTTCAGAGTATAAAACAGCTCCTCTTTTAAATACTCATTCATCATAGACTGTTCTGCCGATACGTAATAAAAGGCCATCACAGATACATTACCCTGCGCTCCGCTCTGAAAATTATACTTGGTATCTGCCTCATCTTCGGAAATGTCCTCAAACACTGTCTGCAATTTCTCACATACTCGACGAAGATTAATTCCCGCTTCATGATTTGCTCTGATAATATCTGCAACTGCATTGCTCAACCCAATATGAAGGGCATATGCAGAAATATAGTCATCGTCATTCTGCAATAACTTTGTAAGTGCAGGAAGCGACACCGGATAGGAGACTGCTACAACATCCAGTACAGCCGAAGCGTACTGCAGAATTTTATCAATTGTTGTATGGTATCCCTGCGCCTCCGCAGATATATGAATAAAGTGAAGTAGTTTCTGAGTGTTCATTCCGTAAAAAGGATGATAGTTTCTGTCAAATGGATCAGAAATCATTACACGATCAATTTCACCCGTACGAAGTCTCTGTCTAAGAATTTTAAACAGATCAGAATGTGCAGATAATACAATCGTCGGCATATCATCCCGGTGCATATATTCTGTGATCATATCTGCAACCAGCGTCATATCTGATGCTATATAACCCGACATCAGTAAATCTCCCCTGATATTCTTAAAGAACGATATATGATCAACTGTACCTGTTCGAACCCGACGCACTGTATTACGCCGGTCACATTCGCACATAATCATCGCTTTATTACCTGTAAGCATATTCTTTCCTCCTAGCAATATTTTGGCATTGTAAAAAAGAAAGGACTCTCATTTTTCAAACTGACAATTGCTTCACCAAACTTAAGTCCAAGTATATCCCAATCTTCGACGGTATGCCCCTCTCTCTGAATATTGATATTTTCCTGCTGGGCGCTATAGGAAGTATTGCTGTAATTCGTACCTAAACGATCCATTAGAAAACAACGTGTATCATAATCTGAGTTGCGGAAAGAAATGATACTCTGAAAAGATGCCAGTACCCTCTTCGCTCCTGTCTCCCCATATGCATCAGTAAGACCGGAAATGTTCTGTAATCCACACAGAATTTTCACTCCCTGAGATCGCCCGAAGTTAAGACCATTACTCAGATGTTTTATTTCGGGTAAGAGCAGCATTTCATCCCAAATAAAATAGACATTATTTCTGATAGTTTCACGGCCACCAAGACTATTGGATAACCCACTATCCATTAAAAGTCCATACATGGGTTCCAGAGTTGCTCCACGTCTCAGGTCATACTCCACAAAAACAACTTTCTTTCCCGGTGAATTAACGACTTCTCTCATGGAAAATTCTTTCTTCGGATCATGATTTGCAAAAGGTCCGACAAATAACTCCCGAAGAACCGTTCCGACATAACTGTTAACTCCCTGCGTCTGATTGCTCTTTCCAGAAATATAGCTGGCACAGTTTCGATAATCTTTCATGTAATCCAGTTCAAACACCGCTTTTAGCTCATCATTTGTACTTCCTACTATAAAATCAATGAATTCTTTATTATTTAGTTTTGACTGTTCTGTTCTCCAATGCGTGCGCATAAAATAAATCAAAAGGCCTGCAATGATCTGTTCCGCCATAGACGGAAAAATCGGCTGCGTTTCACTTTGCATGTTTGCGTAAAGCTGCTTGGCTTTTTCCAAAGCGTCCCCATCTGCATCCTCTGTATATACCAGCTTACCATTGATTCCTCTCGGCATAATCTCTGCAAAGAGGTTGTGGCACCAGGTGATGGCGCGATACTCACTGCCTGCGCCTATGACAATACGATTTTCCATCGGAATTCTGTTTCCAAATTCCCTATAATAATCACCCTTGGTATCAAAAATGATAATCTTATCATTGTTTTCCTGTGTTGCTAAAAGCATCGCAGTAATCATGTTCAGCAGGTTGGTTTTACCACCACCAGGTTCAGCGATAGTAAGAAATCCACAAGAAAGTATATCTTTGTTAATCCCGATATGTTTTCCCGTTTTAGGATCCTGAAAAACAACAAATGGACGCTGTGCTTTATCAGCAGTCCACACAGGAACTGGATTCTCATGTATATTTTGACCGAATAGTGTTCTGGTATATACTCCGGCATTTTTACTCTGATTTGTTACTTTGATTGGAAGTTCATTATTATATCTATATGACATATATCCCCCTTTTTAGATGTCCAGACCATCTTCACAATCTTCACCATTTCCAATTTCATCTTCTGTTTCAACTTCTTCGGTTACATTATTTTCAATGGTATCCTCTTCGATATTTTCCACTTCCACATCCGCCTTAAAGTCATGAGATGCTGCCCTATGCGCATCTCCCATTACCTGCCCCATATGATCAACCATTTCGCCAATAGGAACATTTGTTACATCCATTGTATGTGTGTGATCTCCATGATCAGTGGTTACCAGAACTTCTTTATCAGAAATTTGCCAGGACCACTTGTCCTGATTATCAAAGTAATTAGACACACCTTACCCTCCCTTCTTAAGGATCCATCCCGTCATCACAGTTTTCTCCACCATCCAGGCTGTCATTATCAACAGATGCATCTTCACTTGTTATTTCAACATTACCAGTTTCTGTAACCGTTCCGTTCTCGACTTCCATAGTCTCCTGACTGATCTCGGTATTGTTTTCAACTACAGCATTCTGGGCTTCCTGAAATTCCTGGACAGCACCAAGATACTTTTCTGCCATTTCACCTGTCGACTTAATAGCATCCTCTCTGCTCATGCTTGGATCATTTATTGCATGTGTATAGTAAGCATTTACTGTATCCCTTAGTGACTGGTTGTATTCCTCCAACGATACTGGCTTATAATCAAAACTCATTTTTTCTCCTTCCTTACATCACCCTTTTTCATTATCATCATAATGACCTGTTTTCCTCTCCTTATATAGCAGAAGATAATCCGCACCGAGGGAGAAAATCATTTAACAATCACCTACATAATCTGGTTTATAAATTCGGTATGACGTCTATAGTTCAGCATCTTCTGGTTCCATTCCATAAACATAACAGCAACGCAATGCGCCAACTTCACCTGCTCCGCTGTATATGAAGCAACTGCTGCATTTTCGATAGAGTCAATGCTGAATGTTCTGTTCTTAAGTACAAGTTTAGTATATGAAAAAAAGCACCAGTTAAGCGTCGGGCTGTCCTAAACAAAAGTTATAAAAAAAGACCTTATAGTAAAACCCGCCGGTCTTACTGTAAGATCTTCTTTTTTGAAACAAAATACAACACATTATTCTCTTACTTCTCGAAATCTTTTTCCTGTATTAAATCTTTCTGAACTGTGATCCGTCTCTTTAGCTCGCAAAGGACATAATTATTCTCTGGCGCTATAACCCTGATATAAGGACCATAGCCAAGCAGCCGAATCAAGATTTCTTTCTCATCTAAGGTGGAATAATATAATGTCATTGCGTATTTTGAGGTTAAAATATCATAAACGCATTTTTTCTTCCACAACGAAAATTCTGTTAAAATCCTATCCGGCAAATTTCTGTCTCCCTGATAAAATTCCACCTTAATACTTGTCATGGTCGCTTCATACAGCTTCTTCAGCTTTGCTCTCTGTTCATCCTTGTTATATTTTTTATCCGAAAGAACAGTTATTTTCGTTACCCGCGATATATTTATCTTCCGGATTTTATTTTTTTCATTCTGAACATACCAGACTCTGAAAACATCATCTCTCCTAGAATATTCTATCCACACAGGCGAACAGACTGCATATCGCTTTTTGCCCTCCCAGTTAAAATACTCTATCCTTAACCTGGTTTGTTCCTTCATAGCCTGATATACAGTTCTTATGTAATATAATTCCTTTTTTGAATGTCTTCCGTCTTGAATACTATTCTTTTTTCCGACCGTGACCTTATTCTCAGAATAATATCTGTCAAAATAATTAATTACTCCCAGCTGAAACGCCTGAATATCCAGGGGAGAATCCTGTATGATCCTCTTTGCCGCTGCGATCTGGTCTTCTGATAAAAAAATACGCGCCAAAGGATCTTCTAACACTGTTAACAGCCATCTTAACTCCATCTTAGTCAGTGGAAGTAAGTTATATAAATAATCTCCATTTTCCAATATGAACCGTGATTTTCCCTCTTTATCAACAAGCTCTGAATTCTGGATATATAAACTTAATTCTGCCCGCACCTTATGAATCTCATCCTGTGAGTAATACCCAAAGGCCTTCTGGATTTTCTGTTCCAGAATCTCATCCAGATTGACACTGGTATTTTCTTTAGAACATCCCAGAACAGCTTCTGCCAGAACAATGGCATATTTACTGAACAATTCATTAAACAGTGCGCCGTGTCCTTCTGTTGAAGGAACAATATCGCCCTCAATCATATAACCGTATTCGATATTATCCTCAACATCTTTGTGCTCATGCGCGGCTCTTCCGCCCCCTGCCAGTATCTTTTTATTAAAGTACACATTCCACATTGCTTCTACATCGGAATAAATACTAAATGAGTCAATCACAGTATCCGGCGCAGCATTAATTCTCATATAAAAACTGCGCATCCAGTTTCTCAGCTCCTTAGTTGGAAAAAGGGATAGATGTTTTTCATTCTGCTGAAATCTGTTCTCTTTTTTTAATCGTTTTCCAATATATCCTTCTTTACCCAGATTATATATAACCGGAATGGTAATATTTATCAGGCGATCTTTCCACTGTTCCGTTACAGCACACTCCGAAATATCGGTTCCCCAAATATAAGGAAGCATTTGATTCGCTGTCAGCAGTTGATGATCAATCTCTTCCTCATCATAATTCACTGTCTCCTGACTAATTATATCCCGTTGAATCTTCCTTCCTGTCTTTTGTACCCTTTGCTGAACTTTTTTAATTGATCTTATATTGGAAAACACTGTGATCTTGTCGATAAATTCCAGCCTTAACGCCATGATCCTGCGTTCGCCAATATGATAATACAAAACGTATTCTCTTCCGTTGATCACACTGATCCTGATCTCCAACGGAATGATTATTTCCTGCAATAATCCCATATTTGTACCATGGGAATATTCAATCAAACATTTATACTGGTTCTCTATTGCATACAGGATGTCAATCAGATTATAGTCATAAAGAGTTTTCTGTAAATAATTATGCTTAAAGCAAAAACACTCTTTATCATACACATTCTCCATACATCCGCAGCGCTGTGATATGATCGTACCCAACTCGCCCATCGGATAATACTGGGAGAAAAAGTCGCACATAGTTTTAAAATCATTGATACTTTCCTGTTCCAAAACAGACTCCGTATGTTCACATAATCCTCTGATCATGCTTTCCATTGTTAATGAGGACTTGTACCAGAAATGGTCGCCGGAAATTTTACTGTTATAGTATCTTTTAATCTCAGGAGTATACCTTTCCCATTGCGAACGAAGCCATTCATTTCTCTCCTTCGGAATATCCCGTAAATCAGCAAGCACTCCTAAATTGTACAAATATTCTGTTCTGTTGCCCAGGTTCGTATACTTATTCCGGAAACTTTTTGGACTGATCCGTGTGTTGCCCGACCAGATATTGAGCTGTCGGTTCACTCGTACCACACGCTCGGTTTCTGCATCAACGTGATCGCCATTCATCTCATTTAACCAGTTGCGTATAATAGAATACTCCGTTTCATCAACATTTTCTAATTTTTGTATTCCATTCTTTCCCTCAACGGACTCCAGTTCCTCAATATCAACCGGAAGGGCAGAGAGCCCACCTCTCAGTTTAGATCTGGAATCTAAATCAAACAAATAATTCAAATAGTCGCCAATTTTGCCTAAATTATGCAAAAAGTACAGATCATCCACCGGATTATCTGTACCTGAGGGCATTGTTTTTAACGTGATTTGATTTCTTCCATTTTTACGTTTCTCAAAATACCACTTTTCACCTAATACCTTGCTGAAAATCTTCCAGCGATTTCTTGCAATTTGGCTTCCTTTAGAACACTGATCGTATGATTTAAAACCATAGGCATAGTAATCTCTTATACTGTTTTTGAATGTTTCATCAAAGGAGTTTGTCCCAATCAACTCATCAAAAACAAGTTTTGACTTCTCAAGTATAATCCCCATACGCATTCCCTCATATGTATTTTGTAAAAATTCCTTATAGGACGGAGGTAAGGTACAACAAAATGTTCCCAAAGCTAGAATCATTATCGAAACTGTGTCAATCCCTCATAGGCAAGGTACAACAACAGCATTTACGCTGTTTTCTTTATTTATCATATCCCATTTCACTCGTTTTATCAAGTTTTTCCACAAAAAAGCAGAGATTTCGCTTTTAACTTTGTATATTTATAAACTCCC
>ULXG01020398.1_pt1 | contig 31830 bp, 33 predicted proteins | sample 1961141 | NCBI WGS metagenome assembly ULXG01 (sample SAMEA4835834, study PRJEB28245) | human gut metagenome | biome: gut microbiome; material: fecal sample | place: Denmark | collected 2008 | reverse complement strand
ACACGTCTGACCGGGAAACGTTGAAATGCGAACCACACGGGGCGATTTTATAAATGGGCGGCAAACTTCCGTCCACTTGTAAAACCGTCCTGAGCTTATAAATCCAACAGTGGCAGGACATGGATAACCGGCTCCTCATAGGGATGCAGCCTGCGAACCAGCTCCACCGCCTGTGCAGCCAACTTTCGCGGGCAGACCACCTCCAGCTTGCACTCCGCTCCATGGCAAAGTACGCCAACGGTTCCATCGTATGGACTGGCTCCTAAAAGGGGACGCCAAGTGCCGGTGACCGTAACGACCGATGAACAGTTGTCATACGCCCCAACACGACATGCCCCCAAATCGTTCAACGCCATCCGAAGGCGGTCAAGATCTTTTTCGGGCACATAGATTTCAAGCTTCACACGAGAGAATTCCAAAAACATGTTCCTTTCTGTAACTCGCCTGATCCCCTATCCGGCACCGGAACGGATTTTCCTTTGTACAAGGGGATACATCCGATTCTGCTTCCATTCATACGCTTCCATCTGGAAATCGTACCAGCCGTGCAGCTCTCCCAAGATGCGCAAAGCGACAACTTTTCTCACTCTCTTTCGGAGCGGCGAATCGGATAAACGTATTGGCCTGGCACTTCTTTGATGCAATTCCCTACAAATGGCAGGGTCATCTACAGGGCAAACATCTGCTCCTTATATACCAACCGCTTGGGTCCTCTTCTCACTCCACAACGATATGCCATTCTTTACAGGCGCTTCAAAAATCAATCCTTCCATACATGTACTTCAAAGAAATCCTCGCTATTGAGAACTCCTGAACAAACACTCCTATCATTCGTGCAGGCTCCACCAAAAAAGTCGGCGAGAATCGAAGCTCCACGGCGGACGAAATGGAACAAAACAAATGATTTCAACCCACACCCTCTGTACGGAGGGCGACGCTATTGTCCCCAAGCCCCGCATAGCTATCATCATATTTCAACCCGCACCCTCCGCATGGAGGGTGACATCGAAGATGCTGATGCCAATGGTGTGGCTATGTGGATTTCAATCCACACCCTCTGTGCGGAGGGCGGCTGGTAGGCATGTAAGATGACTCATACCGCCCACCGTTTCCATTCAAAATCGCAACCTCCGCATAGAAGGGGGCTCTACCGAGATGAATCTGCACAGACGGGGTGCAGAGATCAAACCCACACCCGTTCATGCCGCGATCGAGCCGTTTAAAGGCATGATTCCAAACCCCTTTTCCCGGCGACTATCCGGCCAAACGGCCTTGTAGGAATGATGCACAAACCCCATGCCGTCTCCATTCGTGTAATTCATTGGGGGGGCAAGACACCGTAACCATGTCCCATCAAAATCGGTACTAGTAAAAGCCCTATAATGAGCTTCATATCGAGTCCAGCCTTTCATCTCCTGTCACTTCTCATGCTTTCTCCATATCCGTAAACAGGTATTTCATACACCAACAGAAGCATTCTCTGCTGTTGTGAGATCATCACTGGCCATTTCTCGTTTTGCTCACAAACGAAAACGCCCTACCCTCCTGAGCAGAACCGCGGGTTCTCATTTTGCTAACACATACAATTGAACGAAAAGCTTTCATCGCAAACACTGTGTTTACGGCGTCCAATCATCCATCCGCCTGGCTATTCGTTGGGTGCGCCGCTCCTAGAATCCGGTTCCCTGGTCCAATCAAAAAAACTCTGTTGGGGCGTTTGCTCTCCTGGGGGTGTGAGTCCCAAATGCAGATATGCCGCCCGCGTAACGCAACGGCCTCTTGGAGTTCGGTTCAGAAAGCCAATCTGCATCAAGTACGGCTCATAAACATCCTCAATTGTGACCGCCTCTTCCCCGATGGCTGCAGCCAGTGTTTCCAATCCGACCGGCCCGCCATTGTAATAACGGATCATTGCACTGAGCATACGCCGGTCGTTGGCATCCAAACCAATTTCATCTACTTCCAATCGGTCCAACCCTACTTTTGCAGACTGGTAAGTGATTACCCCGTCCGTCATCACCTGTGCAAAGTCCCTTACGCGCCGGAGCATCCGGTTGGCAATACGCGGTGTTCCCCTCGAACGAGAAGCGATCTCCAGCGCGCCATCCGCTTCAATCGGAATTCCCAAAATCCGTGCACTCCGCGTGACGATCTTTGCCAACTCCTGTGGAGAATACATTTCCAAACGAAGCACTACGCCAAAACGGTCGCGCAATGGAGCAGAAAGCTGCCCCGCACGTGTGGTAGCACCCACCAGCGTAAACTTCGGAAGCGGCAAATGGTAGGACGCTGCCATCTGTCCTTTGCCGGTGATAATATCCAGCGCATAATCTTCCATAGCCGGGTAGAGGATTTCCTCCACACTGCGCGACAGGCGGTGCACTTCGTCGATAAAGAGCACATCGCCGGGATTCAAATTGGTCAGTAGTGCAGCCAAATCCCCCGGCTTTTCAATTGCCGGGCCGGAAGTAATACGCAGATTGACGTTCAACTCGTTGGCGATGATCCCCGCCAAAGTCGTCTTTCCCAAACCTGGCGGCCCATACAGAAGGACGTGATCCAACGATTCTTTCCGCTGTTTCGCCGCTTCAATAAAAATCGCTAGATTTTCTTTTACCTTATCCTGCCCGATGTATTCTTCTAGCGTCCGCGGACGAAGAGGATTTTCTACCTCTGCGTCTTCGGGGGCGTACTCCGGCGCAACCATCCGGTTTTCAAAATCCATCTCATTTTCATATTCCATCGGTTCGCCTCACCGCCCTTTCAACGATTTTTTCCAAATTCTTTTAATGCCAAACGAATCAATTCTTCTGTAGGCAGACTACTGTCAAATTTCGCTACAACGGACGCTGCATCCGTCGGCGTATATCCCAACACAGACAGGGCATTGACAGCATTCGCTGCATTGCCCGCAGCAGACGGAACGCCTCCGGCGGGGGCGAAGCCCTCCAATACACCGCCGCCCATCTTTTTCACCTTGTCTTTAAGCTCCAGGACAATTCGCTGCGCTAACTTCGCCCCTACGCCGTTGGCGCGGGTCAACGATTTGCTGTCGCCAGATGCGGCAGCCATCGCCACCTGCTCTGGCGAAAGCTCGCTTAAAATCGCCAGTCCAACCTTCGGCCCGACTCCGGAAACCGCAGTCAACATTTTAAAGCAATTCAATTCCATCATCGTTGCAAAACCGAACAGGTCCAACGCATCCTCACGAACGTTCAAAAGGGTGTAAAGCTTAACCCGTTCGCCAAGCTGCGGCATGGCGCGTTGGGTGCTCAGCGTGGTAAAGCACTTAAAGCCCACCCCTCCGCACTCAACCACCGCGAATCCCGGCTCCATATGCGTCAATGTTCCTTTGATACTATAAAACATACCATTCTCCGTTTATCTTAAGATCTGCGCCTCAACAGCATCGATTGCCGCAGGGGCGAGCCCGCTGCCTGCCCATGGCAAATCGCCATGGCGAGCGCATCCGCTACGTCGTCCGGCTTCGGGATTTGCTGCAAGCACAGCAGCCGCCGGGTCATCTCCATCACCTGCGGTTTGAGGGCTTGTCCATAACCAGTCACCGCCTGCTTGACCTGCAACGGCGTGTACTCATAGACCGGCACGCCCGCTTTTTGAATGGCCAACCGGATCACACCGCGCGCCTCTGCCACACCGATCGCCGTAGTTTTGTTGTTCTTAAAATATAGCTTTTCAATACTGACGGCATCCGGTTTCCATTTTTGCAGCACCTCTGCCATCGCATCGAATATGATCTCCAAACGGCGGCTAAAATCTTCCCCCGCCTTGGTGACGATGGCCCCATGTTCCAACGGAACAAAACGTCCATTTTGTGCACGGATAATCCCGTACCCTACAATTGCATAGCCCGGATCAATTCCCAGTATGACCATTTTATCTCCAATTCCATGAAAGAGTTTCCATAATATCCGCCTTATTATAGCACATCCGTTCCAATTAGAAAAGGGGAAAAGCATATGGCAAAGCCGCATGGAACCTGCGTTTTTCAGAAATATCTGGGTACGATACAGGAGAAAAGACTGTTCCGCGCATAAGATTTGTTCGTTCGCACAAAAATGATTGCATTCTTATTAAATTAGTGTATAATTAGCATATAGTCCCATCAAGAAGTCGAATGGAAAGGGGTTTCCCAGCATGTTGGAAAAAGTCAATTTAAAAGCATCAATCACAAAAGAGGAATACAAAAAAGAGGCTTCTTCCCTCAAAGAAGAGCTTTCTTCCCTACAACAGCTTGTTAAGCAAAATAAACTCCCTGTCATTATCGTGTTTGAAGGGTGGGGTTCCGCTGGAAAGGGGAGCCAGATTGCAAATCTGATTCTAAACTTCGATCCACGCGGCTCCAAGGTTTATTCCAACATTGCTCCAACCGAACTGGAAAAACGCGAACCCAACCTGTGGCGTTATTGGAAAATTATCCCTGGCGGTGGAGAAATTGCAGTTATGGATCGCAGCTGGTACCAGGAAATCTCCGTGCTTCGCCTTGAGGACGATGTAGACGATGTAACCAACCTGCGCCGGATGAACGATATCAATACCTTTGAACGGCAGCTTGCGGACAACGGTTATTTGATCTTGAAATTCTTCCTGCATATCAGCCAGAAGGAACAGCGGGAACGCTTGGAAAACCTCGCGAATTCCAAAAACACCGAATGGCGCGTCACACAGCAGGACTGGAAACGCAATAAACAGTACGACCGCTACTATCGTGTGTTTGATGAAATGTTGGAATACACCAACACCACGTACGCGCCATGGCACGTTGTGGCAAGTACAGACCGTTTGCATGCCGAACTTGAGATTTACCGCACGGTGATCGATGGGATTCAAACGGCGTTAGCTCTGAAACAACACCGCAAGGAGCACCCCGTTACCCCGGCGAATATCATTCTTCCCGGCAATTTTACATTTGTCCCCATGCCGAAGCTAAAGGATGTCTCTCTTGACAAGACTATCACGGATGAGAAATATAAAAAACAGCTCAAAAAGCTCCAAGAGGAACTGAGCGAGTTGCACAACAAAATTTATCGCAAGCGCGTGCCCGTCGTCGTTTGTTATGAGGGTTGGGACGCCGCCGGAAAGGGCGGAAATATCCGTCGTGTTGCAGCAGCGCTTGACCCGCGTGGGTACGAGGTTGTCCCCATCGCAGGGCCGACTGCTCCGGAGCTTGCACATCACTATCTTTGGCGGTTTTGGACACGCTTGCCAAAAGATGGGCATATCGCCATTTTCGACCGTACATGGTATGGCCGCGTGATGGTGGAACGCATTGAAGGGTTCTGCTCCACAGAGGACTGGCAGCGGGCCTATCGGGAGATCAATGAATTTGAACGGGAGCTCTACGACTGGGGCGCTGTCGTCGTAAAATTCTGGTTGCATATCGACCAGGATGAACAGCTTCGCCGTTTTAACGACCGTCAAAATACGCCCTCCAAACAGTGGAAGATCACTGAAGAGGATTGGCGTAACCGCGAGAAATGGGATCAATACGAAGAGGCCGTCGATGACATGTTGCGCTATACATCTACCGATTTCGCCCCATGGCATATTATTGAATCCCAAAACAAAAAATATGGCCGCATCAAGGCCTTAAAAATTTTAATTGAGGCGATCAAAGACCGTTTATAAAAAGGGAGTATGCCCGGAAAGAATAGGCTTTCTTGGCGGCGTACCCTGTTTGGATAAGGATGGCAATAGGAAAGGGCCGGAACCTACACGGGTTCCGGCCCTTTCCTTGTTTAAGAAATTCCGCCATATTAAGCAGGTGTACGCAAAAATGTGAAAGATCGTCTTTCAGTATACTATCATATCATTTTTTGGCAGCCTGCTCTTATTATGTCAATAAATTTCACCTAAAACATTCATCCGCCCTTTCCTGAGCGTGACATTCCCCAAAGTCTGTTCAAAGAAGAAACCAGTAAAATTCCGAGCGCCAAAGCCCCGGCGATTCCCAAAGTGTGTAGTCCTGTCTCCAAAAACATTTGGGTATTTCCGGCGATGCAGTACTCCATCGTATAATAGATTCCACCGCCCGGCACCATGGGCAACAGAGCGATCAACAAATAGCCGGTTACCGGCACCTTATGAATACGAGCCATAATCTCTGAATAAACCGTGATCGCCACTGTCGCAATAAAAAATTGTACGATGTCATTTTGTAGTGGACGGAATAAAAGATATACAAACCAGCCAATTGCACCGCCAAGAGAGGTAAAAAAGATCCGTTTTCCCCGCACATTGAAGACGATACAAACGGCCATACAGGCGACAAACCCATAAAAGCAGGGCAAATATACGTCCATTCTCACACCCCCCAAATCAACCTTGGCACCATGAGTGCAATACCGGCGCCGATGGCAATCGCGGTTGCAACTAGCAGCGATTCTACAAAACGGATCAGTCCCGCAATCAAGTCCCCCGCCATGATGTCTCGCATAAAGCTGGTAATGACAATTCCGGGAACCAGATTCATCAAAGCACCGATGATAATTTTGTCCAAATTCGCGCCAAATCCCATTTGAACAGCAAACATGGCAATAGCCGCCGCGGTACAGCTTGCAACGATGTTGGTAAAAAATGCGTTTGCCTGAAAGCGTCCCATCAAGGAGTTCACCAGTTTTACACCTGCACCACAGAAAAGTGAACAGAATGCGTCCGCCAAAGTCCCCCCATAGAACAGCGTAAAGGAGAATGCGACCATCGCAAAGGCAGCCACTTGCGTCCCAAAATCGTAAACCGGGCGGCGGTTGATTGTTTCAATCTCTTCCCGAATACTTCCCACATCCGGGCACAGGCGGCAAATACGGCGGCATAAGTCGTTTGCACGGTCTACTTTGTCCAGGTCTGTCACACGTGTATACAGGCGCTTGATTCTGGTGATCGATTTTCCTTCCGGCGTTGTGATCGTTACAAAAATACAAGTGGGAATGGCAAAAATCTCGCCGGTATCCACCCCGTATGCACGAAAAATGCGCTGCATGGAATCCTCCACGCGATAGATTTCCGCGCCGTTGCGCAGCAGCAGATACCCAACTTCTGTTGCAGCGCTAATTAGATCATCGTAATTCACACTCCCGCCCCCTGACCATTGCGTTTGTTGTAATATAGTAAAATACAAACTTAGTTTTTAAAAAATTATATAATTATATATTTTAAATAATATTTTTAAACATATATAAATATTATAATCTGTATTGACATAACTCATTTTAAACCATACAATTATAATAAATATTTCATGTACGGAGGGGATTCCCATGTTTTTATTGTTTAGACAAATCTATTATGACAGAATACGCAGATAATCCTTGCCATAGTACGTCTATTACCTCACATGACGAATATAATTTTAAATATCTATATGGAAATTTGTGATGGAAGGCTTATAGTATGAAGTCAAAATGGGTCCTCGGCTTTTATACCATCATTGGACTTTTTGCGGTCTATCTGGCCGCGATTCTTCCCAACTACAATTTTATAACGCTCTCCCGCTCCACGGGGGACGTCCGTGTGGAATACCTGCGCAACTACAATGGGGAAATGCCGCGCTTCTCTTCGGAGCTCGCTCATTTGTATACGGAAGAGGAAGCCTTTGAAATAAGCCACTCCCCGGCCTTCCAAGGGAAGATTGTCTCCATTCGAAACATCCGCGCCCTATTTCACGGAGAAAGCTCCCTCTTTGATACTTTTGCGATTGCAAACGTTCGCGTTGAAAAAGTTTTCTCCGGGGAGCTCTCTGTGGGGGATACCGTCCGTATACTGCTCCCCTGCCCGATCGCGCGGAATATCTGGGTGGAGCATATGGACATCGTCTCCCAATGCCGGACCGGTATGCGGGGGATTTTCCTCCCTCAGGCGCTAGGCGGTTCCGACTTTCGGGAAAAGGGCGGAGCGGTTCTCTATTTTTCTGACCTAGCGGACTATGCGTTCCACGCCGGGTATATGGATCTCTTTTTAGAGACGCGGGACGGGCTTGTGTTCAATCAAGAAATCTACACGTCCCTGTCCCCGGATGCTACACTAAAAGAAGCGGGGGAATATGTAGCTGGAAAGATTCAGTCCTATTAGATTATAAAAGAAGCTGGAGAGGCGTTAACGGAAGAGGGCCGTTGACGCCTCTCCTTTGTTCGAACAAGAATGCATAAACTATATTTACTTCGTAAACGCCTCTAAGTACGCGCGGAAAGCCGACGGCAGGGCATATTCCTGCTGCAACGTCTCTCGTCCCACCCAAGTAAACCCTTCTGGACGCGCCTTTAAATCCACCCAATAACCGGTCATATGCCACTCCACATGGGAGAAGATGTGTTTTGCTGCCGGCATAAGCTTGACTTCCTGGGGCTGCACGCCCCATTCCTGCAACTGTTCCATCGCCCCCTCCAGGTTTCGTTTTCCTTCCGCGGAGGGAAGCTCCCACATCCCCGCCAAAAGGCCGGTGGTTGGCCGCCTGCGGATTCCCAACTCGCCGTCGCACACCAAAAGGAATACGGTCCTCTCCTCTACCCGGCGGGCCTTCTTTTTCGCCTTAATAGGGAGTTCTCGCGCAACCCCTTGACGGTAACCCTCACACAAGGCGTTCAAGGGACAAACCAAGCATTTTGGCTCTCCTCCCGGTACACAGACAGTCGCGCCGAGTTCCATCATAGCCTGGTTGAAATCCCCTGGGCAATCCTTCGGCAGAACCCTTGCCATACGCTGTGCAACATCCCGTTTCACGTTGGGGTCTGCAATGTCATCCCAGCCAGCAATCAAGCGCATCACTACCCGGAGAACATTCCCATCCACCGCCGGAACCGGTATTCCATAGGCAATCGAGGCGATCGCCCCCGCCGTATAGGGGCCGATTCCGGGCAGCTTCAGCAGGGATTCGTAATCCGGTGGCAGAGTGCCGTCAAATTGTTCGACCATGACACGCGCCGCCCGTTGCAGATTGCGCGCGCGGCTGTAATAGCCCAATCCTTCCCAAAGCTTCATCAACTGCTGTTCCGGCGCCTGCGCCAGAGCGGGTACAGTCGGCAGTGCCTCTAGAAAACGGGCAAAGTAGGGCTTTACAGCCTCTACACGGGTCTGTTGCAACATGATCTCTGAAATCCAAACGCGGTAGGGAGTGGGCTCTTCGCGCCAAGGCAATATACGGGCATTTTGTCTATACCAGGTTAAAAGCGGCTCTACAATCGCCAAGAGCGTATCTGTACTCATCGCTTCACCTCATATAAGGTTTTCCCATCCTTAATCGTTGCCAATACGCGCAAGTTTCTAAGTTCCTGCGGGTCTACTTGTAGGGGGTCCCGATCCAGAATTACCATATCCGCTCGTTTTCCCGGGCGAATAGACCCCTTTTCATGTTCCTCAAAGTATTGATACGCCGCATAAAGGGTCACTCCCTTTAGGGCCTCCAGCACCGTAACCTTCTGCCCTTCCCCCAGGATATAGCCATTCTTGCTCACGCGGTTGGCCGCACACCAAAGGGTCTCCAACATATTTGGCTGTATAACCGGGGTGTCCTGATGGAACGTATACACAACACCGTTGTCGATCGCCGAACGTACAGGGCTGATCGCTGTTCCGCGCGCTTCGCCAAAATTTTTCACATGCACGTCTCCCCAATAATACGTATGCGCTACAAAGAAGGAAGCGATCATGCCGAGCCTCCCCATCCGAGCCAGCTGATCGGGACGTACCAGCTGGGCATGAATCATCACGGGCCGTATGTCCTCGCCGGTCATTTCTCTTTCATATGCGTCGATCATCTGCTGTGCTGCTGCATCACCGTTGCAATGGGCTAAAATCTGCATATGATCTTGTAATGCCTGCCGCATGAACGAGCACACTTCGGCATCCGAATGGACCGGATAACCGCAGTAGCCGTCCGGCGCATCTTCATATGGTTGACTCATCCATGCGGTTCGCCCTTGTGGAGAGCCGTCTAAAAACACTTTATAACCGCCAATTTTCAGGTGGTTCTGATAGTTCCTACAATACGATGGGTATTGTGAAACAATCTTCCGGTTGTCCGGTAAGTCTGGATACGCCACCACATCCAACTTCAAACGATTTTGCTCTGCCAGGCAATGCAAGAGCTTCCACTCTGCTTCTTTCGTAAAGCCATCCTGTGCCGTCGCAATCCCATTTTTTAGATAAATATCCTGCGCCTGTTCCATTTGATGCATGCGAATTTCCAAGGATGGTTGCGGGATTTTCGCTGTATATCCGGTGAAAGCTGTCTCCTCCAAATATCCGTTTGGCTCCCCATAATCCGACTCCCGGCCGATAACGCCGCCCTCTGGATCGGGGGTCTCGGATGTAATTCCCAACGCTTGTAAACCTGCGCGGTTCATCACGCCCATATGCCCGGATGCATGCGTCACCACCACGGGAAATGGATATTTGTCCAAGAGGCTTTTGTCCGGATGCCGGTTCTCTTTTAAATCGTTGTGATCGTAACCGAATGCGGTCACCCACTGGCCCGGCGCTGGTTTTGTCCGTTCCACAAAAGCATCCAGCCTCTGGACGATTTCCTGAAAACTTTTGCATCCGTTTAAGTGGACCAGGCCCAGCGTCTGTGCAAGCGCGGTGATATGGCTGTGCGGATCAAGAAAGGCAGGCAACAAAACGGCCCCGTGTAAATCCACCAGCTCTGTGTTCGCACCCTTGCCCGACAGAATTTCCTCCCGGCCGCCCACCTTGCGAATTACCCCATCTTCGACCAACACGGCCTCCGCATAAAGCGGCTCCTCCATTGTCAAAATGGTCCCGTTATAATAAATGGTTGTATCCATATCTTTCCCACCTTCTTCTGTTCGATCAATCGTATCATGTTCCAAGGATCGTTGCAATAAAGACTTTTTCTCTGCATAAGAACTTGTGAATAAATCAGCCGCGGCAAACAGGCCGCGGCTTTAGCTTTCTAGGATTTGTGCATAATATGCATTTTTATATTGGCATCCTTTTGAAAACGACTTTCATTCGCTATTCCGGGAATCACAAATGCAGCCTGCGTTTTAACTCTTTTCGCATATTGTCTCCCTCAAAAAGAATCAGTGCCGCCAAGGAAATGACACTGCCCGCCACACAAATCAAAGAAGGATATACAACCTGAAGCATCCCGCGCACATAGAACACCACCGGGACAATTGCAAACAAAGCAGCGATGGTAAAATACACAATAAAACTGCCTAAATTGAGCTTAAACACCCGTGCCGTGATCGCCAATACCAGCATGGCCACCACACATGTGATGGGAATGACATAGTCGATCGACCAACCGTGCCAACCGGTTGAATAGTCCCAAAGGACAGTCAATACACAGACCACAACCACCTGATACAAGATACTCTTTGGGACGTTTCTCCGGTAATGAAAGGCAACGGTAAGGCTGATCCATGCGCAGGCCAGCCCAGCCAAAACAAACAGGGACCACCAACCGTGCTGTGGAAGAATCAAGTTAATTACCACGCAGGTTACAGCGGCAACCACGGATACCAAGATCAAGATGCGAAAAAACAGGCTGTGTTTATGCAATGTATCGGGAATCCTCGGAAATACGTCCCCTCTTGTATCCTCCGTCCCAGTTTCCTGGAGCATCCCCTGACACAGTGGGCAACGGGTCCCATTGCCCGTCACAGTCGTTTTACACTTGGCACAGTATTTCATTTGGTTCCCCCCTCCTCTGTCTCAAATGGTACATTTGCCGTAATTTCCACGGGAACGCCCATGCCAGTGAGGAAACGGAAGAAATTTTTCTGGATGTCCGTGCTGACAAATGGCGCCGTAAAACTCGCGGTCAAGAGGTCGCCAAACGAACACATACACACCTGCAGGCGGCTCGTACTGACAAACACATCGAACAGGCGGATATACTGCGCCAATTCCGGCGGCATCACAATCTTTCCCACATTGGAAATCGCTGCGGTCTCCTTGCGCGCAGCAAGGTCATAACCGATCCGCATGGTGAGATCTTTTACAACCAAAGGTGCAACGCGCGCCACCGGGTTAAAATCATATTGAACAAACTGGTTCAGCCGCCCCTCCATCTTCTCCTGCGTCAGCTCGGTTTCAAAGGTCTCGTGCAAACTTGCAATCACATCCTCCAACCGGTTTGACTGTTTTCGAAAATGATAGCGGGCTTGAATGACGCTGAAAAAATTGCGGGCGCTTCCGGAGGGAAAATAACTGCGCAAATTGACCGGCACCGCCAAAACAACCGGACGTTTTTTGTGGCGCATCGCCATCTCTTTTTCGATGGAACACATCAGAATCGCTGCACAAAATTCCGTCAAAGTCGCTCCGTAGGCATGCGCTTCCTTCAGGACAGCTTTTACCGGCATCACGCCCTCGATCACGGCAATACGATTCTCCGGCAGGCAGGGCCCCCGGAGCCTATATGCATTCGGGGAATCTTCGTGCTGCTTGCGCGTATGGGTGTAGTATTTGCGGAAACTGTCGTCCATTTTTTCGGTGGCCGACGCATCGTAATCAATCGCAGGCAATCCGCCGGCAAAGCGGTCCGCATGCCGTACAGTCAGATAATGGTATACCAACACACGCAAAAATTGAACGGCGCCCGTCCCATCCGTCAATGCATGGTAAACTTCCAGATTGATCCGGCAGCGGTAATAGGTCACTTCAAAGAGCAGGCCCCGGCTTCCCTTCTCATACAACGCACTGCACGGGGGCCGGTATTCTTCGCGAACAACGGGCTGTTCTGGACTGTCTTCCAGGTAATACCAGAACATCCCCCGGCGCAATGTACACCGGTAACCGGGAAAAACCTCTAATGCGCGCTCCAACGCCAATTGTAAAGTGGGCGGGTCCACGGGTTCGGTCAACTCACAGGAAAAGCGAAACACCTTGGTATCCGCTTTGTTGCTGGTACACGGGAAAATCTTCGCCGCATTGTCCAGCCGCCTCCAATCCGCAGATTTCTTTGCTTTCACGCTTGCGGCACCTCACTCAAAAAACGGTTGATGATTTCATAGCACTCCTTGACCTGTGGAAAGCTCGGCGGCAAAGAAAAGAATCCGTGTAGGCCGTCTGCAATGCGGTGCAATTCCACACGGTTGCCGAATTTTTCCAGTTTACGTGCATACTCCTCTCCCTCATCGCGCAGCGGATCGTATTCCGCTGTGATAACCAGCGTATCCGGCTGGTCCGCCAGGCTTTTCGCCAACAAAGGCGCAAAATACGGATTGCGTAGATCCTCCGGGCAGCTCATATACAAATCCATATAATCGCAGATCCGCTTCGAGGTCAACAGATAATCCGTTCCATTCTCCCGAACAGAGTCAAAGAACGAACGCTCCGTATGATCATTATATGTTGCAGGATAAATCAGGATCTGCTTCTTTGGCAGGAACTCGCCCCGGTCGCGCGCCATCAACGAGACAACCGCCGCAAGGTTGGCTCCTGCGCTGTCCCCGATCAGGGTAATATCCTCCGCAGAGGTTTCCAATAGTCCTGTATTCAGATAGATTTCCCTCGTCACGGCATAACAATCTTCAGGTGCAGCAGGAAATTTGTGTTCCGGCGCCAAACGGTAATCCACCGAAACCACCAGACGGTTGGTCAGGCGGGCCATATTGGCACACACCTTGTCATAAGAATCGATATTCCCCAGTACCCAACCACCGCCGTGGAAAAAAAGCAAAAGTGAGTGATGTCCCTCTCCAGGGGGAGAGAAAATCCGCACTGGTACGTCGTGATCTCCACAGGGGACCTTGTGATCCCAGGTTTTATAGAATGGCTTCAAATAGTGATAATGGGTTACATTTGTCACTTGACGCCCCCATTTATAATTGCGTTTGATGTCAATATCCGGGTAAGAGAGCGCCTTCAAAGCCGCCATTACAAACTTATTGATCGCCATCGCCGGTCAGCCCCGTCTACCGCCGAAGCGCGTTTGTCCCAACGGCTGATCCACCGGGCGCTTGCGCACAGGCTCTGTCCGTTGGAGGATGGTCGAAGGCGTTTTGTCACGCTTCTTTGCAGAAGGCCGCGTCTGCATTCCACGTCCACCGGGAACCGGTTCGCGGTATTGGCGCGGCTTTTTGCCTCCCTCGGTCTTGCTCAATAGCGTTGGGCGTTGCTTGGGTAAGACATCCTGCAAGGACGGAAACTCTGTAAGGGCCTCCGCCCGTTTTCCACCAGCTGGCTTTGGGAAAATGGAGTTGGGCTTTCGCTGTGTTTGCATTTGGGGCTGTGTCTTTTGTTGCACCTTTGGGGCCGGAGGCGTCAAAGCCGTCTTTTGCGTAGCCCGTTGCGGTGATTTCTTGGATTTGGATTCCTGTCTCTGCGCCGTCTCTTCCTTTTTCTGTGGCTGGGGCTGCTGCCTGACAGGACGCTGCCCACGGTTCCGGCGCAACTCCGACTTCGGTGTCGGTGTAGTGATCTGCATCGGATAGGGGTGTTCCGGCACTTCGGTCACCTTTTTTCCGATCAACTTTTCAATCCGGTCAAAATCAGCCTTCTCATTGATATCGCAGAAAGAGATGGCAATCCCAGACATCCCAGCCCGGCCGGTCCGCCCGATGCGATGTACATAAGTTTCCGGCACTTCGGGAATGTCGTAATTGATGACGTGGGAAAGCTCTTCAATATCGATACCCCGTGCAGCAATATCGGTTGCAACCAGCACGCGGGTTCTATGCTGTTTGAAATCGCCGAGGGCCTTTTGCCGCGCATTTTGCGATTTGTCCCCATGGATGGCGGCTGCCCGTATCTTCGCCTTGGTCAGTTCGCGTACAACACGGTCCGCGCCGTGCTTGGTGCGCGTAAATACCAAAGCCGATTCAATTTCCGAACTTTGTAGGAGATGGATTAACAAGCGCCGCTTGTTCTCTTTATCGACAAAATAGACGCTCTGTTCAATTGCCTCCACCGTAGTCGCCGGCGGCGTGACGGTAACCTTGACCGGATTGCGCAGAATTGTATCTGCCAGTTCCTCAATTTCCTTCGGCATCGTGGCGGAGAACAATAAAGTTTGCCGCTTTTTCGGCAACTTTTCAATGACCTTTTTGACATCGTGGATAAATCCCATATCCAGCATACGATCCGCTTCATCCAGCACAAAGATCTGTACATCCTGTAGCTTGATGAATCCCTGCGCGATCAGGTCATTGAGACGTCCCGGGGTTGCTACTAAAATGTCAATCCCTTTTTTAAGCTGTTGCACTTGTGGATTCTGTGGTACTCCGCCGAAAATCACACAGGTTTTTAAAGGAAGAAACCGGCTATATGCCACAAAACTCTCCTGAATCTGAAGGGCCAATTCCCTCGTCGGGGTTAAAACAAGGGCGCGAATCTTCTTTGGAGAGACACTTCCCTGTTCGGCAAGAAGCTGAAGGATCGGCACAGCGAAAGCAGCCGTCTTTCCCGTGCCCGTCTGGGCGCATCCCAAAAGATCCTTCTTTTTTAAAACAGGAGGAACCGCTTGTTCCTGTATGGGAGTTGGATTTACATAAGCCTCCTTCTTTAAGGCGTTCAAGATGGATGGAATAATCCCCAATTGTTGAAATGTCATACCTATTCCTTTACAAAATATATTTTTCAGGGGAGTGCGATACACGTCCGTTTGCTTTATACAGGCAATCCTTTCAAAAGAAGTACCCGGAGACAACATTCCCTCTCGCAAAATTCATTTGATATATACTGCGTTTCAATGTCGGTTGCGTACACAGCCGTTGGACAAAACGATCTTTTCGCGCAAACCATCGCATTCCCCTATAAAAACGGGCAGCTGGCGAAACCTCTTTCCTTGTATCTCACAAGAGCTCTCGCTCGGGGCATTGTTTTTCTCCCCCACAGCCTGCCCGCAGACCTCAAACTACATACACAATAAGTGTGTTTACGTTATTATAGCGCAGAACAGAAAAATATTCTACCCCTGTGCCCGCTGTAAAGTACTTTTATGAGAAAAGGCCGGGGGAAACTCCTCCTTTTCTGGGATTTATGCTATAATGTTTATCGTGATACTTTTAAAGGGGTTCTAAAACTCATAAAAGCATAGAATGGAACAACATCGAAATGGAGTAGGTTATGAAACAAGAACGTACATATCCGCGGGTTGCAGTTACCCGCAAAGCGGAAAACAGTATCAAATCCGGCCATCCGTGGATTTATCATACCGAGCTGGTCGAAGGCGAAGCCGGCTGCAACGACGGTGCACTTGTGGACATTGTTAGCCCGCGCGGGCGTTATTTGGGGACTGGTTTTTTCAACAGTCATTCTAAAATTCGCATCCGCCTGCTCTCAACCAATGCAAACGATCATTTTGATGAGGCCTTTTGGGAACGCCGCCTGCGTTACGCCTGGGAATACCGAAAAACGGTCATGGGCGATGATCTCTCTTGTTGTCGCGTTATTTTTGGAGAAGCAGATTCTTTCCCCGGGCTGACCGTGGATCGTTTTGGAGACATTCTCGTCGCGCAAACGCTCAGCCTCGGTATTGAACAGCGCAAATCCCTACTGTTTCCCATGCTTGCCCGTATCTTGCGCGAGGATGGACAGGTAATTCGCGGCATCTATGAACGCAACGACGTCTCCATTCGTGAAAGAGAAGGGATGCAGCAAAATAAGGGGTTCTTTCCGCTGGAGAATCTGGCCACTCCGGAGAGCACGCAAACAGAAATTGTTGAAAACGGGATTCGTTATTTGGTCGACTTCGAAAACGGGCAAAAAACAGGTTTCTTTTTGGACCAGAAATACAACCGGCAAGCGGTCGCTAGACTGAGCCGCGGCAAGCGTGTGCTGGATTGCTTTACGCATACCGGCTCCTTTGGATTAAACGCCGCTATGGGCGGCGCAGTCCACGTCCATTCCGTCGATATATCGGAAACAGCTGTGGAGATGGCCCGTGAAAATGCCCGCCGGAATGGACTTTTAGATGTGATGGACTTCGAGGCGGCCAATGTGTTTGACCTGCTTCCTTCCCTGCCCTGCGGCGCTAAAAGCGACTACGATTTTGTCATTCTAGATCCACCTGCATTTACAAAATCGCGTCAAACGGTAGAGCATGCGATGCGTGGCTACAAAGAAATCAACCTACGTGCAATGAAGCTCCTTCCCCGAGGGGGGTATCTCGCAACCTGTTCCTGCTCACACTTCATGACAGATGCACTTTTCCGGGACATGCTCCGCAGCGCGGCCTTTGACGCGGGCGTTTCCCTGCGGCAAATCGAGGCCCGCCAGCAATCGCCCGACCATCCAATTCTTTGGAACGTCCCGGAAACGGACTATTTAAAATTCTATCTGTTCCAAATTGTGTGATGTATTTTATGATTCCCTTTGGCCGGCAATCCAAAGGAGGCCATTGAAACATTCTCTGGACGACCTTCTCTCAAACCGGCTTTGACCTCAGCCGATGGGTGGGCGCAATCTTTTTCCCTGGTGTTCTTCCCAGCTTCTATCCATTTTTCAAGATCTACGGCTTCCCCTGTCCTGCACTTGGTTCACGGGCATCTTTTAAGAATGGCTGATGGAATCCACTACAAGACCACCGGGCTTTGAATCTGCCTTAAAATCCTATGGGCCGCACAACTCTCGCCAGCTTTTTAAGGCAGCAAAATGCATCCAAGCAGCATATTTCCGTACAAGCAGCGTTTCCTCATTTCCCATGGGAGTATAGGAGCGCTGCTTTTTTATGCGTCTATGGGCGCAATGGACAAAAAACTTTTGTTCCCTGTAGTTTTCGCTTCAAAAACCGTAGTATATCGATGAAACCGGAAGGGAGGCGGTACGATTGATCGAAGATGAAAAAATTATTGCGTTGTTTTTTGAGCGTTCCGAACAGGCCATACAGGAGCTGGATATAAAATACGGAAGCGTGTTCCGCAAGCTTTCCTACAACATTTTAAATAACCGGCAGGATACGGAAGAGTGCGTCAACGATGCTTACTTGGGAGCATGGAACGCCATTCCACCAGCAAAACCTCATCCGCTGCTGACCTATCTTTGTAAAATCGTTCGAAACATTTCTCTGAAAATGTATTATAAACGAGGAGCCGCGAAACGAAACAGCCTTTACACAACCGCTATGCAGGAAATAGAAGAATGTTTATCCGATCCAAGCACAGTGGAGACCAAAATGGAGGCAAAGGAACTGGCGCGTATCCTCGAACATTTTTTAGATACCCTAACGGCCGAAAACCGCATCATCTTTTTACGGCGCTATTGGTTTTCTGACAGCTATAAAGAGATTGCCAGACATATGGGACTCACCGAAAAAAATGTATCCGTTCGGCTTACCCGCATCCGGCAGAAGCTGAAACAATACTTGACGGAAAGGGAGGTCTTTATATGAATGCAAAACTGTTTTCTGAGGCCATGAGCCAGCTTGACAGCCCATATATCGTGGAAGCCCTCGTGGAACATAAGCCGAAGCCGTTTCGGGTTCGCTGGTGGAAATTTCATAAAATTGCCGCCTGTATTGCAGCAGTCGTCCTCATGGCCCTATTTTCTTTCGGAACAGCTTTTGCGGTAAGCGCAGAGTTCCGGCAAGCCCTCACCTCATTCCTTTTTCCAGCCTATACAGAGCATGAATTGTCTGAGATCGATGAAGGGCACAGAACCGGTTCGTTTGATCTGGAAGATACCCTGTTCACCTTCTTAGAAAAATTCAATCGGGAACAACTGGTAGACGGCGTAACCGTAAAAAAAGACCATGGTTTTGACTATGTAGTTCTGCACCAGGAGAACGATTCTGCAAGTGTCATCGTGGAATGCAATCCTCCAACGGACAAATTATTGGTTCTCATGGAAAAGCAGGATTATAAAGAAACAACCGGTTTATGGCAAGTAGTTGCTTACCAAATCATCGATTACAAAACGGCAAATGATTGGATTGGTAAACAGCCTTAAAAAACCGGTGATAGGAACCTCTCTTTCACAGAGAACCGGATCGATTCATCTCCATCCAAAGGGGATGTCTCCGGCATTGCGTATGGGATACGCAACTTGGATGAATGCCTTTGGAGCAAAAGGACACTTCCCATATTCTTTTCTTTTTTTATTGTATGTGCTACAATACCAGCAGCTTTATTAGGGAAGGGGTAAAAATATGCCGGAAATCATCATGCTTTGCGGACCGTGCGGTTGCGGGAAAACAACCTATGCAAAGACGTTACAGGCACGCGGAAATACCTTTGTTCTATCCAGTGACGATCTGATGCTGACTTTATTTGACGCCTGTATCGGCCGGGAACGCCATCAGGACATGGAACGCCGGTGTAGAAGTTTTCTCTTGCGGCAGGCTGAATCCCTTTTTGCCCTGGGCCTCGATGTTGTGCTGGATTTCGGCTTTTGGAACCGAAAGGAACGCCTGGATACCAAACAGTATTTCTGTAAACAGGGAATTCCGGTCCGATTGATCGTTTTAGACGCCCCCTATGAGATTATCACCCGCCATTTGGAGCAGCGAAACCGATTGATCGAAACCGGTAAACTCCGCGCCTATCCGATTGATGAAGAAAAACGCAAACGATTTTCCTCCTGGTTTGAAGAACCCACCCCCGATGAGATCGACGAATATATTCATATTGTAGAATAAAGCAAAGAGCACAACGAGTCCTTTCGACTTGTTGTGCTCTTTTTATCTATGATAAGGTGGGGCTTGTTGGAAGCCGTCCGGATGGGCGGGCACTGGATATAGATCTTTATAGAATAAGCGGCACTTTCATTTATTTTCTAGCATTTTGTCCTCCAGTGTCGCGCGATCCAACACGCCCCATTCCCGCCAGATTTATTCGCTGCGCAAAGCGTCAATCGGATTCAAATTCGCCGCCCGGCGCGCCGGCATATAGCCAAAGATTACGCCGATCCCTGCAGATACCCCAAAGGAAACCAAAATGGCACTCACCGAAGGGGATGCATCAAATCCAATAATCCCGCTTGCCACCGAGGTTAATACGCAGCCAATTGCAATTCCGACAATACCGCCCAACGAACTGGTGACACCTGCTTCAATGACGAATTGCTGTAGGATGGTACGCCGCTTTGCACCGAGAGATTTACGGATACCGATCTCACGTGTTCGTTCAGTCACCGATACCAGCATGATGTTCATGATTCCGATGCCAGCAACCAATAGCGAAATGGCGGCAATGCCTACCAAAAGCATTGTCATCATGTCCGTCATAGAAGTGACCATCTCCAACATCTCGGAAAGGCTAGTTACATTGTACAGATCCTCATTGAGGAAGATTTCATACAAAAAGTCTTTGAGTACCGTTTTAGCCTCTTCCATATGGTCTACATTCGTTACGGTAAACACATAGCTGGATATATCTGCGCTAAAGGAAAGTTTTGTCGCCACCGAATAAGGGAGATATACGCAATCGTCCGAGGACCCCTCCTCTGAATCTGCCTTCTCCTGCAACACGCCAACCACTGTATAGGCTTCTCCGTTGATCTTGAGAATTTGATCTAATGCGGATTCCCCTGCAAAGAGGTCCTGCGCAACATAGGAACCAATCACACAGACTTTTTGCCGTGAAACAATATCCGAATACTGGATAAAACGTCCTAAAGAGAGCTCCAACGCCTGAATGGACAGATAATCTTCCCCTACGCCGGAGATGGAAGCTGTTGTGGAACTCTCCGTGCCATTCTTGATGGTCCCTCGAACCGAAACCATTGGGCTCATCGCAGCAAACAAATCCTGTTGTTCATCCAGGAATTCATACATGGTGTCAACATCCACGTTTCGGGTGTCCGTATTGGTGACAGATACACTTACTTGATCCGTCCCCAAATCGGAAAAACTGTCCGAAATATAGTTTGTCATCCCCTGCATCAAACTGACCAGGATGATAACGGATGCCACACCGATGATGATCCCGAGCATGGTTAGGAAGGAGCGCATTTTGCTGCTTGCGATGCTTTTGAGCGCAAGCCTAAAGGATTGACTCATAGGCCTTCACGTCTCCGTCAAATATAATTTTTCCATCGCTGATCTTGACCACGCGCTCGGCCTCTATGGCAATGGAATTGTCGTGGGTAATGATGACCACGGTGTTGCCCTCCTCATGCAACTGCTTGAGGAAGTCGAGAACCTCCCGGCCTGTCTTTGAATCCAACGCGCCGGTGGGTTCATCTGCCAAGATCAAGGAAGGATTTCCGACCAAGGCGCGTGCAATGGACACGCGCTGTTGCTGGCCGCCGGAGAGCTGTTGGGGCATGTAGCGCCACTTATCGCGCAGTCCCACTCGTTCAAGCGATTCCAAAGATCGCTCTGTGCGCTCCTTTTTTCCGACCCCCGCGTAAACAAGGGGCAGCTCTACGTTTTCCAGCAGGTTCTGCTTGGGAAGCAAATTATACTGTTGGAATACAAACCCGATGGTCTTGTTGCGGATTTCCGCGAGGCTGTCGTCCTTCATCTCGCTTACATCCTCGCCGTTCAAGATATATTTTCCCTCTGTTGGCACGTCTAGTGCCCCAATGATATTCATAATGGTAGACTTTCCGCTTCCAGATTTGCCAACAATGGAGACGAATTCTCCGGGATAGATGTCTAAGGAAATCCCGTCGTTTGCACGCACCACCATATCGCCCATCTGATAAATCTTATAAATATTTTGCAGCGAGATCAGGGGCTGCGTCCCGGTCTGTGTCTGTTTCATCTTAGAAACCACCTCCCGGTCCGCCGGGGCCACCGCCGCCAGGCATACCACCGCCGCCAGGACCTCCGCCGGGCATTCCGCCGCCACCAGGCATACCGCCACCGGGCATCCCGCCCATTTCAATCATGACTGTACTGTCTGTTGAAGTGGTCGGATCGATGTAGACGACATCCCCCTCAGAAAGACCATTCTGAATCTCTACATAATTTTCGCTGATTAAGCCGGTCTCTACCTCTACCGACCGGAAGCCCGCCGGAACGTTGCCTTCCGCTTCGGTCACGCTGTCATCCTTTACATAGACCACATTGCCGCGCTGCAATGCTTGAGCCGGGATTGCCAGTACATTTTCTGCTTCGTCAATGATGATTTCTCCATTGACGTTCATGCCGGGAAGCAAATCCCCCACCTCGTCCATCTGGACGGTCACGGGATATTGGGTAACGCCATTGCTTGATGTGCTTTCCAAGCTGACATTTGTCACTTTTCCTGTGAATGTTTCTCCTTCAAATGCATCCACCGTGACTTGCACCTTTTGGCCAACTTCTACATCTAATACGTCGAGTTCATCCACATACATGTCAAATGTAAGAGCAGACATATCGTAAATCACGGCCATGCTTGCGTTGCTGTCGTTTCCACTCTTCAATGTATCTCCAGCCTTTGTGTTTTTCACGATCACTTGGCCAGAAATCGGCGCTGTTATTTCATAGTCCTCCAAGCTGTCTTGCGCATTCTCCAAATTGGTCTGGGCATCCTCTACACTCTGCTCTGCTGACTCCAACGAATCCTTGACAGTCTGCAACGCGTCGTCTGCCGACTCCTGGGTATAAGTGAACAAAGCCGCCCCTTCGTGCACATAACTGCCTTCCTCGACGTTCATCGAAGCAATGTCTCCACCATACTCGGCTGTGATCGTCTCTTCCAGCTTTGCTGTGAAGGTTCCGTCGCCGCTGCATGTCACACCATTAACCGTCGCGGCCGCTGTGCTGGAGGTTGAAATTCCTCCGGGATTTCCGACCTCAATGGTCACCATGCGGACCACGCTGCCACCGTTGAGTGTTTGTTCCATAGAGCTAACGGCTGTTACTGTACCGTTGACGGTTTCATAGGTCTCCAAAATCTGTACCTGTGCTACATCGCCCACTTTGATTTTACTGGCATCAGCGCTTAAAAACGGCACTTTGAGTACCATCGTTCGGTCGTTATATAAATCGACCAACTTATCGCCGCTCTTAACAGTGTCTCCTACCTCCACATAGACCGTTTGAACATAGCCCTCTTCTGGGGAGACATAGTCGAGAGATTGATAATCCTCCGCGGCCTTGTTGTAATTCTTTTGCGCCTCTGCATACTTCTTTTCGGCACGTTCCAAACTGGTTTGAGCCGATTCAATTTTTTCATCCACATCGCCAGTGTCAATGCAATAAAGCACATCTCCCTTTTCAACCTGGTCACCCTTTTCGAAATCTGCGCGAATCACCTCTCCTGAGACCAGGGAAGTGATGGTATATGTATCCAGGGCGGCCAGTGTACCCGAAGAAGAAATAGACGACTGAATCGTCTGCCGTTCAACTGTGGCGGTGCGGGTCGCATCCTCCATATTCGGCCCTTCGGGTTTCCGGAATACACGGAATCCAGCAAAAGCAAGAGTAGCAACCAGAACCAATGCAATCAATACCTTAATAGGCTTTTTCCATTTGGGCCGTTTTCCATCTGGCTGGTTCTTCCTGCGGAAAAAGGAACGTTTGGGCCTAAGATTTTCCAATTCCGCCGTATCAAACTTCACATCATCCGTATCAGTCATCGAGCAGATACCCCTTCAATACAAAATTATAGTTATCGGGATCGGTTGTGTTGGTTTGGTCGTCATACACCACCGTTATTTCATCCCCAACATGGACCTTTCCCAATGTAGAAAACGCATACTGCATCTCTTCACTCTCAATGGTATACTTAGTTCCCTCCACATAGACAGCTACCGGCGTCATCGAGCTGGAATTGTCGTAGACGATTCCTGTCACCTCGCCGCTTGCGCGATCATCCTGATAGACCCATACGGTACGGGTCTTGCTGCTGTAATAAACGATATCGTCTTCTTCCACGCTGTTGTAGTCAAGGTTATAACCTACTTCGCCATCGATGATATAGGTTGCGTTTTGCTCGCTGAAGGGCAAAATCTTTTCGATATCCTTGCTAGCAGTCACACGAATAGGGCCGTTAATGTTGTTATCCGACAGCTTCAAATAATTGATTTCCCCATCGCTGTCCAGTTCACAGTCAAAAATTTGTCCATACATTGTTCCAGATTTTGTATTCGCTTTGAGGGTATTGTAAAGCAACGCCTCACAGTTGGACATGGTCAAATTGGATTCCATGGTCACCAACGCCAAGCCTTCGTCCAATTCTTTTGCATAGTACATGGAGGTGCGTCCCTGGGTCTGATCGCCAGTAAAGTCCTCATTGGTATAACCCAACAAAGCCAACACACCATAAACCGCTTCGCGCAACTTCACCGGTTGGTCAGGTTTAAAGGTTCCGTCGAGATAACCAGTCATCCATCCCTGTTGCGCCGCAATATTGATTGCAGCAGCGTAGGTGGAATCCGTAGGCACATCGCTAAATCTACGGTAATTGACAGTTGTTCCCGTTTTTCCCTTAAAAGAAGAAGTATTTAGTAACAACTGTGCAAACTGTGCCCGCGTCACCTCAGCGTTGGAGGCCACCAACACCGAATCGGTGATTCCTAAGTTGGATAGCACCTTATCCGAAGTATCCACAGACGCGGCGATTCCCTGCGCTGGAATGGAGAGTGTCAACATACCCATAGCCAAAAGCATGGACATGGTTCGTTTCCATGTATGATTCATCTTAATCACCTCATCAAATTTTTCACAGATTATCTTCCGGCGAGCAAAAGGGTCCCTGCGATTCCCGCCGCCCAGACTGCTACCCCCAAAAGAGCTGCCAAAATTGCCCATCGGTGCGTCTCCCAAAAAAGGGGAAGACGCGCGATCCACTCCCTGCGCTGCAGAAATCCATTCATGGATCATACACCCCTTTCTCTGATGCGGCATAGAAGCCCTGTAACTTCCCGCCGTTTGTACGGTTCTCATTATAGGGAAAAAAGCTGAAATTAACCTGAAAAAAATCCCACTTCACACAAGTTTAAGGGGGCCTTCACATGTTCGTCACAGGCGACGGAAAATGTGTTACAATTGAAAAAGGGCTTCTTAAGGACTTTATCCTTTTTGGAGAACGATGTTCGTTTACAAAATCAGGGAATCGTCACATTTTCAGCAAATACCGTTCACACCTCTTTTGTACTCTTATTGTGGAAAATTGGGCTTTGGCCGACTTTTGATATTTTAGGAGGGGAAAAATCCTATGAAAATACTATTGATTGAGGATGAAAAGGCTTTGAGCGACGCGCTTTGTCAGATATTCAGCAAAAAACGTTGGGAAACCTTCGCTGCTTACAATGGGGAAACCGGTTTAGATGAAGCATTGACCGGTATCTATGACATCATCCTGTTGGACATAATGCTTCCCAAGCTAGATGGACTCACTGTTTTGCAGCGTCTTCGCGCCGCTTCTATCTCCACCCCAGTGTTGCTGCTTTCTGCCAAGGGAGAGATCAGCGATAAGGTCGCGGGGTTGGACTGTGGTGCGGATGATTATCTGGCAAAACCGTTTGCAACCGAAGAGTTGTTGGCGCGTATTCGCGCCATGACCCGCCGGCGCGGAGAACTGATCTTTGACGATACCTTACAGGTGGGCGATCTCACCCTAAATCTGGCCAACTATACCCTCTCCCGTGGCGATCAACGGGTTCAACTGGCCAACAAGGAGTTTGAGATCATGAAACAATTTTTTTTACATCCGGATACCATTCTCAACAAAGAGGAACTCTTAACCAGACTCTGGGGATTTGAAAATGGAGCTGCTGGAAACAACGTCGAAGTTTATATTTCTTTTCTCCGGAAGAAGTTGACTTATCTGTGTTCCCGTATGCGCATCGCGTGCATTCGAAATGTGGGATACCGCTTGGAGGAGCCGCTATGTTTCGAAAACTAAAATGGAAATTGGTTCGTTTCAATATGGCTCTTTTGAGCCTGGTATTCGCTGCCATCTTTGCCGTAACCGCTGTCCTGATGATCGTGGCCAGCGACCGGCAAACACAGATGTCCCTAAATGCCGCCCTTCATTTTCCCGAAGGGCAGCATCAACCGCCACCAGTCATGGGGATTATCCGCGTGATGTTCGATGAAAAACAACAAATTGTCTCTTTCAGCGCGCCGCCAGACATCTCCGGAGAGTGGGTACAGCAGATTTCCGAGTTGGCACAGAAACAACAGCAACAGCAGGGAAATTTCTCGCTCGACTCATACCACTTTGCATATGCGTTCGACGAAACCCATGCGCACTTGGTCCTATTAGATCAAACCGGCCCGCGGGCTATGCAGCGAAATGTTCTGTTCATTTTATTTGGAGTCTGTCTTTTAAGCCTTCTTCTGTTGTTTGGATTGAGTACGCTCTTTGCATCGCGGACGGTACGTCCTGTCCAAGAGGCATTTGAGCGGCAAAAGAATTTCGTTGCAGACGCCTCGCATGAGTTAAAGACACCACTCGCAATTATAAACGCCAATCTATCTGTTCTAGAGGAAAACGGCGCTGAATCCGTCGACAGCCAAAAGCAATGGATTTCCGCTATGCGCGTTCAGATTACCCGTATGAGCGGTCTTATCAGCGATATGCTGACGCTCGCCAAATTGGATCACGATCAAGATGCCAGCCCCACGCGAACAGTGGACTTTAGCCGCCTAGTGACTGGTTGTCTGCTCTCTTTCGAAGCGGTCGCCTACGAAAAAGGGGTTGCCATTCATTCCCAAGTTTCCGAACACCTCCTTGTGAGAGGAAGTCCGGAAAAGTTTTCCCGGCTGGTAGACATTCTTCTCGACAACGCCGTTAAGCATGCCCCACCGGGAGGCACGGTGAACATCGGGCTTTTCCGCGAAAAGAACCGCGTGATTCTTCGTGTCCAAAATTCTGGGGAAGAGATTTCTGCAGAAGCGCTTCCCCATGTATTCGATCGTTTCTACCGTGCAGACAGCGCCCGTTCGCGTGAAACCGGCGGTTATGGTCTGGGCCTTGCAATCGCAAAATCGATTGTCGAAGGTTCCCACGGAAAGATTTCCGTAGAAAGCACCAACGGCCATACCATCTTTTCCGTCGATTTTTCAATGGATACGGAAGCTCATGCGAATCTATAGGATCATTCTTTCAATCAACGATCTTATCAGCTGAAAACATTGAGGCCCCAGGAACCGGCTGGTGAAGCTGTCCTTCATGCATGCAATGCCATATGGATCTCAAGCACGCACTTTGCCATCCGACAAAGTCATTATGAAACGTGATTTTTCAGTTTGATCTATCCACGAGCCTGATTTACTTCGATATCTATAGATAAAAACCTGATCTGTTTACAATTCCATGTGATATGTGTGATGCAATTCGCGTTATTGGACGCCATGTCCAACTATCCTCTTTTAAATACTCAGCACAATCGACAGGCTACGGCTCTATTGCGTCCAAAAGGATCTCCATTTTCTATTCCCTATTAAAACTCCTTTTAACCCTCTAGTACTATCAGAGCTTTTCGGGCTAAAAAAACAAAGGGGGTATCCCAAAAGCCATGAAATGACTTGAAGGATGCCCACGTTTTTTAGAAACGCAGATATTTTTCCAAACAGAAAGAGGATGCCCCTTTCCTATGAATCCAAAGATTCGTAGTTTGGGGACACCCTCTTATCGAAAGCGAGTTACCTCTATACTTTTTAAAATCGACTTCTCTGTTATATCTATTCTTCCGACCACGCCACACCAATCACATCCAGGCCTATATGAATCGCCAACACCGGGCCTATGGTGGCATGTGAGATGGTCACCTGTGGAAACCGCGCGCGGATACGTTCTCTCAGCGCGGGTGCCATGTAAGCGCTACCCAAGGACTCGATGATGACCTCTTTGACTTTCTCCGGTACACGATCGGCCAACGCCTGCATCTGTGCATTACGGCCACGCGCTGTTCCTCCCGAAATCAGGGCGCCTCCGTCCTTTTCCAAGCACAGAATCGGTCGGATATTGAGAATAGAGCCTACAGACTGGCGTACAATACTCAGCCTCCCACTTTTGCGCAAAGCATCCATGTCCTCTACAGAAAAGGCTATGCCGGTCTTTCCACGTTGCTCTTTGATCTGCGCCACAATATCCTCCAAAGGATATCCTTGACGAATCAAAGCAGCCGCGCGCTTGAGCAGCAGCGCCAAGCCCCCCGCCGTTGTCCGGGAATCCACCACACGCACTTTTTCAGCGTCTACCGCCTTTGCAGCAATACAGGCACTGCTGTAAGCGCCGCTCAGTCGTGAGGAAATTACCAGGCAGAGCACCTCGCCCCCCCTGATGAACAATGGCCTGAAAGATTCCGACAAAATCCGCTACAGAAGCCTGTGCTGTTGCACAGATCTCCTGATGCGCAGCAATTTGGGGAACAAAATCGCCATTTTCATCCGCATAACTCTCTGCATAGGACTTCCCAGCAAGAATATAATGCATCGGCACTAAGCGAATTTTCAGCTTTTCCGCCTCCGCCTTTGTCAAATAAGCCGTGCTGTCCGTCACCAGTGTAATCATCCGTTTCCCGCCCCCAGTCTGCGGAAGCGGTTATAACGGTTGTCGAGCAATTGTTGAATGGGAAGCGTTGCATTATGAGAAAGCTTCTCATACAGTTCGGCCTTTAAGCTCTGATATACTTCTTCAAATTGGTTCTGCTCCTCCGGAATGACTTTTTCAATAATGCCAAATTCCAGCAGGTCTTGCGCCGTCATGCGCAGGCATGCAGCCGCCTCCCGCACCTTAGAACTGTCCTTCCAAAGGATACTCGCACAGCCTTCAGGCGAAATCACCGAATAGACGGCATTTTCCAGCATCCACACCTCATCGGCCACCGCAAGGCCCAACGCTCCGCCACTGCCGCCTTCGCCAATGAATATGGAAAGTATCGGCGTCTTAAGAGTCATCATCTCGTAGAGATTTTCCGCTATGGCCTGCGCCTGTCCACGTTCCTCCGCTGCAATGCCGCAGAAAGCTCCGGCTGTATCGACAAAACAGACCACAGGACGATGAAACTTCTCTGCCAGCTTCATCTGGCGAAGTGCTTTCCGATACCCCTCCGGGTGAGCGGAACCAAAATTTCGGAACAATTTTTCCTTTGTATCATGGCCGCGCTCCAGTGCAATGACCGTAACGGGCAAGCCGTTCAGGCGGGCAATTCCCGCCACAATCGCCTTGTCGTCTCCAAAGCGGCGATCGCCATGCATCTCGATAAAATCCTCAAAAATATGATTGATGAAATCCGTTCCAGTCGGCCGCCCTTTGGCACGGGCCGCCTGTACACGCTCAAATGCTTCCATTGGACGCTCCTCCTTCCGGGGTTACGCCGTGCAATGCCAACAACTTTGTCAACACTTCTTTCTGCGCGCTTCGCTGGACCACTTGGTCTACGAACCCCTTCTCAAACAGAAACTCCGCACGCTGGAATCCTGCGGGCAACTTTTGCCGCATCGTCTGTTTGATGACACGCGGCCCCGCAAAGCCGATCAATGCATTTGGCTCTGCCAATGTGATATCGGCTTCCATTGCAAAGCTTGCCGTCACCCCACCGGTCGTCGGATCGGTCAACACAACCACATAAAGGTTACCAGCATCGCTGTGGCGTTTTACCGCACCGCTGGTCTTTGCCATCTGCATGAGGGAAAGGGTTCCCTCCTGCATGCGTGCACCGCCAGAAACCGTAAAACCGATTACCGGGAGGGAATGTGCTGTGGCATATTCAAACAGGCGGGTAATTTTCTCACCCACAACAGTCCCCATACTTCCCATCATAAAATACGGCTCCATCACAAAGAGGCAACACTTCATCCCACCGATGCGCGCCGTACCGCAAACAACGCCTTCCTTTTCTGCACTGTCCAGATACGCATGTTTCAGCTTACGATCATAATTTGGAAAGCCAATCAGATTGCGGGAACGCATTCCTGCATCGTGCTCTTCAAATGAATCCTCATCGGCAATCAGGCTGATTCGCTGCCGCGCATTTACGCGAAAATGATGGCCACACTTGGGGCAAACATGCAGATGATCGTTTAATTCGCTGGTAAAGAGCATCGCCTTACACTCCGGACAGGAGATGCATAATTCGCTGGGAATATCCGGAGCGGGGGACTTGGTGTATTTGTCGTACGATTCCAGGTCGTTCTTTGGTTTCTTAAACAGATTTTTCGAAAGCATCCATTATCCCCTCTTTTCCCGCAATTCCATGAAGTTTGTATAGTAATCTCCGGACTTGAACGACGGAGAACTCAAAATATCCATGTGAAGCTCTGCGTTGTGATCCACGCCTTCGACCACCAATTCGCACAGGGCCGCCTGCATTTTGCGGATAGCCTCTTCACGCGTTGGCGCATGGACAATCAGCTTGCCGATCAGCGAATCATAGAACGGCGGTACCAGATAATCCTGGTACAATGCCGTATCAAACCGAACCCAAGGACCACCCGGAATATGCAACAAAGAGATCTTTCCGCAACTTGGCCGGAAATTCAGTTCTGGATTTTCCGCATTGATGCGGCACTCAATCGCATGGCCGGAAATCTGGATATCTTCCTGGGTAAAGCCCAAAGACATTCCTGCGGCGACACGAATCTGCCACTTCACCAAATCGATACCGGTGACCATCTCTGTGACCGGATGCTCCACCTGAAGGCGCGTGTTCATCTCCATGAAATAGAAATTTTTCTCAGGGTCCAGTAGGAATTCCACCGTTCCCACACCTGTATACCCAACCGCCTTTGCAGCCTTGGTTGCCGCATCCGCCATTCTCTGGCGAAGTTCCGGGGTAACCGCCGGAGAGGGGCTTTCCTCGATCAACTTCTGATTTTTGCGCTGGATGGAACACTCTCGCTCGCCCAATGTGACCACGTTTCCTTGGCGGTCACAGAGCAGCTGCATTTCGATATGTTTGGCCGGAGCAACAAATTTTTCCAGGTAGACCCCGCCGTCTCCAAAGGCCAACTGTGCTTCCTGCGATGCAGAACGAAACGCCGTTTCAAAATCCTCCGAACGATCTACGCGGCGAATCCCCCGTCCGCCACCGCCTGCGCGCGCTTTGACCAAAAGCGGATACCCAATCCGGTCCGCTTCCTTGTGCGCCTGTTCCAGATCCTCTACCATCTCACAGCCCGGTACCACCGGCACCCCCGCTGCAATCATGGTTTTACGCGCGGCATCCTTGTCGCCCATCTCAGAAATAACTTTTGAGGTCGGTCCGATAAAGACAATATGGCATTCCTCGCACAAAGCGGCAAACTTCGCATTTTCAGAGAGCAGGCCATATCCCGGATGGATGGCGCCAGCGCCCGTCGCCTCCGCAGCGGAGAGAATCGCCGTCATGTTCAGGTAGCTGTCCTGCACCGGCGCGGGGCCAATGCAGATACTCTCATCCGCCAAACTCACATGCAGTGCGTCGCGATCCGCCTCCGAAAAGACAGCTACGGTGGAAATCCCCATCTCTTTGCAGGCACGGATGATACGCACCGCGATTTCCCCGCGGTTGGCGATCAATATTTTCGAAAACAAGGCCTACACCTCTTTATCCTCAGATTCACAAGCTCAAACAATGGCAAAGGAGAGCTCTCCTTTGACCACTACCTTGCCGTTGACACGCCCTTCGCCCTTTGCAAAGCAGAACGGTCCACGCCGCCCGGTCGCACTGCAGTGGAACACTATGGTATCGCCGGGTTTTACTTGCCCCTTAAAGCGCACCTTATCCAGGCCGCCGTAGAGCGGGGTATGCCCCTTGACATCCTCTACCAACAAAACACAGCAGGTCTGCGCCATCATCTCGCATTGAATGACCCCTGGAACCACTGGGTTCCCTGGAAAGTGCCCTTGCAAAAACCATTCATCGCCGCGCACCGTATACTTACCCTCTGCTAGGTTGTCCTCGATTTTGGTTGCCTCATCCAGCAAGAGCATCGGCTCGCGATGCGGCAGAACCTCTTTCAACTCTTCTTTTGTCATCGGTTCCTCTCCCCCAGCATTTAAAAAATCTTAAAGAGCACCTGGCCATACTCTACCAACT
>ULXG01013442.1_pt1 | contig 33315 bp, 28 predicted proteins | sample 1961141 | NCBI WGS metagenome assembly ULXG01 (sample SAMEA4835834, study PRJEB28245) | human gut metagenome | biome: gut microbiome; material: fecal sample | place: Denmark | collected 2008 | reverse complement strand
AGCCGGCGGGAGGCGCTCCGTGCACGGCTGCCTTACGGAGGTGCTGGCATGCGATGCCTTTCTGCACTGCGGAGCTATCTGCTGGATAGTATCGTGTCCGAGCGGTATGGTAGGGTAAACGTATGAAAGTATCCGGCACATTCTCGTGGAGATTATGATGGGGAACGCACTAACTTCTATCGAGCTTTTTGCAGGTGGTGGCGGTTTGCTGCTGGGCTGCTCATTGGCGGGGTTCACCCATGAGCTTGCTGTTGAGTGGGATGGTCCCTCCTGCGCCACACTGCGGAGAAACGAAGCGTGCGGGTACCCGCTCATTGCGGGTACGAAGATTCATGAGGGTGATGTCCGAGATGTCTCGTGGAACAACTATGTCGGTCAGCTCGATTTGCTTGCCGGCGGGCCGCCTTGTCAGCCATTCTCTCTGGGCGGATTGGCCCGCGCGGCGTTGGATCCACGCGATATGTTTCCGGCGATGACGCATGTGTTGTCGGTGCTTCGTCCCCGTGCGTTCGTTATCGAAAATGTCAAAGGCCTCACGCGCTCGTCATTCGCCGATTACTACTCATATATCCTTTTGCGCTTGCAGCATCCCACGCTGACCGCACGGGAGGATGAGAGTTGGCGCGATCATCTGGCCCGTCTGTCGCGTGAGCATACGTCAGGCGTTCACGATGATCTTCGGTATGAAGTTGTTCCCACCGTGGTGGATGCGGCGGATTACGGTGTTCCTCAGCATCGAATGCGGGTCATCATCGTTGGTTTTCGTGAAGACGTGAATGCGGATTGGTCTTTTCCTGCAAAGACGCATTCGGGTGCCGCGCTGTTCGAGGCAAAGCAATCGGGTGACTATTGGGAGCGTCATGCCGTTCCGATGCGCGGCCGCTCTCTCGGTTCACGCCATTCCGGAGATACTGGATTGCTTCCGTGGCGTACGGTGAGAGACGCATTGGCAGGATTGCCGGAGCCGCAGATTGGTGGAGTGCCGGGATGGTTCAATCATGAGTTGCGGACGGGTGCTCGCTCGTACCCAGGTCATACGGGGTCGCTGCTCGATGAACCGTCGAAGGCGATTAAGGCCGGCGTGCATGGTGTCCCAGGCGGAGAGAACATGCTACGCTATCCGGATGGCCGGGTGCGCTACTACAGCGTGCGGGAGGCTGCGCGCATTCAGTGTTTCCCCGACCGGTATGAGTTCGATGCCAATTGGAGCGAATCTATGCGGCAAATCGGGAATGCGGTGCCGGTGCGTCTTGCTCAAATAGTCGCCTCGTCTGTTGCGGTTGCGCTTCGGCTCGATGATGCCAAGCGTGCGTACGACGCATCTCTCGTTCGGGAGCTCGAGGAGGTCCACTATGCATCAGCCCGTTGAGTTTAATCCTTTATCCTATGGGGCGATTCAAGATTCTTTGTCGCAAGCGCTGATGGATGCTGAGTTGATCCCGCTTGGTGACGTTGAACGCTTCGAGGGCAACGGCGTGTATGCCTTGTTCTACAACGGTCCGTTTCAAGCGTATCGGGTGATTTCTTCACCAAAGGGAGAGACGCCCGTCTACGTGGGGAAAGCTGCTCCGTCCACGCGTAAAGGCGAGGAATTGTCAGCAATGCAATTATTGGGAGCCTACGGCGGTACATCGCTCTTTACGCGTATGAGAAATCATCGGGCCTCCATTGAGGCTGCTGAAAACCTTGAGGTGGACGATTTTCAGGTGCGTCTGTTGGTGCTGTCATATATCTGGGTACCGCTGGCGGAAACATCCGTCATATCGCGCTATCAACCGGTTTGGAACACCATTGTTGATGGATTTGGCAATCATGATCCCGGTGCCGGTCGCTATAACGGGATGCGCCCGCGTTGGGATACGCTGCATCCGGGTCGTGCTTGGGCAGAGAAGCTCCGCAAACGCGAGGAATCCGCAGACGATATTGCGCAAGATGTCACTTCATACCTTCAAGCGCAGATGGAGGTATAAGCAACCATGGCGAGCATTGCTTGGCCGGGGGGCGATATACCCGCCCCCGCCGGCCCTGCAAGGTTTTCCGTATGATTGAAGCAGCATCCTCTGCACCGAGCAAAGAAGCAACGGTTGACGAGCCAGTAGCGAAAGGTATCAAAGAAGTCGACCCTGCGTTTTCTTCTATGTGGACCGAAGCTTTCCGCGCAGTAATGGTCGAGTGAGAGAACTCGCCCTATCGTCCCGCGCGCAGTTTCGCAGCGAGCGGAGCGAGCGAGGACTGTTTGAGCACGGGGCCATAGGACGGACCCGACGAGGAGGTATCTCATGAGCAGAACGCTTTCCGCTATCGTGGCGGTGTGCGATGACTGGGGCATTGGTCGCGAGGGAGACATGCTTGTAGCCAATCGTGCCGATATGCGGCATTTTGTGCGGTGTACCAAGGGACACACCGTCATTCTGGGACGCAAGACTCTCGAGAGCTTTCCGGGAGGGCGTCCGCTCAAGGACCGTCGCAACATCGTTCTCACGCGCGACGCGTCCTTTACTTGCGCCGGTGCCGAGATCGCCCATTCCGTGGACGAGGCGTTATCGCTCCTCGGTGAGGATGAGGATGCATGGGTTATCGGCGGGGCAGAGATATATCGCCAGCTCCTCCCGCATTGCACGCGCGCTGTGGTTACGAAGAACCATTGCACGCGCGCCGCGGACACGTTTTTCCCAAATCTCGATGGCGAAAAGTCCTGGCGGCCTGTTGAGACCGATGGTGGCTACGTCATCCAGCCGGGCGAGGGCGATGAGGGGGTTGCGTTCGAGTTCGTGACGTACGAGCGCGTGGAACCCAGCGATGCCGACAAGGGTGCAAGATATTCCTGGTTCGATGTTGCTGTCGACGTTGTTTCGACTGCGCTTGACCACGTGGTGGGGTAGCGATGGCTGCCTACGAGATCATCCATATTACCTCCCTCGACGACCCTCGTCTCGATGCGTACACCAAGCTTACGGAGCGCGAGCTGAGGAGCGTGCTCGAGCCTGAAAAGGGCATCTTCATCGCAGAAAGCATGAAGGTTATCGAGCGCGCTCTTGCGGCCGGTATGCAGCCTGTGAGCTTCCTTTTGGGCGAGCGCTGGCTCGACGCGGTTCAGCCGTTGCTTGATGGCCTGAAGCGGCGGCTGGCCTCGGGGCCAGGTGAGGGGAGCGCAGAGCAGGCTGGCGGAGAGTATCCCATTCCCGTCTTCGTTGGACCTATGGATCTCCTCGAGCAACTCACGGGCTTTAGCGTGACGCGCGGAGCGCTTTGCGCCTGCCGCCGTCCCAAGCTGCCCGACCCGCGCGAGCTACTGAGAGATGCGCATCGCGTCTGCGTGCTCGAGGGAATCGTCGACCATACGAACGTGGGCGCTATCTTTCGGAGCGCAGCCGCCCTTAACGTGGACGCGCTGCTCGTAAGCCCAACATGCTGCGATCCGCTCTACCGCAGGGCCGTTCGCGTATCGATGGGCACCGTTTTCCAGGTTCCGTGGACGCGCATCGGCTCGGATGCACGCCACTGGCCCGCCGATGGCATCGCTACGCTTCACGAGGCTGGTTTTACCTGCGCTGCGATGGCCCTGACCGACGATTCGGTTTCGCTTGACGATCCCGCTCTTGCCGAAATCGACCGCCTTGCGCTCTTTATGGGAACTGAGGGTGCCGGGCTTGGCCGCAGGACCATCTCGGGCTGTGACATGGCCGTGCGCATCCCCATGGCTCATGGTGTGGATTCGCTCAACGTGGCCGCGGCTTCGGCAGTTGCGTTCTGGCAGCTTTGCCCGCACGCGTCTAACATCTACCATTACCAGCGCGGCATCTACGGCTGAGGGTGTCCGTCGCGCTTAGGTGCGGTTTTGTGAGCGCATCACGGGCAGCCCGATAAGGCTCGAGCTATTTCGCCGACCATCAAACCCGTCCGTTTAGGGGTCCTCTGCAGGGGGTATCATGCACAGCATATGCCCCAAAGAAACGGAGTAGCCCTATGGAGATGGACGACCATAAGCGTAGACGGAATATGATCCTCTACGTGCTTATAGCCCTCGTCGTGTACCTTGTGCTCAACACCCTGTTGTTCCCTAACATGGCGCAGCAGGTTCAGATCAACGATGTGAGCTATAGCCAATTCATCGATGACCTCGAGGAGAAGAAGGTCGAATCGGTCCAATACACCGATGGCGATTATTCGGCGCTCTACACGCTCAAGGGCGGCGAGGACAACGTTGCCTATCAGTGTACCGTCATGCCGAACGACTCGGGCCTCACCGACCGTATCGTTGACGCTGGTGCAACGCTTGAAGTCATCATTCCCAATAACGATTCGAGCATCTGGACCTACTACCTCATGACGCTCGTTCTGCCCTTGCTCATCTTTGCCTTCATTGGCTGGTGGCTTAACCGTCGCATGAAGAAGGCCATGGGCGACGATGGCCCGTCGATGAACTTCGGTTCCGGTGGCTTCGGCGGGGGCATGGGCGGCGGCCTCGGCAAGAGCGGCGCGCGCATCGTGGCTTCGAAAGACGTGGGCGTCACGTTCAAGGACGTCGCGGGCCAGGAGGAGGCCAAGGAGTCGCTCAAGGAGGTCGTCGACTTCCTTGAGAACCCGAAGCGCTACGAGGACATCGGTGCGCGGCTGCCGCGCGGCGCCCTGCTCGTAGGCCCTCCGGGTACCGGTAAGACGCTCCTCGCCAAGGCGGTTGCTGGCGAGGCAGGCGTGCCGTTCTTCAGCATCTCGGGTTCCGAGTTCGTCGAGATGTTCGTGGGCCGCGGTGCCGCCAAGGTACGCGACCTCTTCAAGCAGGCGAACGAGAAGGCACCCTGCATCGTCTTCATCGACGAGATCGATGCCGTTGGCAAGCGGCGCGACCAGGGCCTCTCGACCAACGACGAGCGCGAACAGACCTTGAACCAGCTCCTCACCGAGATGGACGGCTTCGATAACCACAAGGGCATCGTCGTGCTCGCGGCAACGAACCGCCCCGATTCGCTCGACCCGGCGCTTCTGCGCCCTGGCCGCTTTGACCGGCGCATTCCCGTCGAGCTTCCCGATCTGGCCGGCCGTAAGTCCATTCTCGAGCTCCATGCCAAGGATGTGAAGGTCCAGCCCCCGATTGACCTCTCGGCCATCGCGCGCGCCACTCCCGGTGCTTCGGGCGCAGACCTCGCCAACATCATCAACGAGGGTGCGCTCCGAGCCGTGCGCCAGGGGCGCAACCGCGCCACGCAGGAGGACTTCGAGGAATCGGTCGAGGTTGTCATTGCGGGCCAGCAGCGCAAGTCCACCGTGCTTTCGGACCACGAGAAGCAGGTCGTCTCGTACCACGAGATCGGTCACGCTATCGTTGCGGCCAACATGAAGGAGGGTGCGCCGGTCACCAAGATCACCATCGTGCCGCGCACTTCGGGCGCGCTCGGCTACACCATGCAGGTGGAGGAAGACGAAAAGTTCCTCACTACGCGCCAGGAGGCGCTCGACAAGCTTGCCGTGTATTGCGGTGGTCGCGCGGCCGAGGAGCTCATCTTTGGCGAGATGACCACCGGTGCCGCCAACGACATCGAGCAGGCCACGAAGCTCGCGCGCAACATGATCACGCGCTTCGGTATGTCTGAGGAGTTCGGCATGATGGCGCTCGGCACCGTCCAGAACGCGTATCTCAACCAGGACACCTCGCTCACCTGCGCGCCGGGCACCGCCGAGCGCGTGGACGAGGACGTGCGCAAGCTCATCGATGCCGCGCACACGCGCGCCATGCAGATCTTGAAGGAGAACAAGTTCAAGCTGCACGAGCTCGCGCGTTACCTCTACAAGAAGGAGACCATCACGGGCGACGAGTTCATGACGCTCCTGAAGCGCGAGAACCCGCTCATGCCGCCGAAACCCACGGCATAAGCATTCACACATCGCTGCTTTGCAACGGCCCGCATCGGATTGCTCTGGTGCGGGCTGTTGCATGTCGAGGCATCATGCCATGCGCTTTCGTGAGGCATACCCTCGCACTAGGTGCTGAGAAATTGTCGTAGGTATTGTCGAAAAACAAGACAAGAAACCTACAATTATTGCGACAATTTTTTAATTCGTACCATGCGGTAACAAACCCATGCCCTCATACGTGTATAGGGTAGGGAGGTGATTGATGTGCGGGAATCACATAACGAGCTCCGTAGCGAGGAGTTCATGGACGAGGCAATTGCGGCACATCAAGGAGCCGTGTACCGGCTTGCGCTGAGCCAAACGAGGAGCGCGGCGGATGCGCAGGATGTCATGCAGGATGTGTTCATTAAGCTTATGCGCTCGCAGGTGCCGTTTCGCGATTTCGATCACCTGCGCGCCTGGCTGCTTCGCGTCACCATCAACCAGTGCCGCGATCTTGCAAGGCAGGCGTGGCATCGACGTGTCGAGGTCGTGGAAGAGCCCGATTTGGGCTCAACTGTTACGCAAGACGAAGCGGTTGAATTGCTGATAGAGCACCCTGTGTGGCAGGCAATGGATGCACTCAAGGAATCGGATCGCTCTGTGCTGCATCTTCGATACGTTGAGGAGCTTTCAATCCCAGAGATCGCCGAGGCGCTTTCGTGCACGCAGGTTGCGGTGCGCATGCGGTTACGTCGGGCGCGGATGCGGCTCAGGCAGATGATCGCTGCGCAGCGTGAGCAGCAGAGCGCGGATGTTCCGTCCTTTTCCCAGCAGACAGGAGTAATACGATGAATCGACAAGGATTTGCCTCGTATGTTACGCAGATGAAACAAGTGGGCCCAACATCACTGGGACAAAAGCGACTGCAGGCAGCATTGCAGCGCGAGCGCTCGGCGGCAAGCGTACGCGCGAGCGAGCATGTGGTGACGCATCGCCGCAAGGTGCTTCCCTCCGCAGGTGTTGTGGCACGGCGCGCGGTGCTCGCAGCTGCGGCAGTTTCGGCGATCGCACTCGTGACCGGCGTGGTGAGCGCTAATCTCGTAGGGGAAGGTCAACAGGGTGGCGCTGCTGTGACTAACGGCCCGGTGTTGGCAGCCTATGCTCAAGGTGTCGAACAGCCCGACGGTTCGGTGCTTCTGCCGGCGGAGTTTGGTTCGGTGGTGAGCTGGAGCCAGGGCGACGATGGTGCCTATACGGTGAACATGAACATGGACCTCTCCTTGGCCGATGGCAGCTATCGCGATGTTACTTATTCGATCATCGAAGGTGATGCGACGTTTACGTTCATGCAGAGCCGCGCGGGCGCAAAGACGGGAGACATGCTCGCTGACTACCAGGGTGTTACCACCTTCACGCTTAGCGATTCCTCTATCGAGGGTACGTACAGCCTTGATGTAGTGATACCGGAAGACGAAGTCGATGCAGCTACGGATGATCCGCTGCGCGACCTTTACGTCGTCAACTCGCTCGCTGCGCAAAAGATCGCCGGTACGCGCATCAAGATCGCAGCAACCGATGCGCAGGGCAACACCAGCTCACATACGTATGAGATCCAACCGGTCGAGAACGTTGCCGAGCGGTATAGGGAGCTCTTGGAGCAGAAAGAGTCGGATGAAGAGCAGCAGCTCGGGGAACCGCTCTTTACCATGCGCGAAGTTGCATAGCGCTACACGAAGGTCTAGGCGGTTTCATGCGTGCGTCGACTCATCGCGTGCATGATGCATACCGTGTACTCTGGCGGCTGTCGTGTGCACTTGCTCGCGGCAGCCGCTTTGCAGCGGAGTACGCACTTTTGGGTATCATGAGGGCATACGTTGCGAGTAGAAAGGCCCTTATGCCAGCTCAGACCAGCTCCGAGCCCAGGTTCGCCATCCTCATCGACGCGGACAACATCTCGGAGAAGTACATCAAAATCATCCTCGATGAGGTCTCGAACGCAGGCGTTGCCACGTACAAGCGCATCTACGGCGATTGGACGAGTCAACGCCTCGTTTCGTGGAAGAACTGCCTTCTCGAGAATTCGATCATTCCCATCCAACAGTACAGCTACACCTACGGCAAGAGCGCGACCGACTCCGCGATGATCATCGACGCGATGGACATCCTCTACAGCGGCAACGTGGACGGATTCGCCATCGTGAGCTCCGACTCGGACTTCACGCGACTCGCCGCGCGCCTGCGCGAAAGCGGCATGCAGGTGATCGGCATGGGCGAGCAGAAGACGCCCGAGCCGTTCATCAGCGCATGCAACCAGTTCAAGTACCTCGACCTGCTTTATGCCGCGCAGCGTGCGGAGGCGAAGGAGGAGGCCGAGGCAGAGCGCGAAACGGAAATAACGACCGAGGCGCCCGCCAAGAAAAAGGCCGGCAAGGGGACGGCCAAGAAAGCCATAAAGGACGAGGGCGTTCCCACGCAGAAGAAGTTGAAGGCAAAGTCCTCCGGTGTCGAAAAGGCGGCAGATAAACAGGCCGCACCTGAAAAGGCGGCCGTGCGCCCCAAGCGCTCACCGGGCGATATGGGCGGTGATGCGTCGCTGGCAGCCGGCGCCGAAACCGACTTGGGCGATGTAGAGTTCAGCGAGCTTAGCCGCGCCGCGCGCCGGCGGCATATGAAGCGCATTCGCACGGCGGTCGATTCGGTCATCGACCAGTTCTCCGACGAGGAGGGCTGGGTCTTCCTCGGCACTATCGGTAGCGAGCTGCCCAAGCGCCTGCCCGATTTCGACGTGCGTAACTACGGGTACCGCAAGCTTAGTCCGTTCCTGAAGTCGATGGGCGTCTACGAGTTCGATGAGCGCGCGAACGCTTCGGGCGCCAAGGCTATGTATCTGCGCATCAAGGAATCGTAAGCCGCGTGTTCGCGCACGTGGTCCGTGGTGTTAATTGGCCGCGCCACCACCGCACTGTTTGAGTGCCGTGGTATAGTGGCCGTGGATGCGTGGCACCGTGCCTTGCAACCCGATCGGTATCTCTCATTGGTGCTTTTCAATGGGTGCCTGAGTTAGAAGGTGGAATCATGGGATTTCTTGACGATGTTCAAGCTTCGCTTAACCGTGGCGTTGCCGGCGCCAACCGCGGTGTTGAATCGATGAAGCTCAAGAGTCAGCTGAACGATGCGAACAAGCGCCGTTCCCAGCTGGCCGCGCAGCTGGGTGCAAGCCTGTATGAGGCAACAAAGGATGACGAATCCTTCCGTGCAGGCCGCGAGCAGCTGTACGATGGCATCGCTCAGATCGACCAGGAGCGTTCGAATATCCAGGCGCAGCTCGATGAGATCGAGCGCCAGGCTGCTGAGTCCGCTCAGGCTGCAGCGCAGATCGAGTGCCCATTCTGCCATTCGCGCATGAGCGCGACCGACCTGTTCTGTGCGGGATGCGGCAAGCCCATGGCTGAGGTACAGGCTGCTTTGGCTTCTGCTGCCCCGGCTCCCGCCCCTGCGCCGGCTCCTGTCGAGGGCCCCACGTGCCCTGGATGCGGCGCGCCCGTTAACGAGGGCGACGCGTTCTGCATGTCGTGCGGCGCGAAGCTCTAGGAAATCGCTGAACACATAGGTCCCGAACGATCTTGATCGAACGTGCGCTCAAGTTTTGGGCACTTCCGGTCGTTCATCCCGAGTAGCCCTTCCATTTTGCGAAAGGGACGTGCCGTCTGAGCTGCTCTTTCTTTGAAGGCTTCTTTGTCTGTACTTTGACGTTCTGTCCGGAAGTGCCCAAAACTTGAATCTTGGAGTGGACAGGCTGCGGCTTTGGGCTTCAAAGTGCCCAAAACCTGCATCCTTGGGTACTCCAGATGCTTTTTGGGCACTTTCACGCATTGTCTTTCTTGCGCAGGCGTTATGCACTGGCGCCAACGGCGGTTTGTGCGTCTTGAGCACAGGGTGGAAGGTACGAGCATTGTGCGTATTGCGGTAAGCGCGTGCCTGTTGGGCGAGAATTGCAAGTATAGCGGGGGCAACAACCTATGTCCCAAGCTTGTCGATGCGCTATCGGGCCATGAGGTGATTCCGGTTTGCCCCGAGGTGCTCGGTGGCCTTCCTATTCCGCGACCTCCGGCCGAGATTGTGCACGGTGAGGTTCGCACTCAGGCGGGGGAAAGCGTGGATGCCGCGTTTCGCCTTGGTGCCAAGCGAGCGCTTGATCACATTGAAGCTGCTGGCGGTTGCGACCTTGCGGTCCTGCAGCCGCGCAGCCCTTCCTGTGGCGCCTCGGAAGTCTATGACGGTACGTTCTCAGGCCGGCTCGTTCCTGGCAGCGGAGTGTTCGTTCGGCTTCTGCGGCAGCATGGCTTGCACGTCATGCAACCGGATGAGTTCCTTACTGAATTCACAAGACTTGGATGAGTGGCGGCGCGTCGACCGTGTCGTTGGTGTGCCGATATGCGAGCACAAGCGATGATATGAGCGGCATTCGCCGCCTTGCGGCTAGCGGTTAGCGACAAACTTCAAGAAGGCTTGGGCCTGCCGTTCAAGATAGGGGAGTGAGTCTCCCAGGTCGAGTACCCCATCGTTCATCTTTGAGAAGCCGAACGGAATCGTGAGGCGCGGTTTGTTCATAACGTCCATGTTGAGGAACGAGATGAGCGCAACCAGATGATCCTGGGCGATGGCGGTTCCTGAACTTCCTGCAGAAATTCCGCTAATTGCCGCGGGCTTGCCGTCGAGAACCTGGCCTTGCGCCGCGCTCACAGGGCGTGAAAGCCAATCGAGCAGATTCTTGAGTGGGCCAGGGAAGAAATGGTTGTATTCGGGTGTGAAGAACCAGATGCCGTCGGCATCGAGAATTTGCTCGCGCACCCGCGCGACGGCTGGCGGTGCGGGCCGCTCGATGTCCTCGTTGAACATGGGCACATCGGCCCAATCGAGCAGGGTGAACTGGACGGCCGGGTCGAGCTCGTATACGATGCGGCCCGCGGCCTCGGCGAGCTGGCGGTTCATACTTCCCTGGCGAAGCGAACCTGCAATGGCGACGATATGCATTTCGATTCCTTTCGGTTAGATGCTCTTGGCATGCGGCATGGTATTGCTACATACCGTATGCCCCATATCGACGCAGAATGACGCGCTCGCCCACTTATCTTTGAAAAGCATCGACGGACGGGCCTTCGTTCAGCTTCGATAGTAGTTTTGCATGAGCTCGGCCAGCGTGGCCTCGGCCCAGCTATAGTTCTTCAGATAGCTGCCTCTAAAGGCGGCTTTCCTGTTTGGAACGGGAGAAAGAAAATCAAAGAGGTCGCAGGCGACCGCCTCCGGCACGATGCGGCGCTTCCCCCGTACCGACTCCATGATATGCGCCGCCCCGTTTGCTTCGAGCGTTCGGTTGAGCCGAAGGGCCACTTTCCGGCAGCGAGTACGCGTCTGGGCGGTTATCGGCTCATCTTCCCAAAGCGCCGTGATGATGTCGGCTGAAGTTACATAACCGCCCCTTCGGTCAACAAGCAGGGCGAGCAGCTCCTTGGCCTTCTCGCTTCGAAATGCGATAGGCCGACCATCGACAAACACGTCGAAGTAGCCGAACGTACGGATCTCGATGCGGGGCATCGTATCGACGATTTCCCGGTTCGATCCCGAAGTCTGCTGGCTTTCTGCCGGTAAGGTTTTGCCGGGAACGGCCGTGTTCGGGGCGGCGTTCATGGCTCCAATAAAGCGCGAACACAGGAAGAATGCCCCGCCGTCTGCATCGACAAGGATAGCTTCACGGTAATCTGCTGCCTTGCCGGTCGGCTCACTTCGTCCGGCGAATACCATTCGTTGCGGGACGGCGGCAAACGGCTCGCTGCATTGATATGCATGGCACGCTGCCTCGATGAACGCCTTGAGAGTGGTTTGATCTTGCGCGGCGGGCAGATGCTCGATGAGTTGGTCGACTGCATCGGATAGGCTTACTCGCAGGGTGCCCAAGCTCGCGAGGCGTTCATCTTGAGCGAACTTGAGGCAACGGGCGCGCTGCTCATTCGGTTCAACGAGAAGAACGGTGTCGTAGATGAGCGCGAGCTCCTGGGCGCGGCGAGCGCGGCTCTTCGCGCGCGATGCGTCGCGCTTTTGCGTGACGTCCACGATGACAAGCTGGTAGATGCCCTCTTGTTCATCAAGGTTGGGAAGGCGTGAGAGCCAGCATGCGATTTCGATGGGGGTTCCGTCTGCACGCCTGATGCGCGTATCGAATTCGGTTGGTGGCTGGGCGGCGCCCGCCTCCTCGAGCAGCGTTCGAAACGGCCCCTGGTCCGCTAAGGGTACGAGGCGATCTATGCTTTCGCTTACCGCAGCACGAAGGCCTGCATCGCTTGAGTCGATACCCACGATGCGCCATGTCTGTTCGTTGCAGCCGACAATGCTGTAATCGCGTGCTCTAAAGTGGACGATTCCGACGGGCGATGCCTCGCAGTATTCCAACGGGGCAGGGGCAGCGTTACCGATGGAGTGTGATAAAAGCTGGGTTTGCATGATGGCTTCCATTCGCTTGCTGGACGGTGTGGTCTCGCGATGTATTGCGAGCTGGATATCTATGGTGGGCTCGAGCCTATGACGCGCGAGTACGAGATTCGTTCCTAAGCCGTTCCTCATGGGTGCGCCCGAGGCTCGAATTGTTACAAAGCTAGGGCTACATGTTCCCGAGCGGCCCAGCTGCGAACGTACCTTCGAGATGATTTGTGGGCGAAACCATCGTTCCTGCACAAGACAGGTGCCGCGCGTGACGGTTCGAGGAACGTCCGTGGGGCGATTCCTCGGTAAAGTCCACCTCGATGCTTGGGTTGCATCCGGCACGGCAAGGATGTTCGCGCTGGGTCATTCACCTGCGTGCGATTGACGCAAGAAAGGGATGGGCTTCATGAAGAAAACGATAAAGCAGGGGCTGCTTGCTATCGCGACGCTCGCGCTCGCGGCCGCCACGTATTCGGCAGCGTTTCCGACAACTGCCCGTGCAAAGGAGGAGTCGGGCTCATCGTACATTACGGTAGAAAAGATATGGGAGGATTCTGATAATAAGGACGGAGCGCGGCCTGATTCGGTGAGGGTGCGTGTGAATATCGACGCCGTGGAGGCTCGTAGCGATGAGCCTATCGATTACTTCTCCCTCGTCTCGCATAACGGCGGAGGCAGCGATGAAGAGCTGTCGGCTGAGGGGCCGGACGGGATTCTGGGAACTGACGACGACTGGACCCTGGTGCTCTCAGAGGAAAATGGTTGGGAAGTGCAGATAGAGACGATTACCGGTGGTTCGCGCATACGAGGCATCGAGGCTGAAGAGCTCGATGTTCCCTCCGGGTATACCTCCTCTATAGAGAAAGACTTTAGTGGGGATATGCTATCTGGGTACATCGACGTGACCAACACGAAGGCGGTCGAGGAGCCTGGCGAGCCCAAGGACCCAGATCCTGTGAACCCAGAAGATCCGGTCGGTCCGGTTCAACCCGAAACGCCTACCAATACAGAAGAGCCGGTTGCACCGACGGAGCCTGGCAATTCGACGCCGGATGCTCCCGACACCACTTCCAGCGCTGAGGCACCTACGGCCAGCGGCGATCGCGAACAGGCATCTTCAGAAGCATCGAAGCTCCCGCAAACCGACGATTCGTCCGGCTATCTTTTAGCTGCTGGCATGGGCTCCATCGTCCTTCTGGCAGGAATGGGGCTTTTGAAGAAGCAGTCATAGACGTGAAGAGTCCTCGCTCACCCATCACAGCCATGCAAACGTGCTACAATACCGCGCAATGGCTGTGATGGGGAGGAGTAGCCGGCCTCCGCACTGTTAAGAGAGCGAGGGGTAGCTGAGAAGCTCGCCGGTGCGACCGAGCGAAAATCACCCCGGAGCTGCGGCCCGAACGAATGAGTCCGATCTGGCGGAGCGTGCAAAACAACCCCGTCCCGTTTTGATTCATTTCAGTAGGCGTCGCCGGGATGGTCGCCGTGATGGACCAGCCGAGTAAAGGGTGCGGGCTGTCGCCAGGCAGCAGGGGCACCTAAGCTGGGTGGTAGAGCGAGGAGCTTTAAGCTTGTGGCCGCACATGCTGCGGCAGCGAGATTCTGGAAGCGCTTCGTCCCAGCTTTAAGGGACGGGCGCTTTTTTCTTAGGCGCCCACGACGGCGGGGCGCCGCGCCAGTGTTCCGCCTGTAGCGAGGAGGGCACATGGCGAAGGAGAAAAGTAAGTACAACGACACGATGCAGTTGCCCAAGACGGGCTTCCCCATGCGCGGCGGGCTTCCTAAGAACGAGCCCAAGCGCCTGGCAGCTTGGTATGAGAACCATGTATACGAGCAGCTGCAGAAGAAAAACGAAGGGCACAAGAAATTCGTCCTTCACGATGGCCCTCCGTATGCGAACGGTCCGATCCACATCGGCCATGCCATGAACAAGATCTCCAAAGACATCATCATGCGGTATCACGCCATGCAGGGCGAGCAGACGCCGTATGTGCCCGGTTGGGACTGCCATGGCCAGCCCATCGAGCATAAGGTCGAGGAGATGCTCGGTACCAAGAAGTTCAACGCCACGCCCACGGCAAAAATTCGCGAGCTCTGCAACAAGTTCGCTGTTGAGAACATCGACCTGCAGCGCGAGGGCTTCAAGCGCCTTGGCGTGCTCGGCGATTGGGATAACCCGTATCTCACGCTCTATCATGAACACGATGCCGCGGATATCGAGGTCTTCAAGGCCATGTTCGATAAGGGCATGATCTATCGCGGCCGCAAGCCGGTCCATTGGTGCAAGCACTGCCATACCGCTCTCGCCGAGGCCGAGATCGAGTATTCCGATGAGGTCTCGCCGTCTGTCTTCGTTCGCTTTGAACTCATCGACGTGCCCGAAGCACTGCGTTCGGCGGGTGTGCCGGTCGATGTGGTGATTTGGACCACGACCCCTTGGACGCTTCCCGCGAACGCCGGCGTGGCGTTGCTCGCCGACGCCGACTACATCGCCGTCGAGGCGGAGGGCCGCTTGGGCATCATGGCCAAGGCGCTCTGGGAGAAGGTCTTCCATGGGGTGGCCGGCATCGAGGATGCTTGCCTGTACGTGCCCGAGGGTGCCACCGAACCGTGGAGCGTCCACGGTGAGGAGCTCGTCGACATCACCTATACGCACCCGATCTTCTCGGATGTGCAGGGCAGGATCGTCACGGCCGATTACGTTACGCTCGAGGATGGTACCGGGTGCGTTCATACCGCCCCTGGCCATGGTGTGGACGACTATTACACGGGCATGCGCTGCAACCTGCCGATTATCATGCCGGTTGATGACGATGGCCACTTCTACGCAGGTGACGGCCTGGGAACGGGCGGCCCCTTCTCCGGCATGGACACCGATGAGGCTAACCCGCACATCATCGAGTTTTTGCGCGAGCGCGGTACGCTCGTTGCCGAGAAGAAGATCAACCACAGCTACCCGCATTGCTGGCGCTGCAAGAACCCGGTCATTTTCCGTGCAACCGACCAGTGGTTCGTTTCGATGGACGAGACCAATCTACGCGGTGAGGCGCTCGAGCAGGTGCTCAACCATGTGACGTGGTACCCCGATCACGCCAAGAACCGCATTGGGTCCATGGTGGAGGGCCGCCCCGACTGGTGCATCAGCCGCCAGCGCAACTGGGGCGTGCCGATTCCGAGCTATACCTGCGCTGACTGTGGCGAGAAGGTCATGAACGACGCGACGCTCGACGCCGTGATCGCCCTCTTCAAGGAGAAGGGCTCCGATGCCTGGTTTACCGACGCGCCTGAGGAGTACCTGGGCGAGGCCTGCGTGTGCCCCAAGTGCGGTGGGCACCATCTCAAGGCGGACCGCGATATCCTCGACGTCTGGTGGGATTCTGGCGTCTCCTGGAAGGCCGTCTGCGAGAACCGCGAGGAGCTCGAGTATCCGGCAGACATGTACCTCGAGGGCTCCGACCAGCATCGTGGATGGTTCCAGAGCTCGCTCCTCACGAGCGTGGGCGCGAACGGCGTGGCGCCGTACAAGGCCGTGGTGAGCCAGGGCTTCACGCTCGACGGCCAGGGCCGCAAGATGTCGAAGAGCCTGGGCAACGTGATCGATCCCAACAAGGTCTGCGACGAGATGGGTGCCGATATCATCCGACTTTGGGTTGCGAGCGTCGATACCTCGACCGACGTCGCCATCGACCATGAGATTCTTGCCCGCACCTCCGATGCATACCGTCGCTTCCGCAACACCTTCCGCTTCCTGCTGGGTGAACTTGAGGGGCAGTTCGAGCCCGAGACCGACGGCGTTCCTTTCTCCGACCTCACCGCTCTCGACCAGCTCATGGTCGCGCGCTTGACGCAGGTGCAGGCCGAGGTCGACGCAGCCTATGCGGGCTATGAGTTCAACCGCGCCTATCGCGTGCTCTACGACTTCGTGGTCACGGAGCTCTCGAATGTCTACCTCGACGCGCTGAAGGACCGTCTCTACTGCGAGAAGCCCGGTTCGCTCGCGCGCCGCAGCGCTCAGACGGTACTCTCCGAGCTGCTGAGCATGCTCCTGCGTGATCTCCAGCCCATCCTTGCCTTCACCTGCGACGAGGTCATGGCCTATGCGCCCGCTGGTTGCCGCGGCGGTGAAACCTACGCGGCCATGCTCGATTGGTACCAGGCCCCCATCTCGGTCGAAGAGGCCAATGATTATTCCGAGGTCCTAACCGCTGCCCTCACCCTTCGTGGCGCGGTGACCAAGGCGCTCGAGGATGCGCGCACGGCCGGCACCTTCACCAAGAGCCAGGAAGTTCGCATCTCCGCTACGGTTCCGTCTTCGGACTTTGCGCTCCTTACCGGTGAGCGCGGCATCGACCTTGCCGAGTTCTTCATCGTCTCCGAGGTTGCGCTTATGGAGAACGAAGATGCTGAGGACGACGGTATCACCGTCACCGTCGATGCCGCCCGTGGCGAGCGTTGCGATCGCTGCTGGAACTATCGCGAGGACACCGGCGTGCATGGCGAGCACGAGCACATCTGCTCCCGCTGCGCCGCCGCGCTCGAATAGGACATTCGCGGGGCAAGGTGCTGGTCGCCTTGCCCCGCATGAGACAATTGTGCCAGGCACAAGTGTCTCATGTTGAGCGACGGATGGTACCTGGACACCTGGCTCAAGTTGGAAGGTTTGGTTGTGGCAAAGAAGCGTGTGGACGTCAAAGAGTTCAAGCCGCCGCTCCTGTGGAGGCTCGGCGTGCTTTTGGTGGTCGGTGTCACGGTTGCGTGCTTCGACCAGATCGCCAAGGCGGTCGCGCGCGTTGCGCTATCTCCTGCGGGCACAGTGGGTGTCCAGGTAATCCCCGGAATTCTCAATTTTGAGCTCGTCTATAACGAAGGCGCTGCGTTCGGGCTGGGGGAGGGCTACACCCTCGTTTTCGTCACACTCGCTGTGATCATGGTCATGGCGTCGCTTATCTACCTCTTGCGGGCCCCGCTCGTCTCGTCTTGGGAGGTCGTTGGCCTGGCGCTTGTGTGCGGCGGAGCGGTGGGTAACGCCATCGACCGCGTCGTCCATGGCGTTGTGACCGATTTTATCGCTACAGCTTTCATCGATTTTCCCGTTTTCAACATTGCCGATATCGGCATCACCGTGGGCGTCGCCGTCGCGCTGATCGGTTTCATTTTCCTCTCTCCCGCAAACCTCGCTGCGCGGGAGCGCGCCGAAGCCGAGCGAACCGCCCATGCCGATAGCGCTATACGGCGGCGCGCCTCACGCAAGAGCGGGCGGAAGGGGCGTTAACCATGCCGGGCGACCTCCATATTCTTGTAGCTGAACCCGATGCCGGAACAAGGCTCGATGCTTATCTAGGGGCTCAGGATTCGTGCCCTTCACGTTCCGCGTGCGCGCGCCTTGTGGAGGCTGGCGCCGTCGCCGTGAACGGTGAGGTGTGCCTTTCGAAGAAGTATGCCGTTGCGGCGGGTGACCGCATCTCGGTCGAGCTTCCCGAGGAGGAGGCGCTTTCCGGTGCGGTGATCCCACAGCCCATTCCGCTCGATATTCGCTTTGAAGACGATCACCTCATCGTCTTGTCCAAGCAGCGTGGTCTGGTGTGCCATCCGGCGCACGGCCATGCGGACGGCACGCTCGCGAACGCGCTCGTGTATCATTGCGGTCTCGAGCATCTGGGGACATTGCAAGGGGAGGACCGCCCCGGCATCGTGCATCGCCTTGACCGCGATACCTCGGGCCTCATGCTCGCCGCGAAGGACGATGAGACCCAGCGGGCGCTTCAGGATCTCATCCGACTGCGCGCCCTCGACCGGCGCTACATCGCTCTCGTTCACGGCTATATCGCGCACGATGAGGGCACCATCAGCACGGGGATTGCCCGTTCGACGCGCGACCGGGTGAAGATGGCGGTCTCGGACGATCCGTTCGCTCGCCAGGCAATCACCACGTTCAAGGTTCTTGAACGCTTCGAAGCTAGCCGTACCGATGACGGCTACACGCTCGTCGAATGCCATCTCTATACCGGCCGCACGCACCAGATCCGCGTCCATATGCGGCATATCAACCATCCGCTCGTTGGAGATCCCCTTTATGGCAAGGGGAAGGGGGCTGAGCGCGCCGACCGCGGTCTCGCAAGGCAGTTCCTTCACTCTTGGCGCGTTGCGTTCGCGCACCCGGTAACAGGGGAGACCATTGAGTGCCGCGATACACTTCCCTGGGATCTCGCTGCGGTGCTCGAGGATATCGAGCCGCTTTCGATTGGTCGAACACCGGCGGGTGACAAGATCATCCCGCAGCTTCTGGAGTGGTGACGCGCCGCGAATCGCCAGCACCCGGTGTCTGCGATTCATTTTGGGAGGGGCGCTCGTTGGCATGTCTGTGTAGATGCCTTGAGATGGGCTTACCAGCGGTGGGCGCTCGACTAGACTAACAACACGTATGCATTGCGACCATGGAGAATGCTGTGCTTCAATTCCTCCTTAACGACCCCGTCGGCGCGTTTCTCAGCGCAACGCCCATCGTGAAGTTCAACCTGATCGTCATGGTGCTGTTCGGGGTCATCTTTTTCTACCAGATCGTCTTCTTCTTCATCGGCATCGTGAAGGGCGAATATCGCTATCCCAAGGCCAAGACACTCCATCATTATGCGTACTTCATCGCTGCCCATAACGAGGAGGCGGTCATCGCCAACCTCGTCCGCTCCATCAAGCAGCAAGATTACCCGCAGGAGCTCATCGATGTCTTCGTGGTGGCCGATGCCTGCACGGACGAAACCGCCCGTGCGGCCCGCGAGGCCGGTGCCATCGTTTACGAGCGCAATGACCTTGCGCGCAAGGGCAAGAGCTGGGTTATGGATTACGGGTTCGAGCGAATTCTGCGTGAATACCCGGGCGTGCACGAAGGGTTCTTCATCTTCGATGCAGACAACCTGATTAGCCCTGAATACACCCGTATCATGAATGATGCCTTTGACCAGGGTTATATGGCGGTGACGAGCTATCGCAACTCTAAGAACTTCGGTAGCTCTTGGATTTCGGCGGCGTATGCTACCGCGTTTTTGCGCGAGGCGCGCTTCCTCAACAACGCGCGCATGATCTGCGGGACCTCCTGTGCGGTTTCGGGGTCCGGATACCTTATCTCCGCCAAGATCGTCGAGGGCATGCGCGGTTGGCAGTTCCATTCGCTTACCGAAGACATCCAGTTTTCCACGTTCTGTGCCGTCCATGGGGTGCGCATCGCCTATGCCCCCGCTGAGTTCTTTGACGAGCAACCGGTTACCTTCGCGGCATCATGGAAGCAGCGCATGCGCTGGACTAAGGGGTTCTACCAAGTGTTCTTCACCTATGGCGGACGATTGGTAAAGGCGCTTTTCACCAGGCGCCATTTTGCCGCATACGATATGCTCATGACGGTTGCGCCCGGCAACCTCATAACGCTCATCTCGATTCTTGCAAACGGCGCGTTTCTCGTCGTAGGGCTACTGAGCCATGGGTTCCTTGCCACCGACGCCGAGCTCGAAAGCTGCTTCGAGTCGATCATCATGACGCTTTTCACCCTGTACCAGACGTATTTCGTGCTGGGGCTGCTCACCACCGTCTTTGAGTACAAGCATATCCATTGCCCGCAGCGTTGGCGCATCGTCTTGAACCTCTTTACGTTCCCCATCTTCATGTTCACCTACATCCCGCTCATCGTGGCCGCGCTCTTCCTCAAGGTCGACTGGGTGCCCACCCCTCATAGCCTCGCGCTCACCCTTGACGATGTGGTGGGCGAGGCGAGCTAAGCCGCTTAGGACCCGGCTGGGCCCGCGCGCCAAAGCTTTTGCAGGGGCGCGGTGTTTTGCTTGTCTTGCGAACCCGAGCCATCGCGTGCTTGATGTGGCAATCGAAAGGAGCACCTATGGAGCAGCAAAACCTTATCCATGGTCGCACGGCAACGCCCATTGCTCCCTCATGCGACCATCCGGCGCCCTTAGACAGCTGCGCGTTCCAGGCTGAATACATCGATATCGCCCGCGAGCTCGAAGGTGATGCCTCGTCTCACGAGGCGGGTGATGCCCACCTGCTCACTACTAATGCGCTCTATCACGGCGGCCCCGTGCAATGGAGCTTTGTTCCCAAGGTGTTCTCTCGCCGCGACCTGGGCTATCTTGCATGTATCGCTGAGACCATGGGGCGCATCATGGACAAGGTGACGCTTCGCTTCGTAGAGGACGAGGGCTTTCGCGCCGCGTTCGAGCTCGATCCGCGCATTGAACGTCTCGCCTGCATGCCCAATGCCTTCGGGACGCAGATTCCCATCGCCCGCGTCGACATCTTTCTGGACGAGGAAACGGGCTCGTTCAAGTTCTGCGAGCTCAACACCGATGGCTCTTCGGGGATGCTCGTGACCGAGGAGGTCACGAAGACGAATCTGCTTACCAAGACGGGGAAGACGTTCGCATCGCGCCACGCGGTCTCTACGTTCGACATTTATGGTGCATGCGCTTCCGCCGTGCTTGACTGCTACCGCGAAGCGGGCGGGAAAGCCGCCGTGCCCGAGGTGGCCGCCGTCGATTATGCCGAGAGCATTGCCCGCGAGGAGATCGATGAATTCGCTCGCGTGTTCTCCGAGCACGGTGCGCGGCTGCGCTTTGCGGACATCCGCGACCTTCGTTATGAGGACGGTGTGCTCACCGATGCCGTGGGTCCTATCGACTGCGTATGGAGGCGCGTCGTTATCTCCGAGATGCTGGAGAAGCCCTGTCCGGGTGCCGATGCGTTCATGGCATGTGCCGCCGATGGCGTCGTGCCCATCGTGGGTGGATTTAGGACGTGGCCCTGCGCGACCAAGACGGTATTCGCTGTGCTCCATAGCCCGGCGGCGCGACAGGTGCTAAACGAGGAGGAGCTTGCCTTCGTTCGCGAGCACGTGCCTGCTACCTATATGCTCGATAGCCAGAGCGACCTTACCCGATTTGCGGACCGTACGCGTTGGATCGCCAAGCCCCGCGACGGCTACAACAGCCTTGGCGTGCGTGCCGGCCAAGATTGCACCGACGAGGAATGGGCCGAGGTTCTCGCCCGGATGGCGCAGACCCGTGGCACGGTTCAAGAGTATGTGACGCCGTACGCGACCTTAAACGTTGAGGGCGGGGCAGCCGGTATCGGCCGGGCCTTCGAGCCCTATATGAACATGGAGGGACTCTTCCTCTTCCGGAACCGATTTGCCGGCGTGTTCACGCGATGCGGGCAGTCTGCGGTGATCGGGGAGTTCGCTGGACGTCTGAACATGGGATGTCTGGTGGTAGATAGGTGATTAACCGATCGGCTGCCTTTGCGGTGCTGAATGCGCTCTTGCTGCTAGCAGGGGCAATCGATGCTCGCGAACGCCGGCTTCCGAACCTGCTCGCCGTATTGCTCGCTGCTGCCTCCGCCATCGCAGCGCTTGCATCGGGAGGCGTGGACGCGCTTGCCCTTAATGCGCTTGCTGCCTTTGCCATATGCGGCATGCTCTTGGCCTTTGAATTGTTTTGGAGGACCCGTCGCGGGGCACCAGGACAGGGGATCGGCGATATCAAGGCGTTGTTCTCCCTTGTGCTCGCCTCTCCGGTTCGAGGCGTGATATCTTACGCGCTCGCCCTGATCGGTCTTGCGATTACCGGTATCGCGGTGCATCGCCCGGCTCTTCCGCTCCTGCCGTTTCTTGCCGTTGCGTTCATCTGCCTTGGCCTTCTCCCCTCATTTGGTTAGCGAACCCTTGTTCGTGTCCTGTCGATGTGCGATGATACGATAGTGGATGACCAACTCATGCTGGTAAGGAGGACGGTCATGCAGGAACCGTTGACGCGCGATCAGGTTCGCGCCCGCATGGATGCCATTCCCGATGTACTCTCCGATGAACTCATCGAGCGCATGTCCGATGACCGCGCTCGGGGATGGAAAAACCCCTATCGCACCTCCGACGAGGATGCAGTCCGCCGCGAGGAGCGCCCCGCCGACCGTTCGAGCATCTGGCGGCCCGCTTTCGTTCGCGATGTCGAGAAGATTCTCCATATGCCCGCCTACAACCGCTACGCGGGCAAGACGCAGGTATTCAGCTTTAGAAGCAACGACGACCTTTCACGCCGCGGGCTTCATGTTCAGCTCGTGGCGCGCATCGCACGCGATATTGGCTATGCGCTGGGTTTGAACTGCGATCTTATCGAGGCAATAGGCCTCGGGCACGATCTGGGGCACACCCCGTTCGGGCACGCGGGCGAGCGCTGCTTAAATGACGTCTTCCATGGGCGCACAGGTCGCTGGTTCTTCCATAACGTGCACTCTGTCCGCGTGCTCGACAAGCTCTATGGGCGCAACATCTCGCTTCAGACGCTCGACGGCGCGCTCTGCCATAACGGCGAGTACGAGCAGCGCGTGTTTGAGCTCTCGGGCCTTTCCTCGTTCGGCGAGTTCGACCGCGTGGTGGATGAATGCGTTTCGGGCGGCGGCGCGGTCATCGGACACCTGAGGCCGATGACGCTCGAGGGCTGCGTGGTGCGCATCTCGGACATCATCGCCTACGTTGGTCGCGACCGCCAAGATGCCATAGAGGCGGGCCTGCTCACCGGCGACGCGTTCGAAGATGGCCTGGGCGGTGCGTACAACTCGTGGATCTTGACGCATGCATCGGCCGATATCATCGAGCACAGCTACGGCAAGGACCGTATCGAGATGAGCGAGGAGCTCTTTGCGGAGATTCGCCGCGCCAAAGCGGAAAACTATGCCAAGATCTATCGATCCAGCGGGATCGAAGGGGAGCGTGCGGAGGTTCTCGCACGTGCATTCGAGCTCATGTACGAGCGCTGCCTCGATGACCTCCATAAGCGCGACGAATCGAGCTTTATCTTCCGTCACCATATCACGCGCATCGAGGAACAGCTCGCGCATTACGGCTGTACCTACGATTGGCAAAGCGACCCCGAGCAGACGGTGGTCGATTACATCGCAAGCATGACCGATGGCTATTTTGCCGAGCTTGCGAGCAAGTTCTTCCCCCAGATTCACTTCCCAAAACGCACCTATATCAACGAGCCCGTAGGTCAGCACGAGCCCAAGGCATAGATTGGATACCATGGAAACCCTCTTCAAGCAGGTCGAGAAGGAGAAGAAGCTCAAGAACGCCCCGCTTGCCGTGCGCATGCGCCCGAGCACGCTCGATGAATATGTGGGCCAGCGAAAGGCGGTGGGGCCCGGTTCATGGCTTCGTTCCGCCATTGAGCATGATGTGCTTTCCAGCGTGATTCTCTACGGGCCTGCCGGCACGGGCAAGACCACGCTCGCGCATATCATCGCATCGCATACGCGCAGCGAGTTCGTCGAGGTTTCTGCGGTCACTGGTTCGGTCAAGGATCTTCGTCGCGAAATCGATGAGGCCGAGCGCAGGCTCATGGCGTTCGACCGCCGCACCATCCTGTTCATCGACGAGATTCACCGCTTCAGCCGTTCCCAGCAAGATGCGCTGCTCCATGCAGTTGAAAACCGTACCGTCGTGCTCATTGGAGCTACGACAGAAAACCCGTACTTCGAGGTAAACGCCGCCTTGCTTTCGCGCTCTCGCGTCGTTGAGCTTGAGCACCTTACAGACGACGACATAGCCGTGCTCGTGCGTCGGGCGCTCACTGCCCCCGAGGGGCTCGATCGCCGCTTCGAGGCATCGGATGAGGTCGTTTCTGCAATATGCACGCTCGCCGCGGGCGATGCCCGCTCAGCGCTCACAACCCTTGAGCTTGCGAGCGAGATTGCCGTGACGCGGCCAGATACCGAGGGCACGCCGGAACCCGCCGAGGGGGAGGCGTACGTCATCACGATTGAGGATGTTCAGATGGCGAACCCTCGCCGCGGGCTCTCATACGATAAGAACGGCGATATGCACTACGACATCATCTCCGCGTTCATCAAGTCGATGCGCGGCAGCGACCCGGATGCCGCGGTCTATTGGCTTGCCCGCATGATCGATGCCGGCGAAGACCCCAAGTTTATCGCCCGGCGCATCATGATCGCCGCTTCAGAGGATATCGGGAACGCCGATCCCCAGGCGCTCCTTGTTGCCGAAGCCGCGTTCAAGGCCGCGGAGGTGATCGGATACCCCGAGTGCCGCATTAATCTTGCGCAGGCTGCCATCTATAACGCGCTTGCACCCAAGTCGAATGCTGCGGAGGCGGCGATCGACGCGGCGCTTGCAGACGTTCGGACGAGCGGGCAGCGCGAGGTGCCGAGCTATCTGCGCGACAGGCATCGGCCCGGTTCAGATGAATACGGAGAGTACCTTTATCCGCATAACTATCCTGAGGGCTGGGTGGAGCAGCGCTATCTTCCCGACGGTTTGAAGCGTGGCTGCTTCTGGAGCCCCGATGGGCGTGGCTGGGAGCAGTACCGGTTCGAGCAGGGGCCCTGTTCGAGGGGTGGTGTCGGGCAGGCGTAGTTTTCCGCGCGCGTTTGTGACAACAACGCGTAGGGGGTAAGAACGTCATGCGATGGGGTAGAATCAACACATATGTGTTTCTGACCAGCTCAAGGAGGCTCAATGGATCCCCTCCATATCCTACTCGTTCTACTTGTCATCGCTGGAATCTGGGCGGTGATCGAGCTCGCTCTCACCATCCGCCGCGCGCGGACTACGGTCGACTCGCTCGACAAGACCATGGGGGAGGTGAACGACATGCTTGCCGAGACCCGTCCGGTCGTTGCCAAGCTCGATGGCGCCATCGACGAGCTGCAGCCTGCGCTCACGCAGGTCGAGCCGCTGCTCAAGTCTGCGAACGTTGCGGTCGACGCGTTGACGTCGAACCTTATCGAAGTTGAGGCCGTCGTGCGCGATGTCTCTACGGTAACGGGCGCCGCGGCGAATGCCGGCAATGCTGTCTCGGGCGTCGCCGACTCGGCATCGGAGGCGGTCCAGAAGTTGCTCGGGAAGTTCAAACCCGGCTCGCACGATCCCGAGCGCGCGCTTAACGAGGGGTCGGATTCCTCTCGCGAGGCTGTTTCGACGAGCGCTCCTGAGGATGCTCCCGCTGAGACACCCGCGCCCGCGCCGCGCTACTACACCTACGACTCCGAGCCGTCCTCCGCTGCTCCTTCAGAAGCAGAGACCGCTGCTGCCGATTCCGTCCCTTCGAACCAGGGAGATTCCACCAATGACTAAGACCCAGGCACTCGATCCCATCGTTCTTACGGTCGCTGCCGACCCGCGGTTGGCGCGGCTCGTTCGTATGACGGCTGCCAACGTGGCTGCCCTTTCGTCGATGTCGGTCGACCGCGTGGAGGATCTGCGCATGGCCGCCGAGGAAGCGTTCATCTTTGCTTGCTCGGTCGATGCAGGGGAGCGCGTCTCGCTCACCTTCACCGTCGACGACGAGCATGTTGCTCTCGACGTCGATCTTGGCGAGGGTGCCGTCGCCGATCCTGAACCCGATAGCCCCGCGGCCTATGCGGGCCTTATCCTCACGGCGGTTTGCGACGCATACGAGAAGACCGACGCCCCCGCACGACTCCATCTCGAACTCAAGGCGGATGTCTGATATGACAGAAAAGACCTCGTCGAGTAAATCGGCTTGGGACAAGCAGAAGACGCGCGAGCTCTTCCGTCGCTACAAGGAAGATGGCGACATGGAAGCTCGTGAGCAGCTGGTTATGTCCCATCTCAACCTCGTGCGCTTCCTCGCGAACAAATTTAAGAACCGCGGCGAACCCTTGGACGACCTGGTTCAGGTTGGCTATCTTGGCCTTCTTAAGGCGATAGACCGATTCGATCCCGACCGCGGGCTCGAGTTCACCACCTATGCGACCCCTACCATCTTGGGCGAGATCAAACGCCACTTCCGCGACAAGGGCTGGAGCGTGCGCATTCCGCGCCGCCTGCAGGAGCTCTCCGCCAAGGTCAACCAGGCTACCGATACCTTGACCACCCAGCTCCAGCGTTCGCCTACCATCCAGGAGATCGCCGATTACCTTGATGCGTCGGTAGACGAGGTGCTCGAGGCCATGGAGTCTTCGAGTGCGTACAGCTCCGTTCCGCTCGAGGGCACGGGCAGCTCTGAGAACGACGACGCCCCATCGGTGATCGATCGCTATGGCAGCGAAGACAATGAGCTCGCTTTCACCGATGATCGCCTGGTCATCGAGGAGGCGCTCAAGGGGTTCTCGCCACGTGAGCGCGAGGTAATCGAGCTGCGGTTTCTGAAGGGCATGACGCAGATCGAGATCGCCGAGCAGCTCGGCATCTCCCAGGTGCAGGTTTCTCGCCTGCTTCGTCGCACCCTTAAGAAGATCCAGGATAAGATCGACCCAGACGGCGTGATGGCGCGGCAATGATGACAAATATGGCTAACAAGCACGAGGCAGCGGAGGCGAAGCTTCCCGGCGCCCGCCTCATCGCGCTCCGCGTGTGGTCAGTGGTCGGCGCCATCATCATCGGTGTCGCGATTCTGAACGTGATGGGCGTCCTCGCCCCGGTGATCGAGTTCCTTGCGGTGGGCTCGCTCATCGCGTTCATCGAATCGCCGATCGTGAACGCTCTTGAGCACAAGGGTGTTCCGCGCTCGGTGGGCGCGCTCATAGGTCTTGTCGCTGTCGTTGCAGTCATTCTCTGCGTTCTCATGGTGATTGGGCCGGTTTTCGCCGAGCAGATCATGGAAGTGCTCTCCCGGCTTCCGCAGCAACTACGCGGTCTGGGAGATTGGGCGATCCAGGTATCTCGTGATTTCGAGGCGCTTTCGCAGTCGTCGTGGGCAAGCCAGTTCGATGAGGCGCTTCGCTCGATCGCAGATGTGGCCTCTACGTATATAACTCAGCTGGCGAGTGGCCTTGGTGCGGGCATTTTCCCCTTCATATCGTCTTTTACCTCACAGCTCTTCATCGTCTTTCTTGGGATCGTTCTCGCGTACTGGCTTGCGCTCGATTATCCGCGCATCCACCGCGAGATCGGCATTATCGTGGGAGGGGAGCGCGAGACTAGTTACCGGTTTATGGTCGCGATCCTCTCGCGTTCCGTCGGCGGCTATATGCGCAGCATGGTGATCACGTCGTTTGTGAACGGCGTGCTCGCCTTCGTCGGCCTTGCGATCGTGGGGCATCCGTATGCAGCGCTCATGGGCGTTCTCACCGGCGTCATGCATCTCGTTCCCGTGCTTGGCTCCTGGATCTCTTCGTTTGCGGCAACGCTTCTCGCGGTCTTCTATGGTCCGGTGCTTGCTATCTGGACCCTCGTGATCACCATGGTTGCTCAAAACGTTACCGATAACGTCATAAGCCCAAAGGTTATGCAGAGCTCAGTCAAGATTCATCCTGCCATGAACCTTGCTGCGCTCGTGGTCGGCTCCACGCTCATGGGGCCGCTCGGCATGGTCATCGCCATTCCGCTGTGCGCCGCGCTCAAGGGGCTTTTCGTGTTCTACTTCGAGAAGGAGACGGGTCGAGCGCTCGTTTCCTACGATGGCGCCATCTTCCAGGGAACGCCGTACCGCGACGCGGACGGTGCCCCGGTTCCTGCGTTCGATGCGCTCGGCGACGACAGCTTCGTCGCGGAGTCGGAGCTCATCAGCGACGATGTTGCACCCACGGGCGAGGCTGTTCCGCGCCCTGCTGAGCTTGAGAACCCATGGAGCAAGCTCGCCTTCCTTCATCGTCCTAGCGATAAGTGATGCAATCCCGCCCTTGCTCCCGCATCCTCCCTTTGGGCGATTGCATGAGTCTAAGGCGATTGCATGAGACGAGTTTGGCGTACCAATCGCCAAGCCGCGAACAGTCAGGGCTCGAATCGGAAGGTTTTTGTCGACCCGCTGAGTAGTCAGCCCAAATGCATTCACAAAACCGCAGGTCGTGTGATTTTGAGGGGGTGCGACTGCTCTACGGATCTCAAAAACCCTTCCGCTTCAAGCCTCGAGTGTGTTCGGTGACCTGATTTTGCAGCGCAGACGAGCTGCGCGCACCCGCTCGCCGCTTGTTTCATATATACTTTGTGCGTTTGAGATTCGTTGACTCCCAAGGAGATACCGCCATGGCAGCAGATGTACCCTCGATGACCACCGCTGAGATTCGCTCTGCGTTCCTCACCTTCTTTGAGGAGCGCGGGTGCAAGCTCTTCCCGTCCTCCTCGCTCATCCCCGACGACCCCTCGCTGCTTCTCGCGAATGCGGGCATGAACCAGTTCAAGCAGTACTATCAGGGCAAGAAGACCATGCGCGAGATCGGTGCGACCTCGTGCCAGAAGTGCGTGCGCACGAACGATATCGACATCATCGGTTCCGACGGGCGCCACGCTTCGTTCTTCGAGATGCTCGGCAACTTCTCGTTTGGCGGCGTTTCGAAGGAGCAGGCATGCGCATGGGCGCTCGAGCTCTCGACCGAGGTGTTCCATCTGCCGATCGAGCGCCTCTACTTCACGGTGTTCACCGATGACGACGAGGCCTTCGAGATCTGGAAGAAGCTCGGGGTGGAGGAGAGTCACATCAGCCGTCTCGGCGAGGACGATAACTTCTGGGCGGCCGGCCCCACCGGCCCGTGCGGCCCCTGCTCCGAGATCTATTACGACATGGGCGAGGATGTGGGATGCGGGCGTCCTGATTGCGCGCCCGGGTGCGACTGCGACCGCTTCCTCGAGTACTGGAACCTCGTGTTCACGCAGTTCGACCGCCAAGAGGACGGCTCCATGCCCGAGCTGCCCCATCGCAACCTCGATACGGGCATGGGCCTCGAGCGCATGAGCGCCATCATGCAGGGAAAGTCGTCCTTCTTCGACAGCGATGTCATGCAGGGGCTCATCGGGCTTGGCGAGGAGATTTCGGGCGTCTCGTACGTGAGCGACGATTACGAGGGGCAGAGCAGGTCGCTCCGCATCATCGCCGATCATGCCCGTTCGGTCGACTTCCTGATTTCCGACGGTGTGCTGCCCGGCAACGAGGGCCGCGGCTACGTGCTGCGCCGCCTGCTGCGCCGCGCGGTCTTCCACGGACGCCTGATCGGCATCGAGGGGGCGTTCCTTGGCCGGTTCATCGATAAGGTCAACGAGCTCATGGGTGACGCCTACCCTGAGCTTCTCAAGAACGTCTCCCTTGTCAAGGGTATCGTCGATGCGGAGGAGGAGCGCTTCTCGGGCACGCTCGACACTGGCCGCGTCTACCTCGACGAGGCGCTCGGCGGCCTTGCAGACGGCGCCGTGCTCGATGGCGCCACCGCCTTCAAGCTGCACGATACCTTCGGCTTCCCGATTGACCTCACCGTCGAGATCGCCGAGGGCGCGGGCCATGCCGTTGACATCGACGGCTTTAACCGCGAGATGGAGGCGCAGCGCGAGCGTGCCCGCGCGAACGTGAAGGGCGATGCCTGGGGTTCGTTCAACGATGTTTGGACGGAGCTCTCGGATTCCGTTTCCGCAACCGAGTTCGCTGGATATGAGGATGAAGAGCTTGAGGGTGCCAAGGTGCTTGCGCTTGTCGTTGACGGCGAGCGCGTAGCTCATGCCGGCGCTGGCCAGAAGGTTGAGGTCGTGCTCGATCGCACCCCGTTCTATGCCGAGATGGGCGGACAGATGGGCGATGCGGGCACGCTGTCGGCTGAGGGCATGCGCCTTACCGTGGGTGACACCAAGGCTCACAACGGCCTGTATGCGCACAGCGCGGTCGTCGAGGAGGGAGAGCTTGCGGAAGGCGCCATCGTGAACGCCGCGGTCGACCATCATCGCCGCGCGCTCCTGCGCCGCAACCACACCGCGACGCACCTGCTTGACGCTGCCCTTAAGAACGTGCTTGGCGACCATGTGAACCAGGCAGGATCGCTCGTTGCTCCCGAGCACCTGCGCTTTGACTTCACGCACTTCGAGGCGCTGTCTTCCGAGCAGCTTGCACAGATCGAGCGCCTCGTGAACGACCAGATCTTCGCTGCCAAGCCCGTTGTGACCCGTGTGATGGCTATCGACGAGGCCAAGGCCGCCGGCGCTGTGGCGCTTTTCGGCGAGAAGTACGGCGACGTTGTCCGCGTGGTTTCGGTCGGCGCCGAGGAGCACCCGTTCTCGCGCGAGCTTTGCGGTGGTACCCATGCTGCAAACACGGCGGAGATCGGTCTTTTCAAGATCGTTTCCGAGTCTTCGACGGGTTCCAATGTCCGCCGCATCGAAGCGGTAACGAGCGAGGGCGCCATCGCGTATCTTGAGGAGCGCGCACGCATGCTCGATGCCGCCGCATCTGAGCTCAAGTGCCGCCCTGATGAGGTGGCAGGTCGTATCACCGGGCTCCAGAAGGAGCTTCGTGAGACCAGCCAGAAGCTCAAGAACGCGCTTACCGGCGGCGGCTCCAACGCCATCGACGATGCCATCGCCCATGCAGAGGACCTTGGTGCCTATAAGCTCGTTTTCGCACAGCTTGAGGGCCTTGAGGCTGCAGACCTCCGCAACGTGTGGGACACCATTCGCCAGAAGCTTCATGAGCCGGTTGCGTGCGTACTTGCTACGGTGACGAGCAAGGGCCAGCCGGCGCTTCTTGCCGGTGCTACCGACGAAGCGGTCGCGGCCGGCTTCAAGTCTGGCGATATCATCAAGCAGATCGCTCCGCTCGTGGGCGGTGGCGGTGGCGGCCGCCCGCAGATGGCACAGGCTGGCGGTAAGGACGCGAGCGGCATCCCCGCTGCGCTCGAAGCCGCGCGCGCCGCACTTTCTGCGTAGATCATGATCGCGCTTGCACTCGACATCGGGGAGGCGCGCGTTGGCATTGCCGTGTCTGATGCTACGGGGACCCTTGCCATGCCGGTGAAGGTCCTGCCCGCACAGGAGGTCCTAGGCAACGCGCGCTCATTCCGCTATATCATCGAAGATTACGAGCCTGATGTGCTCGTCTGCGGCCGTCCTGAGACCCTGGCAGGGGAGGACGGCCCGCAAGCCCAGCGTGTTATAGAGGCGGCGGAGAAGATCGCGCTAGCAACCGGCCTTCCCCTTGAGTTCATAGACGAACGCCTCTCCTCACGCGAAGCGAAGCGGATTCTGCGAGAGCAGGGGCTCTCGGAGCGTGAAATGCGCGGCAAGGTAGATAGCGTCGCTGCAAGTCTTTTCCTTCAGACTTGGCTTGATGTGCGAAATAAGTGATTCGGGCTCCGCTTGAGCTTCACTCTCGCGCTCTGTTTCGCGCGACATTCGACGCCCTCTCTGTGTTCTGGCACAATCAGCGCGCATCCTCGTTCTCGGGCGATAATTGGACACTCATTTCGTTTTCGGGCGACTTTGGTACGTTTTTCGACTGCTGAGTGTCCAAAAGTCGCCCGAGAAGCCCGCGGTTGTCCGAATGTCGCCCGAGAAGCCCGCGGTTGTCCGAATGTCGCCCGAAGACAGTGGCAGCGTCCAGAAGACGCCTGAGAGGCCCGGGCCGTCCGGAATGCGCCCAAGAGCGCCTTGCGGCACCGGCGTGACGCCCTTGCGTTGCCCGTGCGTTCCGCTCGTGTTCTCAGGAAATTAAAATCAGCTTCTACCTCGAGGTATTCGCAATGCGTATACCTTAATGCAAGATTTCATCACGGTTCCTCTACCATCCCATCACATTTTGTCTATAATTTCCACTGTGTGCGTAAGAAGGTCAGTGCACACACGTAGGTAACCTCTCAATAGTAAGGAGGTAGGTATGGTAGGAATTGTCCTCGCAAGTCATGGCGACCTCGCGCAGGGCATCAAGCAGACGGCGTCCATGGTCTTCGGCGACCAGCCGGACGTGGTTTCCGTCAGCTTGCAACCTAGCATGGGTCCGGATGACCTTAGGGCGGAGATCGAGAAGGAGGTGGCAACGCTTTCCGATCAGGAGCAGGTGCTCTTCCTCGTCGACCTGTGGGGCGGCACGCCGTTCAACCAGATCAACGGTTTGCTCGACGGGCATCCCACGTGGGCTGCCGTCACGGGTATGAACCTCCCCATGGTCATCACGGCGTACACGCTGCGCATGAACCCCGAGGCCACGGCACACGAGATTGCGACCGGGCTCATCCAGGAGTCCCGTGATGGCGTGCGCGTGAAGCCCGAGAGCCTCGAGCCTGAGAAACCCGCGGCCCAGGCCGATGCGGCCCCGAAGCATCCCACGGGCACCATCCCCGAGGGCACGGTGCTCGGTGACGGTCATATCAAGATCGCCCACTGCCGCGTCGACACCCGTCTGCTCCACGGCCAGGTCGCGACGACCTGGACCAAGCAGGTCAACCCCGACCGCATCATCGTCGTCTCCGACGGCGTGGCGCACGACGAGCTCCGTAAGACCATGATCGTGCAGGCGGCTCCTCCGGGCGTGAAGGTGCATGTCATCCCCATCCAGAAGATGATCGATGTCGCACATGACCCGCGCTTCGGTGCTACCAAGGTCATGCTGCTCTTCGAGACCCCGCAGGACGTGCAGAAGTGCGTCGAGGGCGGCGTGGACATCAAGAACGTGAACCTCGGGTCCATGGCGCACTCCGTGGGCAAGGTCGTGGCCACGAACGCCATCGCGCTCGACCAGGCCGATATCGATTGCCTGGAGAAGCTTCGCTCCGAGGGCGTCGAGTTCGATATCCGCAAGGTTCCCGCGGATTCCCCGGAGAACTACGAGTCCATGATCAAGAAGGCTGAGGCCGAGCTAGCCGAGCAGGCGAAGGCGTAAGAAGGAGGTAACATGTCGGCAATCACGATTATTCTCATCGTCATCGTTGCCTTCCTCGCCGGCATGGAGGGCATTCTCGATGAGTTCGAGTTCCCCCAGCCGCTGGTGGCCTGTACGCTCATCGGATTGGTAAGCGGGCACCTCACCGAGGGCATCATGCTCGGCGGCACACTGCAGATGATGGCGCTCGGCTGGGCTAACATCGGCGCCGCCGTGGCCCCCGATGCCGCGCTCGCGTCCACCGCGTCCGCGATCATCATGGTGCTGCAGATCCGTAACGGCGCGCCGGCGAACGAAGCGATCACCAACTCGATCGCCGTCGCTGTGCCGCTCTCCGTGGCGGGCCTCTTCCTGACCATGGTCGTGCGTACGCTCGCCATCCCCATCGTGCACGCGATGG
>ULXG01003690.1_pt1 | contig 33804 bp, 30 predicted proteins | sample 1961141 | NCBI WGS metagenome assembly ULXG01 (sample SAMEA4835834, study PRJEB28245) | human gut metagenome | biome: gut microbiome; material: fecal sample | place: Denmark | collected 2008 | reverse complement strand
CGTCGAAGCGGCTACTGCCGACCAGCTTCTTCCCCTGATCCGCAATAACCTGGGAATCGGCTTTGTCTCAGAAAACCTGGCCAGGGAAGACCTGGAAAGCGGAAAGGTGGTTCAAATTCCTCTGGATGAGAAAATCCCCCTCCGCTCTATCTGTCTCGTGGAGGATACCAGCCGTTCCCTGAACCCGTGCGCCTGCCAGCTGGCTAAGCTGCTCTGCAGGGAAGATTGAGAAAATACATGTTCCCCAGAGACCTTATATCAGATAAAATAGCGTATTTCAGGACATGACCGGCACAGCTGCCGGGCAGCAGTTCTTATCTGGCCGGCTGCACATCCCATCCCCAGCAAAGCCCTTTCTGCTCTGTCGGAATCAGGGCTTTTGCCTTTTAAAACAACACGGTCTTTCCATACAACAAAAAAGCTGCTGCCGATGCCCCGGCAGGATCGTAAACCGGAATAATCTTCCGAAACGATTCCTGCCGGATTCTGCATCCTGCAGCAGCTTTCTCTTCAGCTTGTCCTGCTGTTTTTTATGTCTGCCTTATATGGGCTTTACTGCTCAATATTTCTCTGCGCTCTTCTCCTGCCTAAACCGGAGCCTGCGGCGCCAGTACCTTTTATTAAGCTCTCGGGCCGGCATTCTTGATCTCTTCCGGCATATTCGGGTACTTCTTGTCAAAGTTGTCCTTGAACATCTTAGCCAGCTTGGCAGCTGCCTCATCATAAGCTGCCTTATCAGCCCATGTGTCTCTCGGATTCATAATCTCTGCCGGAGCACCTGGGCAGGACTGGGGCACGTCTACATTAAATACATCGTCGTGTTTGTACTCAGCCTTCTCCAGCTCTCCGTTTAATGCTGCTGTTACCATGGCTCTCGTGTAGGACAGCTTCATTCTGCTTCCCACTCCGTAAGGACCGCCTGTCCAGCCTGTATTTACAAGGTAAACCTTTGTGTTGTACTTTTTAATTCTCTCACCTAACATCTCTGCATATACAGACGGATCGAGAGGCATGAACGGCTCGCCAAACAGTGTGCTGAATGTCGGCTGCGGCTCCTTGATTCCGCGCTCTGTACCGGCTAACTTGGAGGTAAATCCTGTCACAAAGTGATACATTGCCGCATTCTCGTCCAGTCTGGAGATTGGCGGAAGTACGCCGAACGCATCAGCTGTCAGGAAGATAACAACCTTCGGAATTCCTCCCTCTCCCGGAATCTGAGCATTGTCAATGTAGGTGATCGGGTAGCCCACACGGGTATTCTCCGTGATAGAGTCATCATCATAATCCGGCTTTCTTGTTTCCGGATCCAGAACTACGTTCTCCACCTCGCTTCCGAAACGGATAGCATTGTAAATCTCCGGCTCATTCTTCGGATCCAGATTGATGCACTTTGCATAGCAGCCGCCCTCGAAGTTGAATACGCCGTTGTCAGACCAGCCGTGCTCGTCGTCACCGATGAGCTTTCTTCCAGGATCGGCGGAGAGAGTTGTCTTTCCTGTTCCGGAGAGACCGAAGAATACAGCTGTCTCATGGGTCTCAGGATCCATGTTGGCAGAGCAGTGCATCGGGAGTACATTCTCCTCAACCGGCATCAGATAGTTCATTACGGAGAATACGGATTTCTTGATCTCTCCGGAATACTTGGAACCGGCAATCAGTACCATCTTGTCCTGGAAGTTGACAATGATAGCTGCCTCGGAATTTGTCCCGTCTACAGCCGGATCGCAGGTAAAGCCAGGAGCTGCAACGATGGTAAAATCAGATGCGCCGTAATTTTCCAGCTCCTCATCTGTCGGTCTGATCAGTAACTGATGAATGAACAGGTTCTGGCTTGCAAGTTCATTGACAACCATGAACTTTCTGGTGTACTTCTTGTCAGCTCCTGCAAAACCCTGGAATACGTATAATTCCTTGTCAGCCAGATATGCAAACATTTTATTTTTAATTGACTGGTAGGCATCCTCAGAGATAGCAACATTTACATCTCCCCAGGCAATCTTATCATGAACGTCCTTTGTGTCCACGATGAATTTGTCTTTTGGTGAACGTCCTGTGTATTTGCCTGTAGTAACAGAAAGAGCACCTGTATCTGTTAACACACCTTCACCGCGGCGAAGAGCCTCCTCTACCAGACGGGCAGGGCTTAAATTGTAGTGAACCTTGCCTGTGGTATTCTGAATTCCAATCATTTCTAAGCTATGGTTTTCTTTCATGAAATTGCCTCCTGTCGGTTGTAATTTTTTACCTATACTTCATATATTACACTGATTATTAGACACCTGTAAAATATATTTTTTAGATGACTGACATATTAAATTGATATAATGGTAATGAGAATACAGAACTTCAATCTGCGCTCCCGCGAGGGGAGCGACATCAGCGTTCCTGATTAAATATTATGGTTCCGGAGATTTCAATCCACGCTCCCGCGAGGGGAGCGACTGTTTTTCTGGCTTTATCTGCCTGGTAACGATTTTTATTTCAATCCACGCTCCCGCGAGGGGAGCGACCTCTTGATGCCATTAAGGCAGCGACAGAAAACCGGATTTCAATCCACGCTCCCGCGAGGGGAGCGACGAAGGGCCTCCTGCATATATCCGACTGCTTTCATGTTATTTCAATCCACGCTCCCGCGAGGGGAGCGACGGCGGATAAAATTATGGACATTAAATTCCAAATTTGATTTCAATCCACGCTCCCGCGAGGGGAGCGACGATAGGACAGGACGGTGGCTAAATGCTTACACCATTTCAATCCACGCTCCCGCGAGGGGAGCGACTATACTTCCGATGATTACTGGAATCTTCCAGAAGGAATTTCAATCCACGCTCCCGCGAGGGGAGCGACTATGCGAAAAATGTATTCGGAAGCAATCCAGAGATTTCAATCCACGCTCCCGCGAGGGGAGCGACGGCGAACATGATCCGTCTGTCTGGAGGAATTTCAATTTCAATCCACGCTCCCGCGAGGGGAGCGACTTCCTCACCTTCTTTCTTTTTGGGGTGTCATTTTGATTTCAATCCACGCTCCCGCGAGGGGAGCGACGTTATCTCAACAGCTTTTGGGAGTTTTTAACAGCCATTTCAATCCACGCTCCCGCGAGGGGAGCGACACAGAAGAGGACGGTTTTGCCTATTCGTTCGCCTTATTTCAATCCACGCTCCCGCGAGGGGAGCGACCCGCAGCCATGGACGTCCTGGCGACATTTAAAACGATTTCAATCCACGCTCCCGCGAGGGGAGCGACTTCCGGGCGAAGATTTACGGACTGGGTGTTTGATATTTCAATCCACGCTCCCGCGAGGGGAGCGACGTTTAGTTCGTCCTCTTCGGCATCCTCCGGCAGCAATTTCAATCCACGCTCCCGCGAGGGGAGCGACTCGAGAAATCGGCGTGGAGCAGATGCCGGAAAAATTTCAATCCACGCTCCCGCGAGGGGAGCGACCAACAATCCCTATCCCCTGGCCGGCCGAAGACTGATTTCAATCCACGCTCCCGCGAGGGGAGCGACGTTATACATGGCCCTGAAATCATCAACCTGCGGAGTATTTCAATCCACGCTCCCGCGAGGGGAGCGACCGAAACCTACACAGGTACAAAACATATACAGGCTATTTCAATCCACGCTCCCGCGAGGGGAGCGACCATGTTCAGCGACCCAGATTTCAATACTTTGTTTATTTCAATCCACGCTCCCGCGAGGGGAGCGACGAGCATGGGCGGAGGACTTGCATCAGTGTTAACCGGATTTCAATCCACGCTCCCGCGAGGGGAGCGACGGCGAACATGATCCGTCTGTCTGGAGGAATTTCAATTTCAATCCACGCTCCCGCGAGGGGAGCGACAAAAACGCCCGATTCACGTACGCCGTGGCGGTGGAATTTCAATCCACGCTCCCGCGAGGGGAGCGACTTTTGCCGTGTGTTTGAGGCGTATCGCGAATACTTATTTCAATCCACGCTCCCGCGAGGGGAGCGACTGATTGTAAATGGTACTTGGGAATCGGATGTATTATTTCAATCCACGCTCCCGCGAGGGGAGCGACGATAATTCCTGGAAGCGATATGCCCAGCAGTATTATATTTCAATCCACGCTCCCGCGAGGGGAGCGACTTCAGGACACTGTGATTCTGTAAATTGAGCGTCCTATTTCAATCCACGCTCCCGCGAGGGGAGCGACATTCTGACGGCGGCCCTCCGGCTCCTGGCAGAGCAGATTTCAATCCACGCTCCCGCGAGGGGAGCGACGTTGCCAGCAGATTATTTGCAATCTGATTTTTGAATTTCAATCCACGCTCCCGCGAGGGGAGCGACGATGACAACCGCCGAAATCATGTCTTTATATGAGCTATTTCAATCCACGCTCCCGCGAGGGGAGCGACCGGTATCTGGGATATTATCAATAAGTATGCCAATATTTCAATCCACGCTCCCGCGAGGGGAGCGACTCTGGTGGAAGATTATTTATAATATCATCTATACCGATTTCAATCCACGCTCCCGCGAGGGGAGCGACCGAGCCAACGGCTCATTTTTTATTGACAACATGGGAATTTCAATCCACGCTCCCGCGAGGGGAGCGACATGCGTTAGCGGACATTGTAGTAAATACGATTAAATTTCAATCCACGCTCCCGCGAGGGGAGCGACCTCTACTACTTCACAAACAATGCTTTTATAGGATTATTTCAATCCACGCTCCCGCGAGGGGAGCGACGAGTGTCCGAACCCAACATTATCCCTGTCTAAGACAATTTCAATCCACGCTCCCGCGAGGGGAGCGACGCCATGCGCGCCTTGTCCCTGGGAAAACATGAGTTGATTTCAATCCACGCTCCCGCGAGGGGAGCGACTTTTAACGACCGATACCTCAAACTTGACCAATACATTTCAATCCACGCTCCCGCGAGGGGAGCGACCGTACTACCATATTAATTCCGCCAATATTCATAGCATTTCAATCCACGCTCCCGCGAGGGGAGCGACGTTCCAGTAACGTCCCGATCCAAAATATGATCGCCGATTTCAATCCACGCTCCCGCGAGGGGAGCGACCCATGTTTGGAATGCTATCCAGCTTCCTATCTGGATTTCAATCCACGCTCCCGCGAGGGGAGCGACATACCATTAACCAATACGTCGATGGTTATTGAAATTTCAATCCACGCTCCCGCGAGGGGAGCGACCGAAGAGGTGGCGCAACTGACTGAGGTGATTCAATTTCAATCCACGCTCCCGCGAGGGGAGCGACAACCCGTGATTATTGACCTAAACGGATCGACGCTATTTCAATCCACGCTCCCGCGAGGGGAGCGACGAAGGTGTATCAGGAGAGATCAATGGATATCACGGATTTCAATCCACGCTCCCGCGAGGGGAGCGACGGATGGCTAGTGAAAACAATCCTCTCCTTTAGAGAGATTTCAATCCACGCTCCCGCGAGGGGAGCGACGTTAAACAAGGAAGCAGAGAACCAGCTCCAGATCCTATTTCAATCCACGCTCCCGCGAGGGGAGCGACAGGAGTTCTCGGCGTTTTATTACGGCCTGGCAGTTATTTCAATCCACGCTCCCGCGAGGGGAGCGACTTAATCCTATGATTGATAGGCAGTGTATCGTAATATTTCAATCCACGCTCCCGCGAGGGGAGCGACTCCACTCGTTTACATAATAATACCTTCCATAATCTGATTTCAATCCACGCTCCCGCGAGGGGAGCGACCCTGCTCAAAATTGTAAATACCTGATAAAAATTGATTTCAATCCACGCTCCCGCGAGGGGAGCGACGGACATTGCGTTCTCGACAAAGATTGAGAGATATGAATTTCAATCCACGCTCCCGCGAGGGGAGCGACTTTTGTTTACGTTATTATAATATCATAGATAAAAAATTTCAATCCACGCTCCCGCGAGGGGAGCGACTATGGACGTCCTCGTTGACCCGCCTACAGTTATGGATTTCAATCCACGCTCCCGCGAGGGGAGCGACGAGAGGACGCTATTGCATACAATGCTAAGCTGGGGAATTTCAATCCACGCTCCCGCGAGGGGAGCGACCACCCGAAGCGGCAGCCTGACAGGGAGCAACAAGGATTTCAATCCACGCTCCCGCGAGGGGAGCGACAGAAAAACCACATGCTTTTGTATATGTAACTTACTCAATTTCAATCCACGCTCCCGCGAGGGGAGCGACAGCGTCAAGCTATCCGTTAGATAAACACCGGATGGATTTCAATCCACGCTCCCGCGAGGGGAGCGACGGCTGTTGCCTCGTCAGTTAATGTTACCTTTCCGATTTCAATCCACGCTCCCGCGAGGGGAGCGACGGGATAAACAGAGCGTTGTTTGCGAATGGGGACACGCTATTTCAATCCACGCTCCCGCGAGGGGAGCGACGATATTGTGGTTGCCGCAAAAGTTCCGGTCGGCGTGATTTCAATCCACGCTCCCGCGAGGGGAGCGACTCTGTTAATCGCTCTTTGTCCAGATTTCCAAAAATTTCAATCCACGCTCCCGCGAGGGGAGCGACCGGGTCAGCGAGGACGTCCATAGCCCCCACAAAAAGGATTTCAATCCACGCTCCCGCGAGGGGAGCGACCGCAACAAGCACCAAAAAAGAAATCTCCGTAAAGATTTCAATCCACGCTCCCGCGAGGGGAGCGACTCATGTCCGGCGTAGCATTCAACGACAAGGAAAATCTGATTTCAATCCACGCTCCCGCGAGGGGAGCGACCAAGAACAACAACAACAACAACAGCAACAACACAGAATTTCAATCCACGCTCCCGCGAGGGGAGCGACCGTTCACGGTCGTTATCAACGACCCCGAAGGAGGTATTTCAATCCACGCTCCCGCGAGGGGAGCGACGGTTTACAGACTGGGTTTTTGATGAGTTCATACCGATTTCAATCCACGCTCCCGCGAGGGGAGCGACGGAGGAATCTTTCGATTCACCATAGTAAAGGACGATTTCAATCCACGCTCCCGCGAGGGGAGCGACAAAAACGCCAGGTTTACCTATGCCGTGGCGGTCGAATTTCAATCCACGCTCCCGCGAGGGGAGCGACTATATAACAGCATATATTACTCCATACAATAATATTTCAATCCACGCTCCCGCGAGGGGAGCGACTTTTTGTCCTGGAATATTCAGGGACGCCCGCATGATTTCAATCCACGCTCCCGCGAGGGGAGCGACTACCACGCTGGGAACCCTTACGGTTGATTCCACAATTTCAATCCACGCTCCCGCGAGGGGAGCGACGAATGGAGAAATAAAAACACTTGCCCAATGGTGCATTTCAATCCACGCTCCCGCGAGGGGAGCGACTTTGTAGATTCAGCATTCGACACCACATATACAATTTCAATCCACGCTCCCGCGAGGGGAGCGACTATATGCCACGTATTTCGTTGGAGGCTGCTAGAGTATTTCAATCCACGCTCCCGCGAGGGGAGCGACCCAGAAGATTACCGCAGAAATTGCACAGGCGGAAATTTCAATCCACGCTCCCGCGAGGGGAGCGACTGGAAACTGGGATGCAATAAAGAGCCTTTTCAATGATTTCAATCCACGCTCCCGCGAGGGGAGCGACCAAGCCTCATCTGTATCTGCCGGACTGGGGAAGTGATTTCAATCCACGCTCCCGCGAGGGGAGCGACAAAAAAACGACATGAGATCCACCGTAAAAAGGAGATTTCAATCCACGCTCCCGCGAGGGGAGCGACTGGCGCAGAAGTTCATCGACAGCCAGAAAGAGAGGATTTCAATCCACGCTCCCGCGAGGGGAGCGACGCACTGCGAGCATCATTCTTGCGCATGAACATAATATTTCAATCCACGCTCCCGCGAGGGGAGCGACTGTTCCAGAACTGAAAAAGATTGTTTATGGAATGATTTCAATCCACGCTCCCGCGAGGGGAGCGACGAAAACAAAATGACTCAGAAAGAAATCAATCGGAATTTCAATCCACGCTCCCGCGAGGGGAGCGACGGAAATGAAAGCAAGTGAATTTTATAAAATCATTATTTCAATCCACGCTCCCGCGAGGGGAGCGACCGGCGAAAACGCAGTCAGTCCACACAATCAGAGAATTTCAATCCACGCTCCCGCGAGGGGAGCGACGATCGCACAATCGAAAAATTAACACTGCAAAATAAATTTCAATCCACGCTCCCGCGAGGGGAGCGACCACGGACTACTGGGTTGTTATTTTCAACTACCAGAATTTCAATCCACGCTCCCGCGAGGGGAGCGACAGGGAGCAACAAGGGGACGAATTCCCAGACCGAAATTTCAATCCACGCTCCCGCGAGGGGAGCGACGAGCAGCTAATATCAAGGCTCTTTTAAATTCAGTCGATTTCAATCCACGCTCCCGCGAGGGGAGCGACAAAAACGCCCGGTTTACCTATGCCGTGGCCGTCGAATTTCAATCCACGCTCCCGCGAGGGGAGCGACTAATCTACATAGGACACAAAATCATACAGAAAATTATTTCAATCCACGCTCCCGCGAGGGGAGCGACTACAACGCCGGATAAATTTGGTGCAAAGGGAGATGATTTCAATCCACGCTCCCGCGAGGGGAGCGACGGCGTAATACTTGTAAAACACTTTCATATTATGTTTTATTTCAATCCACGCTCCCGCGAGGGGAGCGACTTGGTAGATAATTCAAATAATTATTAGAATATTCTATTTCAATCCACGCTCCCGCGAGGGGAGCGACAGCAAAACTGCCCAAATATCTTGTGCGATTTTCAGCAGTTTGCACATTTTTTCATTCATAATTTATTATTACAGGCCATTTTTTCCTCTATCCTGTCCATTTCATAATTTTTTGTGCAGTTTTTTCGGTGCGAATCTCCAGGGAATTTTATGTGTAACTGTTATTCGCACTAGAAAATCAATACAGAATCTGCGGGCGTCCCCCTCTCTACTCCAATATGTTCTACCTTGGTTTTATAATTATTTCCCAGATAATAAAAACGGAGGCTGTCTGTCTGCTTATCTACCAGCTCTTCCAGTTCACATTTCAGTTTTACGCACTGGGCGCTGTCCAGAATGCACTCAAATACGGAGTTCTGGACTCTCCTTCCGTAATTGACGCACTGTTTTGCCACTTTTCTCAGTCTTGCTTTTCCCTCCGGTGTTTCTGTGTTGACATCATAAGTAATTAATACAAGCATTCTCCCTCCTTAAGGCTTCCCACGTTTTTTTTCACTTTTTCACTCATACGTTTCCATACTCGTTTTCCCATCGCCGTGTTTACTGTATTTCTCTCAGGTTCGCTTTCTTCTTCCTATCCTATGCCCTACTTCCATAAAAAAGGCGGATAACCATCCAAATCTCCTCTCAGATATCTGGCCAGAAGCAATGCCTGGACGTAAGGTGCCATTCCCCATTCTATTTTTTCCTTAAGAAACGGATGTGTAAGTGTCTCTTTTTTCCTGTTCTGCCACTCTGTCAGTACAATCCGTTTTGTATCATCCGTCATAATAACCGCTCCGTTCTCTTTCTTCTTAAACCCTTTTCCGTTTACGAGCTTTTTATTAATCAGCGACAATACAAAGCGATCTGCCAGCGCCGGCCGGAACTCCTCTATTATGTCAAAGGACAGAGATGCCCTTCCCGGACGATCCGTATGAAAATACCCTACATAGGGATCAAGGCCCACACACTCGAGAGCCGAAGAAATCATATTGGCAAGAAGTGTGTAGACGAAGGACAGCAGTGCATTGACATTATCCATAGGCGGCCTTTTGCTGCGCCCTTGAAAGAAAAACTCTTTTTTCTGCTGAAGGATCAGCTCATCAAATACGCCGAAATACGCCGCAGCCGCCTCTCCCTCATGACCTCTCAGCTCTTCCTTTGTCTTGCTTCTTTCTATGCATTTCAGACTCTCCTTTAAGTGCAGGGATACTTCTTTCACCTTTTTTGCATCTATCTGCATTCCGTGATCTCTTATGGCTCTCTCCAGCACCCATCTGGCATTATGTACCTTTCCAATCATGCAGTTTTTCGCAATTGCAAGGCTCTCCTCATCATTTCTGCTGCTCTCAAACTGCCTTTGTCTCAGCAGTACATTGCCCTTAACTTTCCCGCTTACCCTTGCCAGAAATTTACCCTGGGGCGTCAGATAGCAAAGAGAGATTCCCCGCTCTGCACACGCTCCCATAAGGGCAGGGCTTGTACCCCGGTATCCAAAGGAAATCACCGATTCGAGCGTATGAAGCGGAAGCCTGCCAGCCTCCTGTTCACCTGTAAGTACCACAATATTCTCTCCATCCAGAGCCAGATAGCTGTCCTCTGATGTGACATACAATGTATTTAAAAGCCTTCTCATTCTTCCTCCCCAACTGCCTGGCTGATATATGCTTTTACTGACTGTGCCTTTCCCAGCTTTGGCAGACAGATGTCCTTCAAAGAGCAGCCATTGCAGCTTTTGCTCCATTTAACCTTCGGAGTGTAACCGCGATTGTAATACTGATGCATTTCCTCAAACATTTCCTTCACTTCTGTTCGCAGCTCATCTGTAAACGTCACAGCCTCCCGTTTTCTTGTTTCCCCGTAAAAAATAGCCCCCTCAGCAATATTTACAGAAAACATTTCCTCCAGGCACATGGCCTGAGCGGTAAGCTGAAGGCGGTCCTCCTCTGTAATTTTCGGGCTTCCCTTCTTATATTCTACCGGATAAATTTCATAGAGATCCCTATGGCCATGCAGCTTGATTCCATTCTCTGATTTTCTGAATTCCACCGTATCACACTCGCCGCTCACCCCCAGTGACCGGGAATGTACCGGAAGGGCTCTGCTGATCAGAACATCTCTTCTCTTTTCTGCCAGATAGGGATCATGGGTCTTCCTGTGCATCAATTCTCCAGTTACAGTATGGACATTTTCCTCCCACTGCTTCTCTATATGGATGATTGCCCACTGTCTTCTGCAGAATCTAAAATGCTGAATCCCGGAAATCATCAGATAATCCTCTTCCCTGTATTCCATCGTTTTACTGCCTTCCCCTCTCCGCGGCAGAGGACATACCGCTTTTTTCCTCTGCCGCCTCCTGCTTTGGACTATATGTGCAATATGTACAGGTATGTATAAGCCATACAGGCTATTTTCAGTCCCTCTGAAAAAGTGCGTTAAATCTTGTCCATCACTTCAACGCTTTCCGGAATCTGCTCTCTGTGAATTGCTATCTCATAATCTGAATACTGCCTTGCAAATTCCACCCCTTCCTTTCTCTTTACCTCAACAGCATCAAACAGTTTGTACGACGGGCAGTCTCCCAGCTCCCTGCTGTGTTTAAACACAATCAGCCTGCGGACGGCCATTTTCCCTCTTGCTGCGGAATGATCGTGCTCAAACATATTGATAATCGCTTCCCACAAAAGTTCCAGGTCTTCCTCTGAAAATCCTGTCACCTTTCTAGCCAGGTTTGCAGAGATAAATCCCTCTGCCCGGTACAGGCCATATGGGACAATATTTTTTCTTCCCATCTCCGTCTTTTTATTCAGCGAGTCCTCCTCTGTGGTAATCGCCACTCTGGTTATGGTGAGCTCCTGACTCACAATCGGGTCAATGCTTCTGGCAAAACCAATCTGCACAGGTCCCCTCACCTGCCCGCAGTTTAAAGATGCCTTCACAAAGGTCGTCATGACTGCCCCGAAGGTCCGAATGTCAAAGAAATTCCGGCACATAAAATCTCTGATTTTTTTGTCCGCTTCCGGATCATTTTTCTTTAATTCCTTAAGCCCCTTATCGCTCAAATCTTCGACTCCGATATAGGATAATGCCTTCTTGTCACTTGTGTTGAGAGGCACATCTTCTCTGATATAAATTCCATATCCTTCCTCCCCCTCTTTTACTGTTTCCACATAATTTCGTATTTTCCTCTTCAGGCACACATCCGTCACCAGTCCAAAATTACTCTCCGGATCGATTCTCGGCATATTGCCTGCATCCGGATCTCCGTTTGGATTTCCGTTTTCCACATCGAATAATACCACGAATTCATATCTGTTTTTAATTGTCTCGCTCATCTATTTATCCTCCTTTTTCGTATATCTCTTCTGCACCTGGTGATAGTACCCCAGAATAAACGCCCCCTGTTCTTCCAGGTTCAGGCTGGCCGGGTAGGATTTCGCCTTTTCCCTTATAGCGTTTTCTTCCTTCTCCGCCTGGAGCATCCCTTGAAGTTCTGTAAGCTGTCTCTCATAGTAAATAGCAGCTCCGTCTTCCAGCTTTCTGATATGGCTGCTCTCCAGCTTGAAAAGCGTAGGAAAAATCAGCTGCGGCCTGGAGCAGGCAGCATTAAAATATCTGTCTTTAATTGTGCTGTTCAGGCCTGGATTCGCCTTCTCCTGAATTTCCTCCAGCACTGCAAATATGCGTCCCAGCACATAAGCTGTGTCAACGCAGGACTCATTTACCCTCACAAATGTTCCCTCCTTTATCAGTCGTTCCTCTTTATTTCGTATGAGATAGGCCTTAATAATAGCAGCCCGTCCCCTTGTCACTTTTCCTGCACCGCTCTCGGCCCGTATTCGTATGAGCACGTTGGAGTAAAGGCTTTCCGGGTATTTCTCTCCCGACAGAATCGATTCAAAAACGGCAGCGGCCATATTCGGCGGCGCTTTTTTGTCGCGGGACTTCTGATTAGCCGTTTCATACAGCATCCTTCCTGCACTCAGATATTCTGTTCCGTCCCAGGAAGGCCGGACAATCTCCATCTGTTCATAGTGACGTTTCAGATTGGTAAGAATACTGCCAAAACTGTCCTTATAGAAAAAACGCACAGACAGCCGCGCAGCATTCGGCGACAGTCCCAGGACGCAGAAACTCTGCTCGGGATTCAGAGAAATGTCATCTACCGCCACCGGTCTGCCCTTCTGCATCGCCTCCAACAGCTCCCTGAGCTTTTCCTGATCGTCCTCTCTGGCCTCTATTCCCATCCAGAACGCCTGCTGGTAGGCTTCTTCTCCGCTCTCAGACCAGAAAATCACAGTCGCATCTCCCAACTGGAACACATATCTGCGCTGGGACAGAAGATAATTGAGAGCCGTCGTATAGGCGAAGGCCGCATAGATTCCCACTGGTGCATTGTAGCTCTGTTCCTTCCCGTAGGAAGTAAATGAATCTGCATTGAAGGATACCAGAGCCGCACCGCTGGACTGTGCACCCGAAACTCCCTTGATCGTATTGTGAATTCTTGCGATCTCTGTCCTCTTTCCTGTCACAAGGCAAACCCCGGCTTTTTCTTCCCCTGCTCCCTTTTTATTCTGGCTTTCTTCCCAGGCGCACCGGATACTTTCATCCTTCTGGGCTTCATCCATCCCAACGGAAAAGATAAGGTTTCCACCAGCTGTAAGCTCCTCCCACTTTTCACTAATCACAGGATTTTCCGCTGCCTTATCCGGGTCCCAGCTCTTAAAAAACGCACAGACAGCCTCTGCGGCTTCTCCGGAAACGCCGTCGAGAATTTCCAGATGTCTGTTCTTAGCTGCCTCAAAGCACTCCCTGAGCCGCTTTCCCGAACCATTTTTGTCTATTCCCAGAAGGTATTTAGAATTGTCACAGAGAAAATTCGGGGCAATGCCTGAGGAACGGGAAACCATGGCCGGCACAGTAAAATCCTGGGGAACCAGAACCTTTTTTTTACCGCGTTCTTCCTCTTTCAAACAGGAAATCACTCTGGCCACTGTCCCGTCCGGTCTCAGATCCAGGCAGTATGATACCTTTGCGCTGCACCAGCCTGGTTTTGATACTTTCCCCTGCTCTGCCAGCCTTTCATAATACTTTACAAGCTCCTGTAAAATCACCGTACCACCTCACAGTCTTTTACATCCAGCACTCCCCGCCTTAATACGGCCCTGAAAAACATGGGCTGGATATTTTTCAGATCGGAATAGTCCATATCATAAAGCATATATCCCAAATCTCTTTCCTCCTCCCCCTCATAGGCAGTGGAAATTACTTCCTCCTCGCAGGGAGCAAAGTAGGCGGGAAACTCCCTGCATCCAAAATAGGGCATATGAAAACACTCCCCTCTATTGAGTCTTCTGGTTACAATGTCCTTAAACTTTCCCGGGTTGTCTGTTTCATTGGCATCCTGCGTCATCTCGAAATGGGCTTCTATCACGTATTCTACATCCTTTAAAATCAGTGACGCCCTCTGAACAATATCGGCTTTCGTGCTGATGTAGAGATCCTTTTTCGCTCCATTGTAAACGGAAAGAGCATTAGACGCAGACAGCTTGCTTTTCACCTCATTTCTTCTGACGCTGGTAAAGCGAATGGGCTTCTTGACATAAATCCTGTCAATTTTCCATCTGAGGCCAGGATGCCAGTAGATTGCCTCCAATATGCCCCGGGCGGCAGAGGGTGTCATCACATCGTAGGTGCACCGTTCTACCTTCATCTCCGGCCGCGAAAAAAGAGCATAATCTCCCCACACCCGTACTTTGATTCCTTTTGCCATATGTATGGCTCCTTTCTTTTGCTGTGTATACAAACATTCAATATTTTCGCTAATACCTTAAAGTCTCATCCAAATAATTTTTCTCCGAGAAAAATCATCAAATCTCCTTTTTACCTCTGAGTAATCTCTGAAGCCTTATTAAAGCATATCCTGAATAATCTCCGCCGCAAGATTCCCACCTCCATGCTGGCTGTCACTTCCTGATGCTGATAACGTAAACAAATATCTGGAGTCCCCTTTATATGTGAGCTTATAATGTCCCCCATCTTTTGTAATGGTAAAACCATATGTTTTTAACTCCCTTTTTAAATGATCATCTACCTTCGTATAACCTTTTAATATACGTTTAATCTCTGCCTGTTTTTTATTTAAAGCATCTGTTGACTTATTAGATTTCAAAATGTCCTGTAATATATCTTCCTTTCGAGTCTTCTTTTTTACATTCTTCAGTTGATTACTAAGCATTCCCAGTATCTGATCTTTTATTTCCCCCTCAAATAATTCATCTTCCGTGCCGTAGTATAACAGAGGAATTTCTGTAATCTGATCATATTTTGCTCTAAGTCCCTGGTTTTCTGCCTGCAGTGCCATAACTCGATTATTTAACTCTTCAATGGTATGTTCCTTTTCTTCGAGTTCCTCTCCAAAACTATCATAAATCTCAGATACTTCGCTCTCCGCTTTTTCTTTCTTTTCTTTAGCTCTTACATAACGTAATTTCAGCAATTCATTCTGAACGCCCTCCCAGGTCATCATCCTGTCCCTAGCCTGTTGATTAACATATCTGCATACAATATTTACTACGCGCTCTATCAGTACTTCCTCCCGTTCTTCATAGTTTTTGGTGCTAATTATTTTATTCAATGCCGAACTGCTTGGGTAATAAATGCCGATACTTCCATGATGTGAATTCATCCCATCGCAGCTTTCTCTGAGAATCTTTGACACATCTGCATCATCCTCCGCAAGAACATGTGCAACACCGCGCAATTTATATGCTAAGTCCTGAACTCTTAAAGGATAATTCCCCCATAGTTTCGTTACATAGATCACAGGCATCGAATATACAACATTTCTGCATATAATATTTTCTATTACTTTATAGTTATCTTTATTAATGAAAATCGGCTTATCACTTATGGGCATGTCCTTATCAGTTCCTATATATCCCCTTTCCAGCAGCATATTAACAAGAATCGGCGGTTTGAATTTGGGAATGAAACTAATTGTATCAACAGTTGTTTCCCTGTCTAATTTGATAGAGAAAATATGTGTGGAAAAATTCACAACAATATCCGTATTCCATATAATCTTATTTTCATCAAACTGATGAAATCTCACAGCAATTGTATTATAAGCACGGATTTCCTCAATGGATAAAGATAAATTTTCATCTTCAAATTTTATATTTCTTTTTTTTCCATCCCAATTTAAATTAGAAATTTTATTAAAAGGACTTCCTTGATTCCATTCAATTACTAATTGAATTAAAACATCCTGAGTTAAAGATTCCTTCACAGGAAAAATTGCTGAATAGATCTGCATTAGTAAAACCCTTCTTTCTTCGGTAAATCAATATTTAACTTCATTTTTTTCTTTTTTATTTATAAAACTATTTGTATTTCTATCATATCACTTTTTCTTTTTAAGTCAATCTGATTTTTGCCATTAACTCTTTTTTTTCACCGCTTCTTGTGTTATGGTATCTATGTCGCTCAGCATTCTTATCCGATACCGGGCGTGGATTGAAATATTTTTTTCCAGTTTTATTTATGAAAAGGGAGAGGGGGCCATTCGGCCCCCTCTCCCTCTTTTCCTTCTTTCTACATCAAAAATGCCTTTCCTGTTTCCACCTCCATCAGAAGTCCGACTTCCTGCGAATACTGCTCTCTCCTCTTCAGCAGGTACAATCCGTCTCCTTCCCCTTCTGTCAATAGCTCAGCAATGCCGTTTCGGCAGAACTCTTCTATTTTCTTTTTGTCTACGCTCACACTGTACCTGCCCGCCTCACGCATCCGCTTTCTGCTGCAGCCTTTTAAACGGATTTCCTCCGCAATTTTTTCTGCACTCTCCTCGACCGGTATCAGGAGAGATACTGTGTGTTCCTCGATCATCTTAAATTCCTGAGCGGCAGAGGCGAAGCTGAAATTTCCCGGGCGGAAATATTCCATTATATGTTTTCTGTCCAGCTCACTTCCCTTAAACTGGTACAGATAGCGGAAATATTCTTCCGCTGCCTCCGGGGAATTCAGGCTTTTTCCTGCCCTTTCAAGCTTCTCCAGCATTCCGCTCATCACCTCGGCCCTCTGTTCCTGTTCTGCGGTTTTCTTTTCCCCCTCCATATCAAAAATCCAGGTTCTGCTCTCCTCCAGGGGGCGTTTCCCCTCCCTGTTGCAGCGCCCGGCCGCCTGTATGGCCGAGTCGAGACCTGCCATTTCCCGGTACACAGATGCAAAATCCAGGTCCACTCCAGCCTCCACCAGGCTCGTCGCAATCACAATGCAGACATTCCCTGCAGATTCTGTCTCTTCTGTTTCTTCCTCAATCCCAGTTTTCTCAATCTGAGATTTTCCTTCTGCCCTTTTCCCTGTCCGTTTCCGTATCTCATCCAAAACCGCCTTCCTGTGCTCCGGATACATCTGGGTTGAAAGGTGAAAAATCTCTCCTTCCGATGATTGTCCTCTTCTCTCCTTCAGTTCCTGATAGACCTCCTGAACCTCCCGCTTTGTATTCAGGATGCAAAGTGCCTGGTCTTCCTGCTCCAGCCTGTCAATCAGCTCCTCCCTGCGGATTCTTCCGAGATTAAGTATCTGGCAGCGCTTAAAAAACTGAAACTGCTCCTCGCGATCGGGGCACAACTCTTCCCACGTTATGCTTTTTCTGAACAGGCCGCCGAGGGCCGGCTGTGTCGCTGTGCAGAGTACCAGCGTACTCCTGTACCTCAAAAGCAATTCCTCCATCGCAGCGATACAGGGCCTCAGGTACTCGCAGGGCAGCATCTGTGCCTCATCAAATATGATCACGCTGTCCGCTATATTGTGGAGTTTTCTGCACTTTGATGACTTAATGGAAAACAGGGATTCAAAAAACTGGACATTCGTCGTCACCACCACAGGCTTGTCCCAGTTCTCAGCCGCCAGGTGAAGCGGTTTCAGCTCCTCATCACTCTCATAGTCGATATTACAGTGATCCTCCAGCACATTCTCTCTTCCCAGAATGTCGCTGAAGATTTTAGCATTCTGTTCGATGATGCTTGTATACGGGATCACGTAGATCACCCGCTTCATCTCGTGCTCTGCGCCATGGCGGAGAGCAAAGGCCAGGGAAGATATGGTTTTTCCTCCTCCGGTGGGTACTGTCAGCCGAAACAGACCACGAGGGAGCGTTCCTTTCTCAAGGCACTGCCTCAAAATCTCACTTCTTCTCCCGTTGACGGTCCTCCTGTCGTGATTATCCAGCCAGCCCGACACGTGCTTTTCCAGCTTTTTTAAAAGGGATTCCAGTTTTTCGCCGGAATCCCTCTCCACTTTTTCCTTCATAAATGCTTCCGTGTCGAGATAATCCGCATCTACCAGGCAGGAATACAGCATCCGGATTAGAAAAGACTGGGCAAATCCCGGATCCTCCCCTCTGTCTGTTCCCCTGAAATTTGTGGGAGCAGAAAGGGCAGGAAAGTCAACTTCCTTTCGGTACTCCTCAAAGCTGCAGAGTTCTTTCTTCATTCTCCCTTTCAATGTTCCCCTTCCAGCTAAGTCCCCATCTCCGCCTGTATCGGGCAGGCCGCTGTGGTGTCCAGCCACTGCGTAGGCAAGCATTCCATACGGACTGTAGGGCCCTTTCTGCTCCCAGCACAGCCTGGCTCCGGCAGTGGCATGATCTACTTTTTTTCCATTTTCCGTGAGCCTTTTCTGAAATTCAAAGGAATACTTTCCTATATCATGCAGTTTCCCCAAAGCATAGCCATAACTTCCGAATCCGAATACTTCTGCAAACTGCTCTGCCAGCCTTCCCGTTCCCTCCAGGTGCTCCAAAATTGTCTGCTCACGTTTCCCATCTTCACTGATATGGGCCAGAAACCTCCGCTTCGTCTCCCGGCACATCTCACATCTTCCTCCATTCCCCGTCCACTATTCCTGCCTGAAATACCCAAAGCTGTTTACCAGGGCATCAATTTTCATCTTTCTTTCACAGAACGGACAGTTCCTGTAATCGTAGAACCGGTAGTCCGGCAGATCCTCTGTGGAATACACGCTGTTGATATGCACCCCGTCCACCTCCGTCTGGGCGCTGAACACGGCGGCCACCCCTTCCAGGATCCCCTCATAATATCCAATGCACTCCAGCGCCTTATTGAGGGTCAGGCCGGTGGTGACATTTGCCAGCAGAAGAATCACATGCTTCCTGGCCACCATTGGCCTGACATTTTCTTTAAATATCATCTGGCTGTTGCTGTTGAACTCCGGGGTAATGATATAGATCGTCTTATGCTCATTCATTGATATGAAACCGGCCCTGGAAAGCTCCTCTGCAAGATAAGCTCCAATAACCTGGGTTCCGTCCAGACATACGATGGTATCTACTACCGTATTGTTTACATACTGGCCTGCCAGTGTCTTTGCCATCTCCTCTGCCTCGCTCTGGCGGGCCTTCACTGTCGTCATATCAATATAATAATTAATGTGGGCGTGATTCGTTGCGAAATGTCCCGGAACCGCCTTGAGCGGAAGATGTGTGTTCTTTGCGCGAATTTTCATCATTGCATGTTCCATAAGATACCTCCTCCTGCCAAAATGGCCTGCCTGCTCCGCTGTGTATATTGTCATATTCCACTCTGGCTGTGCCGCAGCTAACATATTTCCATTTTCTCCTCTTCCTCCTCAGAAGGAGCTAAAAACAGCCCACCTTATTCTCAGCCAGGCAGAATATACGAACCGTATACAGGCAGAGCAACTATTTTCTTAATTATATAACATTTCACCCTAATTACACAATATAATACAAGATTATTTTCCTGTTTTTTCAGATTTTTATTTATTTTTTCACAAACAAACCAAATGTTTTTCCTTTTCTTCAGAATCAAAAAAGCTGCTGCAAGACGAACGCCCCAGTCCATACTCTGGAAAGACTCTCAGAAATATATCCCTGTCCTGAAAGTTTTCCTTTTCTTTCCTATGGCACTCTGTCTTACAGCAGCCTGTGCTTCCCGTATTTTTAATCTGCTTCTCTGCTAAATCGTTCCTCTGCGCAGCACCAGGTCAATCCTTTCTCTGTCAAGGCTCTTTATCACCTCTGCCGCCATTTTCACAGTAGCGTCGATATCCTCCATGGCGCAGAAATTGTAATGGGTGTGAACGTACCTGGATGGGATTCCGAGAACCAGAACCGGCACAGCCTTTCCCGTGAGACTGATCTTCCCGGCATTGGTGCTGCCTCCCCTTCTCACGGCATCCTGATATTTGATTCCGCACTGCTCTCCTATCTCATGAGCCAGACGGATAAATTCCGGGTTTGATACATAACTTGCGTCCAGATGGCGAATCTGGGTTCCCGCCTTCAGGCTGCACTGGGCAATTCCCGGCCTGAAATAAAAGTCATCTGCCGGAGAACCCTCAAACACAATCGCCAGATCCGGAAGGACTGCCTGGGAAGTTACCTGGGCTCCCCTTGTCCCCACCTCCTCCTGAGCGGCAAAGGCTCCCACTACCTGGACAGCCAGATTTTTCTCCTCCTTCTGCAGAGTCTTCATGGTTTCAAGGATACTCACACATCCCAGACGGTTGTCAAAGGCTTTTCCGTAGCAGATTCCGTGTTCCTCATCATACTCAAACCGCACATCCGGCATAACCGGGTCGCCTACAGAAATTCCGTAATCCTCCATTACCTCCTGCCGGCTGGACGCGCCCACGTCAATCCGTATGTCCTCTATATTTAAGGAGTTGTCTGCCTTCTCAGCCGCAGTCAGAAAATGCACCGGCTTTGAGGTTGTGATTCCCCTGATTTTCTTTCCCGCTCCATTTTTGACAATCACTGAATGGGCCGGAATATTGGTGTTGTGAATTCCCCCCAGACAGATAATGTCCAGAAGACCGTTTTCCTCAATATTCTGGACCATGAAGCCCACCTCATCGGAATGGGCATCCAGCATCAGAACAGGTCTCCTCCTCTCCCCCTGCCTGAGCTCTCCCCGGCTGAAAGCTTCTCCCGCCTGCTCGTCCATAAATGCATATACATTATGCATGGCGTCATGTTTAAGGCAAAGCGCTCCGCTGTGAGCCTTAATCGCCCTCACCACATCCTCCTCAAATCCGCTTGGCCCGAAGGCGTTGGTGAGATCCTCTATCATTTTTAAATCTGCCATGTAAATCCCTCCTTATCTTTCTCCTGTCTGTATGATTCATCCGCTGTACGAAAAGCGGCTGGCTGTTCTCCCCGAGGGAGGCACACTCGCCGCCTAGGACTTTTGCCAGCCTCCGGCAGAATTTAGCGCCCGGCTTTCAGCAGTGAATGCTGAAACCGGTTTGCGCAGTATATTGACCTCAATGAGGTCAATATACCATAAACGAATGTGCCGTCACTATATCGCGGTAATTGCTGCTCACCACCCGGTTTGTCCTCTCATCCACCCGCTCTGCTCCCGGGAAAAATGACATCTGGTAGGCTTTTTTCAAATCCTTGTAATTCACCACATACTCAAATTTTTCCGGCATGGAAATGCGGCAGGCGCCCGGGTCGCGGCTCAGGGCTTCCTTCACACGGCTTCGCAGAAGACGGTCCGCCGCCGCTTTGCTCATGCTGATCGTACTTCCCCCGACTCCCTTCTTCACAGCCGCCGTGGTAATTGCGGGAACCATCTCTCTTGCCAGAGAGCAGATTGCCTCGTCTCCGGATATAAATACAGCCGGGACGCCCATCATGGCAGCCGTGTATGTGTTGAGCATGAATTCACTCATCACCTTTCCGTTCAGAAGAATCTGATTGCTGTTTCCCGTGGATGTGTGGCTGATCGGGTTCCCTCCATTTCCTGCCGGAGCGTGGTAGCCTACATAGAGCACAGCGTCAAAGCTGTCATCCAGCCCGAACATCATGTTGTAGGGATGCCCGCTCTTTCCTCTGATCAGGGTCACACGGTCAGGGAGAGCGGTAAAATCAATATTTGTCGCATCTCCATGGCCATCCTTCACTACAATCTCGTCAGCTCCTGCCTCCAGAGCAGCTTCGCAGACTGCCGCCACCTCCTCTGTCATCTGTCTGGCAAACTGGCGGTACTCCGGCATATCTTTATGGGTTTCACTGGCCAGCGTCGTCCCGACGCAGCCTTCAATATCAGCGCTGATAAACAGCTTCATCGCTTATTCCTCCTCTCATCCTTTCCTCTACAAAGCATCATATCACACTCCGCTTCAAATGCAACCTTCTTTCCCCGAAAAGAATTCTCTAACGCAAACGGCAGGAATCCAGCCCGTTTTCCCGGCCTCGCCGGAACAAAAACGGGCTGGATTCCTGCCGTCCCTCCGTCTCTCCCTTCGCCTGTACTCTTCCGTTTTCTTTCTACATCTCGTTGTCATACAGGTGGCAGTATACGAAGTGATCCTCTCCTACCTGGTATTTTCTCGGAGCTTCTTTTTTGCATATCTCCATACATTTCGGGCATCTGGTGTGGAATTTGCAGCCGGACGGCGGATTGATCGCCGACGGAATGCTTCCCTCCAGGATAATCCTCTCCTTCTTCACCGTCGGATCGGGAATCGGAACTGCAGACAGCAGCGCCTGTGTGTACGGATGCATGGGATTCTTATAGAGATTTTCCTTGTTTGCCTCCTCCACAAAATTTCCCAGATACATAACCCCAATCCTGTCGCTGATATGCTCTACAACGCTCAGATCATGGGCAATGAAGATATAGGTTAAGTTAAACTCCTTCTTCAGTCTGCTCATCAGGTTTAAAACCTGAGACTGAATGGACACGTCCAGCGCAGATACCGGCTCGTCGGCGATAATCAGCTGCGGCCGCACGGCCAGAGCCCTCGCAATGCCGATTCTCTGTCTCTGGCCTCCTGAGAACTCATGAGGGTATCTTCTGGCATGGTAGTCGTCCATTCCCACCTCTCTGAGAAGCCGCACCACCGCCTCGTCGATCTCCTGTTTTCCCTTGGCAAGCCCGTGGATCACCAGCGGCTCTGCCAGAATATCGTGGATGGACATTCTGGGATTCAGGGAAGCGTAAGGGTCCTGGAATACCATCTGAACCTTCTTTCTCACGCTTCTCATTTTGTTGCTGTCATAGCCCCGGATATCCTCCCCGTCCAGAATAATTTTTCCGTCTGTGGGCTCAATGAGCTTGCAGATAGCCTTTCCGAGAGTGGATTTTCCGCATCCGGACTCTCCTACGATTCCGAACACTTCTCCCTTCTTTACCTCAAAATCCACATCGTCCACGGCCTTTACGTAGGTCTTTTTCCCAAACAGGCCGCTGGATGCCGGATAATACTGTTTCAGTCCCTCTACCTTTAATAAATCTTCTGCCATATCCGTCCCCCCTTATCTTTCACAGAGCCAGCATCTGCTCAGGTGTCCGTTCCCCAGATCAAAGAATCCCGGCTCTTCCTCTCTGCAGCGTTCTGTGGCGTGTTCGCATCTGGGGGCGAACTTGCAGCCCTTTGGCATATATTTGGGATTTGGCACATTGCCGGGAATGGAATCCAGCTCCTCCACATGCTCCCCGAGCTTTGGGATGGAGCGCAGAAGTCCCTGGGTGTATGGATGAGCTGTCTGCCCGAAAATGTCGTACACATTTCCCTTTTCCACCACGCGGCCGCAGTACATTACCACCACCTCGTCGCAGGTTTCCGCCACCACACCCAGATCGTGGGTAATGAACATGATAGAAGTTCCTATCTCCTGCTTCAGATGGTTCATCAGATCAATGATCTGAGCCTGAATCGTCACATCCAGAGCAGTGGTAGGCTCATCGGCGATGAGGATTTTCGGGTTGCAGACGAGAGCCATGGCGATCATAACCCTCTGTCTCTGTCCTCCGGAGAGCTGAAACGGGTACTCATTGACAATCCGCTCTACCCTCGGAAGTCCCGTCTTTTTCAGCATCTCAACGGCCATCTCCCTGGCCTCCTGTTTCGTCTTGTTCTGGTGCATCTTGATGGCCTCCACCAGCTGATCCCCGATTTTCATAACCGGGTTCAGGCTCGTCATAGGCTCCTGGAAGATCATGGAAATCTGATTTCCCCTGATCTTTCTTCTCTCCTCAGCGCTCAGGTTTGTGATGTCGCGGCCGTCCAGCAGAATCTGCCCCTCCACCACCTTTCCCGTGGTTCCCATTAACAGTCCCATAACCGAGAGGGCCGTCACGCTCTTTCCGCTTCCCGACTCTCCCACTATCCCCAGAGTGGAGCCCTCCTTCAGCTCGATATCCACTCCGTCCACCGACTTTACCACTCCATTGTCTGTGAAAAAATAGGTGTGCATATTTTTTATTTCCAGAATATTCTTCCTTGTATCCATTCCGTTCCTCCCTCCTGTCCGGCTCTCCCTTTCATCGTTTCTCTTCCTTCATTTAATCGGTCAGCTTCGGATCCAGTGCATCCCTGAGTCCGTCCCCCAGAAGGTTGAAGCACAGAACCGTCAGGAATATGGCAAGGCCCGGAAACAGGGTAATGTGCCAGCTGGTCATCATGTAGGTTCTTCCGTTGCTCAGAAGAAGTCCCCACTCCGGTGTCGGCGGCTGGGCTCCCATTCCCAGAAAGCTGAGGCTCGATGCTGTCAGAATGGAGGTTCCGATAGACATGGTATACTGCACGATGATATTGGGAATGGCGCTGGGCAGAATATGGCGAAACAGGATCCTGGAGTCGCTGGCGCCCAGATTTCTTGCCGCCTGCACAAACACATTTCCCTTCGTCGACAGGGTGGTACTGCGCACCAGCCTCGCAAAGGTAGGTGTGCTGAACACAGCTACTGCAATCACCACGTTTGTCATTCCGCTTCCCAGAATGGCAATGATAGCGATAGCCAGAATAATTCCCGGGAATGCAAACAGAGTGTCACAGATTCTCATAATGATAGAGTCCAGGATTCCGCCGTAATATCCGCCAAGGAGTCCCAGAATAGTTCCGCAGACAGCAGCGATGCTGACAGAGAACAGTCCTACACTCAGGGAGATCCTGGTACCGCAGATGATCCTTGAAAACAGATCCCGCCCAAACTCGTCTGTTCCAAACCAGTGGGCTGCGCTGGGTCCCTGCATGATCGCCGTGTAATCATACTCATTAATGCCATAGGGGGCAATCTGGTAGCTGATAAATGCGAGTATCACCAGGGCAATGATGAAGAACATTGCCACGATTGCCGTTTTCTGCTTTTTAAATTTCCGCACAAAGTCCTTAAACGGCGTATTGATGTCCGTTTTTTCATTTAATACTTTTTCTTCCTTCGCCATAACGTATCCCCTTTCCCATTAATTCAGCTTGATTTCCGGATTCAGCAGAGCATAGAGGATGTCCACTACCAGGTTAATCAAAATAAAGTGCAGCGAGAAAATCAGGATCAGGGACTGAATAGCATTGTAATCCCTGTAGTTTACCGACTCCACAAGAAGGGAGCCAAGACCCGGAAATGCAAACACAGACTCTGTAACTACAGAACCGCCAAGGAGGAATCCAAACTGCAGACCCACTACTGTCACCACGGAGATCATGGCATTTCTGAAGGCGTGCTTCCAGATGACAGATTTCTCCCTGAGGCCCTTGGCCCTGGCTGTCCTTATATAATCTTCCTTCATTACCTCAATAATGGACGAACGGGTAAACCTGGCGATAATGGCCGCGATACTGGTTCCCAGTGCAATAGCCGGAAGGATAAAGCTCTTCCAGGAGTCCGCACCTGTGGTGGGAAACCATTTGAGGTTAACGGAAAACACCATAATCAGGAGAAAACCGATCCAGAAAGAAGGCATGGAGATGCCCGATATGGCCAGCGTCATTCCCGTGTAATCCTGCCACCGCGATCGGTGCTTTCCTGACCAGACTCCGATGAGCACTCCCACAATCACACTCCACACCAGACTGAACACAGTCAGCTTCACTGTATTCATGTACCGCAGACTTACCTCTGTGGCTACCGGGCGCTTCGTTCTCAGAGACATTCCCAGATCTCCGTGAAACAGTCCTGTCACATAGTCTGCATACTGAGTGAGAATGGGTTTATTAAGCCCCAGCTCTTCCCTTACTACCTCCACGTCCTCAAGAGTCGCCTGAGGGCCGGCCACCAGACGGGCCGGATCTCCCGGAATCAGGCGAACGAAAAAGAACACAAAGGTTGTAACAATAATCAGTGTCGGGATTACACCAATCACACGCTTTACAATATATTTAAGCATCCGTTCACTCTCCCTTCTCTCCCTACTCTCAAAAATGGTTTGGCAGCTTTCTGTTACAGACCGCCAAACCATTTCCGAGCAAATCCTGAGCTTCTGCACTCTTTGCCTTTTCAGCTTTTCCTGCAGCTACAGGCTGTATTCCAGTCAAGAAAGAGAGCTCAGGCCATCCGTCTTACCGGAAGTCTTCCTGCGACTTTGGCCTGCCGCTCTCCTGCTGACTTTCAATTATGTTTTTGTATTCAGTTTACTTTTTCACTGTCTTTTCCATCTTCTGCATGATCTGATATATTCACTATTTTGCCATTCTGGCATTTCTGATGTTCAGACAGTTATCCGGGTAAACCTTAACATTGGCAATCTTGTTTGTGGTGGCCCATGTGTTGTAATCGTTCACGAGGCATACCATCGGGCAGTCTTCCCAGAGAATATCCTGAGCCTTGGCATAGGCCTCTGCCCTCTTCTCCTCATCTGCCGTTGCCAGTGCTTCATAGAGAAGGTTATCTACTTCCTCATTTTCATAGTAGCAGATGTTATAGCTCATCGGAGGCATGGATTCTACAGCAACCAGAGGACGGATACCCCAGTCTGCATCTCCCGTGGAGGAGGACCAGCCGATGGTGTACATCTCTACCTCAGCCTCTGAGCCGGGAACATTGACATTCTCTACCTTGTCATTTACGACCGCGCTCTCGAGAGCGTTGATGTTCATGGTGATTCCCACCTGAGCCAGCTGCTGCTGAAGGAACTCGGCCTGTTTTAAGTTTGCCGTGGTGCTGGCGCAGATCAGGGTGCACTCAAATCCGTCCGGATATCCCGCCTCTGTGAGAAGTTCCTTGGCCTTTTCGGGATCATAGGGGTACGGATCGTTTGCCTTATAGTGCTGAGTGGCAGGTCCGATGATGGAGGTTGCCACCGAGGAGAGGCCATTCTTTACAACTGCAATGTAGGCTTCCTTGTTGATTGCATAGTTGACAGCCTGGCGCACCCTCTTGTCATTAAACGGCGCTTTCATATTGTTCATGAACAGATAGCGGACAACCATGCCCTCCTCTGCTCCTACATACACGTTTGTATCTGCCGCAAGTGCCTGCATGCTCTCTGTGGGAACCGGCCAGATAAACTGGGCATCCCCTGACTGAAGCATGGCGACTCTCGTGGCGTTCTCAGCTACCGGGCGGAAGGTGATGCTCTTAAAGCCTGCATCCGGCTCTGCCAGAGCTGTACCGCCGCAGATTTCTGCGTCATAGCCCCACCAGTCCTTGTTAAGTGTGACGGTAGCGTGATCGCCTGCGATCCACTCCTTAAATATGTACTGTCCTGTTCCAACCGGGCTCTCGGCACAGGCGTCGTTTCCCTGGGCAATCACCTTCGGGCTCATCAGCACACAGGCCGGGTGGGCCAGCGTTGCAATAAAGGCGCCGAAAGGCTGTGACAGCTTCACCCTTACGGTATACTCATCCACGATCTCTGTCGATTCCAGAACATTGCAAAGAAGTGTCGTCCTCTTAAGTCCCAGCTCCTTATCGCCCCAGCGATCCAGGTTGGCCTTCGCCGCTTCTGCATTGAACGGTGTCCCGTCTGTGAAAGAAATTCCCTGTCTTAAATGAATCACATATTCTGTGGCATTTTCATTTGCCTCATAATCCGTTGCCAGCATGGGGATGATCTTCATGTTGTCGTCAAATCCGAATAATCCATCCATCATGAGTCTCTGAATACCGCCTGAAAGTGTATCGCTGGTATCCATGGGATCCATGGTGGTGAAATCCACATTCATGGCACCGACCACATCCATCTCCTGGGAAACGGATTCTCCCTCCGGCACAACCACTTCTTCTGCTGATTTGGGAACTGAAGAAGCTGCTCCGCCCTCTGAGGATGCTTCTCCGGTCTGCCCCGCTGCCTCTGAGCCTGCGTTCCCGGAACCGCCGGAGCTTCCGGAGCCGCCGCAGCCGGCCAGGGATAACGTCATCACACCGGCCATTGCAAGGGCAAGTAGTTTTTTCGCTCTCAATTTCATAAAATCTCTCCTCCCTTTTTTTCACAGAATACGCATTTTAACCGCACCGCTGTAAATTTCTGAATTTTTGATATATTATCCCATAAATTTTGTATTATGTCAATATTTCACCTTTTAATAATTTTGTTTTTGTCTTCGGAGGCTCTGAAATATTCCAAATATTGCTTTACTGTTTTTATTTTTGTTTTATTCGTCTTTTCCTGTAGAATTTCCATTATTTTATTCTGCTTTTTGAAGCTGACCTGACTGTCTGGCATATCTTTCCATCTCATTTTCTGTGATTTTTTACTGACTTCCGGTATTCGATTTATATGAAGCGGCACGAAAAATATTCTCTCTTTTATCTGTGCATTCCTTCTGCTCCATGCTATACTAAAAGGAATCTATGCTATACTAAAATAAATCTATATTGTAAAAGGGGGATTTTTTCTAATGAAACAGCCGGTTATCGGAATTGTCACCGTCCTGGGCGAAGAGGCGGTTCCCAGAGTCTTTACCAACATAAATTATCCGAACGCCGTCATCCGCGGCGGCGGCGTTCCCGTCATGCTGCCTGTAACGAAGAACAGGGAAATTCTTTCCCAGTATCTTGCTGTCTGCGACGGCTTTCTCTTCAGCGGAGGGCAGGATATCTCTCCCTGCAAATACGGAGAGCTTCCCAGCCGTCTTGTGGGGCCTACCAGCCTTCTTCTGGACGATTTTCAGCTGTCTCTGATGAAGCTCGTGCTGGAGGCGAAAAAGCCCTTTATCGCCATCTGCCGCGGCATACAGGTTCTCAATGTGGCCTGCGGCGGAACGCTCTATCAGGACTTGACGGAATTTTCTCCAACCGTTTCAAAGCACATGCAGGCAACGGACAGAGGGGATGTCAGCCACCCTGTCACAATTAAGGAGGGAACTCTTCTTCATCAGCTGTTCGGAACCAGAATCTGGACGAACAGCTACCATCACCAGGCTCTCAAGACTGTGGCAGAATGTCTGCAGACAGCCGCTCTCTCCGACGACGGGGTAATCGAGGCGGTGGAGGTAAAAGATTATCCATTTGGAATCGGGCTTCAGTGGCACCCGGAGGCCATGCTCCCTGTTGATGACGCCATGCTTCCATTATTTGAATCCCTTGTCCGTGAGGCTTGCGTCCCCTTTAAAGATTAGGCAGAGCTTTATTCATAAACTTCAGAGAAATATCCTGCAAACAGTAAAATGGAGCCGGCATTTCTGCATAATGCCGGCTCCGCTTCACGCTCTGTATTCTGCTTTTCCCTCGTTCTTATCACGTCCCAACAGGACTGTCTTTTTACTCTCTGATCGGTTTTCTTTCCAAAAATTCCGCCAGGCTGTAATAAACGGTTCCGTCCACTCCCTCTGTCGTATCAGCCATGGTCATGGAATTGAGAACCGCCTCCTCCACCGCCTCGGCCACTGCCTCAAAGGGCTCATTGAGAAGGCTCTCGTTGAGCATCTCCCTCGTCAGAACCGCAGGTTCCTGTGCCGCCGGAACGCGATTGGCAGTGGAGAAACCTATCATAATCTCCCCGCTGCCATGTCCTGTATAGGAGCCGGTTCTGGCCAGTCCGTTTCCCATTCTGCGGATCAGGCGCTTTAACTGGCGATCTGAGAGCGGTAGATCCGTAGCGCAGATCATCATAATGGAACCGCGATCCTCCTGGGTACCGTGGAACAGAGCCTTTTTGACATGGCTTCTCAGGGTATCTGAAGGGGAGGGCAGCTCCTGTCCCTCTGTCTCTCTCAGAATTTCCCTTCCCACGGGAACGCCGTTGATCGTCAGACAGCGGGTGGCACCGAAGTTTGACTGAACCAGGACTCCGATGGTATATTTCTTTCCTTCCACCTCCACCAGCCGGGATGCGGAGCCGATTCCTCCCTTGAAGCCATAGCAGATGGTTCCGGCTCCGGCGCCCACGCTGCCCTCCTCAAAGTCCTCGCCGGCTGCCTCGATCGCCTCAAACACATCCTCTTTTGTCACTGCTCTCACAGAGATCTTATTAATCCGGCTGTCATTGCACTCTCCCACCACCGGATTGACGGAAAAAGCAGGCTCTCCGTCAGCCTCACAGCGGTTTAAGGTATATTCTACCAGCGCATCGGCCACCAGCCCTACATTCAGCGTGTTGGTAAGCGCGATGGGTGTTTCCAGTGTTCCAAGCTCCTCCACCTGCAAAAGTCCGCAGGTTTTTCCAAAACCATTGTGGATGTAAGCTGCGGCAGTGCACTTGTTCAAAAACAGATTGTCTTTTACAGGCATAATCACTGTGACTCCCGTACAGTTCCCGTTTCCCTTCACCGTCTTATGCCCTACAGCTACGCCTGGAACATCCGTTATCAGATTTCTGGTTCCCCTGGGAAAACTCCCAATCTGAATTCCATAATCACAGATTCTCTGTCTCATTATTTTCGCCTTTCTGTCTGCTTTCCTCAGCGCAGGCCTTGACTGCCGCAGACTACAGAGTCAGGGAAGGAGCTGTATACGTCCTGGCTCCCAGCTCGCTGTCCAGCATATAAAGTCCCTTCGGATCTCCTCCAAACAGCTCCATCTTTTTGATCAGGTCAGAGGCATTCATCTCCTCCTCCCCCTGCTCCTTTACAAACCAGTCGAGAAACTGCATGGTGCGGAAATCTTTCCCGGTGTAGGCTGCGTCATAGATATTGTTGATCAGGGAGGTTACATACTGCTCATGCTTAAGGCCCTCCTTCAGAGGATCCATATTGTTCTGAAGCTGTACCTGCGGCTTGTCAATAGCCTCCAGCGTCACAGACACGCCGTTGTTTTGAAGGTATTTTAACATCAGCATCGCGTGATCTCTCTCCTCCTGGGCCTGTATGCTGTACCAGTTTGCAAATCCGCTTAATCCCTGCTCCACGTAAAAATTGGAAAATTCCAGATAAAGGTATGCGGAGTAAAACTCCTTATTTACCTGTGTGTTAATAAGCTCTGCCACTTTTTCGTTCATCATGACTGTCATCCTCCTTCTTCTCTGTCTCTGCCTGCGGCATCTTTGTCAAACCGCCGCCTCCCTTAAAAATTAGCTCCGTTCCATCCCCAGTGAAGCACTTCCTCATACTTGATATAAATACGGTTTTTGGGTATTCCAAGCTCCTCCTCATAGATGGAAGAAATACGCTCTGTCAGCCTGTCAAAGGCGCTGTCCGGCGCGCTGCCGAAAATTTTCACCTCAATAAAGGCAGTGGGTCCGTCCTGGTTTCCCTTGAAATACAGGCAGTAGTCATCCTCAAATCCTACCATCAGCCAGCTTTCCGTTTTGCCCGGAATCGCCTCTATGGCATGCCCCAGCTTTGTTTTAATTGCTTCCTTTTTTTCATCTGACACCTTAACTGACAGTTTTGAGTTAATAAAAGGCATCCATGTCACTCCTTTCCAATGCAAGCTATCCTGATTGTACTACAGGAAGAGAGGATTTTCCACTGAAACGTAAAAGTCCGGATGAGATCAGGATTCCTGCTGCTTCTCGCATCTGTGCCTCTGTGCCTTTCGCACCAGATCAGAAAACAGCCCGTTCATTTTCGGCACCGACCTTGTAAGCTCCTCGGGATGCCACTGTACAAGAACAATTCTTCCCTCCGGACTCTCCATAGCCTCCGCCACTCCGTCTACCGCCCAGGCTGTTACAGCCAGATCTCTTCCCGGGAGCCTGACGCACTGGTGATGAAGAGTATTTGTATATACGGTCTCCTCTCCCAGTATTTTTGAAAGCCGGCTTCCCTTCTCGATCCTCACCTGATGGATCGGATAGGATCTCTCCTGCTTCTGCGCATGGAGCTGGTGATCCGCCCGGTACAGGCTGATATCCTGCCACAGGCTCCCTCCTCTGGCAACATTGACAAGCTGCATTCCTCTGCAGATTCCAAGCACCGGGAGCTTCCGCTCCTCTGCCTTTTTCTCTGCCAGAATCCAGAAGCGATCCATCTGCTCATTGACTGAACCGATGGAGGGATGGGGCTCCTCCCCGAACAGCTTCGGATCCACATCCTCTCCTCCGGGAAACAGCAGTCCGTCACAGAAAGAGAGGAGCCTCTCCAGTTCCTCTTCTGTGGCCACAGCCGGGATCACAAAGGGAATCCCTCCGTTCTCACTCACTGCGTTCAGGTATGCAGAATTTGCATACGTCATCTGGGCCGCATACGCGGAATGTGTATGTGTATACAAATTTCCCAGTACTCCTATTACCGGGCGTTCCATTTCTTCTGAATGTTCCATTCTCTTCTTTTTAACTCCTTCCTGACTGTATATCTCTTTCATCATTCACATTAACTGTGCGTCTTGCCTATATCTGTCTATATCTATTTGACCTGGATATCCTCACCCTAAGCCTGCCATGTTTTCTGCTTTACTCATCCTGCTCTCTTAAAGCGTGGAATCTTCCCAGCTGCAGATCTACATACTTAAAAAACGGAGCGCTGCAGCTGCCATAAGCCTGGTGCAGAGCTTAATGCAGTTTTCGTCAACCATAAACCGGGAACTGTGAGCTGGGGCATATACTCCCGTTCCCACCTGGATAAAGCAGGAGGGAACTTGTCTGGAATAAAATCCGAAGTCTTCAGCGATCAGCCTTGCCTGGCTGCCTGTGAGTAAATAGTGTTCCGGAATCTCCACAATCCCATCATACAGCACTTCCCTGTGGTTCTCAACCGTATCTGTCACAAAAGCGGTAAATTCCGGATCATTGTATACAGACGGATATCCCTGGCGAAAAGAAATTTCACAGCTGCCCCCCATAGCTTCCGCTATCCCTTTTGATGTAGAATTAATTTTTTCCATCATCACCTCACGGGCTTCTGGCGTAATATTGCGCATCATAATTGAGAGTTCACATTCCGAGGCGATAATATTCGGCGCACTTCCCCCTGCAATTTTTCCTACATTCAGAGTGGAGTTCTCCATGGGGCTGATGTTCCTGGCTGCCACTGAATTGAGAGCTGTCACAATCGCCGCCGCAATTCCTATGGCATCCACTCCTTCTTCCGGTGTGGATGAATGGGCCGCTTTTCCGTGTATTTTCACTGTGCAGCCATCAGAAAAGGCCGTCAGATACCCGCTCCCGATTACCAGTTTCCCCTGAGTCCAGGGAAACACGTGAAGCCCTATACAGGCATCCGGCTTTTCATCCAGAAGCCCCTGTTCAATCATTCTTCTGCCGCCTCCTCCGCTCTCCTCGCCTGGCTGGAACACCAGCTTTACCCGGCCGTTAAAGCAGTCTTTCATCTCATTGAAAATCCTGGCGACAGTTAAAAGGTTTGCGGTATGGACATCGTGTCCGCAGGCATGCATGACATTTTCACGCTCAGAGCGAAACTCCAGGTCATTTTCCTCCTGAATTGGAAGGGCATCCATGTCTGCCCGAAGCATTAGAAGCTTTCCCGGACGTCCGCTGTCTATCTGAGCAATGATCCCCGGTTCAACCGGACTTTTTTCCCAGGGAATGGAAAGGGCGTCAAGCTCCCGGCACACCAGGGCCGCCGTACGGAACTCCTGAAAAGACAGCTCCGGGTTTTTGTGGATCTCTCTCCTGTTTTTCAGTGTATATGCTTCATACTCGTCCGAAAGGCGGATTAACCGTTTTATGTTATGATTCTCCATGCTCCTTCCTCCCCTAAAATCCTATTGACGTACCCAGTAAAATCCAGCCACACATTACGAGTGCGCATCTCTCGGAGAGATGGCATATCCGGAGGATATGACGGGCAAAATCCCCCGCTAATTTGAACTGTTGTCTGGTATTCTCCTATTTATGGACAATTATACAAACAATTTCTACTGAATTCCAACAGTTTTATCCGGTGAGGCCACTGTGTTTTTCTGTCGCTTTCATTTTTTCAGGCAGATTGATATAATTGTCGCGCTTCGCGCAAAACGTAACTGAGCTTCGCGCAAAA
>ULXG01003125.1_pt1 | contig 34059 bp, 33 predicted proteins | sample 1961141 | NCBI WGS metagenome assembly ULXG01 (sample SAMEA4835834, study PRJEB28245) | human gut metagenome | biome: gut microbiome; material: fecal sample | place: Denmark | collected 2008 | reverse complement strand
AAATAAAGGGACGTACCGAAAACCAAGGCGTTCAAGAAATTGAAAAGCAGTACAGCTGGTATTATTGAGAAACGGTGTATTTCTTGTTAAGAATAAGGTATCAGCGCTGAAATAATCATTTTGGAGGGGAGATTGTTGGCAAGAAGACAATACACCATCCCACAGTATGGTACGGTCAATATGGGTGGAACGGAATATTACCGTACCCGGATCGAGGATGCGGATGGTAGACGGATCGCCATTTATGGGCGGACTAAGGAGGAGCTTTATAATAAAGTAGCAGAAGTTCGTCGGCAGATTGAAAATGATACTTTCCGAAGAGCTTCGCCGACAGTGAAAGACTATTGCAATAAGTGGCTGTTGATGCAGTCGGCGCATATAAGAGAGACGACGTTGATTGATTATACATCAAAAGTTAAGAACTATATCATCAAACCTCTGGGGCATATGTATATGGCGGAGGTGACGGCAGATGATATTCGTCTGGCTCTGGTTGCGGCTTCAAAGAAATCGGCTTCCGTATATAAATCAGTTAATGTCCTGTATAAGTGTATCTTTGCGTCAGCAAAAGAAAGCAGGGTAATTGAAGAAAATCCAACAGGCTTTCTTTCGACGAAAGATGGAGGAATTCCGCAGAAGGAGAAACAAGCTTTGAGCGATGAACAGGTGGCTATTCTGTTAGATACTGTGCGCGGACTTCCGCCATATGTGTTTGTAATGCTTGGTTTATATGCAGGCCTTCGGCGGGAAGAAATTCTGGCACTTCAATGGGACTGCGTACATCTTGATTGTGCTGCTCCTTATTTATCAGTTTGCAGAGCATGGCATACGGAGCATAACCGTCCAATCATTATAACTGAATTGAAGACAAAGGCGGCGAAACGGGACATACCGTTGCCGGATTGTCTGGCGGAGTGTCTGCGGGAAGCAAAAAAGGATTCAAAGTCGGAATATGTGGTGGCTAATCGGGATGGAGCCCCACTTTCCTATACTCAGTTTAAGGGGCTATGGCAATATATTAACACCAGAACGGCGCAAGAGCGTATTTACTACAGATATGAAAATGGAAAGCGAGTAAAGCATACTATAAGACCTGTTTTGGGAGAAAGAGCGGCGCATAATGGGAGCGTAGTGTACAGCCTGGATTTTAAGGTAACACCGCACCAGCTTCGCCACACCTATATCACGAACCTGATTCATGCTTCTGTGGATCCGAAAACAGTTCAATATCTGGCAGGGCATGAAAGCAGTAAAATTACAATGGACATTTATGCAAAAGTTAAATACAATCAGCCGGATGAACTCGGAGAAGCGCTGAAAGACATATTTGGACAGTGGGATATGACCGGATAACAATTTAGAAATGATAGCAGGCAGGAAAGAGCAGGAAGTAACAATTTCAGCTCTTTCCTGTTGCTTTAATACTCTTGAGAAAATAGGAGACATTATAATAAGGAAGAAAAAGGAAAAGGAGGATGAAAATGACAGGAAAAGAAAGGAGAGTTTCCCAATATGGCACTGTGGTTGTAAATGATAATACATACTATAGGACGCGTGTCAAGGATGCAGACGGAAAATTAGTAGCACTTTATGGAGACACCTGTGAGGAGCTGCACGGCAAAGTGATCTTAGCAAAGCGTCAGATTAAAGATGAAGTTTTTCGCAGAGATAATCCGACAGTGGAAGAATATTGCCGGAAGTGGCTTTGCATGCGTTCGGCCACAATTCGCAGCACGACGGCGGCGGGATATGAAAAAACTATTCGAAAATACATCACCAGCCAGATTGGAGATATGTATATAGATGAGGTGACAGCGGATGATCTTCGTCTGCTTCTGGTCCCGGCGTCCAAGAAGTCTGCTTCGGTATATAGTAAAGTAAATATGCTGATTAAGAGTATTTTTTATTCTGCGGAAGAAAGTCATTTGATCAGACATAATCCTTCTGTTTCGCTTTCTGCAAAAGGCGGTGTGCCTAGACAGGAAAAGGAAGCATTATCGGATGAGCAGGTAAAAATTCTTTTGGATACGATTCGTGAATTACCGCCCTATGTGTTTGTTATGATTGGTCTTTATGCCGGCCTGCGCAGGGAAGAAATTTTGGCGCTTCAGTGGGACTGCGTATTTCTGGAAGCGAAAACTCCTTACATTTCTGTCAAAAGGGCATGGCATACAGAACATAACCGTCCGGTGGTATCGACTCAGCTGAAGACACCGGCAGCAAGGAGAAATGTTCCCATTCCTGCCTGCCTTGAAAGATGCCTGAAGGATGCGAAGGAAAAATCGAATTCAAAGTTTGTCATTGCCGACAGTAATGGAAATCCCCTTTCGGAATCGCAGTTTGTAAGGATGTGGAACTATATCACGGTTCGTTCTACCAAAGAAAGAACCTATTATAAGTATATTAATGGACAGAAAATAAAGCATACTGTTAAACCGGTACTCGGAACATGCCAGCGCAATAATCCAAAACTTATTTACACCATGGATTTCCAGGTGACTCCGCACCAGCTCCGCCATACCTATATTACCAATCTGATTTATGCTTCTGTGGATCCCAAGACAGTACAGTACCTGGCAGGTCATGAAAACAGTAAAGTGACCATGGATATTTACGCAAAGGTGAAATATAATAAGCCGGAGGAGTTGCTGCCGGTAGTAAATGGTGCGCTTGACCGGTGAAACAGCGGTAAATTTAGTTGCATATAAGCTGCGGATGGATTTCCGCAGCATTTTTCGCCGAAAGTATTTCTACAAATGAAGAAATAATTATGATATACTTGTATTATTAAATAATTGGTGTAATATGGAGCTTACGGCTAAATCATAGATTAATGAAAAGGCATTTAAGAATTATTTAAATTGAATTAAGAGGTGATAGCGTGTATATTCAAGAACTGATGCTTCAAAATTTCAGGTGTTTTGATAATATTGAGTTAGAATTCCATCCAGAATTAACGATCCTCGTGGGAGCAAATGGTTCGGGAAAAACTTCTATTATTGAGGGAGCGGCTATTGCAATTAGCACGATGTTTGTTAAGATGGATGGATGCTCTGGACGGAGCATTGATAAAAGTCAGGCTCATTTGAAATCATACTCTGTTGGAAGTACTAAGGATGTCCAGCCGCAGTATCCTGTAGTTGTGAAGGCATCAGCAATGACAAAAAAAGAAAAAATAGTTTGGTCAAGAAGCCTTAATAAGTCGACAGGAAATACAACCATTGTAGATGCAAAGAAAATGGTTGATTTAGGTGTGACTTTTCAGGAACACTTGCGAAGAGGAGATACGAAGTTAGTACTTCCTATTATAGCTTATTATGGAACTGGACGTTTATGGGATTATCATCGTGAGAAGCAGAACGATGTATTTGAAACAGATAATCGGATGAACGGATATATAGACTGCGTAGACGGAACGGCCAATGTAAAACTTATGATGAACTGGTTTTCTAAAATGACAGTTAGAAAATATCAAAATCAGGAATTGGGATTAGGTGACATTCCGGAATTGGAAGCAGTATACTCGGCCATGGAGGCTTGCTATAAAAGAATTACTGGTAGTAATGATGTTAAAATGCAATACAATATCGGTAGCCGGGAATTGGAGGTTGTCTATCGTGATGATTCTGGCGAATGGATGCGTATTCCGATCAACCAATTAAGTGACGGATATAAAAGTACGATCAGCTTGGTAGCAGATATTGCTTATCGTATGGCTGTTTTGAATCCGCAGCTTTTAGGGAATGTTTGCAGGGAGACCGATGGAATCGTATTAATTGATGAGATAGATCTGCATTTGCATCCTACATGGCAGCAAAGGATTTTGGCTGATTTGAGATACATTTTCCCAAAAGTGCAGTTTATTGTCAGTACACATGCGCCGGCAGTTGTCAGTACAGCAAAAAGTGAAAATGTTATTATTTTGGATAATGGGGAAGTATATGAACCTTCGGGAGAAGTTCACGGAAAAGATACGAATACCATTATCAGTGGAATTATGGGGGCATCAGAGCGACCGGTAGAAATAAAAGCATTGTTCAATGAGTTTTATCATTTCATTGATGAGGAGAATGCAGATGCTGCCGAGAAGGTATTGACAGATTTGAAGCATAAAATTGGCGATGATGATCCTGAGATTTCCAGTTGTAATGTAAAATTGAAATTATTAAAGATCAGGAGTAAAAAATGATTCTAATACGAAAACTGCCTGCTCCACCTGAGTTAGATGAATTAAAAAGGAAGGCCGAAGAGCAGGGACTATCAGATAAAGAAGCATATGATCTGCTGAGAAATCCACTAAAAACTCAAGTCAGAGATGCACTTATGCATGAGCAGGGACATCTCTGTGCCTATTGTATGCGCAGAATACCAGATGAACGCATATCTGAGGAAGATAAGGACCTGAGTGATGTTTATATTGAACATTGGCAGGCGAGAAGTGCAGTTAGAAAAACGAGCGAAAATAAAGGGCTGGACTATAATAACATGCTGGCGGTTTGCTCTGGAAATGAAAAGGCACCTAGCGCAACAGGAAAACGAAAGAAGCGTTATTTTACATGTGATAAAAAAAGGGATAACGCGCCGTTAAAAATAAATCCATTAGATGCCTCAACGCTTCAAACCATCTATTATTTATCGGATGGAACAATAAAGTCTACTGATAAAGTAATAGAAGACGATATTAATGTCAGATTGAATCTAAACTGCAATACGGAAGCGGTAACTCTGCCACAGAACCGAAAAGCGGTATTGGATGCAGTACAGGAGGAGTTAGACAAACAGGATGGTGACTGGTATCAGAGGTGTAAGGATCAATTAGATATATGGGAAAATGAAGAGGACCCGAAAACTCCTTACATAGGAATTGCAATATGGTGGTTGAAAGACCAGATGCGCCATTTGTTAGAGGATTGAAGAAAGCTTTGTGAACAGTAGCTGGTCGCTGCTTTAAAGAAAAAATCGGCCAGACTGATTCTGATGAAAGTTCAGAGTATTTAACGTGGGCGTTCTGCAGACGTGAGTCGTTATTGCGGTAGATTACGCACCATATATATTCCGTAATTTCAAAACAGACTTCTGCAAGCTGAAGCTGGAACGTCATCCTTTGGATGTGGGAAGGCTTTGGATGACTGCACCACCGAAGAGCTTTGATTTTATCGAAAATAAAGGAGAGCAGGTAAAGATAGATTGAGGAAAATAATGGGTTTAAGAAGTGGTTAAAGTTCCTCGGCACCTCTCAAAAACCTCGTAAATTCAAGGAAAACTCGATGTCAGAAAAGAAGAAATACGGACTCAAAGCAGCCCGTCGCGCTCCTCAGTTCTCCAAGAGATAATCAAAAGAGAATATCGAAATGCTTACAAACCCTGGAAACTCCTTATGTTTCCGGGGTTTTTCACTTTTCCGGAAACATTGTGGAATGTCGTGAAACGGGGTGAAATTTGCTCTGTTTGTAACACATTTGCAACACGTTTGCAACAAAGTTATTCCTCTAATGTTTTATTTATGGCATCAACAAGTATCTGTACATCCAGATGCGTATAGACCTTTTCGGTCAGGCTCATAGCTCCGGAGTGCCCTACTATTTTTTTGATAGTAGTGTCCTGGACTCCTGCCTCGGATAACATGGATATGCACGTATGTCTGGTGCAGTGAGGCGTCCGGTTAATTCCAATCTGCTCTATAAGCGGTGTCCAGTAGCTGTCATAATAATTGCGGTACTTAAAAGGCTTACCATCCTCTGTATGCAGAAGATATTCACAGTCCGGACAGGATTCATACCAGCTTTTATAGAACGGAAGAAGTTTGTCCGCAATCGGAACCTTTCTGATGCCATTCTCTGTTTTACTTTCAATCACATCGAAGTATTGCTTATCCAGATGCACGTTTTCCTTTTTTAAGGAAAGAAACTCGGAAATACGTGTACCGTTGTAGAGAAGCATAAGGATGATCTGATAATATTTATCATCTTTCATCGTCCAGATTTTGGCGATTTCATCTTTTGTAAATTTATTTCTGCTGTGCTTATTCGGATTTCTGTCCTTGTACTGAACGATATCAACGAAAGAAGAATAATCTTTGTTGCAGATGTCATTTTTTAAAGCAAAATCATATAACTGATTAAACAGTATCTTTATTTTCTTCAGTGTCGGATAGTTTTTTCCGCAGATGTCGATGACCTGTTGAAGGTCTGCCAGTTTCAGGTCTTTAAAGACTCTGGAATAAAGAATGGTGCAGGCTTTGTATGATGCTGAATACCCTTTTACGTTGCTTTCTGATACAGTCGGATATTTCTTTTTAGACCATTCTTCATATACTTCCGAAAAGGTCATTTTTGCGACTCTGGTATCATACGGATTATGATTGTAATCTGCCAGCATCTGCAGACCTTCTGCTTTGGTTGCGGTATATCCGATAATAATATAGTCAGCGACTTTCTTTTCCTTTACAGGATCAATATGATATCCGGTAGTCTTTCGAACCATATATGGTTTTCTCCTTTTTCCGGATAATTTTACTACGCTGCCATAGCCATTTGGTAATTTCATAAAGTTAAGTCTCCTTTCTTTCGGCGAGACTTATTCTCCAAACTGTTTGTTTAAAATAGCATTTCTTCGTTTTATACGTTCCTCCTCTGAAAGTTCTTCCTGCTCTTTCTCTGATAATGGGATAGTGGAATAGTAGGCTAATGTCTTATCTTTCCAGTCCTGATAGGATTTTGCAGTGTGCTGATAAGAGGCATATTCTTCTCTGTTTTCATTAAATTCCTCTAAAAACAGGCACATATCTGCGTTTTCTGATGCCGACATGTCTTTACCATTAAATGTAATAGAACACTCCCAGTTATTGTGCTCAGGCGGGCGTTTTACATCTATACGAAAGCCCAGCTCCTGAATTTGATCTAGCTCAAAGAAAAACTTCATAACATCTGACATATATGTCAGTGGTCTGCTATCGGTTTCGTATCCGATCAGATAGGTAGAAGTAGTATCGAGCAATCCGGCAAGTTCATTGATCATGGCAATAGATACTTCTATTTCACCACTTTCGTATTTCTGGATCGTGCGAAGTGATTTGCCAAGTGCATTTGCCAGCTGCGTCTGATTCATGCCTTTTTGTTTCCTGGCAGTTCGGATTCTAAGTCCAATCTGTTTTGTGTCATATTTCATGATTGATTTCACCTCTCTTTCATCCATATTAACACACAGAAATACGAAATGCAAGTGCGCATTTTTAAAAATATATCTTGACATATGTATTTCTGGTGCATATAATAAAATGCGAATTAATAATTCATATTTTTGAAAATTGGAGGTGATAATATGAGGGTTAATGCATTAAAAATGCAGATTTTAATGGGAAAGAAAAACCTGACCATTAAAGAACTTGCGTATAAAAGCGCTGTGTCAAGACAGACCATATCCTGCATCAAAGCAGGAAAGAGCTGTTCTCCACAGGTGGCGTATAAGCTGTCACAGGCGCTTGATATCGATATGCAGGAATTATTGGAGTAGGAAACTATGAGGAATATAGCCAAGAGAAGGAGGTGATGTGAATGGAAAACAAATTGTATGTTGAACTCCCGCCCTTTACGGGAAGAAATGTTCCGATTAAGGAAATTGCACAGGCAATCGGCAAGGATCCGCATTATATCCGGCTCGGGATCCGTCAGGGAATTTTTAAATTTGGCGTTGCAATGAAGATGGAAAACTCGAATGAGTTCAGCTATTACTGCCCGGATCGGAAAGTCTGGGAAGAAACAGGGTATTTCCGTGATGTAAGAAAAGAAAAAGCCCTTGCATAGTTTGGCAAGGACTAAATTCCGCAGAGTCAATGATATGCTCTGTCTCGCAAATAAAGTATAGCAAAGACTTCTGCGGAATACAATCGAAAATTTCAAAGAAAGAGGTTATACGTGAACATATTTCAGGAAATTAAGACATTTGTTTCGACTGGTAAAGCGGCAGAACAGTATGGGATCAAGATCAACAGGAACAAAATGGCATGTTGTCCGTTTCATGATGATCGGCATCCAAGTATGAAGATCGATCAGAACTATTTCTGTTTTGCCTGCGGAGCCAAAGGAGATGTGATAGATTTTACTGCCAGACTCTTTGGAATCTCTCAGTTTGATGCAGCCAGAAAGCTGATTGAAGACTTTAGCCTTCCAATCAAACTGGAAAAGCACAAGAACACTCAAAGGAAGTCCAGAAATAGAATGCCTTCAATGGTACAAAGTCGGTATCATTTTTCGGTAAAAAGCAAGGTTACAACCTGGAAAAATCATGCCGTAAAGGTTTTGACCGACTATCTGTCGTGGATTCGGTTCTGGAAACAGTTTTACGGATCTGAGCCAGATCCTTTTGAGCAGGAACGCTTTCAGGAAGCACTGGATAATGAGAGGAAGATCAATGATTATCTGGATATCCTTCTGACCGGCGATGGAGAGGAAACAGCGGAATTTTTCATTTATAAACGGAAGGAGGTGGAGAGGATTGAGCAGCGAATGGAAGAATATCAGCGAGGAGTCGTTGAAGAAATTACAGCATATTGTAGAGCAGGAAATGCTGACGCCGGAAGAGATCCGGGACAATCTGGAAGTGACGGAGAAAGGCAGGATCCGCCAGTCTATCCAGAACTGCAAGTATGTTCTGGAACATGATCCTTGCCTGCGGGGAGCTGTATGCAGGAATGAGATGACCTGCCAGATTGACATTAAGAAAAAGGTGCCATGGAAACGAAGGGGCGTCCAGATGACGGATACGGATATGAACAACTTGTCCTTGTATCTGGAAAAGAATTACGGGCTGACAAGCGACCGAGTGATTGCCAAGGCGATAGATATTGTAGCTAATGATAACAGTTTCCATCCGATCATTAATCTGCTGGAAAGCCTGAAGTGGGACGGCAGACCCAGAATCGCCGGGATGCTGACACATTTCTTCGGGGCGGAAGATCCGGGATATTCCGGGGAGGTTATGAAGATGCACATGCTGGCGGCCATCAGCCGCCTGTATGAGCCCGGGAAAAAGTACGATATCATGCTCTGTCTTGTGGGTGGTCAGGGAACCGGGAAATCGACTTTCTTCAAATATCTGGCGATAAAAGATGAATGGTTCACTGATGACGTGAAGCGCTTGGACGATAAGAAGGTATATGAATATCTTCAGGGACACTGGATCGTGGAAATGTCGGAAATGAATGCGGTGGCGAATGCCAAAAGCATTGAGGAGACCAAATCTTTCCTGAGCAGACAGAAAGACACTTACCGAATTCCCTATGAGAGAAGAGCGGAAGACCGTTACCGTCAGTGTGTATTCTGCGGTACCTCCAATGATCTTGCCTTCCTGCCTTTTGACCGGACGGGAAATCGTCGGTTCGGGCCGGTAAAGGTCTGCCCGGAGAAAGCAGAGACTGCCATATACCGGGATGAAAAAGAATCCAGAGAATATATCATCCAGGCTTGGGCGGAGGCCATGGAGATTTACCGAAGCGGCGGATTCCTCCTGACATTTTCTACGGATATGGAAGAATATGTGAAATCTCTGCAGAAGGACTTCATGCCGGAGGACACCCAGACCGGGATGATCCAAGCATTTCTGGATCGTTACGAAGAAGATTATGTATGTTCTACCATCATTTATCAGGAAGTTTTTCATCAGGAAGGGATGGTTCCAAAATGGCAGTCAAAAGAAATCGGGGATCTGATGGACAATGAGATAACGGGCTGGGAGAAACACGGGACTCACCGGTTCCCCGGCGGGCTGGGGATCCAGCGCTCCTGGAAGCGGATCCATCCGAAAAAAGACAGGGACGGTTTTATAGAAGTGGATGAAGATGCAAAGCTGCCCTTTGAGTAAAAGATAACTTTTAAAATGTTTTGCGACTTGTTTACAAAGGTTCGTTTACAGAACACAGTGAAATCTGTAAACAGGAAGGCGTAAACAGGAGAGAAAAAACTTTGAAAGTTAAAAATATTCAGAAGAAGAAAAAGCCCGGATACGGGCACAAAATATCAGGCGGATACGCCGGAAACTCAGCCCTCGGCGACTGAGAGCGAAATACACCCATCGCACAGACCTGACGGTCTATGCTCTGTGTATTTCGCGACTGCGTCGAGCTCTTCCCCTTAGGAAACTGCCTTTGGTACTTTCTAAGGGGGACCCTCCGGAAGGCTCTGCGGGGCGGATCAGCGCTGTAACCAGCGGGCTGATCTGACGTACCACCGCCGGAAAGGAGATCTATGGCAAATGGAAAGAATTGTTTTATCCAGACGGTCAAACTGCCACACGTCAGGGGCAGGGTACGTTATATCTCGGATCCGAAGAGACAGGAAAACCTGTATGCCGCCTACAGCAATGTGGATCCGAAGTTCTGGCGATACCTGTCAAAAGAAAATCAGGCAGACTTTATCAGGAGCGGGACAAAAGGAAAATGTATTGAAGCCAGAGAGCTGATCATCATGCTTCCGCCCAGCCTGATCGGATATGATCATGATATATTGCTGAAATATTTCACGGCGAAGTTTGTGGAAAAATATGACGTGGCGGTGGCAAGCGCTCTTCATCACAATAAGAGGAAAACGAACCTCCATATCCATCTGATCTTTTCAGAAAGACAGGCATTCGAAATGCCGGAAGAGAAGATCGCTTCGAGAAATATGTTCTACGATGAAAACGGGAAACATGTCCGGACGAAGAAAGAGATACTGGATGAGAGTGGAGAAATCCGCTCCGGATGTAGGGTCATTAAAAAAGGGGAAGTCTATGAAAAACATTATTTCAAGCCGAAAAACCCTGAGTTCAAGTCGAAGAAATTTACAGAGGATATGAAATATTTTTATACGGAGATCATCAATGCTTTGGTAAAGGATCCGGCAGAGAAACTGAAGGTGTTTGATAAGAACAGCCCGTATCTGCCGACCAGAAAGATTGGGAAGAATAATCCAAAAGAAAAGGAAATTCAGATCGACAATTATCTCCGGCAGGAATGGAACAATATGGTGGACAGAGCTGTGGTAGAAGGCGTTACGGAAGAAGAACTTTGTATCACCAAGAGAACAGATATAGTCGAGCCTGTTGCCGAATCTATCCGCAGTGAGGGCTGGAAACCGGATTTGTTCAGGAAAATCCTGCAGACAGCGATCGGGAAGCTGAGAGGTTTTATCCAGTATATTAAAGAAACCAGAAATGCGGAATTTGACGAAAACGGAAATCCGCTGCTCAGTCATGATCTGAGGATTGATGTGACGCCGGAACCTCTTCCGCCTATAGCCGGAGGAGAAAGACCAAGTTCAGGAAGACAGGAAGCGGAAGTCATGAAACTTGACAATATCCTGCGGAAGATGAAGAAAACAGAACAGAGGATCTATGCCATTGAACAGGCGAAGATCAAACTGGAAAAGGAACTGAAGGAAGTGCAGAAGAAGTGGTTTCATGGAAAGGAAAAGAAAGAGTTGGAACAGAAAATTGCCGGGAAGCAGCGAGAGCTGAGTAAGTCAAAGGATACCTTAAGTCAGATACCACGGATGAATGGATATGAAAATGCACTGGAAGTGAAGAAAGCTTATAAGGCTGCGAAGAAAGAACTGGACAAGGTACGGAAACAGCAGAATGCATGGGATCAGGCAATGAAGCCGTCGGAGAAAATGTATCTGGTAATCCGGGCGAACAGGCCGGAGCAGACAAAAAAGAGAAGTATTCATGAGCGCTTAGAAGAAAAGAAACAAGAAGCAGCACAGCAACAGAGGAAAGAGCGAAAACGAAGTTATAATAGAGATTGCCTTTAAAAAAACAGCCGGAACAGTCAATGATCAGAAGCTTGAAAAGGACATTGGCGGTTCCGGCTGTAATTGCGTGATCTGGCGTAAATAATTTAAAGCAATCCGGAAAAGAATTCAGCGATATCAGCATCAAAGATCTTGCTGAGTGCTACGAGTTCGCTGACCTTGATATTCATCCGGTTGGTCTCCAGTTTGGCGTAAGTGCTTTTTGAGATTTCGATTCCCATAAGCTGTAAGTGAGCAACAACCTGCTCCTGTGTCATATTTGCATTTCGTCTTAGGCGTTGGATATTATGACCGATATCCATGTCAGGTCTGATCTTCTGCATATCTGAACTACTCCTGAAAATTCGTAATAAAGAAATATATCTTGATTGTATGTAGTATCCAGATTATAATGTTTCGTAATAACGAAAAGTTTCGCTATAAGGAAAGGATGGATCAGAGAATGTACGTTGATAAGATATTTGAAAGAGCAACCATACGTGGAATAGCAGATTATCTTTTGTTTGGGCTGGGACCGGATAAGGATGATCGGAGCTATGAGGAACGGTTGGACGAACCGTACATGAGGTTTGAGAAGGCTGTAGAAAAATATGATAAGGGTAAGACATCAGAGCTGTTAGATCTGTGCAATGAGGTGAGTAGTGAGACGGCAAGCGTATATATGGAGATTGGATTGCAAGCGGGAATATTGCTGATGCTGGATGTGGTGAAAAATATCAGCAGAGAGAAGAGCAAGGGAACAGTTGACTGATCTTGGGATGCTTCATTATGGTTATCAAGGAATATCAGATATTTTGCTTGATATCGAATGTTTGTTCTGATAAAATACAATTAGGCACTGCCAGAGAACGGTAGGCGGTTAGTCCTTCGACAGAGGGACTGAACCCTCTGATTACATAGAAATCTCTGTAAAGGGAAATCTGGGAAAGGAGGGCGAACTTATGAGTGATTATGAAATGCTCTCCATCGTTTTGATGATACTTGGTATTGTCGTTACGATCTTAATAGCATATATCAATCATACGAAAAAGTAACCGCCCCTCAGCCAAAGGATTACGGTTACTTTTCGTAACTAATATGAATTTGGACTAACCGCTTATCGGTAGTGCCTATTTCTATAATTATATTAGCAGAGTAAGATGGGAATGTCAAATCCTCTAGTTTTTTATGAGTCGCATACCTTATAAAAGTGCTGTTTATTAATGGATTAATAAACAAAATGTGATATAATTAAAAATCATATTCTGCTTTTTAAAGAGGATAAGAGATAATGAATAAAGCTTTTGATGCTGTTTTACAGACAGAGGTAGATGCGGAAGTTATCGCAAAAACCTCATATAGTGGTTATAATGGTCGATTTAGGTATAAATGTCTTTATTGCGGTGAAGAAGTATACCTTGCAGCTACTGACAGTAACGAGCGTGCTCCTCACTTCAGACACAGAAGGGGAAACAATGACACAGAGTGTGAACGATATCTCGGGCGCCCCGGCGCCTTAGAGTATTATGCATCTGTTAGGAAACATAATCAGGAGAAGGTTGAGTTTTGTTTTAATCGAGATAAAATGACTTTTGAAATATGTGTTTCCTTTACTGAAGAAGAACTTATGGAATATGAAAAGAAAAAAAATATAATGATGGTATTTACCCAATATTGTTCGAAGCCTTTTCGGTCGATTCCATTGAATAAAGAAGTCATTGTTCCAGGTGCAAAGAATTATTTTACCATTGATAAATATTCAACTGAATATTGGATTTCATTTGACTCTGGGGATAATAAATGTGTCTACCATGATGTAATGAAAGCACCTGATCAGGTTAATATATTTAGAGTCAGACGGGAAGATGAGCATTGCAGACATCAAACATCTGAAATTGTTTATACGGATACTGAATATATTGCCATTTCTGAGAATGATGAAAACATACAGGAACTCGCTTCATTAGAAAAGATTGACTCTTTGGATGATAAATTTTCGTTTGTTACTGCAGATACTGTCTTTTATGGTTCACGATTTTCTATAAGGAAGGCAGACCATTCTATAATGCTTTTTTTTAAGAAATATAATTATCAAGTTGAAACATCGGAATCCTTTAGCATTCTATGGCCACCAGTTTATACGAAAGACTTAAAATATATTTGTTCTGATAGCATACTTTATGTTGGTTCAAGTTTTAAATTAGTTCCTCATGGAAATGTAAATATTGATGAATCTTCAATTAAAGAGTTAAACAGAGATGTACAGAAACTTCATATTGATGAAGAAGTTATTGTTTATGAAAAAAATGTTAATATATGTATTAAACAAGAAAAGAAATTTCAAGTTAAAAACATTCCGGAAGAACCAAATATTATATATTCTAACAAATATATTGTTCCGAACCAGTATGATTACTTTTTATTTGACCAAAATGGATGTACTCGATTGATTCCTGGTGCAACGGTGTATCTTTCAGAAACTGACAGAATTATCGGATACAAAAATAGACACATAAAAGTATTTGTATATGGATGTCCGAGAAAAAAAGCGGACACACAGCAACTTATAAGCGATATCCTAAAATATTATCCGCTATCGGAAATTTTTAATCCAGATGAGTTTATGGATATTGAATCAGATGAAATCGTTTTAGAGTACTTGGAGAGTTGTTATAGAAGTGGAAAAATCAATACAGTTATTAAACGGTACATTAAGGAGGGTGTGCTTTGAACTATTTAGAAGACTTTACAAATAAAGAATGGGAATATATATGTACTGTTATTCCATTTCAAGAAGCAATAGGATATTTTAAAAAATACCCAGAAGAATTTGCAAAACTCAGACCGGGATTCCGTGTAAAGTCTTTGACAGATGAATTTGTTAAAAAGATACTTTATGATTTTCGTCACAAAAATTTTATTGCATCTTTTTTAGTAAAGCATATTGACAGGTGGGTCAAAGAGATTAATGAAGAATTAGCAAAAGTAGTCGAAAAGGGGCTTGACCAGGAATCAGCTTATATTGATGTGCTATCACGTTCTTTCTTTTCGGGGGACATCACTTTATTCTTTAAAATCAAAGGAGAAGAGAAGTCTGAAGACTATCTCGCTGTAATGAAATCGGCAGTTTCCTATGAGTCCGTAAATCAGAAAAAAAGAGAAGAAGAAAGATTATCTTTAATAAAGAAAAAGTCTGAAAGCGAAGATAGTCTGGATATAATGAAAAAGAAAATATCAGAAAGAGAGAAAAAAATTGAAGAGTTAAAGAAAAAGGATACAGAACAGAAAGAAGAACAGAAAAAAATATTAGATATACTTGAACGCAAACAGGGGGAGAATGAACAACTTATTGTCCAGTTAAGGAATTTAGAAGAAGAGCTAGAAAAAGTAAAGGAAGATAATATTTGGAAAACGGCAGAGATGCAGCAGAAAATGGAGTCCCTTGCTGCCGAATTAAAGATGCAAGTTGAACAGACAGATGAATATGAAAGCAGGATTTCAGAATATGTTTCTAAACTTTCTGTCGCCGAAGAAGAAATCGAAACTTGGAAGCATAAAGTAAGGACCTGTGAAAAACAGTTGTTTACGATGAAAGTAGAAAAGGCAGCATTACTTTCTGATAAAAAATCTTATATACAGCAGATTCAGAAACTTAAAGAATCTTTGGAGAATGAAAAAGAGAACATAAAGACCGTATCAGAAACATTTTTGGAAAGATACAGAGCTATTGACTGTAAAATGCCTTTACATCCTGAGAATATGGACGATTTTGACGAGTATTTTGTCTATAATCTTACAAATATTGGATTTGATATGTCGACAGATGGCTCTTTAGATTTTATTAAATATCTGGAAAAGACGGTTTTTAATGGCATTCCACTGCTGATTAAACGCGGGCCGGGCATCAATTTGGCAAATTGCCTTGCAAATACATTGTATGGAGTGCCATTTGCTGCAGTACTGTCATATTCGGAAAAAGCAGGGGTTCAAGAAATCAGAGAATTTCTTGCAAATACAGTTGATAGGGTTATCTGTATTGATGGGTTTGTTGGAAATTGCAATGAAATTGAGCTAATTTCTGTATTAGATCAGTATCGCAATAAGATTATCATACTTACATATATGTACGACAGAACATTGAGCTTTGTTCCTTGTGAGATTCTTTCTTCTGTGCATTATATCTGTGCAGATAGATTCGCTCCTATCTTAAGAATTAAAGATATTACGGAAGATCCTTCAGAAGTAAAAGAAAAAGAATTTGCTTATCAGAATAGTACAGGATGTGATAATAGGTTACAGAAAATATTTATAGAAATTGCATGCGAATGCGGATTTAGAGAAGATACAGCTCGTGCTATAGCGGCTATTATTGATGATGAAAATTATATGAATAACATCCTGATGTTTACGATTCTACCATATGTGTCAAAAGTTTTTGGAAAGAGTCCATACAACTGTTCAAAACGTCTTCAACGGTATGCTGGGGAAAAAGGAAGATGTCCGAATAAGGAGATTATGATGAGGTGGTTTGGATAGTGAATAAGTTGATTAATATTATGGCTGATGATATGGGCATTTGCCCATATGCGAATGAAGCCGCTGAATCATACGGATACAGAGTCATTTATTCAGCACTTGGTCTGTGGTGTCTGAAATCAGCTCTTAGTGAAAAAGAAAATATAAAAGGGATTAGTAAGAATGCGCAGAGTCATCTTCTTCATGAACTTTCAAAAAAATATGTAGAGATGTGTCCTACATCCAAGCACTTTCTATTCGGTTCAAGAACGACTGATGTTGCAGTATTTATCCGTAATATCTATGAACAGACAGGATATTTATTAACACTTGACAATAACTTTAACGTTCTGAATAATACTGGGGAAACAGTTGGATTTTCTGACACAGATCATCTGTATCTAGGGATACCTTCAGTTGATTATTCTGTAAATGGGTTAGGAATACATTGCTCTTGTGAAAATAATGAGATTAAACTAAAAGATTTTCTGGTACGTGACAGTCTATCATCGGAAGACTACATGAAGATAAATTATGATGAGTGTGACTTTGATGAACGAGATATTGATATCGACAAACTAGAATTTTTTAATCCATTTTATTATGGAAATGTCTCAAAAGCGTGGCACAAACGTATGACATGTAATAGAACTATTGCAAGGGAAAACACTATGGGTCCATATTATAGAGTCATGAGAATAGAAGATGGTAAACTTCTTTATGCAGATGAAAATAGATCGGATGAACTTGATACGTTGACGGGAGCAGAGTTTCGTAGGTTATATGTCGCAATTAAGCGGCACTATGGTAATCCGATGCAGCTGCTCATCTGCCCAATCGATGAGGAATATTCCTATATCAAGATTCTTGGACAACTGCCAAACAGAGAATATTATTATTTGCTCATGAATGCGTGGCCTAAAAAGGAATTCTCTGATCGAAATAATTTTATTATACGCAACAAATTAACAGCACAGATTGCAGAAGTCCTGGGGGCACTTGGATTTACTGTAAGAGATGGTGAATTTTATGGATAAAAACACTAATGGAGTACAGCAGTATTACCAAACAATACGGAACAGATTGGTAAATTACATTAAATCGGATTATCTTGCGAATAGCGAGACACTGCTCTTGTATGCAGATGATATTTTAGGAGAAAAGTGTACAGATGACATCAATATTGCAAGGGAGCCTTATATTGAAACAGCTTCTTCATATCGCAAAGAGAATAATGGTATTCAGACAGCTGAAATAGCGGATAATGTTAAAGAGGTTTTGCTAAAGCTAGTCGATGCAAATCTCGGAATTTATTCCACACCTTTTGCACATCAGGTAAAGGCATTAACAAATGCATTGAAGGGGAAAGATCTGTTTGTATCTACTGGTACTGGTTCAGGTAAGACAGAGTGTTTCCTTTGGCCTATCATTGCAAGGGCCATTGAGGAATCACTGGATCGGCCGGATGATTTTAAGATGCCTGCAGTAAGAACATTAATTATCTATCCTATGAATGCACTGGTATCTGATCAGCTCGCAAGATTTCGTAAAATCATGGGTTCTGAAGAATTTTTGAAGATATTCACTTCTTCAGGAGCAGAGCGTATTCCTCATTTTGGAATGTATACCGGAAGAACGCCGTACTCTGGTGAATCCAAGAAACAGAACAATATCGTGCTGGCAGAAACATACCGTGCGCAATATCTTGTGGATGAGTCTGCAACGGAAGAAGAGAAAAAAGCGCAGTTAAGAAAGATAAAGGGGCTCAAAAGCATCAATAAATATCCTTCACGATACGGTGGGCAAGAAGGACTGCAAACCTTTATCGATAATCTAGAAAATAGCATTCATCAACCAGGGCCTTATGATGCTGAGTACATTACAAGATTTGAGATTCAAGCATATACTCCAGATATTCTGATTACCAACTATTCCATGCTCGAGTATATGCTCATGCGTCAGATGGAAGCTGGTATCTGGGATAATACAAAGGAATGGCTGAAGAAATCCGAGAAAAACAGGCTACTTATTGTTCTTGATGAGGCACATATGTACAGGGGATCCTCCGGCGGAGAAATTGCTCTCCTCTTAGACAGACTCTTTTCTCGTTTGGACATTCCACTTAGTAAGGTGCAGTTTATCCTTACTACTGCAAGTATGCCGACCGAAAATGAAGGAACAATTGCTCATTTTTTTAACGGACTTACAGGGAAACAATATTCAGAATGTGTTCCTCTTTTTGGGGATAAAGAAAAAACACGGACTAAATTTAGAGTGATGACAGATGCGGCAAACCTTGCGTCCATCGGAACAAGTCAGGTTACAGAAGAGGAAATTAGTGAAAGAGTTTCAACTTTTGCCAGAAATGTGTTCCATACCGAACTTCATTCAAATATTTCTACTTCAGATGCGCAAGAATGGTTGTATGACAATCTTCCGGACTATGAGGCTTTTGTAGAACTTCATAAACAGTGCAGGGATGGAGCAAAATCATATACTGAATTAAAAAAGAAGATATTTGGAGACAGTAAATATGCTTCAGATGCGCTTGATGCTCTACTTGTTATTGTTTCTCTGGCAAAAAAGAATGGAGAGATTCTTTTCCCTGTAAGACTTCATATGTTTGTTCGAGGAATTCAGGGATTATACGCTTGCTCAAATCCGAAGTGTACTTGTGGAGCAAAATATTCTGAAGAAGAAAAACTTCCCCTTGGAAAAGTTATTTCGATTCCGCGTGAAAAATGTGAATGCGGAGGAAGGATTTATGAACTTGTAAACCACATTAAATGTGGAGCACTGTATTTTAGGGTATATGTACAGAAAATGTCTGGTACTGGATACTGGTATGCTTTCCCCAATAAGGGATTAAGTGGCGGGGCAAACGACTTGACAGAAATGTTGCTTTATATTTGCCCAGATGGATATGAGCTCAATAGTAAAGATAAGGTTGGTTATCTTGATCCTGTAACAGGAAAACTATATTTTGATTATCAGGAGGATGACTCTCTTCTTAAAGTTTTATACCCTGAATATGATGAAAAACACAACCGATATATGTTTGGAATATGTCCCAAATGTAAGAAACCCATGCCGTTAAAGAAACCCACTGACTTGGCAACAAAAGGAAACATTCCTTTCTACAATTTGACAAAGGCACAGTTTGAACTTCAGCCAGCAAGGTCTAAACTCATTAACGAGGGCAAAAAAGTACTTCTGTTCTCGGATTCAAGACAAAATGCTGCAAAACTTGCACTTGATCTGTCAAAGTCATCGGATGCAGATGGTTTCCGGCAGGCAGTCATACTTGCTACAAAGAAAATGTCAATGGACGGAAAAGAACATTCACTTAAGGAACTCTATAATTTTTTTCTTGCAGTGTGTGTTGAGCAGAGACTAGAATTCTTTTCTGGTAGTAGTGCTGAAATTTTCCACGACCATCTTGCAAAGATTAAGAAAAAGCTAAAAAGAAAAAAAGATTTCTCAAATGAAAGTTTTGATCCATTGCCATATGATTATTATGAGCAGCTGTTAAACTTCTTCACAGAAAGTCCCCGGTCTTTTAAAGACATTGGTCTTGGCTTTTTAGGACCGATGGAGAGCGATTTGGAAGAATGTTTATATGAACTTGAGGATGAATATGGTATTGTAATAGATGAAGAAAAATTCCGTTCTGTTTTAGTCCTACTTTTCTGGGACGTCATGGATGGAAGTGCAGCTCTCGGAAATACAATCGAGGATGAGGTCAGAAGAAATCTTCCAGGACGAAGCAAGAATCAGTCTTTTGGATTAGATAGAGATTTTAGTAGTTCGCTTAATAAGAGATTCCTTGGGGTTTTAAAAGAGATTGCGGGCCTTGATGATAGAAAAATGAACAACCTGTTAAACTGTATTAAGAATTCTTTCTTTGGTCCGGGCACTAATCACCGGTATTATCTTAAGCTTGACAAAGTAAAAATAGTTATTACAGATGAGAATTTCAACTGGTATCGGTGTGAAAGATGCGGAAAACTCTCTCCATATAAACTTGGTGATTACTGTGGTTCATGTTTTGAATCCCAAAAACTTCATGTTATTACTAATGATGATCTTAGCAGATTTGATTTTTGGAGAAAGCCGGTGCTGGCTGCTATTAACAATGATGAGAAGATTCATACTATTAATACAGAAGAACACACAGCACAATTATCTCATAAGGAGACAACAAGCGACATTTTGAGCAAAACAGAAGATTATGAGATTCGGTTCCAGGATATTGATGTGGGCGAGTTTGGTGAAGATTCTATCGATGTTTTAAGTTGTACAACAACAATGGAGGTTGGGATTGATATAGGGGCTCTGACTGCAGTTGGACTAAGAAATATCCCGCCAATGCGTGAAAACTATCAGCAGAGGGCTGGTCGAGCTGGTCGTAAAAACTCAGGCATCTCGACCATTGTAACCTATGCCTTTGGCGGTGTTCATGACAGCCATTATTTCAAACATCCAGATGAGATGATCTCTGGAGAACCGAGAAAACCGTGGATTGACAGGGATAATCCAAAGATTCAGCAGCGACATTACAACATGAAGGCTTTAAATAGCTTTATGTCGACAGAGGCGATGCGAGATAAATTTGACAGCATTATTAAAGTTGGAATAGTTACATTCTGTGAAAAATATGCTGACAATTTTATTGAACACGTGAAGACGCTGGATTTTCCTACTGATGATACGATTGGAATGTTCTGTAAAATTCGAGATATGGTTCTTTCGGAAGGAAAACGAAATGAATATTTCAGTGGAGATGAAGAAACTTCTGCATTTGATGTCTTTTATTCTGAAGGCTTTATTCCATCTTATTCTTTCCCGAAGAACGTTGTGAGATTTTATGTCGAAGAGGATTCTGGACATGGCAGGAGAGCTCCAAAGGATATAAGATATGCTCCTGAGAGAGATATTGCTGTTGCTATTAGCGAGTATGCACCTGGTCGTTTTATTACCATCGATAAGAAAATATATAAGAGTGGAGGACTGTATTCAAACCCGAGACCAAATGGCTTTGAGACCAACCAAGCAGAATATTACTTTACGAGCAAGGACTATAAGAAGGAAATTATTGTCTGCACAGAATGCAATTGGTTTGGTGACGAGCAGGAGGAATACACAGAGTGTCCTTATTGCCATGCACCTGTTGAAAGACATTCTATGATTAAACCATGGGGATTTGCTCCAGTAAAGGGCGATCCTGTAAAATATGAAGATGAGGAGGAAGAGAAAACATATGCAGAAGCTCCGTATTACTCCTATGTTCCTAAGGATACGGAAATGCAGAGTTACAAGGACAGTCATATACGTTTTGCCAATCTTCAGAATCGTAAAGTGCTGACTGTCAATATGGGAAAGAAGAAAAATGGATTTAATATCTGTACAAAATGTGGTGGGGCAGAAGTAGCAGAACCTCTTCAGACTGGTGATTTCAGATTCTCTCAACCTTATCATGATCGGTATCTCTGCAGACACGAAGGTACAGTGGCTACAAATATTTATCTTGGATATGAATTTCTGACAGATATGTTTATGCTTGATATTAAGTATGACACTCAGAATCTTGTATCGAATTTTGATAATGAAGAAAAGAATATTTTTAGGTCTGCTGCAACGACTCTTCATGAGGCAATTAAAAAAGCAGTTTCTCTTTCTCTTGATATCGATTATAACGAAATTAATGGAGGATGGAGAACTCGTTTTGAAGAAAATGGAGAAGCGCATATTGAGATGTTTTTCTATGATAATCTGACAAGCGGTGCTGGCTATTCCTCACTTATCGGAGAGGACGGAATGCTTGATGATGTTCTTTCAAGAACAAAAGAGATTCTCATCGGCTGCACCTGTTCAAGGTCATGCCGGAATTGTTTAGATAACTTTTATAATCAGAGAAATCACGATATTTTTGATAGGACATTGGCAAAACAGCTTCTGGAATATGCCTTGGAAGGAAAATATCCTGAAGATTATTCAGTTGAAGAGCAGGAGGTCTTTCTAGCCCCGCTAAAAAAATTAATTAGAGAATCAAAGGGCGGATCTCATGAAGAGAATGTTGCGTTTGAAGTTATCCCATCATTAAGAAAACGTGAAAGAAATGAGAAAGGTAAGATGTATTTGAACCCATACAACTTATCAGACTGGCTCCCAAATGCTTTTATGGAGTATCTTTGGAAAATCCGTGAATAAATAGAACTTAGAGGGAAAACTTGAAATATGATTTTACGATGGAATTAAGATGCATTGGCTATGGGAAGTTAGAATGAAGAAAGTTCGTTGAGACGTAGATGTGATTTTGATGGACATAGAAGGGATTCCTGCAGAGGAATGATTATGCATAGAAAAGTAAAACGGAAGTCAATGACGTTTTCTTTTGTGTATTGTTTACCTTTTTTTAGTTTCTGATGCATAGAAAAAATATAAATTTAGCGTATTCGTTTAGGTATAACAGAATTAAAAACTTTGAATTATCAACATGAAGCACATGATTATACGAGGGAGGTGAAAATATGTTTTATTCCCCGTTAAGATATCCTGGCGGGAAAGGAAAATTAGCAACATTTATGGAATATATGATTGGTCAGCTTGGACATCAGGGTGGTACATATATCGAACCTTTTGCCGGTGGGGCAGGAATTGCAATAGAACTCCTTTTGCGAAATGTTGTAAGCAAGATTGTCATTAATGATTACGATAAAGGTATTTGGTCATTCTGGAAAGCTATTCTTACAGAAACTAATAGATTTATTGAAGAACTAAGGAATATCCCGTTGACAATGGAAGAATGGGATCGTCAGCATGATATTTGTCTTACTCAGAATTATAAATATAGTTTTGAGCTTGGCTTTGCAACTTTTTATATGAATCGAACAAATCGATCAGGAATAATTAAAGGTGGTGTGATTGGAGGAGGCGCGCAATTAGGTACATGGAAAATGGATGCTCGATTTAATAGAGAAGAGTTGATTGACAGGATAGAAAGTATCGCTAAGAGGAAAAAGGATATAAAATTGTATAACAAAGATATCAATAGTTTTATTACCCGATATGTTCCACTTTATGATGAGAATGCACTCGTTTATCTTGATCCACCTTATTTCAAAAAAGGCAGCCAGCTTTATATGAATTTTCTTCGGCTTGAGGATCACGTTCGTATAGAAACAGCAATAAAAGAATATATAAACTGTGACTGGATTATCACTTATGATGATGCACCAGAGATTAGAGATATATACAAGGATTATTTTATAAGTCTATATGATTTAAATTATAGTGTTTCTTCAAAGTGCAAGGCAAGTGAGCTTATAATATTTAAAAAAGGAATTCCTATTCCTGATAACAAGATACTTCAAAAGCATAATATAAAGATAAATATTAGACCATATAAAAAATAATATGGAGTATATATAACTAGTTTATTTTTGAAGAAATAAAGCGGGATGCAAAGCAAAGGTTAGAAATGAAAACATCGTTATCAAGTGTAAAGTGTGTAATAAAATCGCTTATAAAACGAACAAAATTGTCCGTGAGGGAGAAAAGCGCTTAGAGGATTGGGGGGGAGTGGAATTATGTTGACAGAGAATCGTGTAAATCCCGGGCACTTATCAGCACCCGGGAAAAAGAGAGGTACCCTCAATCGCTGTGAGATGATCTGGGTTTGTAACGTATTTGCAACAACTTTCCGTATAACCCCTTGATTTTCCAGTATTTTCGGTTACCCAAACGTTAATCTCGGTTACCCAAGAGATAATCAGACAACGAGAATACAGCAAAAAGCCCGAAAATACGTTGTTTTCGGGCTTTTCTTGTATCCGAAATTCTCTGAAACGGCTGAAACGTCTGACAAAATTTGACCTGTTTTGACCGGTTTTATATGGGTTTATAGGGGTTAAAATAGTGGTTAATTTCGTTTTATGGGTTTAAAAAGTGGTTAATTTTACATAGCGTCTGTTTGACGGTTTTTAGAAACCGCCGGGCAGGCGCTTTTTTTATAGGAGTTATCGTTTCTATGAAAATGTTATGCAGAGATCACGCTGCGGTGGAGAGGAAGAGGGAGTTCAAGCTCCCTGCCGCAGGGGGAAATCCTGTACAGAAGGATTCTTTATGATATTATGGGATGGCAGAGAAGGTGGGATGAATATGGAATATGAAATTTACATAGGACAAACCGAAGAATTGCAGGTATTGTTATTTCTGGCCGAGGAAGGAGATTTTTTACATGGATAAGCAGAGCTGTGCAGGAAATAAGGTGGAAAAGGTTCGGGAAATCCCGCTATTAGAGCTTCATCCCTTTAAAAACCACCCATTTAAGATTTTGGATGACGAAGCTATGCAGAAGATGGTGGAAAGCGTTGTCCAGTTTGGCGTTCTGACGCCGGTGATTGCGAGACCATCTCCGGAAGGGGCTATGAACTGGTAGCGGGGCACCGCCGACATCATGCCTGCAAATTGGCGGGGATGGAAACGATGCCGGTAATTGTGAGAGAGATGGATGATGATGCCGCTACGATTCTCATGGTGGACAGCAATCTTCAGAGAGAAATACTTCTGCCCAGTGAGCGGGCTTTTGCCTATAAGATGAAGGTGGAGGCACTGAAACATCAAGGGATGCGTACTGATTTAACTTCTACGCAAGTTGCGCAGAAGTTATCTGTTCAGCAGGTTGGTGATGACGCAGGAGTAAGTAAAGATACAGTTAGACGTTTCATTCGTCTGACAGCGCTTATTCCAGAATTGCTGGATATGGTAGATCAGAAACAGATTGCTTTTAGTCCGGCGGTGGAATTGTCCTATCTGAAGCCGGAGGAGCAGAAGCAGCTTCTTGAGGCAATGGATTATGCTCAGGCTACGCCTTCTTTATCGCAGGCGCTGCGATTAAAGAGATACAGCCAGGAAGGGAAATGTACTCGGGAAATTATGTATGCAATTATGGATGAGGAAAAGAAGGCAGACCTTGACCGGGTGATTATTAAGCAGGATGTTCTGCGAAGATTTTTCCCTAGATCCTACACTCACAGACAGATGGAAGATACCATTATCCGGCTGTTAGAACAGTGGCAGCGGAAGAAACAGAGACAACAGGAACGATAAATAACGGGAATTAGAACTGGTTGAAGCATGTGGAGAGTTTGACAGAGGCTGTCAAGTTTACGGTGGAATTGAGGAATCCAGTGCTTTTTGGATGTTGTATACAGAATGCCAAATAATCACACAGAATATCAGAAGTTAAAGGAAAAACAGGAAAAGAAACCGTTTGAAAGTGGATGCAGAGGACTTATAATGGAGAAAAGAACAAATAGAACGAGGAATTCCTTTATCTTTTTTCTGGTTTTAAGATTTGGCATTGTACAGGAAAAATAACTGGAGTGGAATGGATAATGTTGGAATCTATGATTCTGTCCAGTAAAAGGAATTTTAGTGATACAGATAAAAACCTTAATAAATGTGAAAAATTAGGTGGTGTAAATGCTAAAGAAAATAATCGGAATATTAGCTAATATGTTTTTGGGATTTCTAACCTGTCCATGCTTAATCATTTTCATTACTGATATTCAAGGTACGACAAAAGGAACGGCTTATAAGATACCAGAAGTGGAGCGTGATATTTATGCTATGTTTGGATGGCTGGTATTAGGTATTTGGTTAATTATCTTAATTTGTGCTGAAATTGCTATTTTAAAATTTCTGTTTAAGAGAAATTTGTATATGCTGTGTATAGGAATTTTTACCTTATTTTTGTCCGCATTTATAGTATTCTTTTTAGGTGTATGGAATTAATGATTTATCCTATTTCGAGATAACCCATAATTAATTTTACAAGATCGATTATCAGAAAAGATTTATAGCACTGTGCAGGCCTATATTATAGGAATAATTGAAGGATAGCTCTAATAGACAATATTTGGAAATTTCTGCTGAAGCTGGGGAATGGATTGACCTTTGCGGATGGAATATCGGATTGAAACTGACAACAAATTTCAATAAGATGAAGATTAAAAAGCAATAAAATATGGTTTTCTAAAAGGGGAGAAGTCTTCTGAGCAACAAAAAGATACAAATAGTAGAGTATATATTAATTTTTATATTAATGTTGGGCTTTTTTGCCTATTCCATTAGCCTTTTGAGAACTGGTTTTTTGATAAATGAAGAGGTTCTATGGCGAAATTGGGGCGAGAAGGTGAACTCCATATGTGCTGTTATATTTACCTGTGGAAGTTTATTGCTGGTTGTAATTGAATCATTTAAAAATAATTTAAAAGAGCTATGCCGATTTTATTTCTATTTATTAAAAGCAGGTATGATTCTGTTATGTGGTACATTACTTTTTGCTTTAATTAATAGATCTCATTCGCTGGACTATTTTTATCAGTTATGGAGCTATCTATTGGTTTTTGCGATTCTGCTTGCGGCCCTGTCATTGATAATTTTTATTAAGATTTTTATAAAATGGTTTCTGTCAAGGTGATTAATGTAGAATCGGGAACTGTCAAAGAAAGGAAGGTCTGTGGATAGGGTCAATCTATTAGGATAGCAGGAGATAGTTGTCCCTTTAATAGACATAAAAGTCTTTATGGATACATGTGCAGTTCTTAATAGTACGCTTGCATGGGATTTTTCTAAAAGTAGGAATAACACCGTTTGCTTAAAAATTGATTTTGGTACATTATATGCTTTGCTATCCGCGGCAGGACATAAACGGCTCCCTGAGGCAATGGCCTTTGTTCTGGTTATCTCTCACTTATTGCAGGCTTAGAGGTTAAAGAAATACAGCTAAGAAGGAAAATATACTTTGAAAACTATGTGTACAGATTTAGGGAAAATTGAAATATTAATCAATGGAAAAGCAGTAAAGTATGATTATATTGAACTTAATAACTACGGCTATTGCTTTAATGTTGAAGGGCGATTTAAATTACTATGTAATACCCCGAAAGAATATGGAAATAACATTGATATCAGATGTGTAATAGAAATTAAAGATAAAATACAAGCGGAGTCTGGCCCGGAGACAGGAGAAAATCTTGCCTTATTAAGTTTATACTGGAATAATTATAAATTGAGTATTGGAACTAAAGGCGATTTGGACGGGGTTGAATATATTTATGAAAAAAATGCTTTGAGATTAGTTACAACCGAAAATTTAGGGCAAGTTATTTTTTATGTAGCGTGGATAGATAAAAGAAAACCAGGACAAGAAGATATATGCACTTGGTTTGCTGCGGATCCAGCTTATGATGAATAAGCACCCGGTCTGTAACATTGTAGTAGACAATATACTAGCGGGGATCAGAAACGTTGAGTGGTGCCTGAATACAAAGAAAATGGCGTCGTTTACGAGAATTTAAAAATGGTTGACAGGGAACTTGAAAAACTGGGATTTAAAATGAATGAGGAAATTGTCGAGGGGGAACGGGAATGGCTCTTTTTTAAAAACGGAAAACGTGAAAAGCCATATATTGAATTGAGAGTGCCAATAACGAAAACTATCAATATCACGCTTATAGCAACGGCACGAGAACAATTTAAAGTTGGAAGCCTGGATCCCAACGGAGATGTGTGGAAAGAGATAGCAGGATATCCCTTTGATTCCGAAGAAAGTTTCAGAGAGCAGCTGAAGTTTTTATTAAATCTTACACTGGAAAAGGGGATTCCCCAAAATGGGTGAATTAATTTCTAAAGGGAAAAAATGAATAAAAAGAGTTAAAATTATACCCCTGATTTAGAAGCGTTGATTTTAATGAGCATAGAGGTTTAAATGAAGGACAGATATAAAATGATTGTATGGGCAAAGTCCAAAAAAGAATTGCTCATAGAGCAAATAGATAAGAGCTATCATATATTGAATACGTTAAAAAAGTATGGTTTGTTTGATAAGCTGTTGTTACCAGCACCAAATATAAGGAAAGTAAAGGAATTTTCTATAACTCAAGAAAATATAGAAAAGATGATTTTACAGAAACAAGACAAGAAATTCTCTGATCTTGGTTCGCATTTTTCTTTTTTTACATCATTAGAACAAGAAAAATCACTAAAAATAGATTTTTCTGTTGGTAGATCAAATGCTCGGTTTAAAAACGTAATGACAATTTCTTTTCCTGTTATGTATACTCCTTTGCAGATAATAATGTATATTAAATTATTACAAGATTTAGTAGAAGTGTATGAAGCGTTTTATGCCTGCATTACAAGCAATATGAATTTAAAATTATATGATGATTGGTTTGATAATAAAAGCCAAATACCCAAAGTGGTATTTTGGGAAAATTATTGGGGGAATGAAATTGTAAGTAAAATGGAAATTAATGAACAAATGATAAAAAGTGTTTATAAATTTGAAAGAGTAGAAGATGGCTGTTATATAAGGCTGTTGGATGAGCCGTTTGATGGTTTAAATCCTCAACATATAGAAGCACAAAAAAAGGTAAATAATTTGCTGAAATTGTGTAAAGCTATTCCGATTTAAAAACTTGGGGGAAGAAATTTTCAATTTACCAATTCAATAATTTACGATAAAGTCAAAGGCGAATACTAATGCACAATATTGATGATTATGGAAAACGGTGATTTTGTTAGTCCCTATTTGGGTTCAGAAAATGAAAGAGTTCTCAATACAATAGAAAATGGAGGAGTTATATGGCCGTAGCATGGGAAATTAACGTAATAGCTGAAGCGGCAATATCATCTGAAATTTTAAACTTAATAATCAAAGAATATAATAATTACGTTAATGAGGAGAGCGCTGTTAGTATGGATGATTGGGGGAAATCAAATGAACGGCAATTAGGTAGCATTGCGGAAATTACAGAAGAGCTAGATAAAGGAAAGATTATCACGATTGAAATGCAGCTAAAGCGATGGAAAGCACTGGGAATGTTTGCAGAAAAGGAAAACGGAGTGTATTTATATACATTCTGGATTAATACAGAAGGATTTCCTGAATTAGATGCTGATAAAACTACTGATGCGAATAAGAAATTTTATAATCAAGTATATCATATATTAGATAGATTGATTAAAGAATTTAATCTTCAATTTAATTATATTGCAATCGGTTTAGAGAGCGATATTAAATGCTGTGCAGATATAAGAATAGCTATGTCTAATTCAAATAACGTGGTTGTTTGGCTGATTAAAAGAAATAGTAATATGATTTTGCCAGAAAAATCGAAAAGAGAAAAAGTATCGGAAGAACTAGACTCTATCGTTGCTAAATAAAAATTATCGCCTGGCTTTGCCGGTGGAGGTTTCATAGGCTAGACGGCAAAAAGTCACCAGCAAATCGACCCAACAAATTGAAAAATTTACCATTACATATGCTTTTCTGTTCTAAAATGGCCCATAGGTGACTATGCAAGGTATAAGGTAATAGAATTTGTACAAGTTAGGAGGCATAGCAAAATGCAAGGAAGAAAACTGCTAAAGATGGCGCGAAAAAACATAGCGGAAATTGTGCAGCCAGAAATCGAAAAGCAAGGATTTAAAATGGAGGAGCAAAATATAGAGGGGGATAAATCATGGGTATTTTATAAAAATGGAAGTGAAAAACAGTATTGTATTGTAGTAAGAGTCGCGATTGATAATACTATAAATATGGACTTTTATGTTTCAATTCTGAATCAATTTAAAATCAGTGAAGTCGATCCCAACGGAGATGTGTGGAAAGAGGTAGCAGGATATCCCTTTGATTCCGAAGAAAGTTTCAGAGAGCAGCTGAAGTTTTTATTAAATCTTACACTGGAAAAGGGGATTCCCAAAATGGATGAATTGATTTCCAAAGAATAGACGAATAAAGGTGCTTTAATTTATTATTTGAAGAAGTGGACAATTTAAAACGAAAAAAACAGGTATCAAACCAAAGATGGGATGCCAATAGGACCAGGACAGAAGAAACACCGAAGAAATACCAGAAAATTTTCTATTTCAACCATTAAGGGGCAGTTTGTCGATCGGGCGGCAGACTGCTCCTTTTTGTGCGATACCACGGGCGGCAGAGGGAAACTGCGCAAATTTGAAATTCTTTGACAATCCCGGGGATTGACGGCCTTAAATATTTGAGTATAATTTTAATTAAGTAATTACTTAATTAGATAAGGGGGCAGATAGTTACGGACATTCATTTGATACTAAAAGCATTGTCTGACGAAACCCGGATGAAAATTGTGGTTTTGCTGCTGAAAAATAATTGCTGTGTTCGGGCGTTGGCGGGGAAACTGCAAATTTCAGAGGCAGCGGTGTCGCAGCATTTAAAGGTTTTACGGGAAGCCGGACTTCTGACTGGTGAGAAAAAAGGGTATTTTATGCACTATAAGGTGAATCAGAATGCGCTGCATCAATTAGCGGCGGAGATTGATGCCCTTGCGAATATGAGGCGGGAAGAGACTCATAAGAAAGAATTCTGCTGGAAAGAAACGAAAAATTGCCGTGGCCATGACAGCGGACATGGCTTTTGCGGGTGTTGTTAGAGGATGGAAGGTAAATGTTTTATGAAAAGGAAAATATGGCTCGACTTAATGCTGACTTTTATGAAAATTGGTCTTTTCACATTTGGCGGCGGATACGCCATGATTGCTTTAATTGAGGACAACTGCATAAATAAAAAGCATTGGATCACAGAAGATGAAATGGTAACCATAACGGCGATTGCCGAATCGACCCCGGGACCGATTGCAATAAATTGCGCTACATATGTTGGATATAGTCAGGCAAATCTTGCCGGCGCTCTATTTGCAACTTTTGGGATTGTATTTCCCTCGTTTGTAATCATTTATATTATTTCTATGTTTTTGGACAATTTTCTCGAAATTAAAATAATTGCAAATGCCTTTCAGGGAATCAAGATCGCAGTTGCTCTCTTGATTTTGGACGCTGCAATCTCAATGGTAAAAAAAATGAAGCATAAGCCGCTGCCAATGGCCATTATGCTGGCTTCCTTTGGGGGGATGCTTCTTATAAACATTTTCTCATGGAATTTCTCATCGGTTAGTCTTTTGATCATTGCAGCAGCAGTTAGCTTTTGTGTCTGTCTGTTTCAGGATAAGAGAAAGGCGGTGCAGAAATGATCTATCTTGAGTTGCTGTTTGGATTTCTGCGGGTAGGATGCTTTTCGTTTGGCGGCGCCTACGGGGCTATTCCATTGATTCGAGACGTTGTCCGCTCTTATGGCTGGCTGACAGATGAAATGCTGACTTATATGATTGCAGTCAGCGAAAGTACTCCGGGGCCGATCATGGTAAATTTGGCTACTTATGTGGGAAGCCAGCAGGCGGGCATTTTGGGCGCCATCATCGCAACCGCAGCAGTTGTTTTGCCGTCTTTTATTGTCATATTGTTGATTACCATATTGCTGAAAGCGCTGATAAAAAATCGGTATGTGCAGGCGATTTTAAGTGGGATCAAGCCGAGTATTATAGGGATTATACTCGCCACCGGCGTTTATATGACGATAAATAATTGTATTTCCATATCGGGAGCTGTCTCCGTTAATTTTCGTTCTTTGCTTATCACGGCTATTTTAATAGCGGTTATATATGTAACGAAAAAAAGAACGAAAAGGAATCTATCATCAATCCGGTTAATTGCTTTATCAGCGCTTTTTGGAATTATTATTTATGCAGTTTAAAGAGAGAGGTTATTTGTCGTTGTCAGCCCGGGACGTTCCATTCCCGGGCTTTTTCTGCGCCGGAAACCTGCTTTTTTTGTGGCGTCCGCCAGGCGCCGATGCTATAATGAAAAAATAGAGAAAATCTCAGGAACAGGCGGGGAGAGCGATGAAAAGGGAAAAGAAACAGCTGGTGAGAAATAAGAAAATTTCCTTTGTATCAGGAATGACGCTGATCGTGCTTTTGGCAGGATTTCTGCTGTTTATCATATTCAGCATTCGTTCCCTGGTGCTCAGGCTGGAGGATATCCGCAACCATCCCTTCCAGGTGATGGACGCAGGCGGCTGTCTGCGAAATGATGTGGATAATGTGCGGATCAGCTTTGAGCAGCTGCGCCACATCAATACCCCGGAGGTGGTGGCGGATGTGAGGCAGCAGATCCAGGTTTTCTATGAGGATGCGGAGGATCGGCTGGATATTATAGAGGAGTGCTATCTGGGAGATCCGTCGGAGGTGGATTCCCTCAGGAAGCTGATGGGGGAAATGCAGGCGGAACAGGATCAGTTCCTGGATTATGCGGCGGCGGCGGACCGGAGCGAGGAGGAGATCGTTTCCTACAGTACGGCTCATCTGGAGGAGGTCAATGAAGCCTTTGACGCGCAGCTGGAGGGGATTCTGGAGTTTGCAGGGGATAGATTTGATTATTTTTATGATCGGGCGAAGAGCACCGGATTTTACTCCATTCTCACCTCCTGCCTGATCTTTGTGGCGGTAGTGGCGGTGCTGTTTCTGTACTGGTATCTGATGAAATGGCAGACAGACCGGCTGCAGAACCAGAACCAGCTGTTTGATCTTCTGTCAAAAACCATCGACCACATTTTCATGATCAATGAGCTGGACCATCCGGAGAGGCATTTTATTTCAGAGAACGCGGGGCGGATTCTGGGCTTTGAGCCGGATCCCCAGAACATTTCCCCGGCCATGCTGTTTGACTATATGAGCGAAGAAGACCGGAAGATGGTGCAGGATCTGTTTTCCACTGACGGGGAGACCTACTGGAACGCCATGTTCCATTACAGAAATCCGGCGCTCCCGGAGGAGAAGGTGTTTGCCCTGCAGACCTACCGGATCCGGGCAGAGGGGCGGGAGCAGTTCATTTCCGTGCTCACAGATGAGACGGAGATGGTGAAAAATCAGAAAGAGCTGGAGACGGCGGTGGTGCAGGCGGAGCAGGCAAACCGGGCCAAGAGCGAATTTTTATCCCGCATGTCCCATGAGATCCGCACACCCATGAACGGAATCATCGGCATGGTGATGCTGGCACAGCAGAACCTGGACAATCAGACGAAGGTGGCGGACTGTCTGCGAAAAATCAGCAGATCTTCCAGACATCTGTTAAACATTATCAACGATGTGCTGGATATGTCGAAAATTGAGAGCGGGAGGCTGGAGATCAATCGGGCCGATTTTGATTTCCGGGTGCTGATGGAGTCTCTGAATGAGACGATTTACGGCCAGGCCCAGGATAAGGGGATTGAGTTTGAAGTGGTGTTTGTGGGGGACATGGATGAGACTCTGCAGGGGGATTCCCTGCGCCTGAACCAGATCCTTATGAACCTGCTGTCCAACGCCCTGAAATTTACTCCCAGAGGCGGCAGGATTACTCTTCGGGTCACCCGGCTTCACGCGGATGAAAAGCAGCTCTGGCTGAAATTTGAGGTGGCGGATACAGGCTGCGGCATTGCCCCGGAAAATTACGGGAAGATTTTTCAGGCTTTTGAGCAGGAAAATTCCAGAGTGAGCCAGAATTACGGCGGCACCGGATTGGGGCTTTCCATCTCCAAGCGGTTTACGGAATTGATGGGCGGAAATATTTCCGTGTCCAGCCGCCTGGGAAAGGGAACCACTTTTACGGCGGTAATCCCCTTTGGACGGGTGGAGCAGAAAGAGGAAAAGGACAGAAATTTTGCGGGACTTACCGCCCTGGTGGCGGATGACGACCCGGATGCAGTGGCCCACGGGGCGCTGCTGCTGAAGAAGCTGGGAGTCCGGGTGGACGTCACGGACAACGGATATGAGGCGGCGGCGAAAGCGGAACAGGCCCAGGCAGCGGGAGAACCCTATGATTTCTGCCTTATTGACTGGAAGATGCCCTATAT